>Ga0209075_1004062_pt1 | contig 11882 bp, 12 predicted proteins | sample Stecom2011_FD_187523 | JGI IMG/M metagenome (GOLD analysis project Ga0209075, IMG submission 187523) | Agricultural soil microbial communities from Utah to study Nitrogen management - Steer compost 2011 (SPAdes) (version 2) | ecosystem: Environmental > Terrestrial > Soil > Agricultural land...
CCATAGTTATGGTCACCCACAACAATAGATGGAACCCCAGCTGCTTTGTATGCACGAGCTGTTGCAGGAACTTCTCCTTTAGTACCTGTCAATTGATTTACTACTTCGTTTGTCGCCTTACTGTATGCATTTACTGCACCAATTAAACAGTTATTAGAAATATTATCCAAGTGACCACGGTAACGTAACCAAGGTCCAGCCATGGAAATATGGTCAGTCGTACATTTTCCGAAAGCTTTAATTAACAATTTCATTCCTGAGATGTTTTTTCCATCCCATGGAGCGAAAGGAGTTAACAATTGAAGACGATCAGACTTAGGGTCAACCACTACTTCAATTTTACTTCCATCTTTTGCTGGCTCCTGGAAACCATTATCTTCCACATCAAATCCTCTTTCTGGCAATTCAATTCCAGTTGGTGGATCTAATTTAATTTGCTCTCCATCTTCGTTTGTCAAAGTATCCGTTAAAGGATTGAAATCTAAACGACCAGCTATTGCCATTGCCGCAACGATTTCTGGTGAAGTTACAAAAGCATGCGTATTTGGGTTACCATCCGCACGTTTAGAGAAATTTCTGTTAAACGAGTGAATAATTGTATTTTTTTCTTGTTTATCTGCACCTGCTCTATCCCATTGTCCAATACAAGGTCCACAAGCATTCGTAAAGATAGTTGCATCTAAATCTTCAAATACTTTAATTAGACCATCACGTTCTGCAGTAAACCTTACTTGTTCAGAACCCGGGTTAATTCCAAAATCAGATTTTCTAGGTATTTTTTTGTCAACTGCTTGTTTAGCAATTGAAGCAGCACGTGTTAAATCCTCATAAGAAGAGTTAGTACAAGAACCGATTAATCCCCACTCAATATCTAATGGCCATCCAGCTTCTTTAGCTACTTCTCCTAACTTATCAATAGGCGTCGCTAAATCTGGTGTAAACGGTCCGTTTACGTGAGGCATTAATTCACTTAAATTAATTTCAATTACTTGATCAAAATATTTTTCTGGCTCAGCATATACTTCAGGGTCACCTGTTAAGTGCTCTGCAACTTGGTCAGCCAATTCTACCACGTTTTCACGTCCAGTTGCTCTTAAGTAACGGCGCATAGAATCATCGTAACCAAAAGTTGAAGTTGTTGCTCCAATTTCAGCTCCCATGTTACAAATCGTACCTTTTCCAGTTGCAGACAATGATTTAGCACCTTCTCCAAAGTATTCTACGATACAACCTGTTCCACCTTTTACAGTAAGAATTCCAGCCACTTTAAGAATAACGTCTTTAGAAGCAGTCCATCCATTTAATTCACCTGTTAACTTAACACCGATTAACTTTGGGAACTTCAATTCCCAAGCCATTCCAGCCATAACGTCAACAGCATCAGCTCCACCAACACCAATTGCAACCATACCTAATCCACCTGCGTTAACAGTATGTGAATCAGTACCAATCATCATTCCACCTGGGAATGCATAATTTTCTAAAACTACTTGGTGAATAATACCTGCTCCTGGTTTCCAGAAACCGATTCCATATTTATTACAAACAGAACTCAAAAAGTTAAAAACCTCATGATTCTTATTTAAACTTTCTTGTAAATCTTTATCTGCGCCTATTTTAGCCTGAATAAGGTGATCACAGTGAGCAGTTGAAGGTACCGCTACCTTACTTTTACCTGCTTGCATGAACTGCAACAAGGCCATTTGCGCTGTTGCATCCTGCATCGCTACTCTATCAGGAGCAAAATCCACATAAGAAGCACCACGTTCAAATTCTTTTGTCGGAGCACCTTCCCACAAGTGAGTGTATAGAATCTTCTCAGATAGAGTTAAAGGTTTATTTACTACTTTTCTTGCCGCTGCAATACGTTCTGGGTATCGCTCATAAACGGCTTTTATCATATCAAGATCAAAGGCCATAATATTTTATTTTTATTAAATAATTTAATTTTCTTAAGCATTGCGAAGATAGCAAATTAAGCGTGTATTAACAAGTCATAGAGCGCTTTTATCTTAATAATTACTTTTTGTTACTTGTTTTACTACTTGGAATATTCTTTACAAAAATATGCTTCGAACGGCTATTGGGTGCTTGTCTTTCTTCAATTGTTACCGTTCCTATTGAGTCCATTAAAGGAGTAAGTTTATAAAACCCAAAGTTTCTCGGGTCAAAATTAGGTTGTTTTTTATTAATCAAAGAACCTACATCACCCAAAAACGCCCATCCATCATCATCGGCACAATCGTAAATTGTTTGGCGAATCAAGCGGGTTACTTCTGGAGTTAGTTTCTGAACTGTTTCTTTAGGTTTTCTTTTCGTTTTCCCTTTCTTCTCATCAAGTTCGGTATCTACTTCCTCAGATTTTAGAATTTCCAGATAGATAAACTTATCACAAGCTACTATAAAAGGTTCTGGAGTTTTTTGTTCTCCAATACCTATTACGAATTGACTTGACTCTCTCAATCTAGTTGCTAATCTGGTAAAATCGGAATCTGAAGAAACAATACAAAATCCATCTGTTTTTCCACTGTACAAAATATCCATTGCATCGATAATCATTGCTGAGTCGGTTGCATTTTTACCTTGTGTGTATCCGTATTGTTGAATCGGTTGAATTGCGTTTTCTAACAAAATATTTTTCCATTTTGAAAGGTGAGGCTTTGTCCAGTCTCCGTATATTCTTTTTATTGATGGGGTACCATATTTGGCTATTTCCTCCATCATTTCTTTTATGTATTTGCTAGGTACGTTGTCACCGTCAATTAAGACTGCTAAATTTAAATCTTTTTTCATTTATTACATTTCGAAATGGGAGCTTTATTTTTTCTTCCAAAACTGCCACCATTTCTTTGTTTTTGTCGTTGGAATTTCATCGTCTTCTCCTTTATTATGAGGTTGATCTACTCCAACTGTTCTTATTTCGTTACCATACTTATCATAAACATGTTCTTCTATCAACACATCTTTTTTGTATATAGCTTCTCGTTTTATTTTATCATCGGGAAAGCGTTCCATAAACTCTCCATGCTTCAAACCTTTTCTATAAGTTTCCATACTTTGGATGAATCCTTGTATGTAAAAAGTCTTAAACTCTCCATCTTTCACTCCTTTTTTCCAACTTTCAGTCTTCAGCAGACTACCATCATTATAATAGTACTTCCAATCACCATCCTTCTTCCCTAGATCATAATTCAATTCTTGCATTATATTTCCACCTGGATCGTACTCAATAAATGCACCATGAAAGATACCTTGCTTGTAATTTACTTCACGTCGAATCTTAGAACCCGGCCAATATTCTTTCTTGGTTCCTTCAAGTAATCCATTGTTATACTGCTCTATCTTTGCCGTATCGTTTTCATAAGTACCATATTCAATAAAGCGTTCAGCTCCATTAACCATTACTTTAAGCTTGGCTGTTCCAACTTTGCGTTGCGTATAAAAAATAGACTGACCATGTTTTTCGCCATTAAAATAATTGATATTCCAAGCAATTAAACCGCTTGTGTCATTATAAAACGTCCAAGCTCCATTTTCAACACCTTGAATATGATTCCTAACAACCTGAGGACAACCTGATTGATAAAAAGTAGTATCTATACCATCTGTTTTACCATTAACAAAATGTACAAGTCGTTCTCTTAACCCGTTCATGTGACAAGTTTCACAATCTCCAGTAAATGGACTTCCAGTAGTTCGTGTAAGTACTAAATTACTTCCAGGGTCAGATTCTAGGCTTTCATTACAGTCAACAATGTTATCGTAGTCATCGCATTCCCACTCTACAAACTGTTGTCCAATTCTGTCTACTGATTTTTGAAAACACGGTCCTCCTCTTACACTTCCAATACCACCACTAATTTGAGCATAAATTACAGGTGTACTTAACAAAAATATAAAGGCTAAAATACGTTGGACCATTTTACTTTTCTAATTTTTTAAATGCATCGACAAATTCCGGAAAAACCTTAACGCTTGTATTCGTTTTAAAATCAAAACACACTAATTTTGAGCTTCCTGTTGTACAAACCTCTCCATTCACCTTGACTTCATATCCGAAAGTAAAGCTCTTTTCTCCTATTTCTACTAAATGTAAATAAATTTCTGGAGAATCGTTTAAAAAAACAGGCTTTAAATATACAACTTCATTTTTCACAAGTACGATACCTTGTTTTTGAAAATCCCATTCAGCACCAACTAATTGTGCAAAATAATGCATTCTTGCTACTTCAAAATAACTTAAATAAACGGCATTATTTACATGCCCCATCATATCGCAATCTGCGAACCTTACTTGTATTCTAACTGGTTTTAACATTATATATCTAATTTAGAGTATTGTGAATTATTACTAACAAACTCTGGAACAATAAGTTTCATTTGCTTAACGATTTCTATGTTATCTTGACCGTCAAATAAGGAAATTAAATCTTCAATAGCATTAATAGTGTTTTCTGGAGCCAAGCAAACTTTTCCTTTTAAAATCTGAGGATGGTGTGTAGGTAAAGTATTCTCTTTATCTGCCAACAACTCCTCAAACAGTTTTTCTCCAGGCCTTAATCCTGTAATTTTAATTTCGATGTCTTTGCCTAATTCAAGGCCGCATAAGCGAATCATTTTCTTAGCTAAGTCAATTATTTTAACAGGTTTCCCCATGTCAAAAACAAAAATCTCTCCACCTTTCCCCATTGCACCAGCTTCTAGAACAAGTTGACAAGCCTCAGGGATAGTCATAAAGAAACGGGTTACATTTTCATCTGTAACTGTAACCGGTCCCCCTTGTTCAATTTGTCTTTTAAATAAAGGAATTACGGAACCATTTGAACCTAAAACATTACCAAATCTTGTAGTAACAAACTGAGTTTTAGAATTTTCATTTTTTGTTTGCGCATAAATCTCTGCAATTCGCTTTGAAGCTCCCATTACATTTGTTGGATTAACAGCCTTATCAGTCGAAATCATCACCATTTTCTCAACCTTAAACTCATCAGACAGGTCTACAATATTCTTTGTACCAGAAACGTTTGTTTTTATTGCTTCAGACGGATTGTCCTCCATTAAAGGAACATGTTTATAGGCTGCGGCATGAAAAACAACAGAAGGTTTGAAGCTTTCAAAAAGCTTTTTCATTCTTTGATATTCTCGAACATCTCCGACAACAACCTCAATGTTTTCATCTTGATCGTGCGCTATTAAGTCAATATGTAAGTCATACAATCCAGACTCCCACTGATCTAGTAAAATCACTTTAGCTGGTTCGTAATTAATAACCTGTCTCACTATTCCACTACCAATAGAACCAGCAGCTCCAGTAATTAATATAACCTTTCCTTTTAATTGTTCTTTTACTTCTTCAACTTCTAAGTTTATAGGTTCACGTCCCAGTAAATCATCAATATTAACCTTACGAATTTGATTTAAGCTAAACTCTCCATTGATCCATCTTTGAAAACTTGGAACGCGCTTAACCTCAACGTTATTCTCTAAACAAACCTCAACAACTTCAGCTATTTTAGACTTAAGTGGCTTTTGAATCGCTACAATAAGTTCTGAAATGTCGTATTTTTCTATTAAGGTAAGTAAATCAGCGCTATAATGAATAGGTGTTCCTTCAAGTCTATTGCCATCTAGTTTTTTATTGTCATCAATAAATGCGACAATTTTAGAATGTATAGAAGGATCTTTTTCAATAGTACGTTTAGTTATTAAACCAGAGACTCCCGAACCATAAATAAGAATGTTATTTCGAACTGTTTCTTTTGGCTTATGCATTTCATAATACAGCACTTTAATTGAGAATCTAAACCCGATCATAAACAGTAAAGAAGCAAGAAACTCAACAATAACAACAGAGGTTGGTAAGATGACCCTTGATTTACAAATATAAACACTAAACAAACCTGCAATAAATAAAATTAAAGAGTAAGTTAAAAGTGCAAAGAAAATCCTTTTAACATCTTCTATAGAAGTATGTCTTACTAAGCCTTTATGAATTTTATAAAAATAAAAAACAATAGGTTTCAGTATGATAACAAAAGGAAGGGCGAATTTAACATGATTCCATTCTCTTGTAATAATCTCTGGATCAGTATAAAAGTCAAAACGAACAAAATAAGCCAAGGCTAAAGCAAGGATACTGATAAAAACATCTAGCACCATAACAATCCAACGCGGGATGTTATTAAAGTCTAGGAGATTCGTGGCATTGTCTTTTATATTCATATTTCTAAATACATCACTACTAATAACATAATAAAATAGCAGATGAAGAGAAACTCTGTGAAAAAGTTATTAAAGGTAGTAGGTTAAAAAAATGTCGTGTACTTCTTTACTCCTAAGTACCAAACACTTGACTCATCTTTTCAGTCATATGATTGAATAAATTTGTCAATGGCTTTTTAACCATCATCTTCAAAAAAGCATTCACTTCTCCATCAAATGCAATATAGCCTTCTGTCTTTCCATCAAGGTCATTCAGGATTACTGAAAGCTTAAAAGGAAAGGGAGACTTCTCACCTGACGTCATTTTGATCTCATTGGTTGGAATTAATTCATTTTGAACCAAAGAAATAGTGATTCCACCCTGAACTTTAAAAGAACATTCTTTTTCTGTACCTTTAAAATCTTTCACTTCGTTTTCCGGTAACAACTGACCAATATTCTCAGTGTTTATTAAGAAATCATAAACCTCTTGAATAGGAGCATTTACGATTGTTTTATTACTATCTATTTTCATTCTTGTAATTTATTTACCCCATGTTTCTGGAGAAACTCTCCATTCTCTTAAAGGGGCCATATCTGTTTCAGTTACTGTATCTTGTTTTAAAGCTATCTCAATCATAATATCATAATTAGAAAGCACTTTCAAAGGACAGTTTGCTTTTTCAAATGCTTTAGTAGCTGCCTCAAAACCATAATTAAAAATAGCGACAACTCCTTTTACATTGAGTTCAGCAGCACGTAAAGCCTCAACAGCTTTTAAACTGCTTCCACCTGTTGAAATCAAATCTTCAATCACAACAACATTTGAACCAGAGGTATAAGCTCCTTCAATCAAATTCTCTAATCCGTGTCCTTTCGCCGAAGAACGTACATATATAAAAGGAACACCTAATTCCTCTGCTACTAATGCTCCCATTGCGATACCTCCTGTTGCAACTCCAGCGATAATATCAGGCTTTCCATACTCTTCCAAAACAGTTTTGGTAAAACTTTGACGAATAAATGTACGTATTTTAGGGTAAGACAAAGTTTTTCTATTGTCACAATAAATAGGTGACTTCCAACCAGATGACCAAGTAAAAGGATCGTTAGGTTGTAGCTTAACAGCTTTAATTTGTAGCAAATATTCTGCTATCTTTGCGGCATTATCAATATCAGTAATCATATTCGCAAATGTATAAAGTTTTTGTCGATAATATTCCAATTTACTTTCAAAAAGATACTTTATCAGAAAGTAATATTCCTTCTCATTTTCTTTCTTCACTATGTCTCAATGACTTCAATTCGTTTATTGAAGCATTAGTTGAATTAAATACTCGAGAATTAATTATTGTAAAATCGCCCGATCCAATGCAAGCAATTCGAACTTTGTTCAGTAATTTCGAGTGGATTGAAGCAGCCGGAGGAATTGTTCAAAATTCGAAAACCAAACAACATCTTTTTATCTTTCGCAATGGATTTTGGGATATTCCGAAAGGAAAAATAGAAGAAGGTGAAAACCCTCGCCAGGCTGCGATTCGAGAAATAGAAGAGGAATGCGGACTCAAGAGCTTAGAAATCATACATGAGCTTCCTCCTACTTATCATATTTACTTTGCCTACGGGAAGCATTTTATAAAAAAAACACATTGGTTCACTCTAAAAACAGATGTATTAGCCGTCAATCCACAATTAGAAGAAGGAATTACAGAAGTAAGATGGTTTGAATCAAAGGATTTGAATATAGTGAAAGAAAACACTTTTGGAAGTATACTAGAAGTAATAAATGCTTCGGTTAGATTACTAGATTAAGTAGTAAACTCAAACAATGATTTAAACGCCAAAGAAATTAAATAAACTTGAAATGAACGCGTCTGTTTCGTTGCTTTCCTTCTTTTGTTTTATTGGTATCAACAGGTTCACGTTTTCCTTTAAAGTCAATTTCTAGTTTTTCTGGATCTATTCCTTGCTTTCTAAAATACTCACGAATAGCATTGGCACGACGTTCAGATAATCCAATATTGTATTCATCCGTTCCAACAGCATCTGTATGTCCAATTATTTCCACTCTCAAATCATGAATTCCATCGAGAACACGTGCCATTCTGTTGAGGTATTCAAAGAACTCTGGTTTAATCTCTGACTCGTCATGGTCGAAATATATAGGTTGAAACTTAAAGTTTGCTTGTTCACGTTTCATTATTTCTGGAGCTGGATACCCTTTTTTGTAACTTTGAACAAAGCGGTGCTTCCATAAATGTGTTGCTACAGGCTCTATTTCCATGCTCACTTTATAATCGGAACGAAAGAAAATAACTTCTCCTTGATTATTTCGGCAATCTGAACTTATAAAAGTCCCTTTTAAATACGCTGTAGAATCATTGTACTCTAATTGATAATCAAGCTTACAAACGGGAGATTTTCTAGTATTTGAAGAACGTCGCCCCAGCTTCTCTGAAAAAGAAATTGAATTTCCATTCTGTTTCCCTTCAAAGGATTTTACAGCAAATTCAGTATCATCAAGCAACTCTATTCTGGTTAATCCAGTGACTTCACTCCCACTCTTTTCAATTTCTAAATAGATTACATCTGCTTTATCTATTGCTTGACCACCTGTAATTAGGATTCCAGACCAAGTTCCTGAAAGATCTTGAGCCATTGCATTTACAGCAACAAAAAATAGAATAACAAGTTTTATTTTCTTCATGAGTAGCTACAAAGATTCAAAAATTGTTCCATTTAGCAAGATGAATAAACGATTTTATAAATCATTGAGGAATAATTTATGAATCTTCTAAATGATTTCAATGCTAGTTCCTTTGCATAGAGTCAAAGGATTGAACAAGTGATTATATCTTTTTGAAAAAACACATAAGTTAATTCATGCAGCAAAGAATAAGCATTGACCTCAAATTCGTATTTTTGTAATTAAATAAGAGTATTCGAATTAAATTACTCATCTAATTAATAACATTTTGAATATGACAACAATCAACAGCACAGTGGAGTGTCTATATTTGTTGTATAGGCATGCTTCTAAACAATAAATTAATATGATTCTATATGAATTATTAATTAATTCTACGGATTGCAAATTAACAATCAATAGTACTTCAGATGAATTAAGCACTTTCAATATATACAACTCAATGGGTCAAGAAGTAACGGACAAAACCACATCATATTTAAAAGATAAAAGCACTATTGAAGTTGATATATCCAACTTAAACTCTGGAATTTATTACTTAAAGTTAAAATCGAGTTCAAACAAGTTTTTCAAAAATTAGGATTCTGATTTTTAAATATTTTAATTGACTTTAGTCATAAATAAATATTAATTCTGTTACATTACAGCTTTTTGAACAGAATGAAAAATCAACAAACTATGTGCTGGTTCATTTTCTTTTATTAGCTTTAAAACCGTACATCGCAGAAACAAATTACGCTCTCTACTTTGTAGTAAAATAAAATGAATACAGTTAAAACATATAAAGATGTAAATTCCAATAACGGAAACATAAGTTTTGGAATTTCCAAAATGGAAGATATTTACGTTAAACGTGATGGAAAGGTTGACGAACCACATAGACACAACTATTACACCGTATTAGTTATCGATCACGCTAAAGGTCAACATAAAATTGACTTCAATTCTTATGATTTAGGCAGTCATCAGGTTTTCTTTGTAGCGCCAGGACAAGTGCACCAAGTGATTGAAGATGAAAAATCCTTTGGATTTGCTATGACGTTCTCCAATCTTTTTTTAGTAGAAAACTCTATTCCCCTCTCGTTTATTGATAGCTTGAATCTTTTTCAAAATTACGGTCAGAGTCCACCTTTAACTCCAGGGAAAGAACAATTTGAAGTAATTGAAGGATATGCAAAAAATATTTTCAACCTATTTCACAGTGAAAATAACATGAAGAGTCTGTCTATTGGCTCATTTCTGAAGCTTTTACTTATAGAATGCAATAACATTTGTTCGATTAACCCAATAGAATCAGATGTTGATACTTCTGGTGATAACCTAATTAGATCTTTTAAAAAAGCGGTAAACAAAGACTACAAGAAAGAACACTCTACTACCTATTATGCGAATGAATTACATATTTCTCCCGATCATTTAAACCGAACTGTAAAAGCAAGAATTGGAAAAACTGCCAAAGACTATATTCAAGCAAGAATAATTACCGAAGCCAAAAGATTACTATTCTTTACAAATCTCACCAATAAAGAGATTGCTTATGAGCTAGGCTTTAATGAACCTGCTAATTTTAGTGCGTTTTTTAAGAAACATACAGATTTATCTCCTTCTCATTTTAAGAAAAGTGAGAAAAAATGATGAGTAATGAGTCCTAAATGATGAATTTCTATTCATTACCAACTCAATAATCGGATTTTCATATGTTTCCCCCCAATTTTCATATTGTACAGTCTTCTAAACTGTTGCATCTTTGTGGTGTACTTAAAACGCAAATAAAATGGACCGTAAGAAATTTATAAAAAGAACACTTTTAGCAGGTGTTGTTGGCGCAATTGCTCCACAAGTTTTAAACGCTTCGAATAGAGAAGCTGTAAAATCAACTTACGATAAATTGATGCAACAAGTAGGATTTAATCATTTACCCAATAAAAACATAACAAAGATGAACACAATAATTCATAAAGCAGATACTAGAGGACACGCGAATCACGGTTGGTTAAACTCATACCACACATTTAGTTTCGCTAATTACCACAATCCAGAAAGAATGCACTTTGGTGTACTTCGCGTTCTGAACGACGATACAGTTCAAGAAGGAATGGGATTCGGAACGCACCCACATGATAATATGGAAATTGTATCTATTCCTTTAGAAGGAGATTTAGAGCACAAAGACAGCATGGGAAACACAACTGTAATTAAGGAAGGTGATGTTCAAATCATGAGTGCTGGAACAGGAGTTACGCATTCAGAATACAACAAGAATAAAGATAAACAAGTTAAGTTTCTTCAAATCTGGGTTTTCCCAAATAAAAGAAATATAACTCCAGAATACGATCAGATTTCTTTAAAAGACATTGAGAAGAAAAATGAATTCTATCAGATAGTTTCTCCGAATAAAAGTGAACAAGGAGTTAGAATTAATCAAGATGCTTGGTTTCACCTTGGAAAATTTACAAAAGGAACTGTTGATGAATACAAAATTAAAAAAGAAGGAAATGGCGTTTATGCTTTTATTCTCGAAGGTGAGGTAGAAATCAACAATGAAAAGCTATCCAAAAGAGATGGAATGGGAATTTGGAACACAGATTCTTTAAATGTTAAAGCAACTGAAGATGCACGTATTCTTCTAATGGAAGTTCCAATGTCAATCTAATTTTAAAGACTAAGACCATGAATATTCAAATAAGAGAAAACGAAACAAAAGGTTATGCAATTGCCGAAGAGAATGGTAAAACCGCAGGTAAAATGACCTATTCAATACCTTCTTCAGCATTTATAATCATTGACCATACAGAAGTAGAATCTGCATTTGAAGGTAAAGGAGTTGGGAAACAATTACTCTACAAAATTGTAGAAATGGCACGTGAAAAGGATATTAAAATTTTACCGCTATGTCCATTTGCAAGCGCAATGTTTAAGAAGCTTTCGGACATAGAAGATGTATTGAAGAAATAAATAAAAGTTATAAAAAACA
>Ga0209075_1004063_pt1 | contig 11881 bp, 11 predicted proteins | sample Stecom2011_FD_187523 | JGI IMG/M metagenome (GOLD analysis project Ga0209075, IMG submission 187523) | Agricultural soil microbial communities from Utah to study Nitrogen management - Steer compost 2011 (SPAdes) (version 2) | ecosystem: Environmental > Terrestrial > Soil > Agricultural land...
AGAGGTTCATTGCGTGCACCCAATTTTTTAAATATTTGTAATATTCAGTTAAATAGTATTGATCCAGTAGTCCAACAGAACTATATAGGCACTCCCTGCCATAGCAGGTAATAAGTTAAAGGCACAAGGAGTGATTCATGATCAAGCAGGCAGCTGTTCTTGGCCTGGCAGGCGCTCTCGCCATCAGCAGTGGCGTGGCTCAGGCAGCCGCGGATGACAAGATGTTTTCGGTGGGCGGGGCGCTTTATTGGATCGATGTTGAAGCTACCAATATCGGTGAAATGGAGTTCAGTGGGGGGGCTCTGGTAGGTACCGCAGCTTTCAACGAAAACGTTGCGGTTCGGGGCAGCATCTACAACACCAAATGGGATGACGACTCCGCTCTGAAGTTGTCCGGTTACGACACGCAGCTGTTGTTGGGAAGCAACCTGAAGAGCGAAGGATTCAAGTTCTACGCCGCGATTGGCGTTTTCAGCGAAAGCATGACGGTTTCCGGGGTGCGCGGCGACTTGGACTTCAATGGCGGCCAGTTCGGTGTGGGCCTTGGTTACAACTGGCCGAGCGTTTCCCTCGATTACAGCATCAATGTGCGCTCCGCGGATGATTACGCGGATTTCGTCGAGCAAAGCGGATTGATGCAGCTTGCCGGCGTCACCCGCTCCGAGGTGAGTGCCGTTTCGTCCTCGCTGGCTCTTGCCGTGCGCTTCTGAGCGGCGGGCAGGCACCGGGGAGCGTCCGGGTGCCTGCCCCTGGGGAAGCGCGAGTCAGTCGTCCTCGCCTTCCGCAGTGAAGGCCTCATGGCAGCGCACCCAGTATTCCTTGCCATCCTGGCTGACCACCCACAGGTCCTGGCCCTCGTCATAACGGGCGGCGAGCAGTTCGGCGCGGCTGAAGGCCCAGCAGATCTGCTGCTTGCCTTCCATGGCGCGGATCTCCACTTCGATGTCGTCGTCGGCCTCCACCTCGTACAGGTCGAACTCGAAGGCATGCAGGCCCTCGACCTCCAGCATGTCGGCCTGTTCCAGTGCGTCGATCAGGGTGCGGTCCATGGGTGTGTTTCCGTAGTGGTCAGCGAGACCGTCATGATGCGCCCGGCGCAGCGGCCGGGCAAAGGTTACAGGGTGTCGACTTCCAGGCTGTCCTCTTCCGGCTCGCCACGCAGCTGGCGGATATAGCTGCGCCAGTGGTCGAGCACCGCGGAGGCCGGGCCGAACTGGGGCTCGGAAGGCTCGTAGCCTTCGCTCTGCTCGCGGGCGCCGACAGCCTCGTAGGCGAGGGTGAAGGCCGCCTCCAGGTCGTCGGTCTGCTGCAGGGCCTCGGCGTACAGGGCCTGGCTGAAGTAGGTGTACTCGTTCTCTTCCGTGCAGCCGAACGAGGCGCGGTCGGCACGGGCGGCGGTCATCAGCAGGGTGCGCTCGTCCAGCAGCGGCTCGATGAAACCGCCGGAATAGCAGGCGGAGATCACCAGCACCTTGTAGCGGTCGGCCAGCGGCAGCAGCAGCTCGTTGAGTTCCCTGGCGCTGAGTTCGAACAGCTCCAGGCGCGGCAGCTCCAGCTGCAGGGCATGATCCGGCGAGCCATGGCTGGTCAGGTGGATGAAGATCAGGTCTTCCGGGCCGCTGCGCTCGGCCAGGGCGCGCAGGGCGCGGCGCAGGTTTTCCCGGGTGGCCAGCACTCGGTCGGCCAGATGGTCGCGATGGTTGATCAGCTCCAGCTGCGCATGGGCGCCGAAGCGCTCGCGCAGCAGCCGCGAGACATGCTCGGCCTCGCGCAGGAAGACGCTCTGCCGGCCATCGCCGGCCAACACCAGGCTGTACAGCTCCATGGCGGGTGTTGACGCGGGCAGGGCGTCCAGGGCTGCGCGCAGCAGGCGGCCCTGCTCCAGCAGGGCCAGCTCCAGCGGGTCGGTCAGCGGCTGGCCGTCGTCTTCGAACAGGCGCTGGCCGCGCGACCAGATACCGCTTACGCGCTGGCCGTCCGGGAGGATCAGCACGCCCTGGCCGTCGTACAGGCCCTCGGCCACCTCGCCCCGGTACTGGGTGCCGTCGGGATGCTTGTATTCCGCCTTGCCATGGGGACGCCCGTTACGGAAGTCGCCGTTCCAGGTTTCGCCGCTGGCCAGGGTGAGCATGCCCTGGCCATGGAAGCGGTCGTTCCGGAACTCGCCGATGTACACGGCGCCATCGGCGCCCCGGTACTGGCCCTGGCCCTGCAGCAGGCCGTGTTCGAACTGGCCGCTGTAGCGGCTGCCATCGGCCTCGTGGCGCACGCCCTGGCCGTGGATTTCGCCCTGGCTGAACAGGCCCTGGTAGCGGCTGCCATCCTCCCACTCCAGCTGACCGAGGCCGTGATAGCGATCGTCACGGAATTCGCCTCGGTAGCGGCCCTCAGGGGCCTCGAGCAGCCCCTGGCCATGCAGGCGGCCGGCCACGAACTCGCCGTGGTAGCGACTGCCGTCCGCATAGGTGAGCACGCCCACGCCATGGAACAGGCCACGCTGGAAACCGCCGGTGTAGCTGTCGCCTGAGGCGCCGCGCCACTGACCCTGGCCATGGAACAGCCCGGCCTGGAAGTCGCCTTCATACCAGGCGCCATTGGGGTATTCGATACGGCCGTGGCCGTGCAGCAGGCCGTCCAGCAGCTCACCGTGGTAGCGACCGCCATCGGGCAGCAGGGCGTCGGCGGCCGGGGTCGGCTCGCGCAGGTCGCAGGCCGTCAGCAGGAGAATGAACAGCAGAGGCAGGGAGAGGCGCATGCGGGGTCCACTTTGCCATCATTGATGAAAGGGGGGAGTATGCCGCATACCGGCGGGCGACGCCTATAATGCCGGGCCCTGAGTTTGAGGTAGTACGATGTTGGTATTGCGTGGCCTGACCTGGCTGATCCTGTTCCAGCTGCTGGGTACGGTTCTGAATGTGCTGGTGTTGCCCATCCTGCCGGGTCCCATCCTGGGCCTGCTGCTGCTGCTGGGCTTTCTGATCATGCGTGGCGAGGTGAGCGAGTCGCTCAGCCAGGGTTCCACCCAGCTGCTGCGCTTCCTGCCCCTGTTCCTGATTCCGCCGGCGGTGGGGGTGATCGTCTACGCCGAGGCCCTGGCCGCCGATTTCTGGGCCATCGCGATCACCCTGGTGGTGTCCCTGGCGGTGTCGCTGGTGTTTGCCGGCTGGCTGATGCAGAAACTCATTGACCGTCAGCAGCGCAAGGATACCGACACATGAGCCTCGATTTTCATGCCGCCTGGCAGGCCCTGATTCATCACCCCCTGTTCGGTCTGGGCATCACCCTGGGGGTCTATCAGCTGGCGGTGGCCGGCTATGAGCGTACCCGCTCCATGCTGCTGCAGCCGGTGCTGTTCTCCATGAGTGTGCTGGTGGCCGTACTGCTGCTCACCGGTCTCGACTACGCGGAGTACAGCGCCAGCGTCACGCCGCTGACCCTGCTGCTGGGCCCCACCACCGTGGCGCTGGCCGTGCCGCTGTATCTGAACCTGCGGCGCATTCGCCAGCTGTTCATGCCCATCCTGGTGACGCTGCTGGTAGCGGGGGTGTTCGCCACCGTGTCCGGGGTGCTGCTGGGCTGGCTGCTGGGTGCCGAGCGCCTGGTGCTGATGACCCTGGCGCCCAAGTCGGTGACCTCGCCGATCGCCATGCTGGTGGCCGACGAGATCGGCGGCGTGGCCGCGCTGGCGGCGGTGTTCGTGATGATCACCGGCGTGCTGGGCGCCATGTTCGGTCCGGCGCTGCTCGACCTGGCACGGGTGCGTCATCCGGCGGCGCGCGGCATGGCCATGGGCATGACCGCCCACGCGGTCGGTACCTCGCGCGCGCTGCAGGAAGGTGAGGAATGCGGCGCCTTCTCGGCCCTGGCCATGAGCCTGATGGGTGTGGCCACCGCCGTGCTGCTGCCACTCCTGATCGCGCTGATTGTCTGAGGCGGAACAGGAGGGTGTGCCGATGACCCTGCCGCTGTTCCCGCTCGACACCGTGCTGTTCCCGGGTTGCAACCTGGATCTGCAGCTGTTCGAGCCGCGCTATCTGGACATGCTCAGTGGCTGTCTGAAGCGCGGCGAGGGGTTCGGCGTGGTCACCCTGCTGGTCGGTTCGGAAGTCGGCAAGGCTCCCACGTCCTTTTCCGAGGTGGGTTGCGAGGCGCTGATCCGCGACTGGCGCCAGCAGCCCAACGGCCTGCTCGGCATCCGCGTGGAAGGCGGCCGGCGCCTGCGGGTGGACAGCTCGCGGGTGCAGCCTGACCAACTGACCCTCGGCGAGGTGCAGTGGCTCACGGAGGGTGAGGATCCGCCGCTGGGCGACGAGCATCCGGAACTGCAGCAGCTGCTTCAGGCCCTGGTGGAGCACCCGCTGGTCAGCGCGCTGGGCATGACCGATCCGGTGACCCGCCACGGAGCGCTGGCCGATCGTCTGGCCTACCTGCTGCCGTTCGACAACACCCGCAAGCTGCGCCTGCTCGCCTGCCTGGATCCCCGTGAGCGCCTGGCCATGCTGGATGCCTGGCTGGACGCGCTGCAGGGGGAATAGGGCATGGGGCGGCCTGGACGATCGGCGTCAAGGCTCCTCCCACAGATAACGCGCCACCCTGACGCCCGCCTCACAGTGGCGGCGTGATCCGCTGATAGCGATACATCTCCAGTGCCGCCGGCAGCTCCCAGGTGGCGATGCCCCCCAGCAATGCCACGCAGGCCGGCAGGATCAGCCACCAGGCGCGCGCCGGCAGGGCGCGCAGCGGCGTGCGCCGCTGCGCCAGGGCCAGGCTCAGACCGCAGAGGGTGGCGGCCAGCAGCGCGCCGCCGATCACGTCGCTGGGCCAGTGCACCCCGAGGTAGACGCGCGACAGCGCGATCAGCGCGGCCGGAATGCCGGCCAGCAGCAGCCAGGTCAGGCGCAGGCGCGGCGGCTGCTCGCGGCCGGCCAGCACGGCGAGGCAGAAGAAGAAGGCGAAGGCCGCCGAGCTGTGCCCGCTGGGGAAGCTGAAGCTGTGCAGCGGCTCGACCAGCACCTCGGGCCGGGCCCGGGCGAACAGCGCCTTGAGCAGGCCGTTGGCCAGGGCGGTACCCAGCAGGGTGCCGGCGGCGAAGAGCAGGGCGCGGCGCTGGCGCAGCACCAGCAGCAACAGGCACAGCAGCAGGCCGCAATACAGCTGGGTGCTGAAGTCGCCCAGGCGCGTGACCAGCACCATGACGCGATCCAGTCCGATGCTGCGGCCGCTCTGCACCAGCGCCAGCAGGCCCTGGTCGAAGGCATGCAGCCAGGGCAGGGCCAGGGCCACCGCCAGCAGTGCCAGGGCGCACAGTCCGGCGGTGAGCGGTGTGGCCAGGCGCAGACGCTGCACGCTCAGCTGGGTTGCGCCTACCAGCAGCAGGCCCAGGCCGGCGGCCAGCGCGCTGGCGGGCAGCCAGAAGCCTTCCGGCAGCGGCAGGCGCAGGGCCGCGCCGGTGGCCCAGCCCGGCAGCAGGTAGGCCACCGACCAGCCAGCGGCAGCCACCAGGCTGATCAGGCAGAAGCGCAGGAAGGGCATGTCCAGCATGCCGGCGATCATCGGCAGCAATGGCCGCAGCGGGCCGATGAAGCGCCCCAGCAGCAGGCTGGTGGCGCCGTAGCGCTGGAAATGCAGCTCCGCCACCAGCAGCCATTCCGGGTGCCGGCGCAGCACGGCCAGGCGCCGGATGTTCTGGTGGAAGCGCCGCCCCAGCCCGTAGGACAGCAGATCGCCCAGCAGGCCGCCGGCATAGCCCAGCAGCAGTACCTGCCAGAGCTCCAGGGCGCCGCCGCCGGCCAGCACGCAGATGGCGAACAGCAGCACGGTGCCCGGCACCAGCAGGCCGGCCACCGCCAGGCATTCGAGGCAGGCGGTCAACAGGATCGCCACTCCCAGCCAGTGGGGATGCTGGGCGAGCCAGAGGTTGAGGTCGGAAATCCAGGCGTCCATCGGTGCCCTCGCGTGCAAGGGCGCGAATGATAGCAGCCGGAAACGGCTCCTTAGCGCTCGGCTGGCGCCGTCTGTGTCCGGAAGGCGTCGGCGGCATTCTGCAGCTGTTGCGACAGCCCGAGCAGCGCCTCGCTCTGGATGTGCGCCTCGCCGATGCGCGTCAGGTTCTCCTGGCCCAGCTGGCGCAGCTCGCTGCTGTGGCGATGAATCAGGCCGATGCCGGCGGACTGCTCGGCGGTGGCGGCAGCGATGCGTCGGGCCATGTCGGCGCCGGCGCGGATACCGTCCACCACGGTCTGCAGGGCTGCGTCGGCGCTTTCCGCCTGGGCGGCACCCCGTTCGGCCTGGGTGACCTGCCGGTGCATGGCCTGGCGCACCAGGTCGGCGGTCTGCTGCAACTGCGCGATGCGCAGGCGGATCTGCTCGGTGGCCTCCGCGCTGCGGCGCGCCAGGGCGCGCACTTCGTCGGCGACCACGGCGAATCCGCGTCCGCTGTCGCCGGCGCGGGCCGCCTCGATGGCGGCGTTCAACGCCAGCAGGTTGGTCTGTTCGGCGAGGGCGCCGATCACGTCCAGCACCTGCTCGATGCCTGCGCTCTCCTCGGTCAGTCGGGCGATGCTTTCGCCGTTGCCGCGTACCGCCTGCGCCAGATCCTGCAGGTCGGCAAGGCTGGATTCGATGACCCGGTGGCTCTGCCGGGTGGCCTCGCCGGCGTGGCGACTGGCCTCGGCGGCCTGCTCGGCGTCGCCGGCCACCCGCTGGATGCTCTGTTCCAGCTCGCCGAGGGCGTCATACACCTGGGCCTCGCCCCGGGCCTGGCGCTCGGTGCTGGCGTGCAGCGCCTGGCTGAGCTCGGTGAGCTGGCGGCTGCTGTCGCCCACCTGTCCGGCATGTCGGCGCAGGCTGTCGACCAGCTCGGCCAGGTACTGGCGCAGGCGGTTCAGCGACTGGCCGATGCGTCCCACCTCGTCCAGCCGGGAGATCAGTCGTACCGGGAGGGTGAAGTCGCCGCTGGCCCAGTGCTGCAGGACGGCATCCATCTGCCCCAGCATGCGGGTCAGGTGGCGCTGCAGGCCGTAGGTGAGCAGCGCCGCCAGCAGGATCAGGATGATGGCCAGCCCCTGCAGGGTCCCCACCTCCGCCTGGATACGCTGCTGCTCGCCGCGTACCAGCGGTTCGAGGGCGGCCAGGGCCAGGCGCAGGTCGTCGCTGCGTGCCTGGCTGGCCTCGCGGAGCTGCTGGCGCTGGCGGATCAGCGCATGGGTGCTGTCCAGTTCCGCCGGATAACGTTGTGCCAGGCCGTGCAGCTCGCGCTTCAGGGCGATGCCACGGTCCGCCCGGTCGACCTCCGGCGTTTCGCTCTCCAGACCCAGCAGGGCGGCGAAGGCGCCGCTCGCCGAGGCGCCATCCTCCAGCACGCCCAGCAGTGGCAGTCGGCGGATGGCTTCGATGGCCTGCGCCAGCTCGTCCAGCGCCTGGCGCACCTCGGTGAGCAGACTGCCCCGGTCGCTGGCGGCCAACTGGCCGCGCAGCAGTCCCAGGCGTTGCAGCTGCAGGGCGGCGTCAAGCAGGCGGGGCGGGTAGTCCCTGGCGGCGGTGACCTCGGCCTCCCGGGCGTAGTCGCCCAGGGCGCGCAGGGCGGCGCTCATCTCCCGCTCGGCCTGCAACAGAAGGCCCTGGGGATCGGCCGCCAGCTTGCCGGCGGCCAGCAGGTCGCCATCCACGAAGCGGCGCAACTGGTCGAGGCTGGGATGCAGGTCGGCGGTCAGCGCGGCGGGCAGCCCCTCCAGCTCCCGGGTGAACAGGGTGATCTGCTCCTGCGCTGCCCGATGCCGCAGGGCGTCGCCGGTGTCCAGATAGGCGCCGATTTCCCCGTCCAGCCGTTGCAGCTGCTGCGACAGCGCCAGGTAGCGGTCCATCATCTGGCGGGGGCGGTCGAGGGCCTGCTGCGACCACCAGAGGGTGGCGCCCAGGACCAGGCAGGCCATCAGCATGATCAGGGTGATGGCAGGCGTCAGCAACTTCAGGCGCATCGCAGTCTCGGCATCCTTGGAAACGGGACGCCGACACCCTATGTCATCTTGATGACAGTCTCGTGACGCCGGCCGCTCCCATAAAGTTCGGCCGGCAGGGTGGGACGGTTCCCGATATAGTGGTTCGCACCCGCCTCACTGCAATAAGGAACATGCCATGCTGGATTGGAAAAACCGCGACAGCGGTGCCGCCGCCCCGGAACCGCAGCCCCGTCCCCGCCGCTTCCTGGCGCGCAGCCTGCTCGTCCTGCTGGGCGTGGCGCTGCTGGCCAGCTGGCTGGTGGGCTGGTTCTGGAGCCGCGAGCCGGCCTCCTTCCCGGTGCAGCGCGCGGCCCAGGAGTCGGCCGAAGGGGCGCAGCGGCAGCTGGTGGTCGGCTATACCACGGTGGAGACCTTGCGCCGCGTGGCCAGCACCCTGCTGGACAAGCCCGGCGGCTACCTGAGCAACGACATCGCACCGCCCGGGCTGTGGCTGGACAACATGCCCAGCTGGGAATACGGCGTGCTGGTGCAGGTGCGCGACCTGTCCCGGGCCCTGCGCAAGGACTTTGCCCGCTCCCAGTCGCAGTCCACCGAGGACCCGGACCTGGCCAAGGCCGAGCCGCTGTTCCACTTCGACAACAAGAGCTGGGCGCTGCCGGCCACCGAAGCCGAGTATCGCCGCGCCATCGGTCACCTGGACAGCTACCTGGCGCGCCTGACCGACCCGGCGCAGAACGCGCGTTTCTTCACCCGCGCCGACAACCTCAACACCTGGTTGGGTGACGTGGCCACCCGCCTGGGCTCGCTGTCCCAGCGCCTGTCGGCCAGCATCGGCCGGGTGCGCCTGAACCCCGAGGAGGGGCAGGTGAGCGAGGAGCGGGTCGAGACCCCCTGGCTGCAGATCGACAACGTGTTCTACGAGGCGCGCGGCCAGGCCTGGGCGCTGGCCCATCTGCTGCGCGCCATCGAGGTGGACTTCGCCGACGTGCTGGCCAAGAAGAACGCGCTGGTCAGCGTGCGGCAGATCATCCGCGAGCTGGAGGCCGCCCAGGAACCGCTGTGGAGCCCGATGGTCCTCAATGGCAGTGGTTACGGCGTGCTGGCCAACCACTCGCTGGTGATCGCCAACTACATCTCGCGGGCCAATGCGGCGATCATCGATCTGCGCAACCTGCTGAGCCAGGGCTGATGGGTATCACTCCCGAAGAACAGGCCCACCGCCAGGCTTCCGACCGGGAGCTGGTGGCCTGGGTAGACGAAGAAGACCGTCTGCTCGGCGCGCTGCCGCGTGCCGAGCTGCGCGAGCAGGGCCGTATCGGCCGCTGCACCTTCATCCTGCTGTTCAACGGCGCCGGCGAGCTGTGCGTGCACCGGCGCACCCTGAGCAAGGCGCTGTATCCCGGCTACTGGGACGTGGCCGCCGGCGGCATGGTGGGGCCGGATGAAAGCTACGCCGAGGCCGCCGCCCGCGAACTGCACGAGGAACTGGGCATCAGCGGGGTGCCCCTGGTCGAACACGGTCGCTTCTTCTTCGACGAGCCGGGCAACCGCCTGTGGGGGGCGGTGTACTCGGCGGTGTCCGATGCGCCGCTGATGCTGCAGCCCGAGGAAGTGGCCGAGGCGCGCTTCATGCCGCCCCACGAGGCCCTGGCCCACAGCCAGCACGAGCCCTACTGCCCCGACTCCCTGCAGGCCCTGCGCCTGTTCCTGCGCTGACCGGCGCCCGGTAAACTGCCGGGCCCGCGCGTTACCGAGGATTCCCCCGTGGCCAAGAAGCTCACCTCCCTGTCCGCCCTGGGCGGCCTGGTCTATTCCACCGATGGCGGCCGCCACTGCCCCGACTGCAGCCAGCCGCTGGATGCCTGCATCTGCGGCCAGCCGACCCTGCCTCAGGGCGACGGCATCGCCCGGGTGCGTCGGGAAACCAAGGGCCGTGGCGGCAAGACGGTGACCACCATCAGCGGTGTGCCGCTGGTCGGCGAGGAGCTCAAGGAACTGGCCAGTGCGCTGAAGAAGCGCTGTGGCTGCGGTGGCGCCCTCAAGGACGGGGTGATCGAGATCCAGGGCGACCATGTGGAGCTGCTGCTGGCCGAACTGATCAGGCGCGGCTTCAAGGCGAAGAAGTCCGGCGGTTAGCCCGTAGACCAGTGCTTTTCCGCTTGCCAGGCAGGGCGAAGCCCCTGGGTGGCCAGGGCGTACACCTGCCCCTGCGGAAGACGCAGCCGCGCTCTGCTTTCCAATCCGCTGCGAAACTGGCAGGCTCGGGGCCAGTTCACAGCAGCGAGGTGACCCCCATGGGCAGACGCACACGCAAGTCCGACGGCAGCCAGTGGACGGTGGCCGACAGCCGGGGGGTGTACGGCATCCGCCACTGGGGCGCCGGCTATTTCGCCCTCAACGAGGCCGGGCACGTGGAGGTGCGGCCGCGTCGTCTGGAAGCCCAGGGCATCGACCTCTACGAGCAGGTCCAGCAGCTGCGCGAAGGCGGCCTGCAGCTGCCGCTGCTGCTGCGTTTCCCCGACATCCTGCAGGACCGGGTACGCCAGCTGACCGGCGCCTTCGATGCCAGCATCGCGCGCCTGGACTACCAGAACCGCTACACCGCCCTGTACCCCATCAAGGTCAACCAGCAGGAAGCGGTCATCGAGAGCATCATCGCCACCGAGAACGTCGCCATCGGCCTTGAGGCCGGCTCCAAACCCGAGCTGCTGGCCGTGTTGGCCCTGGCGCCGCAGGGCGGCACCATCGTCTGCAACGGCTACAAGGACCGCGAGTTCATTCGCCTGGCGCTGATCGGCCAGAAGCTCGGCCATGACGTGTTCATCGTCATCGAGAAGGAATCCGAGGTGAGGCTGCTCATCGAGGAAGCTGCGGCACTGAAGGTGCTGCCGCAGATCGGCCTGCGCGTGCGGCTGTCCTCGCTGGCCTCCTCCAAGTGGGCGGACACCGGCGGCGAGAAATCCAAGTTCGGCCTCTCCGCCGCGCAGCTGCTGGCGGTGGTCGAGCGTTTCCGTGAGGCGGGCCTGGACCAGGGCGTGCGCCTGCTGCATTTCCACATGGGTTCGCAGATTGCCAACATCGCCGACTACCGGCGCGGCTTTCGCGAGGCCATCCGCTACTACGGCGAGCTGCGTCAGCTGGGCCTGCCAATCGATCACGTGGACGTCGGCGGCGGCCTGGGTGTGGACTACGACGGCACCCATTCGCGCAACGCCAGCTCGATCAACTACGACATCGAGGACTACGCCGGAGCGGTGGTCGGCATGCTCAAGGAGTTCTGCGACGAGCAGGGCATCCCGCACCCGCACATCTTCTCGGAAAGCGGCCGCGCGCTGACCGCGCACCACGCGGTGCTGGTGGTGCAGGTCACCGACGTGGAGCGCCACAACGACATGGCGCCGGAGATCGACCCGCAGCAGGAGTATCCCGAGTCGCTGCGCGAGCTGTTCGACATGCTCGGCAAGATCGATCCGGAGAGCGTGGCGGAAACCTACTGGCGCGCCACCCACTTCATCAGCGAGGTGGCGGCCCAGTACTCGGCCGGCAAGCTGGGCCTGGCCCACAAGGCCCTGGCCGAGCAGTGCTACTTCGCCATCTGCCGGCGGCTGCACAACCAGCTCAAGTTCCACCAGCGCGCCCATCGCGAGCTGCACGACGAGCTCAATGACAAGCTGGCCGACAAGTACATCTGCAACTTCTCGGTGTTCCAGAGCCTGCCGGACACCTGGGCGATCGACCAGATCCTGCCCATCATGCCGCTGCATCGCAACGACGAGGAGCCGACCCGCCGCGCCGTCCTGCAGGACCTGACCTGCGACTCGGACGGCAAGATCCGTCACTACGTGGACGAGCAGAGCATCGAGACCACCCTGCCGGTGCACGAGATCGCGCCGGGGCAGGAATACCTGCTGGGCATCTTCCTG
>Ga0209075_1004064_pt1 | contig 11881 bp, 7 predicted proteins | sample Stecom2011_FD_187523 | JGI IMG/M metagenome (GOLD analysis project Ga0209075, IMG submission 187523) | Agricultural soil microbial communities from Utah to study Nitrogen management - Steer compost 2011 (SPAdes) (version 2) | ecosystem: Environmental > Terrestrial > Soil > Agricultural land...
CGGGTCGGAAACTCCACACTACACCTCGGAAATCGGGGAAAAAAACAGGGCGGCGAGTATAACGCCTCGCCCGGGAAATTACAGTCAGAATGTGCAAATTTTAACCAGAACTTCGGGTATCCGAAAGGCGGCCGGTGGAAAAACCGGGCACTACCAGGGGGCTGGCGCCCGGTATCAAACTAGGTGAAAACCGAAACCATCGGTTTTTCAGAAGCTTGTAGCCGGCAGTTCAGAAAAGTTTTCAAGAAAGTTATCCACATTTACAAAGGCTTAACGGGATCAGTTTTCCACCCATAACCTACTGTTATTATTGGTTTTATAAAAAACGATCCAACGGTTATCCGTAGCTTTTCCCACTAATTATCCACAGATTTCCCGGCTCCGCGCCGGAGCGCCAGCACACAGCCCCATACCAATGCGTTCGCCAGGGATAACATCAGGAAAAAGGCCGGGATTCCCAGGCCAAACACGCCCAGCACCAGGATACCGGCAATGGCACTGGCCACCATGAACAGGGAATTGATCACATTCAGGGCAGCAATAATACGGGCCCGCTTGTGGTCCGGGGTCTCATACTGGATAAACGCATACAGCGGCACAATGAACAGGCCGCCACAGATACCGATACCGACCAGGTCCAGCAACACCCGGATATACACAGGTTCCGTCATCAGGCTGAGCCAGGTGGACGGCTGCGGATTGGCCGGTATCGCAAAGAACAGGTCAACGCCCAGCAAGGTCAGGCCCAGGGCACCCCAGGGTACCGGTGCCAGGGTTATACGATGCTTGGTCAGCCGTTCGCACAGCATGGAGCCTGCGGAGATACCCACAATGAACATGGCCAGCAGCAAGGTGACCACGGTTTCATCACCCGACAGCCAGGTTTTGGCAAAGTTGGGAAACTGGGTCAGGTACGCCGCGCCCAGGAACCAGAACCAGGAAATGGCGAGGATCGCCCCTAACACTTTAGGGCGTTCCCGGGCCACGGCCATCAGCCGCCAGGTTTCCAGCAAAGGCCGGAAGCGCACCATCACTTCCGGTGCTTCATCCCGGGTATCCGGTACCTTGCGCGCCGCCAGGTAACCCATCACTGCCATCACCAGCACGGCCACTGCGGTAATACGGGCGGCCTGCTCTGCACCCGCGATAACACCGGCGGCAATGGTGCCCAGAAGAATGGCCACGAAGGTGCCCATGCTGACCAGCCCGTTGCCACCTACCAGTTCATCGCTTGCCAGCACCCGGGGCAGGATGGAATATTTCACCGGCCCGAAAAAGGTGGACTGCGCGCCCATCAAGAACAACAACACCAGCAGCAATTCGTACCAGCCAAACCACAAGGCAACGGCGGCCAGCGCCATGATGCCAATCTCCGCCGCCTTGACCCTTCGGATTATCCAGGCTTTTTCATAGCGATCGGCCATCTGCCCGGCAATCCCGGAGAACAGGAAAAACGGCAGGATGAACAAGAACGCCGCAATATTGACCACCACGTTCACCGACAATCCCATCAGGCCACCGGCCTGAAAGGTGATCAGCAGCAGCAGGGCATTTTTGTACAGGTTGTCGTTAAAGGCTCCGGAAAACTGGGTCAGGTAGAATGGCAAAAAACGCCGTTGCCCCAGCAACCGGAACTGGCTTTGTACCGCCATCAGATATCATCAGCCGGCTTTGCCGGATTGTTCGCCAGGCCGGCACCGGCCGTCGGGCCTGCGGCCAGGCGTTCCAGTTCTTTTTCCACCGTATTGGCAGACTTGGCAAACCGCGCCAGCAGGTTGTACAGCACCGGGATGATAAACAGAGTCAGGGTGGTGGCGAAAATAAGCCCGCCCAGAATAACCATGCCGATCGCCGCCCGGCTTTCGGCACCGGCCCCGGTGGCAATCACCAGGGGCACCGCGCCGAAGACCGTGGAAATGGTGGTCATCAGCACCGGCCGGAAGCGCAGCGTGGCGCCTTCCAGAATGGCGTCACGCACACTGTAGCCCTGATCCCGCAACTGGTTGGCGAATTCCACGATCAGAATACCGTTCTTCGCCATTAGCCCCAGCAGCATGATGATCCCGATCTGGCTGTAGATATTCAGGCTGATGCCCGACCAGGCCAGTGCCAGCAGGGCACCGGTCACCGCCAGCGGTACCGACAGCATAATGATCAGTGGGTGAATCCAGCTTTCAAACTGGGCCGCGAGTACCAGGAAGACAATCACAAAAGCCAGGGCAAAGGTGACGAAGATCGCTGCCGAGGAATCCTGGAATTCCCGGGACAGGCCCCTGTAGCTCAACCGGGCCTCCGGCGGCAAGTTATCCACAGCCAGGTTGTTCAGGTAGTTCAGGGCGGTGCCCAGATCGTAGCCATCGGCCAGCGAGGCACTGATCACCACCGCCGGCAAGCGGTCAATCCGGCGCAGATCCGGGTTGGTACCGGTTTCTTCCACCGACACCAGTGCCTTCAGGGGAATCAGCTCGCCCCCTGCCCTCGGCCGCAGGAAAATCTGCTCCAGGTCATCCGGCGTGGCGCGGTTGGCGTCGTCGGCCTGGATAATCACATCGTATTCCTGGCCCCGGTCAAGGTAGGTAGTCACCTGCCGGGACGCCAGCATGGTCTGCAGGGTAAGCCCCACATCCTGCACGGTAATATCCAGGTCCGCCGCCCGGTCGCGATCGATGTTTACCCGGAGTTCCGGACGGGTAAGCTCGAAATCGGTATCCAGGTTCAGCAGATTCGGGTTTTGCTTTGCCCGCTCGACAATTTCCTCACTCCAGGCCTGCACCGACTCGTAATCCGGGCCGGCCACCACAAACTCCACCGGCTGGCTGAAACCACGCTGGCCCAGCCCCGGCGGGTTGATCACATTGATCCGGATGCCGGAAATATCCGACAGCTGCTCACGGATGTTGCTGGTTACCTGCTGCTGCTTGATATCCCGCTGTTCCCAGGGCACCAGGCCCATGATCATGAAGGCGCTGTCTTCTTCATCGCGGAAGCCGACAATGGAGAGCAAGCGCTCAGCGGTGCCTTCCTCAATATATTGCAGCAGGGTCTGCTCTGCCTGACGCACAAAGTGGTCGGTGTATTCCACCGTAGCGCCCCGGGGTGCACTGGCAGGCATGATAATGACACCACGGTCTTCAATGGGGGCCAGTTCCTGGGACAAGCGGGGGTAAATCACCGCTGCCACAATCAATCCGACGATACCCAATCCCAGCAGCAGGCCGGGCTGGTTCAGGGAGAACTGCAGCAACCGCTTGTAGCCATTGGCCAGGCCATTAAGCACTTGTTCACTGAACGCCCAGAGCCGGTGGTCCTCGTTCGATTCCGGGCTGTGCCGCAGCCATTTGGAGCACAGCATCGGGGCCAGGGTAAGCGCCACAATGCTGGAAAAAACCACAGCCGCAGCCAGGGTGAAGCCGAATTCGGCAAACAAACGGCCTACGTTACCGCCCATAAATGAAATGGGCACAAACACCGCGACCAGGGTCAGGGTGGTGGCAATTACCGCAAACGCCACCTGTTTGGCACCCCGGTAAGCCGCCAGCAAGGGAGGCTCGCCTTCATCGATCCGGCGCTGGATGTTCTCCAACATCACGATGGCATCATCCACCACCAGGCCGATGGCCAGGATAACCGCCAGAAGGGTCAGTACGTTGATGGAAAACCCCAGGAACCCGAGCCCGATAAAGGCACCGATCACCGCCACCGGAATGGTCACGGCGGGTATCAGAGTGGCCCGCCAGGACCGCAGGAACAGGAATATCACCAGGATAACCAGCGATACCGAGATCGCGAGGGTGACCAGGACTTCCTTAATCGAGGCCCGGATAAAAATAGATTCGTCGTAACTTTCGCTGATCGACACTTCCGGCGGCAGGGTTTCACGGATTTTATCCAGTTCTGCCCGCACGCCATCAGAGACCGCCACGGTATTGGCCTTAGACTGGCGGATAACGCCCATACCAATGGCCGTGCGGCCGGCGGCCCGCAGGCGCCCGATATCCGATTCCACCCCCATTTGTACGTCGGCTACTTCGCCCAGTCGCAACAGGTCGTTGCCATCCCGGCGCACCACCAGACTGCGGAATTCTTCCACTGTGGACAACCGGCCCTCGGCCCGCACGGTAAAGTTGCGGGTGGAGGAATCCACCGAGCCGGCGGGTAATTCCACGTTATTGGCCCGAAGGGCCTGCTCCACCTCTGCCACGGTGATATTCCGGGCCGCCAGCCGCTCCCGGTCCAGCCAGACCCGGATAGCGTAACGGCGCTCGCCGCCAATGCGCACATCGGCCACGCCATCGAGCACCGACAACCGGTCGCTCAGAACCCGGTCGGCGAAATCACTCAGCTCGGCGGCATCCCAGACTTCACTGGTCAGAGTTATCCACATCATCGGCCGGGCATCGGAATCGGCCTTGCGGACAACGGGCGGATCGGCTTCGTCAGGCAGCCGGTTGATCACCCGGGATACCGCATCCCGCACGTCGTTGGCGGCAATGTCGATATCACGGGAGGTGTTGAATTCGATGGTGGTTCGGGAGCGCCCCTGCTCCGAGGAGGATTCTATCGAGCGAATGCCTTCAATACCGCTGATCGCCCCCTCGATGACCTGGGTAATCTGGGAGTCCACCACTTCGGCGGCGGCACCGGTGTAAGAGGTAGTCACCGAAACGATGGGCGGGTCGATGTCCGGATACTCTCGCACCGGCAGGCCCAGCAAGGCGGCCAGCCCGAATACCACAATCAGAATGCTCAGAACCGTAGCAAATACCGGGCGCTTGATGGAAATGTCTGATAACACCATGGCTCAGGATTCCTGCGCAGAGTCGAACCGGTTCTCCGGAATGGCAAGGCCTGACTCAACTACCCGAATCCGGTCGCCGGAACTCAGGCGATCCTGACCGGTAATAATCACCGCATCTTCTACAGTCAGGCCATCGGTGACTTCAATCCAGCCGGGCAGCCGACTGCCGGTTTTTACAGAAATCCGCCTGGCCTGACCATCTTCGGCCACGAACACGTATTTCTGGGCCCCTCGCAGCATCACCGCCTGCTCCGGAACCACCAGACCCTCCCGCTCCTGCAGGGTCAACGAGGCCGACATAAACTGGCCGGGGCGCAACCGGCCGTCGGCATTGTCAATCAATGCACGAACCGACAGCGTTCGGCTCAGCTCGCTGATGCGGGTATCAAGCTCTACCAGTTCACCGTTAAAGACCTCAGCCGGGAAGGCCGGCGAGGTTGCCCGGACCACCTGACCAAGTCTGATCGAGCCCACAAATCGTTCCGGCACCGCAAAATTCAGCTCCATCCGGTCACTGGAATCCAGGGTAGTGATCACCGTACCTGCCTGCAGGTAAGCGCCCACATTGATGTCCGACAAGCCCACTACACCGGCAAACGGCGCCTCGATCCGGTGGTTCTCCAGCCTCACCCGGGCCGCCTGGCGCTGGGCCTCGGCTACATCCACTGCTGTTCTCAGCTCATCCACCTGAGACTGGGACACGCTGTTATTGGCCCGCAGGCTGCGCGCCCGCTCATATTGCCGGCGCGCATCCGACAGCTGGGATTCAATCACGGCGAGGTCGGCGCTGGCCTGGCGATCATCCAGCCGCAGCAGCACCTCACCCTTCTGTACTTTGCGCCCGGTCTCGAGGTTGACCTGCACTACCCGGCCACTGACCTCGGTGGTCAGTGCCACGGCATTCACCGCCCTCAGGTTGGCAACCGACGACACCTCATCCCGAACCCTGCGTATTTCCGGCGCAGAAATATTCACTGAGGCAACCTGTGGTTCGCCCCCGGCGTTTGCGTCAACCGGGTCTTCCAGGCTCAGATACACACCCACACCCGCCATTACAACTCCGACCATAACAAGTGCTATCAGCCACTGCTTCCACATGGGTATCTGTTACCTGTACATTTTCTGTTATCGGTACTGCGAGGCAGGCCCCGCGACTTTTTTCTGGATCACCAGCACCACTTCCCCGACGTCCACACCCCATTTGCTCATGGTGGTCTGGTTGATCAGGGTATCGGGGGTAACCAGATACATCCAGTCGTCCATTCTGACATCAATCGTGCCATCGCCGTATGACACCCGCAGAACATAGTTCATGTGGATGGCATTGCCCTGCCAGCGCATGGTGCCCGGCTCCACGACATCACCAGCCTCGGCGTGATAGCCCTGCTCGGTCGGGGTCAGTGTCCAGACCCGGGTCTGCACTTCGCCATCATCAAAGCGGAACACTTCATCCAGGGTGCCCACCCCGTTATCGTCCCAACTGGCCACGATATCAGCATCGAAGGTTCGGATGACCTCACCGGAAAAGTTCTTGACCACACCCCGGGCAGAAAGTTCGCCCGCAAAGAACTGCCTTGGCACCAGGTCTGGCCCGGTACTCTGGTAATCATCCAGTGACGGCCCGGCACACCCGGCCAGCACCAGAGACATCAACAATATAAGACTCAGCGGCCCCAGACCACTGGCCTTGGGTCGCATCCGGGAATTTTGCATGACTTTTACACTCCAGGTTAATGCCAGAACCGCCTGACAGTGCAGAGTTTTACGGCATATTGGCGGTTTCCGATCAGAAATTCGCCACTGCGTCATTTCAGCCAATTGTCCGTTCTGACAGCCATTCAGGCGCTTTCCGTCAATGGCAGCCCCCCGCGAATGCCGTAAAACTGCACTCATTGGGGCCGCAAAGCCCCCGGATCGGATTGAAAGCTGATGAGGACTGGCTATGCCTGTTTACAAAGCTCCCCTGCGGGACATGAAATTTCTGCTCAATGAAGTGTTCGACTACCCGGGCCATTATCAAAGTCTGGCCTCCGGCGAAAACGCGACTCCAGACATTGTCGATGCGATCCTGACTGAATGCGGCCGCTTCTGTGAAGAAGTGCTGAGCCCTCTGTACCAGAGTGGCGACGAAGAAGGCTGCCAACTGGAAAACGGTGAAGTCACCACCCCGAAAGGCTTCAAAGACGCCTACAACCAGTACGTAATGGGCGGCTGGCAGGGGCTGTCGGCACCGGAAGAGTTTGGCGGTCAGGGCCTGCCGGCGTCCATGGGACTGTTCAAGCAGGAAATGATGGGTACTGCCAACTGGTCGTTCTCCATGTACCCGGGGTTGTCGCTGGGAGCCATGAACACCATCTTCCTGCACGGCACTGACGAACAAAAACAGACCTACCTTGTACCGCTGACCGAAGGCCGCTGGGGCGGCACCATGTGCCTGACTGAGCCCCAGTGCGGTACCGACCTGGGCCAGGTGAAAACCCGGGCCGAACCCCAGGCCGATGGGAGTTACAAGCTGACCGGCACCAAGATCTTTATCTCCTCCGGCGAGCATGACCTGACCGAGAACATTGTGCACATTGTGCTGGCGCGCCTGCCGGATGCCCCGAAAGGCACCAGGGGCATCAGCCTGTTCATTGTGCCGAAGTTCCTGCCAGCCGCCGATGGCGGCGTGGGTGAGCGCAATGGTGTGAACTGCGGCAGCCTGGAAAAGAAAATGGGCATCAAGGCCTCTGCCACCTGCGTGATGAACTTTGACGGTGCCACCGGTTACCTGATCGGCCCGGAAAACCGGGGTCTGGAGTGTATGTTCACCTTTATGAACACCGCCCGGATCGGTACCGCCATTCAGGGCGTGGGGCCTGCCGAGCTGTCTTACCAGTGGGCGCTGGACTACGCCAAAGAGCGCCGCTCCATGCGGGCGCTGTCTGGCAAGAAAGAGCCGGACCAGGTGGCCGACAGCCTGATCCACCACGCCGATGTGCGCCGCATGCTGCTGACCCAGAAAGCGATCGCCGAAGGTGGCCGGGCCATGCTTTATTACGCCGCCAAGGTGGCTGACCACATGGTGGAGGCCTACACCGTGGGTGATAATGAAAAAGCCGAAAAATACGACGACAAGCTGGGCTTCCTGACCCCGATCCTGAAGGGCTTCCTGACCGAACTGGGCTGCGAAGCCGCCAACCTGGGTATGCAGGTGTTCGGCGGCCACGGTTACATCCGCGAACACGGCATGGAACAGATTGCCCGCGATACCCGCATTGCCACCCTGTACGAAGGCACCACCGGTATCCAGGCCCTGGACCTGCTGGGCCGTAAGGTTCTGTTGATGACCCAGGGCGGCGCGGTGCGCGAGTTCACCTTCAAGGTGGCCAACTTTGCCCGAAAGCACCTGACCGACAAGCGCCTGCGCCCGATGGCCATCGAACTACTGAAACTCACTGGCCAGTGGAACCTGCTGACCGTCAGAGTCATGCTCGCGGCCCGCAAAGACCGGGATGTGGTCAGCGCGGCAGCCTATGATTTCCTGATGTACAGTGGCTACGTGAGCATGGCGTATATGTGGCTGCGCCAGTCTGCCGTGGCTGTGGATAAACTGGACAATGGTGGTGAAGAGTCTGAATCCTTCTACCGGACCAAGCTGAACACCGCCGAATTCTATTACGAGCGCTTGCTGCCCCGGGCCCAGACCCATGCCACCAGCATGCTCAGCCCGACCCGCAGCCTGATGCAGATTGACGCCGAGAACATGGCCTTTACCGGGTAATGCCCGGTAACTTCTGGTCCCGGGTTTTCCCGGGATTTTTTTTCTTCCGGAACCGGTGGGCTTTGGTCCCCGGTTCCACAAACAGGGGAAGCACCTGGCTTCCCCTGTTTGTGTTGTCGGCTTTTATTAACAGGATCTGTGGATAACTCAGAACCCCACAGTAGCGGAGAGCCACAGACGGCGACCATCTTCCAGGGTGCCGTCGATAGACTTGCCAGACTGGATGTAGCTGGAAACAAAGGCCTGATCACCATCGGCATTGATATAACGCTCACCTTCGGTGAAGTCGCGATCAAACAGGTTGTAGATCGCTGCCTTCAGGGTCACGTTCTCGGCTGCCTGGTAAGAGGCGCCCAGGTGGAATACGGAGTAGGCATCCAGGTCTCCTACCTGGTCAGCGATCAGTTGGTTAGCCGCTGTCAGGTTTTCATACTTGTCGGTAAAGCGCTCACGCTTGCTGCGATACTCGCCCTTGAACCACAGGTCCAGCACTGGCGTAACCTGCCAGTTAACCGCCGCGTTCAGCAGGTGTTTCGGCGTATTGGTCAACTGCTGACCTTCGTTATCACCGCTCTTCTGCTCACTGTCCGTCAGCGTATAGTTACCAGACAGACGCCAGTCCTGGGCGAACTGCCAGCTGCTGCCGATCTCTACGCCCTGGGTTTCGGCCTTACCAATGTTGATGGACTGGGAGAAATCCTCCTGGGTAAAGCCCGGGCCATAATCAGGGATACAGCCTGGCAAGTTGGGAGTATCTGCCGAGAAGCAATTAGGGATCGCGGGGCCATCCGCAATCTTGTCTTCGAACCGGTTATGGAAGACCGTGACGTTGGCCTTGAAGCCATCCAGGTTATCAAAGTAGGCACCCAACTCGGTGTTGGTGGTGATCTCCGGCTCCAGGTCCGGGTTACCGAACTGAATATTGGTTCCCTGCCCGCCCACGGAGGATATCCCGTTGTGCAGCTGGTTGACCGTTGGCGCCTTGAAGCCCCGGCTCACACCGCCCTTGAAGGTCCACTGGCTCAGCGGGTTCCAGACCAGATACGCCCGCGGGCTGACCTGGCCATCAAAGCCGTCGTATTTCTCGTGGCGGGCACCAAGGGTCAGGTACAGGTCCTGGGTCAGGCTCCACTCATCTTCCAGGAACACCGCCCAGGAAGTACGCTCGAAGTCCTCACCGGCAATGCCGTCTGTTACATCCGCATCCCAGTACTGGCCACCCACGGTCACAATATGGGACTCACCCAGCGGTGCGACAAACTTGCTGTCCAGGATCAGGTCGTTGGATTCCAGGGTACGGTCGTTGCCAGCCACCATGTAGTCAAACGGTGGCGTATAGGCAGTGCCCCGAGTACCCGGAATGGTACGGCCCAGGGTCTCGGTCTTGTTATGGGTCAGGGTGCTGGTCAAGGTACCTGTATCAAAGCGGCCGGTATGGCCCAGGGCGACCTGATCCCGGTAAAAACGCAGTTCATCGCTATAGCCCGCGACATTATCCGGGTTGGGCTTCGAACAGCCCGCCGTGTTACTGCCACTCTCGAATCCGTCCAGGGTGCCGAGTTGGCAGTCTTCGTTGTTGTATACCTGACGACCCCGTTCAAAATCCAGATACAGGTCATGATTACTATCAGGAGTCAGCGTCAGCCGGGAGCCGATGCTGTAGGTACGGCCTTCCACCGGCGCGGCACCGCGGCGATTCACCACACTGCCGTCGTCAAAGCGAAGGTCGGATTCGCCACGGTCATAAACACGGCCACGAACCTGCATGCCTAGCAGGCCCTCTACCAGGGGGCCACTGGTGAAAAACTCGGTGGTGGAATCATTTCCGTAGTCCCGGTCTTCTTGCAGGGTTTGCTGCACGGTCACCGAGCCGGTCCACTCATCAGCCACTTTTTTGGTGATGATATTGATCACTCCACCCATGGCGTCTGAGCCATAGAGTGTGGACATGGGTCCACGAATAACCTCAATCCGCTCAATGGCAGACAGCGGCGGGATAAAACTGGTGGAAGTTTCGTTGAAACCGTTGGGCGTTACGTTACCACCGGTGTTCTGACGCCGGCCATCTACCAGGATCAGGGTATATTCGCTGGGCAGGCCCCGGATGCTCACGTTCAGGCCACCGGTTTTACCGGTACCCTGGCGAATATCGATGCCTTCAACGCCATCCAGAGCTTCGGCAATGTTGCTGAAGGATTGGGAGCTTAACTGCTCCTGGCTGATCACACTGATGCTCGCCGGCGCATCGGTAACCTTCTGCTCAAAACCGGCGGCGGAAACCACCAGCTCGTCCATTTGTACCGGCTGCGCAGTGGCCTGCAGTGAATAACCGGCAGAGATTACCGCAACCGAGGTCGCCAGCAATGAAGACCTGAACACCATGTGTCGCTCCCAAAATTTAAACAATGAATTTCAGGAGCGAATGATATTCGTTATCAAATGAGAGTTAAAACAATTTAACTGGAACAATGCATCCCGAAAACTGGAACAGTTAGCGACCTTTGCTTTACCGGAGGGATTACTGGTCCCGGAACCGCCGGATAAAGGCTTCCGATTCGGCAATAGACGCCTCCATATTGCGGATCAGGCTGTCGACATCACTGCGGATTTTACCCAGCTCCGTTTCCAGCGCACCGATGGCCTGGGCATTCAGGTTGTGCTTGAGGTACAACACCTGGTCTTCAAACGCCTGAAGCACTGGATCCATGCGGGATTCCGCCTGGTGCATCCGGTTAATCAGCTGCTCGTACTGATTGCGGGTTTCCTGCAGTTGCTGCTCGCTACTACGGCGCAGGGATGCGCTTTCGTACAGATCCAGCTCGTCTTCCCACTCGGCAAACAGGGCGCCTGCCACATCCTCGACGCTGTCGATCCGATCCCGAACTTTCTCGGCGGCGTCTTCACTGTCTTCATAGGCATCGCGGATTTCTTCGTATTTCGCCTTCAGTTCAGTATCGGGAATAGCCACCACACTCTGGAACCGTTCCAGTGACGAGCGGAAGGTTTCCTGGGCGTCGCTCTGGGCATCCCGGGCATTTTCCACCCGATCGACCAGGATATCCCGCTTCTCGAACCCGAGCTTTTCCATGGTGTTGTAGTACACGGTGCTGCAGCCGGTCAGGACCAGAGCCGCGAACAGGGTGAATATGCCTGTGGTGTTCAGGGAGTTGTTTTTCATGGTCGTTCCTATTTTCCGATGCAGAAACTGCTGAAAATCTTACCCAAAAGCTCATCCGGCGTCAGATGCCCGGTAATTTCCCCCAGGGCATCCTGGGCCGCCCGCAGGTCTTCCGCCAGCAATTCGCCTGCACCGTAACCTT
>Ga0209075_1004065_pt1 | contig 11879 bp, 12 predicted proteins | sample Stecom2011_FD_187523 | JGI IMG/M metagenome (GOLD analysis project Ga0209075, IMG submission 187523) | Agricultural soil microbial communities from Utah to study Nitrogen management - Steer compost 2011 (SPAdes) (version 2) | ecosystem: Environmental > Terrestrial > Soil > Agricultural land...
CGCAGCCTTGCGGCCTCCTCGAACTCCAGGTTCTGGGCCGCCTCGAACATGGCGTCCTCGAGGCGGGCGATCTCCTTGCGCAGCCCCTCCGGCGAGAGGCTGGCCGGATCGTAGGCCGTCTCCGGCTCCGCCACCTTGCGCTCGCCGCGGCGCCCCTTGCCCTTTCGCCCCGGGGCCTGGGCGGCCTCGAGGATATCCGCCACCGAACGGGTCACCGTGGTCGGCGTGATGCCGTGCTCCTCGTTGAAGGCGATCTGCTTGGCGCGGCGCCGCTCGGTCTCCTCCATGGCGCGGCGCATGGAGTCGGTGACCCGATCGCCGTAGAGGATCGCGCGGCCGTGGGCGTTGCGGGCCGCCCGGCCGATGGTCTGGATCAGCGAGCGCTCGTTGCGCAGGAAGCCCTCCTTGTCGGCATCGAGGATCGCCACCAGGGAGACCTCCGGAATATCCAGGCCCTCCCGCAGCAGGTTGATGCCCACCAGCACATCGAACTTGCCCAGGCGCAGGTCGCGGATGATCTCCACCCGCTCCACGGTATCGATGTCCGAGTGCAGGTAGCGTACCCGCACGTCATGCTCGTCCAGGTACTCGGTAAGGTCCTCGGCCATGCGCTTGGTCAGGGTGGTCACCAGCACCCGCTCTTCTACGGCGGTGCGCAGGCGGATCTCCGAGAGCAGGTCGTCCACCTGGGTGGTGGCCGGGCGGACCTCCAGCTCCGGGTCGAGCAGGCCGGTGGGGCGCACCACCTGCTCCACCACCTGGCCGGCGTGCTCCGCCTCGTAGGGACCCGGCGTCGCCGAGACGAAGATGGTCTGGGGGCTGATCGCCTCCCACTCCTCGAACTTCATGGGGCGGTTGTCCAGCGCCGAGGGGAGCCGGAAGCCGTACTCCACCAGGGTCTCCTTGCGGGAGCGGTCGCCCTTGTACATGCCCCCCACCTGGGGAACGCTGACGTGGCTCTCGTCGATGAAGAGCAGGGCGTCGTCGGGCAGGTAGTCGAAGAAGGTGGGCGGCGGCTCGCCGGGGTTGCGCCCGGAGAGGTAGCGGGAGTAGTTCTCGATGCCGTTGCAGTAGCCCAGCTCCAGCATCATCTCGATGTCGTAGAGGGTGCGCTGCTCCAGGCGCTGGGCCTCCACCAGGCGGTCATGCTTGCGCAGCCACTCGAGGCGCTCGACCAGCTCCGCCTTGATGGCATCGATGGCGCCGAGGATGGTCTCCCGGGGCGTGACGTAGTGGGACTTGGGGTAGACCGTCATCCGCGGCACCTCGCCCCTCACCTCGCCGGTCAGGGGGTCGAAGAGGCGGATGGAGTCGATCTCGTCATCGAAGAGCTCGACGCGCACCGCCTCCTCGTCGGAGTCCGCCGGGTAGATATCGATGACGTCGCCGCGCACCCGGTAGGTGCCGCGCCTGAAGTCCATGTCGTTGCGGGTGTACTGCAGCTCCGCCAGGCGGCGCAGGAACCTGCGCTGGTCGATCAGCTCGCCGCGGGTGAAGTGCAGGCGCATCTTCAGGTACTGGTCGGGGTCCCCCAGGCCGTAGATCGCCGACACCGACACCACGATCAGCGCATCGCGGCGCTCCAGCAGCGCCTTGGTGGCGGAGAGGCGCATCTGCTCGATGTGGTCGTTGATGGAGGCATCCTTCTCGATGAAGGTGTCCGACGACGGCACATAGGCCTCGGGCTGGTAGTAGTCGTAGTAGGAGACGAAGTACTCGATGGCGTTGTCGGGAAAGAACGCCTTGAATTCACCGTAGAGCTGCGCCGCCAGGGTCTTGTTGGGCGCCATGACGATGGTCGGGCGCTGCAGGCGCTCGACCACGTTGGCCATGGTGAAGGTCTTGCCGGAGCCGGTGACCCCGAGCAGGGTCTGGTGGGCCAGCCCCGCCTCGAGCCCGCGCACCAGGCCGTCGATGGCCGCGGGCTGGTCGCCGGCGGGCTGGAACTTCGAGGCGAGGCGAAAGGGTCTGCTCATGGGGTCTCCGTCGGGTGATGAGGGGCTCAGGCGTCGACGCTGGTGCGGGTGGTGACCTCCACGGTGGAGCTGGTCATCAGCCGGTGGATGGGGCACTTGTGGCTGATCTCCTCCAGACGCGCCAGCTGCTCGGGGTCCTCGATGCCGTGGAAGGTCATCTCCACGTCGAGCCGATAGGTGCCGTGGCGCTCTTCGCTGTCGTCGCGATGCACCTTGACGCTGATCCCTTCCAGGGGCCACCCCTTGCGCTTGGCGTACATCATGGAGGTGATCGCCTTGCAGCCGCCCAGGGAGAGGTCGAAGTAGTCGTGGGGGTCCGGAGCGCTGCCCTCGCCGCCGTAGGCTACCGGCACGTCGATGAACAGCTCGTCGAAGCCGTCCAGTTCGACCCGCTGACGGAAGATATGGTTGCGAACGCTTACGACTTCAATGGTCTTCTTCATGGGGAGAACCTCCTGTTCACTTGACCTGGATGGGAAGCCTGAGGGCCTCGACGGCCTTGATCAGCGCCTCGCGGCGGACCCTGCCCTCCACCTCGGCGCCGTGGCGCCCGACCTCGGCGCTGTCGACGCCGTCGAGCATCATCAGCGCCGTGGTGATGCGGTTGATCTGGTCGGCGTTCTCGACGCCCTTGAAGGTCAGCGACTGGTGCGCCATGGGCAGCTCTCCTCTGGCCCCGGGAATGTGCCGGCGAGTCTAGCATGGCGCCGGCGCCGCCACAGCGGTTGCAATGTCGCAGGGAAGCCCGCATAAGAGGGACTATCCCCCCATCCGGATGACGAGGAGAGCACATGCAGGAGTGGATGACCGCCCTGGGCGGACGCCAGGAGACCGAGGAGCGGATCACCTTCGACACCCCGGACCAGGCTCGCCAGGCCCTGGACGAGACGGTGGTGACGCCGCTGGCTCACCTGGGCGTGCTCGACGTGATCGGCGCCGATGCCGAGAAATTCCTGCAGGGCCAAGCCAGCGCCCAGATCGCCCACGCCGACGGCGACTTCGCCCCGCTGACCGTCTTCTGTACCCCCAAGGGGCGCATGCTGGCCAACGCCCAGCTGCTCAGGGTCGCCGAGGGGCACTACCGCCTGCTGATGCACCGCGGCCTGGTCGCCACGCTGGCGGAACACCTGGGCAAGTTCGCCGCCTTCTACAAGGCCGACCTCAGGCCCCGGGACGACCTGGCCCTGATCGGCCTGATCGGCCGGGAGGCACCGGCCCTGGCGGAGGTGAAGCTGGACCTGATCCCGCCGGCGGCCTGGCACCAGGCCGGCGACGCCGAACGCCAGCTGCTGACCCACCCGGGCCCCCGCCCGCGCCAGCTGATCTGCCTGCCGGCGGAGCGCGCGGGGGCGCTGTGGGAGACGCTGGCCGGGCAGGCCGTGCCGGTGGGCAATGCCGTCTGGTGCCTGCACGACATCCAGGCCGGGGTGGCGTGGCTGACCCCGGCGCATAGCGACGCCCTGTTGCCCCAGATGATCAACTGGGAGGCGCTGGGTGGCATCAGCTTCAAGAAGGGGTGCTACACCGGCCAGGAGGTGGTGGCCCGGGCGCACTTCCGCGGCCAGGTGAAGCGGCGCCTGGTGCGCGCCCAGCTGGAAGGCAGCACGCTGCCCGCCCTGGCAAGCCCGGTGGAGACCGCCGACGGCAAGGCCGTGGGCGAGGTGCTGGCCGCGGAGCTGGACGCCTACGACCAGGCCGAGGTGCTCGCCGTGCTGAGCACGAAGGAGGACCTGGGCCCCCTGAGCGTGGCCGGTCAGGCCTTCAAGCAGCTGAAGCTGCCCTATGCCGTGGAGCGCCTGGACCCCGAAGAGATGGCGGCCCGCGGCTGACTCTCAGGCGGGCTCGCTCATGGGCCGAAGAGGCGCCGGGCGGTGGCGGTGCTGGCCGCCGCCACCGCTTCCACGCTCTGGCCGCGCAGCTCGGCGACCACCCGGCACACCTCGACGAGACGGGACGGTTCGTTGCGCTCCCCCTGGTGCCCTGCCAGGGGCATGTCGGGGCTGTCGGTCTCCAGCGCATAGCCATCATCGGGGAGCGAGGCCACCGCGCGCCGTAGCCGCTGGGCGCGATCGAAGGTCACGGCGCCCCCCAGCCCCACCACGAAGCCGAGGTCGAGAAAGCGCCGGGCCTGCTCCGGGGAGCCGGCGAAGGCGTGGATCAGCCCCCCGGCAGGCAGGTCGAGCTGGCGCAGCCGCTTGGCGACCTTATCGTGGGCGCGCACGCAGTGGATCACCACGGGAAGCTTCCGGGCCTTCGCCAGCCTGAGCTGGGCGTCGAAGAGTTCCCACTGGGCGTCGAGGGTCTCGGGGAAGCGGGCATCGATACCGCACTCCCCTATTCCCACAATCCTCGGCGCCACCCTATCAGGAGGCTCATCCAGCCCCGCCTCCAGCGCCGCCAGGTCCTCCTCGCCATGGTCGTCCATGAAACAGGGGTGCAGCCCCAGGCAGACGCTGACGTCGTCGCGCTGCCCCAGCGCCAGCACGCCGGGCCAGCGCTGGCGCGTCGTGCCCGGCACCACGAAATGCCCGACGCCCACCGCCCTGGCCCGCTCGAACACCGCCTCGCGGTCGGCGTCGAAATCGGGGAAGTCCAGGTGGCAGTGGGCGTCGATCAGCATAGGAGCGTCAGTGCTCCCGGGTGGGCTGGAAGCGGATCTCCGGCCAGCGCTCCTGGGTCATCTGCAGGTTGACCCGGGTCGGCGCGATATAGGTGAGGTAGCCGCCACCGTCGATGGCCAGGTTGGCGCTCGCCTTGCGCTTGAACTCCTCGAGCTTCTTCGCATCGTCGCAGTAGATCCAGCGGGCGGTGTTGACGTTCACCCCCTCGTAGATCGCCTCCACCTTGTACTCCTCCTTGAGGCGGTGGGCCACCACGTCGAACTGCAGGGTACCCACGGCGCCGAGGATCAGGTCGTTGTTGTCCAGCGGCATGAAGACCTGGGTGGCGCCCTCCTCGGAGAGCTGCTGAAGCCCCTTCTGCAGCGCCTTCATCTTCAGCGGGTCCTTGAGGCGCACGCGCTTGAAGAGCTCCGGGGCGAAGTGCGGGATGCCGGTGAAGCGCATGTCCTCGCCCACCGTGAAGGTGTCGCCGATCTGGATGGTGCCGTGGTTGTGCAGGCCGATGATGTCGCCGGGCCAGGCCTCCTCCACCTGGGAGCGGTCCGAGGCCATGAAGGTGAGGGCGTCGGCGATCTTGACGTCCTTGCCGATGCGCACGTGGCGCATCTTCATGTTCTTCTCGTACTTGCCCGAGCAGACCCGCAGGAAGGCGATGCGATCCCGGTGGTTGGGGTCCATGTTGGCCTGGATCTTGAACACGAAGCCGGTGAAGCGTGGATCATCGGCCTCCACGGTCCGGGTATCGGTCTCCCGGGACTGGGGCGACGGCGCATACTCCACGAAGCCGTCGAGCATCTCGCGCACCCCGAAGTTACCCATGGCGGTACCGAAGTAGACCGGGGTGAGCTCGCCGCGGCGGTAGGCCTCGAGGTCGAACGGGTGGGAGGCGCCGCGCACCAGCTCGACCTCCATGCGCAGCTCCTCGGCCTGCTCCTCGCCCAGCACGGCGTCCACCTCGGGGTTGTCGAGCCCCTCGATGCGCTTGTCATCGGGAATGCGGCTGCCCTGGCCCTGGGTGTAGAGGTGGATCACATCGTTGTAGAGGTGGTAGACCCCCTTGAAGTGGCGCCCCATGCCGATGGGCCAGGTCATGGGCGCACACTGGATGTTGAGCACCGTCTCCACCTCGTCCATCACCTCGATGGGGTCGCGAATGTCGCGGTCCATCTTGTTGATGAAGGTGAGGATCGGCGTGGTGCGCAGGCGGCACACCTCCATCAGCTTGATGGTGCGGTCCTCGACGCCCTTGGCGCCGTCGATCATCATCAGCGCCGAGTCCACCGCGGTCAGGGTGCGGTAGGTGTCCTCGGAGAAGTCCTCGTGGCCGGGGGTATCGAGCAGGTTGACGATGCGCCCGCCGTAGGGGAACTGCATCACCGAGGTGGTCACGGAGATGCCGCGCTCCTGCTCCATCTTCATCCAGTCGGAGGTGGCGTGGCGGTCGTCGCGCTTGCTCTTCACGGAGCCGGCCAGCTGGATGGCGTTTCCGAACAGCAGCATCTTCTCCGTGATGGTGGTCTTGCCCGCGTCGGGGTGCGAGATGATGGCGAAGGTGCGTCGCAGCCCGACTTCACGGGCCAGATTGGCGTCTGACATCGATGATGGATTCGTCTCGAGGCACCGCAAGGGTGCGTGAATGGTTGCCGGTCCGGCGGTGGGCGCATTCTACGCCGGTCGGAGCGTGAAATGTAGGGCGCCGCCGCAGCGGGTATGATGGAAAGCCAGACGCGAGGAGCCGCCATGCCCACCACCACCCAGCCCCTGCCGCTTTCCACCCCCAGCCGCAACCTGGTCCGCCTGACCATCGTGCGGGGCATCACCTGGACCGGCTTCCTGGCCGGCATCATCATCGGCGTGGAGCTGCTCGACTTCGAGCTGAAGGTGAGGGCGGTCATCGGCGTGGTGCTGGCCATGGCGCTGGTCAACCTGGTCACCTGGTGGCGGCTGGGCCACCACCGCACCATCACCCACGGCGAGTACCTGGTCCACCTGCTCGCCGACGTCCTGGCCCTGAGCCTGCTCTTCTACTACACCGGCGGCTCCAGCAACCCCTTCATCACCTACTACCTGGTGCCGGTCACCATCGCCGCCGCCACCCTGCCCTGGCGCTACGCCTGGATCATCGCCACCACGGCACTGCTGGCCTACTCGCTGCTGATGGTCCACCACCACCCGGTGCCCCAGCTGGCCCACGGCCACCACGCCCCGGACCAGGGAGTGAGCCTCCACGTGCTGGGCATGTGGCTGAACTTCGCGCTGTCGGCGGGGCTGGTGACCTTCTTCATCTACAAGATGGCCCATGCGCTGCGCAGCCGGGAGCAGGCCCTCTCCCGCACCCGGGAGTCCGCCCTGCGCAACGAGCAGGTGCTGGCCGTGGCCACCCAGGCCGCCGGCACCGCCCACGAGCTGGGCACCCCCCTCTCCACCATGGCGGTGCTGCTCGCCGAGATGCGTGACGACGCCCGGGACAACCCCCTGCTGCAGAAGGATATCGAGCTGATGCGCCAGCAGGTGGATATCTGCAAGGCGCGCCTCCGCGAGCTGGTGGAGAATGCCGACCGGCGGCGCATGGGGGAGCCCCAGGTGCGGGATGCGGAGGTGTGGCTGGCCGGCGTGGTCCAGCGCTGGCTGGTGCTGCGCCCCGACGTCAGCCACCGCCTGGAGGTAGCCGAGCGCCGCGGCCGGCCCTGGATCTCGGTGGACACCACCCTGGAGCAGGCACTGACCAACCTGCTCAACAACGCCGCCGACGCCAAGCCCGACGACATCCGGATCAGCCTCGACTGGACCCCCGGAGAGGTGGTCATCGACATCCGCGACCACGGCCCCGGGGTCGCCCTCTCCATCGCCGACCAGCTGGGCGAGACCTTCGTCTCCACCAAGAGCAAGGGGCTCGGCATCGGGCTCTTCCTGACCCATGCCACCATCAACCGCCTCGGCGGCGGCGTCAGCCTGTACAATCACCCCGAGGGGGGCACCCTGACCGAGGTGGTGCTGCCGCGCAGCGAACCGGCCAGCTGACCGAACAGTAACGTGAGGACACCATGCAAGAGTCAACCCCAGCCGAACGGCTGCTGATCATCGACGACGACGAGATGTTCTGTCATGTGCTGAACCGCGCCATGAGCCGCCGTGGCTTCGAGGTGCTGGTGGCCCATGACGGCGAGCAGGCGCTGGCCCTGGCGCGCCAGCATCGCCCGGCGCTGGCCACCCTGGACCTCAAGCTGGAGCAGGACTCCGGCCTGAAGCTGCTGCCGGAGCTGATGGAGGCGGTCCCCGAGTGCCGGGTGGTGGTGCTCACCGGCTACTCCAGCATCGCCACCGCGGTGGAGGCGATCAAGCTGGGCGCGGTGAACTACCTCTGCAAGCCCGCCGATGCCGACGAGGTGCTGGCGGCGTTCGACAAGGAGGGTGGCGACCCCGAGGCGGAGGTGGCGGAGCAGCCCCCCTCCATCAACCGCCTCGCCTGGGAGCATATCCAGAAGGTGTTGCAGGAGAACGACGGCAATATCTCCGCCACCGCCCGGGCGCTGGGGATGCACCGGCGCACCCTGCAGCGCAAGCTCCAGAAGCGGCCGGTACGGCGCTAGGCGCTTACTGCGCGGTCCAGCCCAGGTCGATGTTCCAGCTCGACCCGGTAACGGCGCCGGCGGCATCGGAGGCCAGGTAGGCCACCAGCTCGGCCACCTCGGCGGGCTCGATCAGGCGCTTCACGGCGGCGTTCTTGAGCATGATCTGCTCGATCACCTCCTGCTCCTCCATGCCGTGGAGCTTCGCCTGGTCGGCGATCTGGTTGTCCACCAGGGGGGTCTTCACGTAGGCGGGACAGATGGCGTTGGCGGTGATGCCCTGGGGCCCACCCTCGAGCCCGGCGGTCTTGGTCAGGCCGATCATGCCGTGCTTGGCGCTGATGTAGGCGGACTTACCCGGCGAGGCCACCTGGGCGTGCACCGAGGCGATGTTGATGATCCTGCCCCAGCCGTTCTCGCGCATGGAGGGCCAGACCGCCTGGGTCAGCAGGAAGGGCGCGGTCAGCATCAGGTCGATGATCTGGCGCCACTTGGCCTCGGGAAACTCCTCGATGGGCGACACATGCTGGATGCCAGCGTTGTTGACCAGGATATCCACCCGGCCGAAGCGGCGAATGGCCTCCGCCACCGCCGCCTTGCACGCCTCCCCGTCGGTGAGGTCGGCCTGGAAGAAGACCGCGCCGGCGCGCTCGGCCACCGCGGCACCGTCCGGGTTGAAGTCCACAGCCAGCACCTGATGGCCCAGCTCGCGGAAGTGGCGAACCACGGCTTCACCGATGCCGCTGGTGGTACCGGTGACCAGAGCGACGCGGGGAGTGGTGGGGGCAGTTCCTGACATCAGCAGCTCCTTGTCTCTTCGTTGTCATGCCCAGCGCACAGGGCTGGAAAGATGCAGCGCCCCCAGCATACGGCCGGCCGAGGTCAGGCGCCAGCGCCAGGCGGCGCGGCGGGCGCCATCAGCCGCTCCATCAGCTGCTGGGCCAGGCGACTGGCCGCCTGCCGGCTATTCACGTCGGAGAGGTCATCGAGCAGCACCAGGCGGCGACACCAGCCCTCCTCCCCCAGCGCCACGCTCTCCAGGGGGTAGGCGCCGGAAGGGAGACGCAGCCAGTGCCGCTCCCCCGGCGCCGGCCGCGCCGCCTCGGCGGCGGCCGGCACCATCACCAGCCACAGCGACACCGGGGTGACCAGGGCCCCCACCAGCTGCTCGCCGAGCTCGGGGTCGGTGTGGCGCTGGAAACAGAGGGCGTCGGCGGCAAGCCGCGGATTGAAGGCAGGTGCGGCCTTGGCCTCGCGGAGGTGATGGCGCGTCCACGCCTCGGCGAGCCGGCCAAGCCTGGCGTACTGTTCGGGGGTCAGGGCATGCATGGCGGCTCCTGGGTGACTCCTTGGGCGGGGCGCCCCAGTATAGCGTCGAGGCCGCCCCTCCCCCAATCCGGCCTGCTATGCTGGGCCCCATCGCCATCCACTCACGGAGCAGCCCATGACCGACAACGAACGCCTGGCCCTGGCCGTGGAGATCGCCCGGGAGGCCGGAGAGATGATCCGCGAGGCCCGGGCAGCGCAGACCTTCGGCCACCGCTACAAGCAGGGCCACGAGCTGGTCACCGACGTGGATGTGGCCGTGGACACTCACATCACCGCGCGCCTGGAGAGCGCCTTCCCGGAGGAGGCGAGGCTCAGCGAGGAGCTGGCGCCGGAACGGCACCTGCTGGAGGAGAAGGCGGCGCTGTGGGTGGTGGACCCCATCGACGGCACGGTCAACTTCGCCCACGGCTTCCACCACGTGGCGGTCTCCATCGCCTGGGCCCAGGCGGGACGGGTCACCCTGGGCGTGGTGCACGCTCCCTTCCTGGGCGAAACCTTCACGGCCCTGGCCGGCCAGGGAGCCCACTGCAACGGCCAGCCCATTCAGGCCAGTCGCACCCGCAGCCTGGAGCGCTGCCTGGTGGGCACCGGCTTCCCCTATCGGCGCGACAGCCGCCCGCCGCTGATGCGCCGCCTCGGCGCCGTGCTGGAGCACTGCCAGGACGTGCGCCGCAACGGCTCGGCGGCCCTGGACCTCTGCGACGTGGCCTGCGGCCGCCTGGACGCCTACTACGAGAGCGTCTCGCCCTGGGACTTCGCCGCCGGCTGGCTGATCGCCCGAGAGGCCGGCGCCCGCACCGGCCATCTCTACCCCTGCCCGGAGGGCTTTCCCGAGGACCTCTACGGCGAGAACCTGCTGGTCACCAGCCCCGGCATCCACCGGGAGCTGGGCGACCTGCTGCGGCGCGCCGACGCCGGCCAGCTCGGGTAGCCGCCGCTCCGACAGTAAGACCCGATAGTGCGACCCGATGGCGCGGCTTGATGCTCCCTATTGGCCCCGCCGCGGCCGATCCGTCACAATGCGCCATCAATTCCCACTCTGCTCCAGGAGTCCGCATGTTCGTCGTCATCTTCGGCCGCCCCGGCTGCCCCTTCTGCGTCTTCGCCCAGGAACTGGCCGCCCGCCTCGACGCCGCCGGCGCCATCGAGGGCTTCCGCTACGTGGACATGCACGCCGAGGGGCTGACCAAGGCAGACCTGGAGAAGACCATCGGCAAGCCGGTGCATACCGTTCCCCAGGTCTTCATCGACCAGACCCCCATCGGGGGCTACACCGAGTTCGATCACTACGTCCGCGAACAGGGCCTGCTGGAGCCAGCCGCCGCCCGCTGACCCCGCACGCCCCCGGCCGTGGCGGTGATTCCCCCCGACGAGGAGAGGGAGATCGCCGCGGCCACCCGCCAGCCCCTGGAAACGTCATCCCGGCGTTGAATGGCCCTGGCCAGCACCTGCCTATACTTCCCGTCAGCATCCACGACAAGGAAACCACTGCGATGCAGAGGGAAGAGTTCGTTCAGCAGCTGTGGCTGGACTACGTTCACCAGCACCCCGAGGTGGCCGCCCTACGGGTCTGGCCACTGGACGCCCCGGTGGAATACCTGGCGCTGGTCACGCTCAATCACGGCCCCTGGCGCATGGACGCCCTGCTGCCGAGCCTGCTGCACCTGGGCTATCGCCCGGGGCATCGCCACGCCATGGCCGACCGCGGCCTGCTGGCAACCCTGCTCTCGCCGCCGGATGACGGCCCCTGGCTGGTGCTCGGCGAGCTCCAGCTCGGCACCCTCTCCCGGGAGCCGCGCCAGCGCCTGGAGGCCCTGGTCGCCGAGGCGCCCGAGGTCGACCGCCGTGGCCAGAACCTGCTCTGCCGGGGGCGCCCCTGGCCCATGCCCGACTGGGCGACCTACCAGGCCCTTGCCGCCGCCCACCCCCTGGCGGGGCTGCTGGCAGTGAACGGGCCGCGTCTGCACCACGCCGGCTTCGACTGCCAGCGCCTGGGCGGGAGCCTCGCGGACCTGGACCGGCGCCTCGCCGAGTGCGGGTTCATCGGCAGCGGCGACCGTCAGCACGGGCTCTTCCCGGTCTCCGGGTTGCTCGACTACCGCTTCTACGCCACCCACTCCCAGCGCCTGCCCTTCGCCGACGGCGACGAGCACCGTATCGAGAGCGGCGGCCTGGCCCTGGTGCAGAAATCCGTCAGCGCCCATCAGGAGCGCGCCGTGGAGCTGCTGCTGCCCCACCACACCCGCTGCGAGATCGCCTGAGCACGATATCCACAGAATCTGTGGATAACGCTGTGCAGAGCCCGCCCGCTGAGGGCCGGATGCCCCATGGGGCCGGGCTTTCCGCCCGCTGGTCATGAAATCGACACCCCGCCACATCCCCCG
>Ga0209075_1004067_pt1 | contig 11875 bp, 7 predicted proteins | sample Stecom2011_FD_187523 | JGI IMG/M metagenome (GOLD analysis project Ga0209075, IMG submission 187523) | Agricultural soil microbial communities from Utah to study Nitrogen management - Steer compost 2011 (SPAdes) (version 2) | ecosystem: Environmental > Terrestrial > Soil > Agricultural land...
CGGGGTTAAGACCGGGACTACTTATGAAGCCGGGTATTGCCTGGTGGCTTCGGCCACCCGCGACGGGCGCCGTTTCATTTCGGTGGTGCTGAAAAGTCCCGACCGCTGGGGTGAATCCGCCCGTCTTTTGGAATACGGTTTTAACAATTTCACCTTGGAGTTGATGGCCGGCCCGGAGACTCCCGTGGCCAAAGTGGAGATACCGGGAGGATGGCCGCAGGAGGTGGGGGTCTATCCCAGGCAACCTTTGATGGCGGTGATTCCCAAAGGGGAAGAAGAATACGTGGAAAAAAGGGTCTATTTATATTCAAAGGCTCTTGTTCCCCCGGTTAAGCCGGGAACAGTGGCCGGGGAAGTAAGGTTTTTCTTTAAAGGCGAAGAAGTAAGCAGAGTGGATTTAATCGTTATGAATCGGGTGGAAAAGGATTCGTGGCGGCGAAAGCTGCGGAGAGGAATATGGTGAAAAAAATTGCCCGGACGGCGGTTATTGCCGCCGTCTATACCGGTACGGTGATCGGGGCCGGATTTGCTTCCGGCCAAGAAATATGGCATTTCTTTTCCCAGTACGGCCCTGCCGGAACCTGGGGATTATTTTTATCCACTTTGTTTCTGGCTTTTTTGGGACCCAAGGCCATGGAGTGGGGAAAAAGGATTGGCGCATCTTCATACCATGACTTCCTGTATAATTTGGCCGGGAAATGGCTGGGTAGAGTGGGAGATCTGGTGCTCACGGTTTTTCTCCTGTTTTTGCTCGGTATTATGCTGGCCGGTTCCGGGGCGGTCGTGGTTCAGCTGGGCGGAAAATGGGAGTGGGGGTGCTGGGGTACGGCGGGATTGGCAGTACTCGTGCTCAGCAGGAGGTTGGAAGGGATCAGAGGGGTAAATCTGGTGGTTATCCCGTTGCTTTTTGGCGCCGGAATCATCCTCAACTTAGATGTTAACCGGGCATTTCTTTCCCTTCCCCTCCCGGAAGTTCCGGCCGGGCATGTTACAGGCGCCTGGTTGGCCGCAGCCTTTCAGTACAGCGCCTATAACCTGGTTCTGGCCCTGCCGGTGCTGGTTACCCTCTACCGTTTGGACGACAACTCGGCGGCGCTCCGCTGGGGAGGGATTCTCGGCGGGTTTTCCCTTGGAATTCTGGCTTTTCTCTTTCACCGGATCATGATGAACGCCGGTTCCGGCGCCGGAGAGCTTCCCCTGTTTTTTTTAACCCGGGAGTGGAGCGGGTGGTGGCGTTTCGGGTACGCTTTGGTTTTGTGGGGGGAATTGTTTTCTACTTTGACCGCCCATGGATACGGTTTGGCCACCAGAATCGGACCGGCGGAGAGCCCATGGTTTCCCCTGCGGGTCGCCTGTTTGCTTCTTTTCGCCATGGCAATTGGGAGAATTGGCTTCGGGCGCCTGATAACAAACATTTATCCGCTTTTCGGAGGGATATCTTTTTTTCTTCTTCTCCCCCTTTGTCTCCGGCCTCTGCCGCAGAAACAACGGAAAAGTAGCGGAAAAACTAATTTTTTTCAGGTTGGATAAATCGACAAAAAGAGAATGGTTTTTCTGGTATACTATGGAAGAGGTTTTAATTGGAGGTGAAGAGTGATGAGTGTCAACAGTTATTCCAGGCGGAATGTTTCACATCCGGTTATGGAAAGGGTTGAACCTGCTCAGGAAGAAAAAGTACTAAAGACAAAAAATAAAGCCGGCCGGGAACGCAGGGGTTGGAGCCGGTTATTTTTTGGACTGGCGCTTGGAGCCTGTTTCGGCCGTCTGCAACTGCCGTTGGCAATTTTCCCGGCCGGAATCGCTTTCTGCGGCTCCTGGTTGAAATCGGGTATACCGGGAGGGTTTCTGGTCCTTCTTGTCACCTTTTTTTCTTTACATACTGCCTTGACGGGAGAGGATTTTTTCCTCCGGATACTCATTTATCTCCCTTTTTTGCTGGGGATAAGACTCGCCGCCGGCAAAAGAAACCTCCTCGTTCACGGGGTGGTTTTTCTTTTACCTGCCGGATCTTATTTTCTCCTCCGGGCTTTGGGGTTTGAAACTCCGGATTTGGCGGGGGGTCTGGGAGAGATAGGCCTCGCCGGTTTACTGGTTTTTCTCTTTTCACCTGGTATCAGTTTCCTTTTTTCACCTTCTTTGAAACCCGGGAGGACAAAAGAGACTTATTTTTCTTTGGCTCTCCTGCTATTGTTGGCCTTTATCTCCCTTAAGGAATTGGATTTTTCTTCTTGGGTAAAAATACCGGTAGCGGGAGACCTGTTTTTTGCCCTCCTCCTTATTTTTATAATTCGCAAAAACTATGGGACAGGAGGAGGAACAACCGCCGCTGTTTTCTTCGCTCTGGGCGACGCCTTATTTGGCGAGCCTGTTCCTTTACGGATGGCGCTCATTGCCGGCAGCGGACCGGCAGCCGGTTTGGGAAATATCCTTTTTCGGAGGCACGGCCATGCTTTGGGTTTTTTTCTCTACCTCGGCCTGGTGGCGGCCAGGTGGTGGGGGACAGCGGGCCTGGACGGGCTTTTGGTAACAGGGCTGTTGGCGCAGGCGGTTATTCTGTGTCTTCCGGCGGTGGTTTGGGAAAAAGTAAAAAGATTTTTACCACCGCCCGCGCCTTCCACTACGTCCGATTGCCGCGAAAAACGTTTGCAAGAAGCGGTTATTGAACGCCTGCAAAGCCTGGTGGAACTTTTCAACCAGATTGCCGGGATTTTTTCCCGGGAAAAAGCGAAAGAACAAGAAAACGGCCGGCAGGAAATCTATGCTTTTATCGAGAAAATAAGTGAAAGAAATTGCCGTTTATGCCCTTCCTACCAGATTTGTTGGGGAGAGTTTTTTTACTCCACTTACCGGGAGATTTTTGATTTGATTGCCGCAGCGGAGATGTGCGGGACGGTGAGCCCCAAGCAGATGAAGGGGCGTCTGGCCAAGGAGTGTTCGCAAAAGCATGAGCTTTTAACAGTGATTAATTCCTGGGTGGAAAGGCAGCAGGCGGAATTTATCTGGCGAAAGCGGTACGAGGAAGGACGGGTTTTTCTCGCCGGCCAACTCCGGGAGATGGCCGGTATTATGGCCGGCCTTTCGCGTCATATTAAATTGAGCGTTGATTTCCGGGTGGAGATTGAAGAGGAACTGCGCGCGGCGTTTAAAAGGATGAATTTGAAGGTCCGGGAGATGAGTGTTGCCGGCCTGGAAAAAAACCGGGTGGAGATTTATTTGGAAAAAAAGAGTTGCGGCGCGCGTGAAGAATGCCGGCGGGTAATTGTCCCGCTTATCTCCCAATTGTTGGGAACCAGATTTTCCGTCGGCAGCCGGGATTGCCCGGGTACAGAGGGAAAGTGGTGTAGTTTTTATCTCACTCCGCACCGCCGCTATAAAGTACGGTCGGCAGTGGGGAAGGTCCCGCGCGACGGCAATCAACTATCCGGAGACAGCCACAGTGTGGTGGAAACCAAGGAAGGTTATGTGTTTTCCATTCTCAGCGACGGCATGGGAACAGGCCCGGCGGCTGCCCGCCAGAGCGGGATGACCGTTTCCCTCCTGCAGAAGCTGCTTGATACCGGTCTGGAAAAGAAGTTCTGTCTGCAACTGGTCAACTCCCTGTTATTGCTCCGCAGTCCGGAGGAGAATTTCGCCACTTTGGATCTGTTTGTTTTTGACCAGTTTACGGCAGAAACAGAGTTGATTAAAATCGGCGCCGCTCCCACATACATAAAGAGAGGGAAAGAGGTGAATATCGTGCATTCCACTTCCCTGCCGGTAGGGATTCTCCATAATGTAGAGCCGGAATATATCCGGTATACCCTGCAGGAAAATGATGTGGTGGTAATGGTGACCGACGGGGCGGTCGATTTTCGTAATCGAGAGAAAGAGGACTGGATTTATAAAGTTTTGAAGAAATTGGACCTTTCGGGGGTTGATTCTCTCTGCCGGTATCTGCTGGAATCGGCCAGAATAGAGACTGCCGGGGCGGTGGAAGATGATATGACCATTGTGGTCCTGCAGATCGCCAGGGAGAATCCTGTCCGCCAAGTCGCTCTTGTTCCCTAAGGAAACAAAACCAGGAGAAAAACGTTCTTAATATAAGACGGAAACAAGAGCGACAAGACGGTACGTAAGGGGGAGAATATGCACGAGTTGGAAAACAAGGTGCTCTCCGTTGTCGAGCGGCACGATATGTTAGACTCCGGTGAAAAGGTTTTGGTTGCTGTTTCCGGAGGGGTCGATTCCATGGTCCTTCTTTTGATTTTACGTTCTCTCCCGTTGGAACTAAAGCTTCATGTTTTCCACCTCAATCACGGCCTGCGGCCGGAGGCGGAAGAAGAGGCGCGCCTGGTGGCCGGGGTATGTAAAAACTGGGCTCTGCCCTGCCTGGTGGAACGGGTTGAACTCCCAAAATCCGCCAAGGGCGGTTCTGTACAATCACGGGCCAGAAGAGTAAGGTACCGGCTTTTGGCAAAGGCCGCGCGGGAAGCGGGCGCGGACAAAATTGCCCTGGGACACCAGGCCAATGATCAGGTAGAGACGGTGTTGATGCGATTTTTGACCGGCGCCGGGCCGGAAGGGCTTTCCGGAATCCCTCCGGTGCGCGGCCGCTATATTCGTCCTCTGCTGGAAGTAGGCAGGGAGGAGATTCTGGCCTACGCTCGGGAGAAAAATTTGGTTTGGGCGGAGGATGCTTCCAACCGGAAAACAATTTACCTGCGTAACCGAATTCGACACCGGCTCATTCCTTACCTTCTCCGGGAGTACCAGCCCAGATTGGAAGAACGCCTTCAGGAAACGGCTTTTGTTTTGCGAGAATGGACGGAATTCATGGCGGACGCGGTGGCGAAAACTTTGGAAGAATGGCAGGTGGACCCGGGGAAAGAGTGTTTCGCCGTTCCGGTGGAACGTTGGCTCTCCCTACCGGTTGGCCTGCGCCGGGCGGTTTTTCGCCGGCTCTTTTTTTGTGCGGCCCGCGCCGGGGCGCGGCCGGAGTTTAAACACTCGGAAGCGGTACTGCATTTACTGGCCGGAGAGAATGGGAAAAGAATAATTCTTCCCGGGGAAGTGGAATGCAAAAAAGAAAACAACCTGTTATTCATCGGTCCCCGGCAGGAGAAAAAAAAGACGGCGGCTTTTCGTTATCGCCTGACCATACCGGGCCGGACAGTGTTGCCGGGAGAGCGGGGACTGGTGGAAACAGCGTGGGTCCCCCGGTCCGCCGTGCCGGAGGATTGGCAGAGGATTTCCTGCCGGGAGGTATTTTTGGACCGGGAAAAAATAGTTTCCCCCCTGTATTTACGGACCCGGCGGCCGGGTGACCGCTTTCACCCCCTGGGACTCGACGGCAGTAAAAAACTTAAAGATTTCTTTATTGACGGCAAAATTCCCCGGCCACAGCGGGATGAAATTCTCCTGCTGGTCGATGGAAAAGACCGTATTCTTTGGGTTGCCGGCCGGCCGGATGAAAGGGCGCGCGTTACCGGGCGGACCCGGGAGGTCCTCTATTTACAATTCTTTCCCCGCAAAGCGGGAGACGTTTTTTATTGTGGAAATAATCCCTCTATGGTATAATATAATCTATGGCCTTTTCAGCCTCGAGAGGAGGTTTGTGATTGCGGTTTTTTAGAGAGTTGACTTTTTATTTATTTCTCGCCACTATCGCCTTGCTTGTGTTATGGAGATTTTTCGGTGAAACGCAGGCGCCGGAAGAATTTACCTGGGACCAATTCTTGGCTAAAATTGAGGCCAATGAAATTGTAGAGGTTGATATCTACAGTGACGGGCAAATTGAAGGGAAATACCGGCCGGAGAGGGGTGCGGAGGTTCTTCCCTTTGTATCGCAGGGCCCCAGTCCTTCCCTGGCTTCTGATGTTTATGAGCTTCCTCTGGGCGAGGCCGGTATCCCCAGAGAATATAAGCAAAAAACCGATCCGTGGTGGGCGGTGCTTCTCCCCAGTCTTTTGCCTATCATTATTCTACTGGTATTCTGGTTTTTCCTGATTAACCAGATGCAAAACTCCGGGAACAAGGCTATGGCTTTCGGTAAAAGCAAAGCCCGGATGTACAGCGAAGAGCGGACCAAGGTCAGTTTCGACGATGTGGCCGGAGAAGACGAGGCCAAAGACGAACTTACGGAGATTGTGGAGTTTCTGAAACAACCCAGGCGCTTTACAGAATTGGGGGCGAAGATCCCCAAGGGAATTCTTTTGGTCGGCCCCCCCGGAACCGGTAAAACTTTGCTGGCCAAAGCGGTGGCCGGGGAGTCCGGAGTGCCTTTCTTCAGTATCAGCGGTTCCGATTTTGTCGAGATGTTTGTCGGTGTGGGTGCTTCCCGTGTGCGTGACCTTTTTGAGACCGCGAAGAAAAACTCGCCCTGTATCGTTTTTATTGACGAAATCGACGCCGTGGGACGGCAACGCGGGGCCGGATTAGGCGGCGGGCACGACGAAAGGGAACAAACGCTGAACCAGTTGCTGGTGGCCATGGACGGTTTTGAACCCAATTCGGGAATTATTATTCTGGCGGCTACCAATCGCCCGGATGTCCTTGATCCCGCCCTCTTGCGCCCCGGACGTTTTGACCGTCAGGTGGTGTTGGATATTCCGGATATCAGAGGCCGGGAAGAGATTTTGAAAGTGCACGCCAAGGGAAAACCGCTGGCCCGGGAAGTTGACTTAAAGGTATTGGCGCGGCGAACCCCCGGCTTTACCGGAGCAGACTTGGCCAATACTTTTAATGAAGCGGCTTTGCTGGCGGCAAGGCACAACCGGGAAGAGATTTTGATGGCGGATTGTGAAGAAGCCGTGGAGCGGGTAATGGCCGGGCCGGAACGGAAAAGTCGTATAATGAGTGAAAAAGAAAAACAACTGACAGCGTTTCATGAAGCCGGACATGCTCTGGTCGGGCATTTTTTGCCCACAGTGGATCCCATACACAAGGTATCCATCATCCCCCGCGGGCAGGCCGGGGGATACACCTTGGCCCTGCCGGTGGAAGATAAACGTTACGCCACGCGTACCGAATTACTCGAAGATGTCGTTTTTCTGCTTGGGGGCCGCGTTGCCGAAGATTTGGTGCTCGGTGAGATCAGTACCGGAGCGCGCAATGATCTTGAACGCGCCACCAAGCTGATACGAAAGATGATTATGGAGTACGGAATGAGTGATGAACTCGGGCCGATGACTTTTGGGCACGGCCATGAGGAACAAGTTTTCCTGGGACGCGATATTTCCCGTGACCGTAATTATAGCGAACAAGTGGCGGCCAGTATCGACCGGGAAATGAAGCGCATTACTACGGAAGCCTATAAAAAGGCGGAGGAGATAATCAGTAATCACCGGGACAAACTGGAGGTGATTGCCGGGGCGCTTCTGGAAAAGGAAACTCTGGAGGCGGCGGACTTTGAACGCCTGTTGTCCTCGATCGAGAGGGAAAAAATCGAGACGGAAAAAGAAGAAAACGGCTCCGGCGAAGAAACAGAAAAGACGAAGATAAATTAGAGAGAAAAGCGGGATTTTATCCCGCTTTTCGCGCTGGAACAGAGGTGAAACCAGAGTGGAACCGTGGACGGGGTCTTTTTGGCAAAAAAGGAGGCGGGGCCAGAAACTGTTACTCTGGATAAGTTTCTTTGTTTTTTTGTGTCTGATATGCCTGTATGCCGGTTTGCAGAAAATGGGGCGCGAATTTTTGGACCGCCCGCTGAATATTTTGGTACTGGGCGTTGACGCAGAAGCGGAAGAGGACGGGTTTGACTGGCCGCGGAGCGATACCATGCTTTTTATCGCCCTGCGCCCGGAGACAGGGAAAATAGGGATTTTTTCTATTCCCCGGGACAGTCTGGTGGAGATTCCCGACGTCGGCAGGGAGAGGATTAATATAGCCTACGCCCACGGGGGGTACGCCTTAACCAGACAAGTGGTGGAAGATGTAATGGGAATGCCGGTGCACCGCTTTGTGATCGTCGATTTTGACGGCTTTAAAGAATTGGTGGATATAGTAGGCGGGGTGGAGATAACCGTCGACAAAAGGATGCTTTACACGGATCACAGCGCCGGCCTGCATATAGATATCCAGCCCGGACCGCAGAAACTGCAGGGAGAGGACGCGTTGGGATATGTTCGTTATCGGCAGGACCGGTTGGGGGATATTACCAGAGTGCAGCGACAACAGAAGTTTTTGTCTGCTCTTGCCGGAAAATTGCGGCAAAAAGAGATGATTTTTCAGTTTTTTCCCCTCCTGAGAATCGGCCGGAAATACCTGGAGACTGATTTGACTTTTCTGGAACTTTTAGCTCTTTATTGTTCTACCGGCCGTTACAACCTGGAGGAGGATCTTTTCACCGCCACCCTGCCGGGAGAATTTTACCAGGTTTACTGGCGTTTGAATGAAAGGGAAATCAACCGCCTGCTTGAGGTTGAGGAGATGTGGATTGATGAAAATTGATCTGATAATGGCTTCCGGAAGGGAAACTCCGCCGGATTTCACCGGGAAAACAGTAGTAGTAATCGATGTTTTGCGGGCTACCAGTACGATTTTAACCGCTTTGGCCGGCGATTGTCCGGAGGTTATACCTGTTGTCGAACCGGAAGAGGCGTTTGCTTTGGCCGCCGGGCGGGGGAGAGACCGGTGTTTGCTCGGGGGAGAGCGAAAGGGGATTAAAATTCCCGGGTTTGACTTGGGCAATTCTCCTGCGGAATATAAAAGGGAGGTTGTATCCGGGAAAACGATATTGCTTTGTACTTCCAACGGCACTGCTGCTTTACAGGAAGCCCAAAGCGGAGCCAAAGTCTTGATTGGGGCCTTTTTAAATATGAGCAGGCTTACTTCTTACCTGAAACAGGTTGCGGGGGAGGTGGTCCTCTTTTGTGCGGGAAAGGACGGAGAACTTGCTCTGGAGGATTTGCTGTGCGCGGGAATGCTCGTGGACAATCTGGTCTTTGCCGCCAAGAGGGAGCCGGTGGTGGAATTAACTGATACGGCCAGAGTCGCGATGGTCGCCTGCCGGCATATGGCCGCCGGCAAGGGTGCGGTGGTGGCTTTGGCCCAGACCGAGCACGGCCGGTACCTTTCTTCTTTGGGTTTTACCGGTGACGTGCGCTACTGCGGGCAGGTGGATTTTCTTTCTTTATTGGCGGTTTTTGAGGAAGGAAGAATCATCTCAAAACAGAAGGACGAACGGGATTCACCCTAGAACATGAACCATTATCCGGTTACGCCCGGATGCTTTGGCGCGATAGAGGGCTTCGTCGGCCCTTATGAACAACTCGTCGATGTTTTTCGCCTGCTCCGGAACGGCGGCTATACCTCCGCTGATGGTCAGAGAGAAGTTTTCTTCTTTCGTACTGGTGAAGGTGGTAAGGCCAATCCGGTGACGGATATTTTCCGCCGTTTTTTTCAAGTGCCCGACATCACCGGTGACCTTGAGCAGAATAAATTCCTCGCCCCCGAATCTTCCGGAAAGCCACCCATTCTCCGTTTCTGTTTCTTCACGGAGGATGGCGGCGATTTTCTTCAAGACCTGGTCTCCTGTTAAATGCCCGTGACGGTCATTGACTTGTTTGAAATGATCAATATCAAAAATAATACAACCGAGCACCAAATCTTCTCCCTGCTCTTCTTCCAGGCCGGACAGGTAGTTGTTAATATAATACCTGTTGTATAAACCGGTCAGCGGGTCGTGCCAGGCCAGTTGCTGTGTTTTTTGGTGCAAAATAATATTTTCCAAAGCCAGGCTTAATTGGTTGCCGATGATCTGCAAGAGTTCCAACTGGTCACGGTTGAAAACTCCTTCCTGGGAATGGGCGGCCAGCATGACGCCGATTTTATCTTCCTGGGTAAAAAGCGGGATCAGGAAAAAAGTCTTTATTCCCTGCCGTTGCCATTCGGCAAGCTCCTCCGGAGAGGCGTCTTTTTCATTGCCGACTGTTTTCTTTTCTAAAACTTGGTAAATAAGACCGCCCGGTTTATTGATGAGTTGAAGGAGGGAAGAGAAATCTTTTGTGCCGGAGACGGCCAGGAGTTTTAAATTTTCCGCGTTGTCTTTTGTTACGCCGAAAATGGCGCACATCGTGCTGCCGAGGACTCCCTGGATGACGTCGGTTATTTTCTCCAGTAACGCCGGTTCTTTCATTTCGTGCAGCAGGTATTGTTGGATAAGAGTCAAAGTGTAAGAGGCGGCATATTTTTCTTCCAAAGTCGCATTGGTTTCATAGAGCCGGCGCAGGTTGTTTTCTTTTTCCACCAACACTTTTTCCAGGTCGGTAATGAGGTTTTTGGCCTGCCGGGAATGGGAAAAAGACAACAAGCCGGTCAGGATCATAATAAGTAATGAACCGGCGATACCTAAAACCTGCAACAGGTAACTGAAACCCATTTCGTGCATGGTGTGCGCGCCGGGGTTCCAGAGAAGGACGGTATTGATTAAGAAGGCCGGAATGGAAAGGATGATGGTCATTTTCAATTCCCCCGGGAAAACTTCCACGGTTGCAGTGTAGATTAATAAAAAATAAAGAATAATCAGAAAATTAAGGGGGAACAAGCCCAGATTATACAGGGTAAAGATTGCTGTAACATCTAAAAGCGTGAACACCTTAAAAAATCGATTGTCAGCAGAATTTTTCCCCCGTAAGAGTATCCTTTTGACCAGTATAATACCTAAATTATAAAAGAGGACAAATAAGTAATAGTAAAAAAGGTCCGGCCGCAGCTGCCTGATTAGCGGCGCGGTAACTCCGAGAAACAAGACGATTACCTGTTGGATGTTCATGGTAAGGCGCCGGCGACGATAAATGTATCTTTCATGGGGGGTCATTTTGTCACCTACTTTCTTGGCAGACCGGTAAGCGCTTCTATTAAATAAATCGGTAAAACCGGCGGTTAACTTTAATTTTCTATTTTTTTCGGGCGATTTCTGGCATAGATTCTTTATTTACATTTTTTTTTTGCGGGTAAAGTTGTTTTCTTCAATATAGTATATTATATTATAAATAGAAAAAGTACAACCATAGTATCAATACGTCTTACTAAAAGAATGGGAGGTGGAAAAATGAAATTCAAGATCACAGCGACCGGGAAAGCGGCCAACGAAAGAGAAATGTTAGTGGGTGAAGGGGAAGACGGGCAGAAATATCTTTTAGAAGCGTTGGATCTTAATATCCCACCCAAGGAACGCTTTTTTTTAGAGTTAATTCGTACTCTCCGGGAGACCATCCGGCGGTTGCCCCCTCCCCCGGCGAACGGCAGCCTTCTGGCATATCAGGGGGTGGAAAGAATTGACGGCGAGTATTACCTGGTCCTCCCCTATCGGCAAGAAATCTGGGAACACTGGGCATCTTGGGGGGAACATGATTTTACCCTGAAAGAATTGGTGACAGCCGGTCAAGCCATGGGGGAGGTTCTGCAGTTTTTTAAAGAGCATGGTGAATACCCGCACGGTTTTTTTGTTACCGACCTTATCAATTTAGGCGAAGAAAAAATCGGGGTTTTTGATCCCCGTGTCCATAACATGCTGGCGCCTTACCGCACGGGAGCGAATTTACGGGAAGGTTTTCTCCCGCCGGAAGTGATTAACGGCGGGGATTGGGGAGAAAAAGCCAACCTGTATACCGCCGGGTTGACTCTGTATTACCTGGCCTCCGGGGTATATCCTTTTCCCCGGGGAAGCAAAGAAGAGACGGCCACCGGCATTTTACGTGAGGAACCATTGGACCCCAGGTATTACCGGCCGGAAATTGGTAACAGCTTTGCCCGCCTGTTGTCCGCGCTTTTACAGAAAAGGCCGGAAAAACGGCCCGGGTTGGAAGAATACAGCGCCGGCCTGGAAGAGATGCTTTTTCGGAACGGGTTTTGCGCCACACCGGAGGAAGAATCCCGTTTTGCCCGCGAAGGGGAA
>Ga0209075_1004070_pt1 | contig 11867 bp, 6 predicted proteins | sample Stecom2011_FD_187523 | JGI IMG/M metagenome (GOLD analysis project Ga0209075, IMG submission 187523) | Agricultural soil microbial communities from Utah to study Nitrogen management - Steer compost 2011 (SPAdes) (version 2) | ecosystem: Environmental > Terrestrial > Soil > Agricultural land...
AATATTATTTAATGCCCTATTATTTAAATTCTTTTTTCATTACGTTATGGATGCTCGCCTTAGGTACGTTCGTCAATGCACAAAATTCAGGACAAGTTGAAATAACTGCAATAGATGAAAATGGAAAAGGAATTGAATTTGTCAATTTTCGTTTGTTCTCCACCTCTGATTCTTCTGTAATTGCAGGTGCTTATTCAGATGTAGATGGACTCGTTACCATTAATAATGTTCCTAATGGGAATTTTTACGGGGTTTTGTCTTTTTTTGGTTTTGAGGATACGTATGTAAATGACATTGTAGTTCAATCAGCTAAAGTGAATTTAGGTGCTGTTCGCTTAAATCCTCTTCAAGATCTTTTATTAGAGGAAGTGGTTGTTAGAGGTAAGGAAAGAACCTATATGGAATCTAGTATTGATAAAAGAACTTATAATGTCGAGGAGGATATGACCTCGCAGGGTGGTGATCTAACAGATGTATTAAATAATATTCCTTCAATTGAGGTGGATAATGATGGGAATGTGTCATTGCGTGGGGATGGAAGTGTGACAATACTTATCGATGGTAGAGAAAGTGTACTTTCAAGTGGGGAAGGGGCATTGAATGGTATTCCAGCTAGTGCTATCGAACGCATTGAAGTCGTGACTAATCCTTCTGCTCGTTACAATCCTGAAGGTACATCAGGTATTATTAACATTGTACTTAAAAAACAAAAGCTCCGTGGTTTTAATGCCAATGTGCAACTTACGGCAGCTTCTGAAAACCTATACAATGGAAGTGTTAACTTAAATTTTCGTAGAGAAAAGATTAATATATTTGGAAATTATTCTTTTCGATATCACGAAGGAACTTCAGTTAACACACGAGATCGAAACTCCAGTTACAACGACACCCTTGAATTTCTATCGCAACATAGAATGAGCCTAAACACTCGAAAAACGCACACTGCGAATGCGGGGGTTGACTTCTTTTTAAAAGAAAATCAAACCCTTGGCTTGTCTTTAAGCGGTTCGTACACTGAAAGAGATAGAGGAGGTCAGCAGTTAAATGAATTGATGTATAACGGAGTGTTGAATCGTTACTGGATTCGTGAGATTTACGACCCAACAAGTAGAAAGTCAATGGACATTAATGCCAACTATAATTTAAACTTTAAAGATGGAAATGGAAGTCTTTTAATTAGTGCTTCAGAGTCTATCGGAAATTCTCAATCCATTGGTGAATTTGAAGAGTATTATTATGAAGCTGATGGCACAATCATTCCGGATATATATAATCTTCAAAATCAAGAAAATAATCGCTTCAATTCAAGGTTTACTTTCAATACAGATGTGGAAAGAAATTTGAATGATAAAATGAAATACGAAACAGGAATTGAAGCGAAAATTAACCGCAGAGACCAAAAAGATTACTTAGAGTTTTACGATCCTATAGCCGATGAGATAATCCCAAATGAAAATGGACTCAACCAGTTGATTTATGATGAAAAAATATTTTCCCTTTATGGAGTATTTGGTCATGAATTAACAGAACGATTTAAATATCAGGCAGGGCTAAGACTGGAACAAGCTTTTATTGATCCGAATTTTGTAAGCAGCAATGAATCATTAAGTTATCAATACTTTAATCCGTTTCCTTCTTTACATTTATCCTACGGGGATGATACTTTGGGTACTTTTTTCGCTAGTTATAGTAGAAGAATTAATCGCCCTAACGTGAGAAACTTAAATCCTTTTCCTGATTATGATGATCCTTTAAACCTGAGAATTGGAAATCCTGCACTTCACCCTGAATACATTAATTCCTACGAATTAGGTTACGACAAAATGTGGGATAAAGGAAGTATAACAGGGTCCATTTATTTTAAAGAGATTGTCGGAAAAATTCAAGGAATTCAATACTATCGTGAAGACGGAGTAAGTGTGCGAACCTTTGATAATGTAGATAATAGCTACGATTATGGAGTTGAATTAATTTCTATGTACAACCCTTTTTCATGGTGGAGGAATATGATTTCCCTTAATGTCTACGAAAGTCGAGTATCTGCTAATGTGGATGGTATACAACTGAATAACAAAGGTGTGTCTTGGGATTTAAAAGTAAATACTTCCTTTGCTTTATTTAACAATACAACGAATATTCAAGTTACTGGACAATATCGTGCACCAAGATATACAGTACAAGGTACATCGCAATACACACCAGGATTTGATATTGGGATTACCCGTTCATTATTAAATAGAAACTTAGTCATTGGAATGAGGTTAACTGATATTTTTAATCACAGAGGTTTTACAACAGTTTCTAACGTGAATGGCATAGAGCAAGTTAATAAATGGCGTTGGTCAAGTCAACGCTTGTATTTTACACTTTCATATCGATTTGGAAATATGTCTGTAAGAGATAACGAAGGCCCCTCTGAGCCTCCTTTTCCAATCGATGGGGGTGAAATGAGAGATTAATAAAGTATAGTCAACCAAACGAAAGCTTATTAACTAGGCAGACTCGAAAGAAAATCCTAAAATTCTACTATTTTTGTGAAAACCGAAATTTATGGCGATAAAATTAGGAATCATTAGAGAAGGAAAGACGCCTCCAGATAAACGTGTGCCTCTTTCACCAAAACAATGCTTGCGCGTCATGGCCGAGTATGAAAACCTTAACATTGTAGTCCAAAAAAGTGCTATTCGCTCTTTTAAAGATGAAGAATATGCTGAATTAGGAATTCCTGTGGTGGACGATTTACACGATTGTGATATTATAATGGGAGTGAAGGAGGTAAACATTGAGGATTTAATTCCCAACAAACATTTTTTCTTTTTCTCTCATACTTTAAAAAAACAACCCTATAATCGAAAGCTTCTTCAAGCAATTATCGAGAAAAAAATACAATTAACAGACTATGAAGCTTTGACAGATGAAAACGGTATCAGAATTATCGGATTTGGTCGATACGCTGGTATTGTGGGCTGTTATAATGCATTCCTAACTTATGGGTTAAAACATAAGTTATATTCACTAAAACCTGCTCATCAATGTAAAGACAGAAAGGAAATGGAAGAGGAACTCAGTAAAGTGAAACTTCCAAAAGATTTTAAAATCGTCCTCACCGGCTTTGGAAGAGTAGGACTCGGTGCTTTGGAAATTATTAACTTACTTCCTATAACAGAAGTGGGTCCTGAAGAATTTTTAAGCGATAAGTTTGATGGTCCTGTTTTTACACAACTCGCCGTGGAGGATTACTGCGCACGAGATGATAGAAAAGAATTTGATAAAGACGCTTTTTATGAAAGTGGAGAAGGACACCATTCTACTTTTCCAAGATACCTGAAAGAAGCTAATGTTTACGTAGCTTGCCACTTTTGGAAAGCAGGATCTCCTTACTTATTTACCCGTGAAGACCTCAAAGACGACAGTATTAAAACTTCAGTAGTTGCTGATATTTCTTGTGATATTGATGGTCCTGTTGCTTCTACAATACGTCCTAGCACCATAGAAAATCCAATTTATGGCTATAATCCCTCCACTGAAAGTGAAGTAGATTTTATGGACGAAAATGCAATCGCAGTGATGGCTGTAGATAATCTTCCTTGTGAACTTCCTAAAGATGCTTCAACAGACTTTGGAAATGAATTGATTAAAAATGTATTTCCTGTGCTTTTCGGGAATGATCCACATAAAATCATAGAAAGAGCAACAGAAACTACAAAAGAAGGAAAGCTTTCTCCTCATTTTAATTATCTTTCTGACTATTTACTTGGAAAAGAGTAAATATTGAGCATATTTATACGAAAACAATAAGGGATGAAAAGCGTTGAAGTTTTTAGCGATATACCGTTATGGACACTCGGTGTCTGGGGTGTTTTTACTTTGTGGTTTTCTTTATTTTATTACAGAAGGAAATCATGGCTAAAAGATATTCAGTCATGGAAAAGGTATGTGTTAATTGGACTTAGATTTACGGGGCTCTTCTTACTCGGACTTATATTGCTAGGTATTTTGATTAAAGGCACAGAGAAAAGAGTGGATTTACCTATGCTCATTACAATCGTAGATGACTCTGAATCTATGCTCAACTATGCGGATAGCAATGAGGTAAATATTGAAAGTAAACGCTTTATTCAGGCTGCACAGGAAGGGTTGGCTAATCAATTCAATGTTTTAACCTTTGGTTTAGATGATGAGATAAAAGACGCTGATAACCTTGATTTTACAGGAAATAAAACAAACTTATCAAACGCTTTTGAAAGGATCTACAACAATTATTATGGTCGAAATATTGGGGCTATCGTTTTGCTTTCAGATGGAAATTATAATGCAGGAACAACACCATTGCTCGTTGCGGAAAAGTTTAAAAGAGTTCCAATCTACACTTTGAGCGTGGGAGATACCATTCAAAAAGTAGATCATTTAGTGAAATCAATTGTCAATAATGACATTGCTTTTTTAAACAATCGTTTCCCCGTAGAGGTAAGTATTGAAGGTCATAAAACAGCGAATCTTCCATTTGAAATTAAATTAATCAAAAACGGAGAAGTCATTCAACGCGAAAAACTACAACATCAAGCAAGCGATTATAGTTTAATCAAAACTACTTTTCAGCTTGACGCAAATTCATTGGGGATACATGAATACACGATTGAAATTGATGCTTTAAGTAATGAGTACAACCTTGAGAACAATGAAAAATCTTTTTTTATTGAAGTGTTAGACGACAGAAGTCAAGTGCTTCTTATTGCAGAAACTTTAAACCCTGATGCAGGTGCAATACGAAATGCTTTGATTACAGAGAATAATCTTGAAGTAACTACTGTGACCCTTGATGAACTTCCAGAATCCTTTAAAGCATTCGATTTGCTCATTTGGTTCGACCCGGGCGTGAAAAGTACTCCTTCGCAATTAAAGCGTATTCAGGAGGCTCAAAAGCCAAAATGGTATTTTATCACACCTCAAACATCAAATGCTACAATTGATCAATTAAATTTACAAGCTCAGATTAGAGCTTCTGGTCGAACAGACTATGTTGGAGCTGCTTTCAATCAAGATTTCAACTTGTTTACGCTAACCGCCGAAACTCGCTCTGCAATTGAGTTATTTCCACCTCTTGCTTCTCATTTTGGAAGTGTTGAATTTAGTCAGAATTCATCAATTTTAGCGTATCAAAAAGTCGGAAACATTGCTAAAAGCGATCCTCTTATTTACTTTAGTAAAAATAGAAATCAAAAATTTGCAGTGATGTACGGAATAGGGCTATGGAGCTGGAGAATTGCAGATTATCGCATGAACCAATCTTTTTCAGGCTTTAATGAAATTGTCCGAAAAACTGTACAATACTTAATTTTAAGAGAAAATACTTCTCGCTTAAGAATTACGATGCCTTCCCTTGCTAACAATGATGAGGAATTCATGATTAGAGCTTCTTTTTATAATGAAAGTTATGAACCCATCACAGAGCCCATTATCAATTTCGATTTGTATAATGCAAATGATGAACACTTTGAGTATGCATTCTTGCCACTTGATGAATCGTATCAATTGAATTTGGGTAGACTACCTGAGGGGAGATACACTTGGGAAGCATCTACATCATTTAATGGAAAGGAGTTTGAAGTTAACGGAAGTTTTGCTATTAGAGATTTAGCCATAGAAAAACAATCGACAAAAGCCAATCATCAATTGTTACAACAAATGGCGGAAAATGGGAGAGGAGCTTTCACTTCACTTGACAATTATCCTGAAATAATTGAAGATTTATTAAATAGAGAAGACATTGTCCCGATTGCGTATGAAACAAACGCGTATAATAAATTGATTGATTATTTGTGGTTGCTTTTACTGATTGTAGCTGTTTTTACAGTAGAATGGTTGATAAGGCGATATGAAGGAGCATATTAACTCAATAACCTGTTTGTAGTAAAATCTGTTCCAATTAATGAACCACTGAAACAGGCACATCTTCTATTGTAAAATCAATCTTTTCTTCTTGATCGTTAATAAAAATAATAGAGATTTTATTATTTTTTTCTATCTGAATTTCTCTTACTACGTTTTGATATTGACTTTCTCCTTTTCCTTTCAACTTATTGTCATCAAAGGTGAAATAACTCACATCATTGAGCACAAATTTATGGATTTTCCAATCGTTCTCTAATACTTCTTTTTTGGGAGTTAGATTAACGATACAATAATTTGTATTTTCAGAAGGCGAAATCGACGGCATACGATTATTGATGATTTCAACATCGATTGAAAAGTTTAAAGAGGCATCATTTTTCATCTTTTCTCCAGTAGTTTTCTTTGAATCTGAACATGATAGTAGTAAAAAGAGAGCGAATAGTGATAGCGAAAGAATATATCTCATAACTAACTTGTTTTAACCCTTACAGAAATCTCGAGTACAAACTTAGCGACAATTTCTTGATTATCGTCCTTCACTTGAACACTTACTTTTTTATTAATTCGTTCTTTCGTTTCAACTGCTTCTTTAAAAGCCTCTTTCACAATGAGACCATCTTGAGAAATAAAAACTACATCTGTAGTAGCCCGCTTTAAAAATTCACCACTCACGCTTTTAAAAGCAAACGATATTTTTTCTCCAGCAAGTTCTGCAAAATAAAACGCATGTATTCCAGAAGCCACATCAGCACCTACAGCCAAACTTCCGAAATACATCGAATTTAAATGATTTTTTGTACGTCTTCTTAGCCTTATACGTACTTGAATTTGTTCTTCATCCAATGCGACAATTTTTGGCCTCACATAAGCGATCATAGGGATTTTAAATACACCCATAAGCCACAATAAACGGCGCATTTTACGAAGTAAGCTTTTGTCTTTTTGATTCATAATCCATAAATTACCTGATCAAATATAAAAGATAAAGTATTGTTTTTCTCAAATCAAAAACATTTAGTCTTTATATTTGTTTCATAATCACCACTTAAAAGCTATTAACGATACATCGTGAATAACCTATTTCAACGAAAGTGAAATTAACAGAAAAACATTGTATATTTGGTAGTTGCGGCTCTATATTATAATTAGAACAGAAAAAATGGCACAAGAAAACAGTTACACAGAGGATAATATACGTTCATTAGATTGGAAAGAGCACATTCGTTTGCGTCCAGGAATGTATATCGGGAAGTTGGGAGATGGATCTTCCGCTGATGATGGAATTTACATCTTAATGAAAGAAGTAATTGACAACTCCATTGACGAGTTTGTAATGGGGAATGGAAAGCGTATCGACATAGAAGTCAAGGAGGGAAAGGTTTCTATTCGTGACTATGGTCGAGGAATCCCATTAGGTAAAGTAGTGGATGTGGTTTCTAAAATCAATACTGGTGGTAAGTACGATTCAAAGGCTTTCAAAAAATCAGTAGGATTAAATGGAGTGGGTACAAAAGCAGTAAACGCATTGAGTAGCTACTTTAAAGTCTATTCTGTTCGAGATGGCGTGATGAAAAGCGCTACATTCGAAAGAGGTGTTTTGGTAGATGACCCTAAAAGTGAAAGCACAAAGGAAAAGAATGGTACTTATGTAGAGTTTTATCCAGATGAGAAAATATTCAAAAAGTTTGCTTTTAAGGTTCCATACATCGAAAAAATGATTTGGAATTACTGTTATTTGAATAGAGGCTTAGCAATTTACCTAAATGGACAGAAGTTTCAGTCGAAAAATGGATTGAAAGATCTTCTTGAAAACAATATGGATGGTGATACAATTTATCCGATTATCCACTTAGAAGGAGATGATATAGAAGTAGCTATTACGCATGGAAGAACTTACGGAGAGGATTATTACTCATTTGTGAACGGTCAGAATACTACTCAAGGAGGAACACATTTAAGTGCTTTTAAGGAATCATACGCAAGGGTTGTCAAGGAGTTTTATAATAAAAACTATGAATCCTCAGATATTCGTCAATCCATTGTAGCTGCAATTTCTGTAAAAGTGATGGAACCTGTCTTTGAATCTCAAACAAAAACAAAACTTGGTTCTCAAGAGATTGAGCCAGGAGGAAAATCTATGCGGGCGTTTATTAATGACTTCTTAAAAATTAAGTTAGATAATCACTTACATAAGCATCCTGACTTAACAGAAATATTAGAAAAGAAAATTAAACGTTCTGAAAAAGAGCGAAAAGATTTATCAGGAATACGTAAACTTGCACGTGAAAGAGCTAAAAAATCCAGTTTACACAATAAAAAATTAAGGGATTGTCGTATTCATTTAACCGATGAAAAGGAAGAAAGAAGAAAAGAAACTACTCTATTTATTACGGAGGGAGATTCTGCTTCTGGATCAATAACAAAATCTAGGGATGTGAATACACAAGCTGTGTTTAGTTTAAGAGGTAAACCCCTAAACACTTATGGACTCACTAAAAAAGTGGTTTATGAAAATGAAGAGTTTAACTTAATTCAAGCGGCTTTAGATATTGAGGACGACATGGATAACTTAAGATATAATAACATTGTGATTGCAACAGATGCCGATGTGGACGGAATGCATATTAGAATGTTATTATTAACCTTCTTTTTAAGATTTTTCCCTGATCTTGTGAAAAGAGGGCATGTATATGTATTGCAAACACCTTTATTTAGAGTAAGAAATAAGAAAAAAACGAAGTATTGTTATTCCGAAGAGGAGAGAAGACAAGCTTTGTTAGAGTTAGGGAAAACAGCTGAAATCACTCGATTTAAGGGATTGGGAGAAATTTCTCCAGATGAGTTTAAATATTTTATCGGAGAAGATATTCGATTAGAACCTGTAATACTTAGTAAAGGAGCTTCAATAGAGGATGTGCTGTCGTTCTACATGGGGAAAAACACACCGAATAGACAAGAGTTTATTATCGATAACCTCAGGGTAGAAAAAGACCTTGAAGAAGAAGTGAAGGAAAAAGAAATTGAAAAAGCATCTTAAAAAAATATGGCTGAAGAAAATAATCTAAACGAAGAGCATCAAAACCAAAACGGTGAGGAGCAAGGGGGGGATGAAATGCCAAACGGAGAGAAAAAAGTAGATGAAAATATTATCTCCTTGGATGGACTTTATCAAAATTGGTTCTTGGATTACGCCTCTTATGTAATCTTAGAACGTGCAGTTCCAGGTTTATACGATGGTTTAAAACCTGTACAACGTCGTATTCTCCACTCCATGAGAGAAATGGAAGATGGGCGTTACAATAAAGTAGCGAACATCATTGGAAATACAATGAAATATCATCCGCATGGAGATGCATCAATCGGTGATGCCTTGGTTCAGCTTGGACAAAAGGAATTGCTGATCGATATGCAAGGAAACTGGGGAAATACCTTGACAGGAGATGGGGCTGCAGCTCCACGTTATATCGAGGCACGCTTGTCTAAATTTGCCTTACATGTTGCCTTTAACCCGAAAACCACAAAATGGTTGACCAGTTATGATGGTAGAAATAAAGAACCAGAAAATTTACCCGTAAAATTTCCATTGCTGCTTGCACAAGGAGCGGAAGGGATTGCTGTTGGTTTGGCTTGTAAAATTTTACCGCATAATTTCATAGAGCTTATTGACAACTCAATTAATTATTTGAGAGGACGTAAAGTTGAGATTTTCCCAGATTTCATCACAGGAGGAATGGCAGATTTCTCAAATTACAATGATGGACTGAGAGGAGGAAGAGTGAGAGTGAGAGCAAAAATCAATAAAATAGATAATAAAACACTTACGATTACTGAAATACCCTTTGGAACAACAACTTCTTCTTTGATAGATTCTATTTTAAGAGCTAACGAAAGAGGACAGATAAAAATTAGAAAAATAGATGATAATACAGCGGCAGAAGCTGAAATTCTTATTCATTTAGCACCTAATACTTCTCCAGATAAGCTAATTGACGCTTTGTATGCGTTTACAGATTGTGAAGTTTCAATTTCCCCAAACTCTACTGTCATTGACAATGAAACACCTCGCTTCCTTGGAATGAGCGAAATTCTAAAGCACAATACCGACAATACAGTCGCTTTGCTTAAATTAGAGTTGGAAATTAGAAAAGATGAACTCGAAGAACAATGGCATTTTAGTTCATTAGAAAAGATATTTATTGAGAATAAAGTCTATAGTTTAATTGAGGAAGAAGAAACTTGGGAAGGTGTTATTTCTGCAATTGACAATGGGTTAAAACCTTATATTAAACATTTAAAAAGAGAAGTCACTACTGAGGATATTGTTCGTTTAACGGAAATTAAAATTAAACGTATTTCGAAGTTTGATAAGTTTAAAGCTGATGAAATCATTCTTAAAATTGAGGAGGAATTAGCAACTGTTATACACAACATCGAAAACATAATTGAATATTCAGTTGATTATTTTAAAGACCTAAAGAAGCGTTTTGGAGAAGGGAAGGAGCGGAAAACAGAAATACGTGTATTTGACAACATTAATGCTACGAAAGTAATTATTGCTAATGAAAAACTTTATGTGGATTTCAAAGAAGGTTTCATAGGATATAAGTTGAGAAAAGGAGATTACATCGAAGATTGTTCAGAGATTGATGATGTAATTTTGTTTTTTGACACTGGGAAGATGATGGTGACTAAAATTGCAGATAAAAAATTCGTTGGAAAGGGAATAATACATGCTGCTGTGTGGAAAAGAGGGGATAAACGCACTATTTATCACGTTATCTACAAAGATGGTAAAACGGGCTATTCATACATGAAACGTTTTTACGTAAATTCCATTACAAGAGATCGTGAATATGACCTAACCACAGGAAAGAAAGGTTCGAAATTACATTATTTTTCATATCACCCTAATGGGGAAAGTGAAATTGTAACGGTTCATCTGAAAACAAAAAATCATATCAAGCGATTGAAATTTGATATAGACTTTGGTGAACAATTAATAAAAGGACGATCTGCTAAAGGAAATATTGTAAGTAAGCACGAAATTTCAAAAGTGGTTCAAAAAGAAGTGGGAGATTCTACTTTAGCTGCACGAAAAATTTGGTATGATGACATAGTAGGTCGTCTAAATGATGAAAAAAGAGGAAAATATCTCGGACAATTCAAAGGTGATGATAAAATACTCACTTTATATAGTAATGGTGAATATCGCTTATCGAATTATGATTTGACTACTCATTTTGCAGATGATATGATACACATAGAAAAATGGCATCCAGAGCATGCTATTTCTGCAGTGTATTACGACAAAGAAAAGGAAATTCACTACGCTAAAAGATTCTTATGTGAAGTTACGACAGATAGGAGGGTTCCCTTTATCCCTGAAGAAGCCGAGCTAAACGTAGTTTCAACAGCTTATCAACCTGAAATTAAGATTGATTACAATAAGCAATTGAAAGAAACTAAAACACTTCCTGATAGATTAGTTCGTTTGGATGAATTTATTGAAGTAAAAGGAATGAAAGCCATTGGTAATCAACTTGAAAAATTACGAACAAGAAGTATTGAATTAACACACACTATTGAAGGTGATACACCTTGGCCAGGGGAAAATGAAAATGTAGATACACAAGAATCAGACACTCCAGACACTGAAGATAAAGTGGATTCAGACAATTTAATTGATAAAGATTCCACAGATCAAACGAGTGAAAAAAATGATACTGCTGAATTAGTTGATAAAAAAGAAAGCAAATCTACACTCATTGATGTGGATAGTATTGAGGTCAGCGACAAGAAAACTAAACCCAAAGCAAGAAGTTTATCAAGAAAAGTAAAGCCAGTTCCTGATAAAAAAGCGGAGGAAGTAGAGTGGGATTTGTTTAACACTACTAATGATAAAGACAAAAAAGAAAAAGATTAATTGAGCAAGTTACTTTACAATTGAGAGGTAGAGTTTACTACTTTCGAATAAT
>Ga0209075_1004071_pt1 | contig 11863 bp, 10 predicted proteins | sample Stecom2011_FD_187523 | JGI IMG/M metagenome (GOLD analysis project Ga0209075, IMG submission 187523) | Agricultural soil microbial communities from Utah to study Nitrogen management - Steer compost 2011 (SPAdes) (version 2) | ecosystem: Environmental > Terrestrial > Soil > Agricultural land...
TTTTGAAATTAAGTAAGTGAATGAAAAAAGCACTACTTACAACAACGTGTAAAATTAATTGCTAGTTCTAGCCTACTTACGAATATTCCTGCGGAATATTCTATTCGGTTTTTATTTGCTAAATTAGTTACTCTTATGACAGCTAACTATATTTCAAATTATGAGGGTGTAGAAAAAGGAATTGATTTCTTAAATAAAATGATCAATTTATTTCCTGATACCACTTTTACAATACATTGGAAAAGACTTAAAACAGATTTCGAAAATTCTTTGTAATTACGTAGGCTAATAAAATCATTTCACCATGCTCAATAGTAATATTAAAAAAAGTAATTATTTCTAGTCACACAAATTCATATAGAACCATAATTTATTACTATATTTATTTCCTACTTAATATACTTTTTAATGCATTTAAATAACTAAACAACACTTTCAAGTGTATTTAAATCATTAATTAACAATATTTAAACACTAAAACTATTACTATGAAATCATCATTATTTTTTGTTCATTTCTTAATTATTTTATTCACTTGTGTTTCACTACAAACTCAGGCTCAATGGGAACATAAAACGTACGTTCATGATAATATATCTCGTGATTATTGGATTTATATTCCACAAAGTTATAGCTCTTCAAATCCTGCTTCATTAGTAGTCACGCTTCATGGAATGGGAGACAATGACACTAATTTTAGAGCTGTAGGGTTTAATCACATTGCGGATACAGCTAATTTTATTGTAATCGTTCCAAATGCTGTTCCTTTTAATTCAGACAACCCAATTGTTCAAGCTGTAATTGGAGGAAGTAGAACTTGGAACTCAGGAGCTGGTATTGATATTCCTATTGTCGGTAGCGTTTTCCCAAATAATGAAATCAACGATGAAGGTTTTTTAAATGAAATAGTTGATAAAACAATTAATGAATACGCTGTTAATCACAAACGTGTTTATATGTGTGGATTTTCAAAAGGAGGATTTATGACACAGAGAATGGCTTTGAAATCAAACGGAAGGTATGCTGCATTTGCCACAGTGGCAGGAACTTTTGGTCTCAGTCTAACAAGCCCTAATCCGGGCAGAGGTATTCCACTCGCTCACTTTAATGGAACTTTAGATGAGAAAGTTAATTGGCAAAGTGGAAATCCTATGTTTGAGGTTTATGTTGATTCAATGGTTGATTTCTGGGTAAATCATAACAATTGTGATATTACGCCAATACATGAACACTTACCTGATACACATAACGATGGATTTACTGTAGAGCATGAAGTATATGCTAATGGAGATAACGGCTCAGCTTTGGAAGTGTTTAAAGTAAATGGAGCAGGTCACATTTGGTTAAATGAAAATAATGACATCAATTATACTACAGAGATTTGGAAGTTTTTTAGTCGTTATTCATTTGAAACAGCAATCATTAGTGAAGAAGACAAAGGTTTATCAATAAATATATACCCTAATCCAGTTACGAGTTCCTTAACGATAAATGCTTTGAATGATTGTCATGTTCTTATTTTAGATGTTTCAGGGAAAGCACTTGATAACATTAAGCTAGTTAAAGGACAAAACACTGTAGATATTCTCAAATTTAATGCTGGAACCTACTTTATTAAGGATGTCCATACAGGAAGTCAGGTTAGGTTTATAAAACAATAGAAAAAAACTACTAAGTATTAAATACTCAGTAATTAGTTTAGGACTGTTGTTTTTTCGTCTAGGATATACTAATGCACTATTATGTAGTATTGATGTCACTATTTTAAGTGAAGTGGATAAACTATGTCTTCCTCCTCCATCCTTTTCCGTACATTTGTACCTATGACTAAATTATTTGCATTGAAAAACTTCGAAGAGTTAGGAATAAACCCGAAAATAGTAAAAGGACTTACTGAATTAAATATCATAAAGCCTTCTGACATTCAGAAGAAAGTGATTCCTGTTTTACTGGCAGGAAAAACAGATATTGTTGCTCAGGCCCAAACAGGAACGGGAAAGACAGTTGCATTTGGACTTCCATTGCTAGAGAAAATTGATGCAAATAATCCTGCTGTTCAAGGTATAATTTTATGTCCAACACGCGAACTAGCCAAACAAGTTGCTAAACAACTCTTTAAGTTTATAAAGTACTATGAAAAAATTTTCATAGAAGCAGTTTACGGTGGTGAGCACATTGATATTCAAATTTCAAAACTGCAAAGACCTACACAGATTGTTGTTGCGACTCCAGGTAGATTAATTGATTTAGTGAATCGAAAAGCTATTGACTTAAGAAAAGTAAAGACCGTTGTTCTAGATGAAGCAGATGAAATGTTAAGCATGGGGTTTCAAAAAGAATTAGACCAAATCTTAAGCTTTCTTCCTTCAGTTGAAAATAAATGGCTTTTCTCAGCAACTATTCCACACGGAATTCAAGAAATCATTTCAAAACACTTGAATAAAGATGCCGTTCGCATCGAAGTTAAAAAGGAAGATGTAGTTAATAAGAATATTTCACATCAATATCTTGTGTGTGACGAATCTGAAAAACTGGAAGCATTACTCCTTTTCTTACAGTCTCAACATAAAAATCGTGGTGTTATTTTTTGTAAAACAAAAGCTGCAACTCAAAAATTAGCCAAGCAATTGATTGCCAAAAATATTTCTACTGATGCCATTCATGGTGATTTACTTCAGAAGGAACGCGACAAGGTAATGCGTGCTTTTAAAAATGAAACCCTGCGTATTCTAGTTGCTACAGATGTTTCTGCAAGAGGGATTGACGTTTCAGGACTTACTTTTGTTGCGCATTATCAACTTCCAGAAAGTGACGAATACTATACACACCGAAGCGGAAGAACTGCTCGTGCTGGTAAAGAAGGAATTTCTATGTGTTTTGTAAACAACACTGAAGCAAAAGTGTTAAAGAATTATGAGCGTAAACTAGGAATTACATTTACTAAAGTAAAACAGGTTCGTTAAAAGCTTATGATCAGGATGTTTTTTGTCTGAAAAGACAGATAAAAAATGAAATATAGATAAATCTCATTTTTTGGCTTCAATTTTGGATAGTAGAAGATAAAATATCTGCTATGAAAATAATTATACTCTTTTGCTTCGCTTTTTTTGCAACAAACGCAATTAGCCAATTTAGACAATGCTGTGATAACCGTCACCACTGTAATCACCAAAGTAACAGCAATCACAATGGCTATAACAGTAAGTATTCTGATTCATATTACGAAAGCTATTATACCGACTTAGATTTTGCTTTAAGAAATCCTTCACGTGTCAAAACACTTGACTTAAGTCATCAAAACCTTTCTAAAATCCCTTGGGAAATTAGAAAACTTGAAAACCTTGAAGTCCTTATTCTTTCGAACAATAATTTAACAGAACTTCCATGGGAAATGAGGTATTTAAAACGATTGAAAAGACTCGATCTTGAGAACAATTATATCACTAAATTACCTTGGGAGTTTAGGTATTTAGAAAACTTACAAGAATTAAATGTTAGCAATAACAACTTGAAAGAGATCCCTTGGGAATTTAGGTATCTATCACGTTTAGTATTCATCAATGTATCATCAAACCCTATTTCTAGACTGCCATGGGAACTAAAACATTGTGAGTCTTTACGTAGGATTGTGATAAGAAACACAAATATTACAGAAGTACCTTGGGAACTTAAAAGCAAAGATTATTTGCATATTTTGAAGTAATTAAAACAAGTCAGAAACTTCAGCTTTAGAAAATATCCTTCATACTTAATTCACTGAATACAAACGCTGATAAAAACTATTCTATTATATTCACAGGATTAAATTCTAAATTAGAAGACAACAACGTACTATTGTCATTTAAAAGACGAATAAGTATATTATGACCAGAATATCAAAACGATGAATAAAATTAAGTTCTTATTATTGTTTATCTTTCTTTGGATGGTCAATGTCGCACATGCACAAATAAAGCACTATGATTTTAACATACTTGCTTATGGTAACATTGGTTTTGGAGTACTAGAAAATGACAAGGATGTAAATTACAATATGAACAGTAACAGTTCGGATCTTCAATTAAATTATAGAATAACACATCGCTTTGGATTGGCTACAGGAGTTGGAGTTAATCAACTTTCTGGAAATAGTTTTGATACCATTGGTTACTTCCATCACGAAAGAATACTGCTTAAAATCCCTTTACTTGCTGTTTTAGAGTATAATATTTCAGACAACTTCAGAGTAGCTCCAAGCTTTGGGTTTTATGCTCAAACTATTCTAAAAGACCAGTATGAGTATTTAAATAATTCGCAAAAAAACAACTATAATGGTTGGAATTATGGTGCCCAACTGGGATTTGGCCTAGCATATCGAGTTTCTAACCGTTTTAGTGTTGGTTTTAATTACGGACTTCAATTTGACCTAAGTAAATTCAAAATAAATCCTGACTTAGAAACTGATAACAAGCAAAAGCTAGGGAAGTTGAATGCTCTAGGAATAATTTTAATCATCGAATTATAGAGACATTAGTAGATACTGCTTTTTCATACTCTCTCTTTTTATTATCTAGAATTTTACTTTTTAATCATAGAACTTGGATAACCATCTCTCCTCCTCGATTTAATTGGCTTTTTTAAATCTTTTTTTAAACTTACCACTTCTTTGTTAAACAAATATTACTTTTGTTAAATATTTAATATATTATGAAGGTAATAAAGTTTGGTGGTACTTCTTTGGCGACTCCTGAAAGGATGAAACAAGTTGCTGAAATAGTAGCAAAAGAAAATGCAATCGTGGTTCTATCTGCAATAAGCGGTACAACAAATACATTAACTGAAATAGCACAACTGCTGTACAAGAAAGAACACACTGAAGCAAAAGTGATTATTCAGGATTTAAAAGTTCAATATTTAGCCTACATAAAAGGATTACTGGCTAATAAAGACCAATATTCAAAAGCTGAAGAGATAATCAAACATCATTTCAGCCATATCAATTCTTTTACTGAAGACTTATTTACGATTCATGAAGAAAAGACAATTTTAGCACAAGGTGAATTACTTTCAACAGCTTTATTTCAGCTTTATTTAGAAGAAGTTAGCATCCACTCTTGTTTACTTCCTGCTTTAGAATTCATGAGAATTGATAAAGATTTAGAGCCTGATACATACTATATTAAACACAATTTAGAACGAGAACTAAAGTTTTGTAAAGCAAGCCTCTACATTACACAAGGCTACATTTGTAGAAGTGTGTTTGGTGAAATAGACAACCTTAAACGAGGAGGTAGTGACTATACTGCTGCCTTAATAGGAGAAGCGATTCAAGCCAGTGAAATTGAAATTTGGACAGATATTGATGGTATGCACAACAATGATCCAAGAATTGTTGACAACACTTATTCTATAGAGCATCTTTCTTACAATGAAGCAGCAGAGTTAGCCTATTTTGGAGCAAAAATTTTACACCCTGCGAGTATTTATCCTGCTAAACTTAGTGGAATTCCAATCTTCCTTAAGAATACAATGCAACCTGAACAGAAAGGGACAAAAATTGAACAGACGGTAGGCGAAAGAGAATTCACAGCAGTCGCTGCTAAAGATGGGATAACAGCCATTAAAATCATTTCAGGCCGAATGCTATTAGCCTACGGATTTTTAAGGAAGATTTTTGATATTTTTGAACGTTATAAAACTCCAATCGATGTTATTACTACTTCTGAAGTAGCTGTATCTCTTACAATTGACGATAATTCAAACCTTGAAGCTATTTATGAGGAGTTAAAAAGCTTAGGTGAAGTCTCTATTCAAAAAGAACTTTCTATTGTTTGTGTAGTGGGTAACTTTTCTCATGAGTCCAAAGGTGCTGGCGGCAAAATATTTGACAGTTTAGAGCACATTCCTATCCGTATGGTTTCTTATGGTGGAAGTCAACACAATGTCTCTATAGTCATAGAAACTAAGTACAAAAAAGAGGCTTTAGTAGCATTGAATAACGGACTTTTTAATCAAAAATAACATGAAAGTAGAGGAACTTATTCTACACAAAACTCCTTTCTATTTATATGATTTGGAGTTCTTAGAAAACACTTTAGACACAGCTAAGTTAAATGCTGAAAAGCACAATTATCACATACATTATGCTCTAAAGGCAAATACCAACGATCGCATATTGAAATTAATTCAGGAAAAAGGACTTGGTGCTGATTGCGTGAGTGGAAATGAAGTATTAAAAGCACTTGAAATGGGCTTCTCTCCTACTCAAATTGCTTTTGCTGGCGTGGGAAAATCAGATGAAGAGATTTTAATCGGATTAGAACATGATATCTTTTCTTTTAACTGTGAATCCATACAAGAAATAGAAGTTATCAATGAAATAGCTGAGAAACAGAATAAAGTAGCCAAAATAGCTTTAAGACTCAATCCAAATGTTGATGCAAAAACGCATAAGCACATTACCACTGGCTTAGAAGAAAATAAGTTTGGAATTAACGGTTGGGAATTAGAAAGTTTGGTAGAACAACTTCCTAACTTTAAAAACATTGAAGTTACGGGTCTTCACTTTCATATTGGTTCTCAAATTACCTCTATGACTCCTTTTAAAAACTTGTGTATTCGAGTAAATGAGTTTAATAATTGGTTTTTAGAGCGAAACATTCACATTCAACACCTTAATTTAGGTGGTGGATTAGGTATTGACTATCAAAATCCTGAAGAAAGTCCAATCCCCGATTTCGAGTTGTTCTTCGGGGTTTTCAATCAGTTTTTAGAGCCTCGACCACACCAAGAAATACACTTCGAGTTAGGTAGGTCTTTGGTTGGTAATTGTGGAAGCTTAATTTCAAAAGTTCTGTATGTAAAAAATGGAATTAAAACCAATTTTGTAATTCTTGACGCAGGAATGACAGAGCTAATACGTCCCGCTTTATACCAAGCTTATCATCACATTGAAAACTTAACTTCTTCTTCTAGTTCTCTAGAGTTTTATGATGTTGTTGGTCCAATTTGTGAATCCTCTGACTGTTTTGGGAAGAAAATCGAATTGCAAGAAACCAAACGTGGGGATTATATTAAAATTCACAGCACTGGTGCATACGGAGAGGTTATGGCTTCCAAATACAATCTTCGCGAACAGAATCCAGTGGTGTATTTATAGTCCTTAATATTCATCCCTATCCTTTCAAACTATTTACTTAGTTTTGTGTTTATTATCCAAAGATAAATACAACGACTATGGACAACATCAAGCAGAAAGAAAAGTTACAGTCTCTAAAACGCAGGAAAAGCTATCTTTCTAAAGCTAGTAACCAAATTGAACTGCTAGAAAAGAGTCGCCTCGTTGGAATACGTTTTGCGGATAAACTCAAAGAACATAATCAATTCCCATTACAACCGAAAGGAATTAGCATTTTGCAGTTGAATTTGGGTTATATGTGCGATTTAACGTGTGAACACTGTCATGTTGATGCTGGACCAGACCGAAAGGAAATCATGACTAAAGAGACCATGAAACAGGTTTTAGAGGTTATTGATCAAACAGAAGTTCAAACAGTTGACTTAACAGGTGGAGCACCAGAGATGAATCCAAATTTCTTGTGGTTAGTAGAAGAATTGACCAAAAGAAAAGTTAAAACCATAGTTCGTAGCAACCTAACCATCTTGGTTTCAAATCAACGTTACAGAACTTATCCAGAGTTCTTTAAGGAACATAAAATAGAAGTGATTGCTTCAATGCCATGTTATACGCAAGAAAATGTGGATAAACAAAGAGGTAATGGTGTTTTTAATCGTTCAATTGAAGCACTTCTTGAATTGAATCGCTTAGGTTACGGTAAAGAAGAAACTGATTTAAATCTACATTTGGTTTTTAATCCTGGAGGTGCTAGTTTACCGCCTAACCAGTCTGCTTTAGAACAAGATTATAAGTTAAGGCTAAAAACTGATTGGAATATAGAGTTCAACTCACTCTACACCATTACAAATCTTCCTATTTCAAGGTTTTTAGACACCCTTTTAGCGACAAATAAATATGAAAGCTATATGGAAACCTTAATTAATGCCTATAATCCAATAGCTGCTGAGAATGTAATGTGTAAAGACACAATTTCGGTGGACTGGGAAGGATATTTATATGATTGTGATTTTAATCAAATGCTTCAACTGAAAATACAAGGAAAACGCCAACACGTAAGTGATTTTAACAAAGAGGAACTTTTGAAAAGAAGTATTATAATCGGTCAGCATTGCTATGGATGTACTGCTGGTTCTGGTTCAAGCTGTCAAGGAGCGATTACCTAAAAATTCAAAAAATAACACATTATACACCAACAATATACGACTTTTATATAAATAAATAGTTTAATGAATAAAATTTCCAAAAACGCACTCATCATTATGACCAAGAATCCTGTTTTAGGTCAATGTAAAACCAGATTAGCTGCAACAATAGGAGATGAAAAAGCATTGGAAATTTACACACAACTGCTGGATTACACTGCAGAGTTCTCAAAAGATATAGGGGTAGATAGATTCATATATTCAACTGGTAAAGTAATTGATAAACAGCGTTGGGAAGATGAAAACACCTATTTCAGAACGCAAGTAGGAAATGATTTAGGAGATAAAATGCACAATGCTATTCAGGAGATTTTCCAAGAAGGTTATGATAAGATTGTCCTCATTGGTTCGGACTGTACAGAGATTAACTCGGCTGATATTCATGCCGCATTTCAGCAGTTAAATAAGCACAAAATAACTTTAGGTCCAGCTTTAGATGGAGGCTACTATCTAATTGGAATGAAAGAGACTAACCCTACTCTATTTCAAAATATTCCGTGGAGCACAAGTAGTGTTATAAAAGAGACATTCGCTAAAATAAAAGCTGAAAAACTGAGTTGTTTTTTACTCGAAGAAAAGTCAGATATCGATGTTGAATCGGATTTACAAAGAAAAGGATTTGTTGAGTTTAAGCTATAAAGGATCAACATCAACCACGATTCTAACTGATTTATTATAAGCTACACTGTAAAAATCATCGATTTTCTGCTGTAAAAGCTGTTTTACCTTCTTATTCGAAGCGTCTCGCTCTACTTTCAAGCGAATTATTTTCAAATAACTGTTCTGTATTCTTTTAACGACAGGGAATTCAGGTCCTAACACACGACTTCCAAACACTTGTTTCATGCGGTCCGCTAAATCAGCAGCCATCATGTCTAACTTGTTAGGATCACGGTGTTTTAGCGTCAAATTTATCATCTTATAAAATGGTGGATAGAAGTAATTTTTACGCTCAATGAGTTCATTCTTATACATTCCAATGAAATCATGATTGATTACATGCTGGATAATCCAATGGTCTGGGTCATACGTTTGAATCACTACAGTTCCCCGCTTGGTCTTTCTCCCAGCCCGTCCTGCAACTTGTGACATCAATTGATAGCTGCGTTCAAAAGCACGGAAATCAGGACGATTCAGCATCATATCTGCATCTAAAATCCCTACCAAGCTTACATTATCGAAGTCCAATCCTTTTGTAACCATCTGTGTTCCAACAAGAATATCAATCTTACGTTCGTCGAAGTCATTTAGAATATTTTCATAACTGTTCTTTTGTCTAGTTGTATCTAAGTCCAAACGCTGGACACGTACACCTGGAAGGATAATTGACAATTCATCTTCAATTTTTTCCGTTCCAAAACCAATCATTTTAAGTCGGTTACTTTGACACTTTGGACAAGCCCCAACAGGCGGCGTAAAGTAACTACAATAATGGCATTTCAGAATATTACTGTGCTTATGAAACGTCAAAGAAACATCACAGTTTTTACAATGCGGATTCCATCCACAAACTTCACAAGCCCAAACAGGATTATATCCTCTTCTATTCTGAAAGAGAATGATTTGCTCCTTGTTATCTAAAGCTTTTTTCATGTGTTCAACCAAGAAACCTGAGAAATCTGATTGCATGGTTTTCTGGATCTTTTCTTTCTTGATATTAGCCGTAAAAATTTCCGGCATCAAAATATCCCCAAAACGCTTATCCAGGGTAACCAAACCATACTTACCATCTTCCGCATTGAAATACGTTTCCATAGCCGGAGTTGCAGAACCCAGTAAAACTTTTGCATCATGAAAGGCACGCAGTACGATTGCAGTATCACGTCCATTATAGCGTGGACTTGGGTCGTATTGTTTAAATGAAGATTCATGTTCTTCATCCACGATAATCAATCCTAAATTTCTAAAAGGCAAGAAAACGGCACTTCGGGCACCTAATACAATCTGAAACTTAGTTGTATCGTTATGCAGTAAAGCATTCCATATTTCAACCCGCTCATTTTGATTGAATCGAGAGTGATAAACCCCGATCTTATCTCCAAAATAGCGCTGTAAACGTTGAATCAACTGTGTTGTCAAAGCAATTTCAGGCAATAAAAACAAAACTTGATTTCCTTTATCTAATTGCTCCTGAATCAATTCAACATAAATCTCTGTCTTACCAGAACCTGTTACACCGTGCAAAAGCGTCACATCTTTTTCAACAAAAGATTTGCGTACTTCGTCTAGCGCCTTCTGCTGATCAGGAGACAAAACTTTAAAAGCCGAATCAGCTTCGTCTCTATCTGTCAATCGTGAAATCTCCAAACGCTTAATCTGCAAGACTCCATCCTTATCTAAAGTATTCAAAGAAGACGCTGAAGCTCCCTTTTCGACCAATTCAGATCGTAAAATAGGCAAAGAAACTCCTTTTTTAAAGCCTCCCATCTGCATATAGGTCAAAAGGGCGTCCAATTGTTTTTTCTTACGCTTATCCTCACTTAAAACGTCAACTAAAGCTTTTAACTGCTCATCAGACTGATATTCTTTAGCGAGTTCAACAAACAATTGTGTTTTGGGAGCATATTTTTGTTTTAAATCTTCTTGGGTAATCACCACTCGTTTTTCAATAAGCGCTTTGATTACAGGTTGTATGGTTTTAATTCCCAAGATATCAGAAATTTCTTTTAAATCTAACTCACTTTGAATCTCAAGGGCCTCATACACTTGGTACTCCCTATCGGTAAGCATATCTAAATTCCCTTCATACTCAGGATGCAATAAAATTTTGGTTTCACTACCCAACTTGAAGTTTGACGGCAACGCAGCATTCATAACGTCACCAAGCGGGGCCATATAATATTCAGAAATCCAATTCCACAACTTAAACTGTTTTCCTGTAATTATTGGTTCTTCATCCAAGACCGCCTCAACATATTTTGACTGATAATCTTTAGGAACCTCTTCATGTACACGCACGACAATTCCTGTCTGCAACTTGGATCTACCAAAGGGCACAACAACCCTTACCCCTGTTTTTACATGCTCGTTCATTTCAAAAGGAACTCGGTATGTAAAACTATTATTTATGGGTACAGGTAGAATTACGTCTACAAAATATGTCTTTCTTTCTGGCACATTTCAAAGTTAAGAATGAAGGGCAAATTATAGAGGAAAAGGATAAGAATTATTTTTTCAGACCTGCTAACTGTATTAAAAATTGGGGGATACAGAACAAAACAATCTTCTATTTTTCTACAGTTTTCAACTTTTTTACTCAAATTCATGTACATAAAATCGAAAGCATAGAAAAAGACATAATATTTAACCATTTTTTAATTTTCACCCCATTGTATATCCCTTTTTTCTCCTTATATTTGTAATACTAATTTATAAATGGGGCTGACCTGGATTTGACAGCAACTGCAATTGATTAGTATAAGCATGTCGAGCCATGTGGTGAGTCTCGTTAATCTCTGGTCACAAACGATAATTGACAACACGTCATATAATCTTGCAGCATAATAACCTAAGGTTATTTGCTTAATCCACTCCGAAGCACAGT
>Ga0209075_1004073_pt1 | contig 11862 bp, 13 predicted proteins | sample Stecom2011_FD_187523 | JGI IMG/M metagenome (GOLD analysis project Ga0209075, IMG submission 187523) | Agricultural soil microbial communities from Utah to study Nitrogen management - Steer compost 2011 (SPAdes) (version 2) | ecosystem: Environmental > Terrestrial > Soil > Agricultural land...
AGCGCGCCGACACCCTCTCCGGCGGCCAGCAGCAACGGGTCGCCATCGCCCGGATGCTCTTCCAGAAGCCCGAGCTGGTGCTGGCCGACGAGCCCGTGGCCTCGCTCGACCCCGAGTCGGCCCGTCAGGTGCTCGCCCTCTTCATCGAGTTGTGCCACGAGGAGGGCCTCACCGTGCTGTGCAGCCTGCACCAGGTAGGCCTGGCGACGGGGTGGGCGGATCGGATCATCGGCCTCAAGGACGGTCGGATCGTGCTCGACCGGGCGGTGTCCGAGCTCGGGGCGGACGAGGCGCGCCTCGTCTACGGGAACGAGTCGACCGGGGTGGCGGGTTGAGTCTCCCCGTCGCCGGTGACCGGCCGGTGCGGCCGCCCGTCACCTGGCGGAGCCTCCAGCTTCCCCTGCTCTCGCTCGCCGTCCTGGCGCTCTTCGTGATCGCCCTCGTCCAGACCGACTCCTCGCCGGCGAGGTTCGTCGGGAGCCTGGACGACCTGGCCAACCTGTTCGCGCGGATGTGGCCGCCGGTGGCGACCGAGTGGCCCCGGTACCTCGAGGCGACCTGGATCACCGGGGGGATGGTGGTTGCCGCCACCGGTCTGGGGTTCCTGATCTCCGTCCCGGTTGCGATCCTGGCCGCCCGCAACACCACCCTCCACCCGGTGGTTCATGCGGTGGCCCGGGGGCTCGTCGCCCTGGCGCGGGCCATCCCCAGCATCGTCTGGGCGCTGCTCCTGGTCCGGGCCATCGGCATCGGCCCGGTGGCGGGTGTCCTCGCCATGACCCTCAGTTCCTTCGGGATGCTCGGAAAGCTGTTCGCCGACGCCATCGAGGAGGTGGACCCGAAGCCGCTCGACGCCCTCACCGCGACCGGGGCGAGCCGGATCCAGGTGTTCGTCGGCGGAGTGCTGCCGCAGGTGCTGGCCACCTGGCTCTCGTTGAGCCTGTTTCGTCTCGACATAAATGTGAGACGGTCCGTGATCCTGGGGTTCGTCGGGGCGGGCGGGATCGGCTTCGAACTGCAACGGGTCCTGGGCCAACTCGCCTACCAACGCGCGTTCACGATCGTGGCGATCATCTTCGTTTTCGTCATCGCTCTGGAGCGGCTGTCGGCATGGGTGCGGAGCACCCTCATCGACGGCACGGTCGAGTCCAATGGCCGTGCACGCCGGTCGACGACGATGAAGGCGGTAGCCGTGTCGGTCGCCACTGTCGGCTTCGTCGCCGCGTCATTGGCGGTCGGGATCACCCCGGCTTCGATCGGGGATGCTGTGTCGGGAATGGCCCGGGTCGCGGGTCGCATGTTCCCTCCCGACTTCGCCACCAACTGGGAGGGAATCCTCTCGGCAATGCTGGAGACGGTGTGGATCGCCCTGGCGGCGACCGTGATGGGGATGGCGATCGCACTGCCAATCGCACTCCTCGCGGCCCGCAACACATCACCCGGGCCCTGGGTGTCGTTCCTCGCCAGGGCGGTGATGGTTTTGCAGAGAGGCGTGCCGGAGCTGGTCCTGGCAGTCGTCTTCGTCGTGGCCGTGGGATTGGGCCCGTTCGCCGGGATCCTCGCCCTCACCGTTGGTGCGATCGGCTTCACCGGGAAGCTCCTGGCCGACGGTCTCGAGACCCTCCCCGAGGCACCGGTGGTCGGCCTCGCATCGGTCGGTGCCACCTGGTCACAGCGGACCGCGGGGGCCGTCCTCCGACAGGGCATGCCCCTCATCGTTGGCACCGGTGTCTACACGCTCGACGTGTACGTGAGGGCGGCGACCGTGCTCGGGGTCGTCGGGGCGGGCGGGATCGGCGGCATCCTCAACTCGACGATCCAGTCTCACGCCTACGACCGGACACTGGCGATCTGCCTGATCGTGTTCGCGCTCATCTACGGTTTCGAGCGCATGGCCGGTTGGGTGCGAAAGAGGTTGGTTTGAGCCCGGTCGGGCGACTGGCCCGCGACATCAACTTGCGGGACGTGGCGGGTCTGCGGGTCGAAGGCGGGGGAGTGGTGGCGTCGGGCCGGCTCTATCGGAGCGGCCACCTCGACCACCTCCGCCTGTCCGAGCGCCAGGCATTGCTCGAAGAGCTCGGTGTCACCGACATCGTGGACCTCCGGCACCGCACCGGCTGTCACGACGGCGTCACCGTCACCAGGCACACCCATCCGTTGGTGCCCCTCGGGACCAAGCCGGTGGTGGATCCCGCCGACACCTACGAATCGGTCGCCGACTGGTACCTGCGACAATTGACCATCGGGACCGAGTCGCTGCGACGGATCGTGGAGCTCGTAGCTACCAGCGACGGGGCCACACTGATCCACTGTCATGCCGGCAAGGACCGGACCGGCTCGGTGGTGGCGGTGATCCTTTCTGCGGTCGGCGTCACCCGTGAGGACGTGGTCGCGGACTATGCCCGAACCGGCACCGTCGAGGGCGATGCCTTCCTCGACGCCCTCCCGCCGAAGTTCGCCGAGTCACATCCGGACACCATGAGCCACCTGCTCGACAAGATCGAGAGGAAGTTCGGGTCGGGGCTCGGCTTCATCGAGGCGATCGGGGTCGAGGGTGGGGTGATCCGAAAGCTCCGGGAGCGACTGGTGAGAGAGGGCGACTGACCCCGCCGGCTCAGTCGCCGGTCGGGTGGAAGCAGGCCACCGGGTCCCGGTCGAGGTCGTCGTGGTGGGAGACCATCCCCTAGACGAGGCCGGCGCGGCCATGGTCGGCGCGGCCACGGGGGCGACGGTCAACGCCGCCAAGCACTCCGGCGCCGGGTGGATCAGTCTCTACTTCTAGACCACCGACCTGGTGTCGGTGTATGTGACCGATCAGGGCAAGGGCTTCGGCCGGATCGTTTGATCATCGGCGGCCCCGGGCGTCACTTGACCCGCCGGCCCCCCTTGAAGACGGCGGTGACGTTGGCCGGGTCCGAGAGGATCGAGATGTCATCGAGGGGATTGCCCGCGACGGTGATGACGTCGGCGTCCCATCCCTCCCGCAACTGGCCCGCCTTCGGGGCCTGAGGCCCGAGCGTCTCCGGCCCCATCGCTGTGCCGGCCTCGATCGCCTGAAGGGGAGTGAGCCCGACCTCGGTGAGGAGCAGGAGCTCACGTCCGTTGGTGCCCCAGAGCCCGGTGCTCCAGATGTCGGTCCCCAGTGCGATCTTGACGCCCTTGTCGACGGCGAGGGCGATCCCGTTCGAGTGGTACTCGGCGGTGGCGGCCAGCTTCTTCTTGGCGTATTCGGGCATGCCGCGCCGGTCGCCCTCGCGGGTGAGGAAGTCGAGTATGTACCTGGTGGGCACCAGGATCACGTCGTTCTCCTTCATGGCGTCGGCGACTTCCTCGTCCATGTAGGTGCCGTGCTCGATGGTCTTCACACCGGCCTCGATGGCGGCCATCATCCCGCGCTTGCCGTGGCAGTGGGCGGCCACGACCCGCTCCATGCGGGTGGCCTCGTCGACGATGGCGGCCAGTTCCTCCGGTGAGAACTGGGGGAGGTGAGGGTCGTCGATCTGGCTCATCACGCCGCCGGAGGCGTGGATCTTGATGACCCGGGCGCCGAGACGGAGCATTCGGCGCACTCCGGCTCTCGCCTGATCCGGGCCGTCCACGATGTCGTCCTCTCCGAAGTAGCGGGCAGAGAGGTGACGGGCCGCGTCCAGGTCCATGGCGTGGAAGTCGCCGTGGCCCGCGGTCATCGAGAGTGCGCCGCCCGATCCGTACACGGTCGGACCCTCGACGTATCCCTCGTCGATCGCCTGGCCCAAGAAGACACCGAGGCCGCCGACTTCGCGGACGCTGGTGAAGCCGGCGTGGAGCACCGCTCGGGCGTCGGCGGTCACCCGCATGGCGCCGACCTGGGGACGGATCGTGCTGATCTCATCGATCGAGGCGCCACGCACGCCCATGAAATGCCCGTGGCAGTCCCAGAGTCCCGGCATCACGGTGTCGGTGCTCACGACCTCGGCGTTCGGGGTCTCGGGGGCGTCTCCTGCCGCACCGGCGTAGGCGATGGTGGTGTCCTCGAGAACGACGACTCCGCTGTCGATCGGGTCACCCCGCCCCGGGATGAGACGCATCGCTTCGATCCTGATCGTCACCTCACCACCTCCATTGCCGGCTTGCCTATCACCTGGACACCGCTCGCGACCATGATCCCCGAGATGTGAAGGGTGGGTGCGTCGGGGTCGGCGTCCGTGACGCTGGCGTCGGCGAAGCCCGACACCACGATCCGGGCCTCGGACCGGATCTTCCAGCCGACGGGCACGATCACCTGGACACCGGAACAGCACACGGCGAGATCGAGGTGCACACCGGTGGGGGCGGGGGTCACCTGCCTGAGATCGAGAGTCACCCCCGAGAACATCGCCATGATGCGACCCCCGTAGAAGGGGTTCGCCGTCGAGACCAGACGCCTTCCCTCGAAGACCGAGACCATGTCCAGTTCCTCGGTGTCAGGGTCGGCGCGGGACTCCAGGAAGAGCTTGGCCAGGCCCGCCGCGGCCAGGGCCGACAAGGTCAGAAAACCGATGAGTTTGGCCAGGAATCGAAACACGCCACGACTCTAGGCAGGCCGTTTCGAGGCCAGCAGCGCAGGCGGCACACAAAGGATCGAGAAATGCCTTGACGCAATCCGGGGGATGCTGCGAAACTGCCCCGGTCGAAAGGGAACGCCTGACGATGATGAAGCTTGCAACGCGGATCGTGATGATGGCCCCCGATGGGGGCAACATCCGCGTGCGCGGTGGCGTGATGTGTGCCACTGCCCCGCAGCAGCCCCCCAGGCGGCCCTCTGTCCCATGAACTGACAGACCCACAAGACTTTTTTCGAGGCCGCCGAACCACCCGGCGGCCTTTTTCGTGGCTGCCCCCGGACCCAAAGAGGATTCGAGATGAACCACGTACTACGAGAACTACAGGCAGACGGTCGATGTAGCGAAGAGGGGAGCCACGAGCTCTTCTTCTCCGAGCGTCCCGCCGAGCTCGCCCAGGCACAGGCGATCTGCGGGCGGTGCCCGGTCAGGTCGAAGTGCCTCCAGCTCGCCCTCCAGGAAAACATGGAGTGGGGTGTCTGGGGTGGCGTGATCTTCTGGGACGGCCAGGCGTACTACCGCCGGCGGGGTCGTGGTCGTCCCCGGCTCTCCGAGGCGGATCTGCCCGTCGAGGCAGACCGCGAAGAGCTGCTGGAGATGGTGCGGTCTGCGTGAGTTGGTTCGGCGTCAGCCGACGGCCAGCTCGCGCAGGCCACCGGGCGTCGAGGGGTGCCGCATCTTGGCGAGGGCCTTGGCCTCGATCTGGCGGATCCGCTCGCGGGTCACGTTGAAGTGACGGCCGACCTCGTCGAGGGTGGCCGGCTCGCGCCCGCCCAGGCCGTACCGCATCACGATGATCTCCCGCTCCCGGTCGTTGAGCCGATCGAGGACGTGGCGGAGGTTCTCCAGATTGAGCTTCGAGGCGATCAGCTCGAACGGAGCGGTGGCCTCGGTGTCCTCGATGAAGTCGCCCAGGGTGGCGTTGTCCTCGCCGACCGGCTCGAAGATGGAGACCGGCTCCGGGGCGATCTTCCGGGCTTCACGGATCTTCTCCACGGTGATACCCGACTCCTCGGCGATCTCGTCGTCGGTCGGGGCCCGTCCGAGACGCTTCAACAGGTTCGCCTCGGCGGTCTGCAGCTGGGTGATGGTGTCCATCATGTGGACGGGCACTCGGATGGTGCGGGACTTGTCGGCGATGGCCCGGGTGATCGCCTGCCGGATCCACCAGGTGGCGTAGGTGGAGAACTTGAAGCCCTTGCGATACTCGAACTTCTCTACCGCACGGATGAGCCCCAGATTCCCTTCCTGCACCAGGTCGAGGAAGGGGAGACGGGAGTTGCCGTAGCGCTTGGCGATGGAGACGACGAGGCGGAGGTTGGCCCTGATGAAGGTCTGGCGGGCCTCTTCGCCGGCGCGGACGAGATGGTTGAGCTTGCGTCGCTTGGTGGGGTCGGTCTCGTTCTCGAGAGCGACCTCGGCCTTGCGTCCCGCTTCGATGGCGCGGGCGAGTTGCACTTCTTCCTCGGCCGTCAGGAGGTCGTAGTGACCTATCCCGTCCAGGTATTGACGGATGGCCTCGTCGCTCACTTCTCGCTCGATCGCTCTGCTCATACCGTCACCGCCAGCGTAGGAACCGGTCGTGCCGCGTCATGGCATTTGTGGAAATCACCATCGGCATCTTTCCACAAGGCTTGATGGGCACATGGACCCATTCGCAGAACACCCTGAGAACGGGGTTCCATACGGGGTTGGGAGGTGCCCCAACGTAGAATCCGGGGTCCCGGGCGTTTAGCTCAGATGGCTAGAGCACTGCCCTTACAAGGCAGGGGTCGGCGGTTCGAGTCCGTCAACGCCCACGAAAAGACGCCCGAGGGCGACCAGTGGGTTTGATGACCGTACGCGACGGGTGGCCCATCAGTTCGCCGATGCTGAAGTCACGGTGACTCCATCGGGCACTTCCACACGGGCGAATGCGATTGCGATACCCGAGGGTGTCGTGAACGCTTCATTGGCCGTTTCTCCATTTGAGAATGTGACCACAGCCTCCGTCGGCGTCTCTCCACCCAAAGCCGGGCGTGTGAGGACGATCACGTGATTCCCGTTCGGAATGATGACTGTGTCGGGCGCGTAGAACAAGTCTGACTCGCATCCTTCGTCCGAGGCTGTCTTCCAGCAGAGATCCGTATTGCCATCCTCGGCAGCGCGCCATCCAAGATGGAGATCTGGAAGGTAGGAGTAATAGCTGAGATCAGATCCGGCAGGCACGGTCATAGGGACGTTGTCGGATGGGGGCAGTGTGGGGCCTGGCACGACACTGCTGGCGGTGTTGTTCCCAGCCACATCTCGGCCGGTGTCCCCCGTTGGACGTACCACAAGGGTGATGGCAAGGCCAACGATCAATACAACACCGAACGCGGCTGCGAACATCAACCACGCCGGATACTGACGGCGGCTGACGGTGGATGAGACCATGATCTCGTCTCCTTGGTCGATCCGAACTAGAGCTTCGGATGTGGGTGAGCCCATTGACTGTGTCGCATCGGAGAAGATTTCGTCTGCTCCCCGAGGAGTTCCGCGAGATGCGAGACCCTCCAGTGCCGAGTGGAGTCTGTTCATATGGAATCCTCCCGCAATTCATCACTCAGCCGAGCACGTGCTCGGCGCGATGCCTTGGCAACAGCCTCTTCGCTCATGCCGAGCAGCGATGCGATCTCCCGGTATGTGAAACCTTGGACTTCACGTAAATACAGCATGGCTCGCTGCGGTGAGGGCAGGCGAAGAAGCTCGGTCAGATCACTCGGATACGCTGGTTCGGCGGTGTCCTCGCTACTTAAGCGAGAGAACGCGCGGCGAGCTCGCATTAGACCCCGTCGTTCATTCGACGCCAGGTTGAGAATGACTCTGAACAAGTATGCCTTCGCATTGGTCAACGACGACAATGAATGCTTTCGCAACGTTCGCTCTAAACCATCCTGGACCAGGTCATCAGGATCCACCTCGCGAGGGGCGACTACAGCGGCGAAGCGACGAAGCTGTGGATACAGCTCAGCGAAGATCGCGGCGTCAGCCGACACATCCTGTTTCGAATTCTCCATGCGACTACCGATGGGCATTGTCTCTAACAAGACACCGCTGGAACGAGAATCTGGACATCGTGAAGACAAATCCAACCGGCACGCCGACAGAGGTGGTCAGTTGGGGCTCGATCGATGCATTGCTACGACTCTGGAATAGGGATGATGAAGATGGTCTCGAGGTCCGGATCGATCGAGAAGCTGGCGCAGGGGCGTTCGGGTGTCTCGGGCTGGGCCTCGATCGCCCAGCTTGCCAACCCGTGGTCTTCGGTCACTCTTGAGACGTGTTTTGTAGCTTCGTCGACCGGTATGCATCCTTCTGATTGGAAATACTCGATGAGCTGACTCTCGAGGACCCGCACATTGTCTGCTGATTCTTGGGTTGATGGGTCTGGCTCGGCTAGGCCGAGACGGCGACAGACCGTGGTGTCGTCACTCGGGAATACGGCCAATGCTCCGTTTTCTGCGACGCATGCCACGAGGGGAGGCACAGATCCTGGGGGGACAATGTCGGGATTGACGAGCGTCTGTTGCTCCCATGCGGGTGCGCAGGCATCGCCGGTGGCGGTTTCGCTCGGGGGTGCGGCCGCTGTATCAGCGTCAAGGTCGACAGCCTGATAGCAGATGATGGCGTTGGGGATGCTGATGCTACGCAGCCAGATCCAGGTGGCGGCGATGGTGATGACACTGATGGCAGCGACGGCGAGGACCAGACGCAATTTGCGACGCGAGGCCGGGGTGCGCAGTTCCTGTTCTCGGGGAGTGGCGAGAATCCGTGTCAGCAACTCCCGGGCTTCCGGGGAATCCGCCCCTGGTACTTCGTTGTCTCGTACCGGATTGGTCCGCCGCAGAGCCCCAAACGCTGTCCATTCGGGTTTCACTGTGGCAGCTCCTCGTCGTCATCGGCAGGACGCTTTTCACTATGTATATGTCCTGATGATCCAGTTCGTTTGTCCACTCTGAGCGTTGCATGCGCCAGTCGACGTCGAGCTCGAAACAGGGCGCCACGGACAATGACTGGTCGAGTTTCCAGGACTAGGGCGATCTCTGTCGGAGTGAGCTCCTCGTAGGCGGCCAGCCGAAGCAGTTCTTGGTCGAACTCTGAGAGCTGGGCCATCGCAGCCAGAACAACGATCAGCTCTTCACTTTCTGCGACGGATTCTGCTGGATCGCGCTCTACTATCTCAGATTGAGCCTCTACCGCACGGGACAGTAGGTTCTCTCGGCGTCGGTGGCCGCGATTCACGTTGAGGAGGATCCGAGAGGCTATGCCATACAGCCACGCCTGTGGTTCGTCCGCGGCCAGCAGCTTGTCGAGACGCCGCCACGCCACGAGGTATGTCTCAGAGACAACATCAAGTGCATCGGACATCGTCATCGTCCGTCGGCATGCGAACGCCAGGGTCTTCTGGTAGGTCAGCCGATAAATGTCCTCGAACTCGGATGCGCGTCTCTTTGAGACATCATCCTCTGATCCTTCGTTGCCTACCGATACTTGTTCGATGGCTTCCCTCAACAAGCTGACTCGCCTACTGGATGTAAACCGAAGAGATCCGGTTGTTCCAACCTGAGAGCATTGTAGCGGCAACCTTGCCGGCAGTGGTTGCCGATGTTGAGTACCAGTCTCCGCCGCCGTTGGACAAGTCAGCTAGATACACCGAACACGCCCCCACTTTGAACGAGGAAGTCTTATCCGAGAACCCGTAGCTGGAGAGATTGATCCAGGTGGTTCGCGTCGACAGGTACAAAACAGTGCCGGTGTAGTTGGTCCCGTCATATAGCCGTAGGGAGGAGCTGCATGCGGAGGCGGCTGCGACCTCTTGCAGCCCTGACTGCGTCGATGCCTCAGCGGTTCGTATGGCCGACAGCAGCTCCTGTTCCGACCTGAAGCAACGAGCGAGCTCATTTGTGTCGGTGACGAGACACGCTTCCGCCTCACCCCAGCCTTCACGAAGGTCGATGACTCTGCCCTCAAAAAGAGCCATACCGTCTCGGTCGGCGGTGCCACCAGCCGGGGTGGCTGTTACGGCCGCGAGAGCGGCCACCAGCACCCATGACATGGCTGTCGACCTCATTCCGGACCTCCTTCTTCGGATCGTTTCCCTACTTATGTCCGGATAAGGACATGCGTCGCGCGTTCGTTCGCGATATGGCTCCGGATCTGGACACTCATTGAGAGGAATGACCAGACAACGCTCTCCTTGCGACAGCGGAGATCCGATCGTGCTCGACAAACGCGAGGCCACCATCATCCGAGCCTTAATCCGAGATGGGACGGCCGCCGGCGCTGGTCAAACACTTGGCCTATCTACACGGCACATTCGGCGCCTGCTTCGAACCCTCGAGGCCCGACTCGGGGTGGGAAACACACATGCGCTGGTCGCGGCTGTGGTTGCAGCCGGGCTCGTCGACCCGCCGTCCGGGGGCCCTTTTCGCGGCCATCGGTCAGCGGATTAGCCGACATCCCGGATTCCAACGCGACGAATGGCGCCGACCGGACATAAACCGGCATGCGGACGATGTGCGCCCCCGTCGGCAGGAACCCTGTCAATCGAGGAGGTAGCCGCTGATTTAGTCCTGTCCGTAGAGCTTTAACTAGTCCAAGGAGGAATGTGAATGAGAAAGTTGGTGACGGGAGCTCTGATGACGGTGATGTTGTCGGCGCCCGTACTGTCCGCCGCCCCGGCGATGGCAATCACACCTGGTACCGGCTGCGGGACCGCCACAGGGTCTCGGTTGTCAACTGCATCCGCCCAATCGACCTTGCAGCAGGAGTTCTCCCCTGCGGGGACGTGCTATTCGCGTGTGGTGATTAGATGCAGCAACGGAACCCAGTACTTCGGTTCGTGGAAGAAGCTGAACATCTCGTCTGTGAAGACGTGCCCAAGCGGTACGTTCATTGCCACGAAGAATGGCGTCGCCTTCGCCGACTGGGGTTGGCAGGTCGGTAGCTAGTGAGATCGAGGATCTCCTTCGCGGTGATCCTCTGTGTGGTGTTGTCGGTGTCAGCGTGCACCGACAACACCACCGACGAGGGCGATGTCGCGTCTTATCAGGACAGGTACTTCGAACAGCTTATCTTCGGTGCGTCACCAGACGAACTCACCCAGATACTCACCATCTACGAAGATCATCGCCAGAGATCGATTGCGGAATGCATGAGAGATGACGGGTTCGAGTACACGCCACTTCAAGCGGACCAGGTGTTTCAGCCCACTGGCGTGGACCTCACTTCTCGAACCGGTCGGGCCGAAATGGGGTTCGGTATTTCGACAGTACCGGACATTCTTCCGGTGGCCGAGGTCGACGATCCGAACATATCCCGATACGAGGGCCTCGATGAAGCGACCCAGGCCGCTTATGACGTCTCGCTGTCAGATTGCGAAGCCACTTCGGATAACACCGTTGAAGCCGAACTGGGTATCCCAGAAGCGGTAGCTCGTGCTCAACAGGCGCAGCTTGCGATTGCCAACGATCCAGCTGTCGTAAGGGCCCAGCACGTCTGGTCGTCTTGCATGGCCGAAATCGGTTACGACGCGCCCACCGAGACCGATCTGATTACGACACTGGGCCTTGAGTTCGGCCAGCTGGAGCGTGGAAGCGTCGAGGCTGATCGGTTTCGCCAGAGGGAGCTGGAGGCCGCTGTGGCGAGTTGGGATTGCGGGGACGAACTTCGTACGGCACTTCAGGCTGCCGTTGCGGCCACGAATGCGCCGAACACATAAGGAAGCGGAAACATGGATGCAAATCGCACGCGCGAGCGCATGGATGGTCCGAGTGAGAAAGGCGTGGTCGCGATGGCTCCTCGTGGGAGACAGGTCCGACCACTGAGACGTCTAGGCCTCTTTGTCCTTGTTGCACTGACTGCAGGGACGATTGGCTGGATAGGTGCTGACCGCCTTAGGAGCCCGGCGGACTTGGCTGCCGAGCGCGCCGCACCGGTTCCGACACCGATCGTTGCCGAGGTCGAGAGGCGGGCGTTGACTGCGACCGTCGTTGCTAGGGGGAGCATTCAGTTCGCTGAGACCCGACCTGTCGCACTTGCTGGACCCGTGGGTGACTCCTCGATCACACAGCAGATCGCCACTCAGCTGCCTTCGGAGGGTGATGTTATTGAGAACGGCAATGTGTTGGCCGAGGTCTCGGGACGGCCTGTCATTGCGTTGGTAGGAACAACTCCCCGTTACAGATCAACCGTGAGGAACGCGGCGGGTCCCGATGTCCGCCAGCTCGAAGAGGCATTGTCCGCGGCTGGTTTCGATCCA
>Ga0209075_1004074_pt1 | contig 11862 bp, 8 predicted proteins | sample Stecom2011_FD_187523 | JGI IMG/M metagenome (GOLD analysis project Ga0209075, IMG submission 187523) | Agricultural soil microbial communities from Utah to study Nitrogen management - Steer compost 2011 (SPAdes) (version 2) | ecosystem: Environmental > Terrestrial > Soil > Agricultural land...
ACCAGCGGCCCGGATTAGCCAACCTGACAATAATGTTGCCGGGGACAAGTCAGGTAAACGTTGGTGGCATAGCATCCCCGGATTTGGGCCAGCCAAGGCTTCCAAACCAAAAGCCCGACCCAGCGAGCGGCAAGAGCCTGCTATTGAAGGTTTTTCTGCTAGTGAAGATCCGGAACCTGCCCGGCTGGAAAGTTTCAGCTCCCGGGACGATGCGCCTGCGAAAGGGCGCAGCCAATCGCTGGACCCAAACAAGGAAAAAGCAGCCCCACCGGCCGGTGGTCGGTCACTGAAAATATCGCCATTCAAGAAGAACGAGCAGCCACCGCTGGCCAACAGCGCTAAAAACTCTCAGGCCTCGCTGCTTGAGGATATAGAAAGCCCGATTCCGCCTATTTCCTTGCTCGATCCACCCGAGGAGCATAAAGAGAGCGGGTACTCCGAAGAGGCTCTGGAGCACATGTCGCGATTGCTTGAGGAAAAGCTGAGCGACTTTGGTGTGTCTGTGGAAGTGGTTGAAGTTAACCCTGGCCCGGTAATCACCCGGTTCGAAATCAAACCGGCAGCGGGTGTTAAAGTCAGCAAGATTTCCAATCTTGCCAAAGACCTGGCGCGTTCACTTGCGGTCCTGAGTGTTCGTGTTGTTGAGGTTATTCCCGGCAAGTCAGTCGTTGGCATTGAGATTCCCAACGAAAAGCGGGAAATTGTTCGGCTTAGCGAAGTGCTCGGTTCCCGGGTGTTCAAGGAATCAAGTTCGGCGCTTACCATGGCGCTGGGTAACGATATCGGCGGCAACCCTATGGTTGCGAACCTGGCCAAAATGCCTCACCTGCTGGTTGCCGGTACCACCGGTTCCGGTAAGTCGGTCGGTGTGAACGCCATGCTGCTCAGTATGCTTTTGAAGGCTGGGCCAGAGGATGTGCGCTTCATCATGGTTGACCCCAAGATGTTGGAACTCAGCATTTACGATGGTATCCCGCACCTTCTTGCACCTGTTGTTACCGACATGAAAGAGGCGGCAAATGCACTGCGTTGGTGCGTGGCGGAGATGGAGCGTCGATACCGGCTAATGTCCACGCAAGGGGTACGAAACCTGGCGGGTTACAATCTTAAAGTTAAAGAAGCGGCTGCCGCCGGTGAACCGCTTCTGGATCCGCTTTGGAAACCGGACGAGTACCTTGCCGACGATGAGCAACAACGCCCGGAGCTTGAGCATTTGCCGTTGATTGTTGTGGTTATCGATGAGTTCGCCGACATGATGATGATTGTTGGCAAGAAAGTAGAAGAGCTGATTGCACGTATCGCCCAGAAGGCGAGGGCGGCAGGTATTCACTTGATCCTCGCCACTCAGCGGCCCTCTGTGGATGTAATTACTGGCCTGATCAAGGCAAACATTCCTACCCGTATTTCGTTCCAGGTATCGTCCAAGATTGACTCGCGCACTGTTCTTGATCAGGGCGGCGCGGAGCAGCTACTAGGACACGGCGATATGCTTTATCTGCCACCTGGGTCCGGGCTTCCTGTGCGAGTTCACGGCGCCTTTGTGGATGACGATGAGGTGCACCGTGTTGTGAGTGCCTGGAAAGCCAGAGGCGAGCCGGTGTACGTGGATGACGTACTTAATGGCGCTGAAGGCGAACACCTGCCGGGTGTACCCACCTTATCTGAGGGTGGCGACAATGAAGGCGACGCGCTGTTTGATGAAGCGGTCGCTTTTGTAACCGAAGGGCGCAGAGTTTCTATTTCCTCCGTGCAGCGCAAATTCAAGATAGGTTATAACCGGGCGGCCAACCTGGTTGAAGCCATGGAAGCATCCGGAGTGGTCAGTTCAGCCGGTCACAACGGGGCCCGTGAAGTTTTGGCCCCGCCCCCACCCAGAGATTAGGAGTCGTATTGTATGCAACAGCTTTTTCTGAAACGCCTGTCGGCATTGGTTGCGACACTGACGGTGGCAGTATTGTTCAGCGGTTCACTGCTGGCAGCGGGCAAAGATGGCTCAGCCACTGAGCTTGCCTCCCTGCTGAAAAGTTACGAAACCTACCAGGCAGACTTTATTCAGATAGTAGTCAGTGAGAACGGGAATAATGTGCAGGAAACCCGTGGTTTGCTGAAGGCGAAACGACCAGGCCTGTTTTACTGGGAAACCCGCGCGCCTTTGTCACAGCTCGTTGTCAGTGATGGAAAGAGTGTAGAGGTTTATGACCCGGATCTGGAGCAGGTAACGATTCACAGTCTGGACGACCGCGTTCAAAACACCCCCGCCCTGCTGCTTAGTGGAGAGGTTGATAACCTGGAAGAAACCTACAGGGTTTCCGGCCGCCAGATAAGCGAAGACACCCGGGAGTTCACGCTTGAGCCGAAAAATGAAGATTCGTTGTTTGTATCTCTGCGTTTGACCTTCTTCAACAATGAGTTGCAGGAGATGCGTATGCAGGACTCGCTGTCACAGCTCAGTGTACTCAGCTTTGATCACATTCGGCTAAATGAAACCGTGGAAAGAAGTGTGTTCAAGCTTGAGTACCCGGAGGGCGTTGACGTAATCCGGGACGATAACTGATATGCAAAGCAGCCTGTTCACCGAGCAGGTCGGATTTCGGCCTCTCGCGGCACGCATGCGCCCTGAAAGCCTCGACGATTACGTTGGCCAGGCCCATCTTGTCGGGCCGGGAAAACCACTGCGCAGAGCAGTAGAGCAGGCACAACTGCACTCCATGATCCTGTGGGGGCCACCGGGAGTTGGTAAAACCACCTTTGCACAACTGCTGGCAAGCGTTGGCGATCTCAGCTTTGAAACAGTATCTGCGGTGCTCAGTGGTGTTAAGGATATCCGTGCCATTGTTGAGCGCGCCCGTAACCGCAAGCAATCCCAAGGTCAGGATACGCTTTTGTTTGTGGACGAAGTCCACCGCTTCAACAAAAGCCAGCAGGATGCGTTCCTGCCACATATCGAAGACGGCACGTTTATATTTGTTGGTGCCACCACCGAAAATCCTTCTTTTGAATTGAATAGCGCTTTGCTGTCTCGCACCCGTGTGTATGTCCTCAAGAATCTGGAGGAAGCCGATATTCTGCGGCTGTTGGCCAGGGCGCTTGCAGCAGAAGAGGGGTTCGGCGGCCAGCTTGAGGTGTCGGATGACGTGCTTGGAGTTATGGCCTCGGCATCTGGTGGTGATGCGCGCAGAGCGCTCAATATGCTTGAGATTTCGGCGGATCTGGCGGAGCCGGGCAGCGACGGGAAAAACCGGGTTAATGCCGACCACCTTGAACAGGTGATGCAAACCAGTCTGCGGCGCTTTGATAAGGGCGGAGACGTATTCTTCGACCAGATATCAGCCCTGCACAAGTCTGTAAGGGGCTCAGACCCCGATGGTTCGCTTTATTGGCTGTGCCGTATGCTCGATGGTGGGTGTGATCCATTGTACGTTGCTCGCCGCCTGGTGCGCATTGCGAGTGAAGATATAGGCAATGCCGATCCTCGTGCGCTGCAATTAAGTATGGATGCCTGGGATGTTCAGGAGCGCTTGGGCAGTCCTGAAGGAGAGCTTGCCCTGGCACAGGCGGTGACCTATCTCTCGCTTGCCCCAAAAAGCGATGCCGTTTACAAGGCCTATAATCAATGCATGGCCGATATACGGAAGGACCCGGATTACGAAGTCCCGGTGCATCTGCGAAATGCCCCCACCAAACTCATGAAAAGCCTGGGCCACGGTGACACCTATCGCTATGCACATCATGAGCCGGATGCCTTTGCGGCGGGGGAGTCCTACCTGCCCGAGGCCATTCATCAGCGTCGGTACTACGAGCCCGTCAACCGCGGCCTGGAAATCAAACTTTCAGAAAAGCGCCAGCGGCTCGACGCACTCAATCAACAAAGCCCCATAAAACGCCATACCTGAACCCCAAACAAGGTTTCTGCAGCGGTAGCCACCGGCGCCGGCACGGGTATAATGGCGAGTTATTCTACATACATCGCAAACCGGAAAATCCAGGATACCCATGCTCGATCCCAAACTCGTCCGCAACCAGACTGAAGAGATCGCCCGCCGGCTGGCCATCAAGAACTTCGTATTTGATATCGCCGCTTTTGAAACTCTTGAAGAGCGCCGCCGTGCCCTTCAGGTAAGCACAGAGAACCTGCAGAGCGAGCAGAATAAAAAATCGAAGTCCATTGGTAAGGCCAAAGCGGCGGGTGAAGACATACAGCCGCTACTGGACGAAGTAGAGAGCCTGAAGTCCCGTAAGTCTGAGGCGGAGAAAGAGTTGAATGTCTTGCAGCAGGAACTCAATAACTTTCTTGCGGGCATTCCAAATCTGCCGGATGCGGACGTAACCCCTGGCGACAGCGAAGAAGACAACATTGAAGTTCGCACCTGGGGTACACCCAAGACGTTTGATTTTGAGCCCAAGGATCACGTTGCATTGGGCGATGAACTCGGCGGTCTGGATTTTGAAACCGCCACCCGGCTTGCGCACTCACGATTTGCCGTCATGCGGGGGCAAATCGCGCGACTGCACCGCGCTCTTGCCCAGTTCATGCTGAACCTGCACACAGACGGACATGGTTATTCAGAAACCTATGTGCCTTATCTGGTTAACGCCGATGCGCTTTATGGCACAGGCCAACTGCCAAAGTTTGAAGACGATCTGTTCAAGATGCAGGGCGAACCTTCACTCTACCTGATACCGACCGCAGAAGTACCGGTAACCAACCTGGTGTCAGATACGATTCTCGACGCCGCAGAGTTGCCTCTGAAGATGGTTTGTCATACTCCTTGCTTCCGTAGTGAAGCGGGATCCTACGGCCGTGATACCCGAGGCATGATCCGCCAGCACCAGTTCGATAAGGTTGAATTGGTGCAAGTGGTTCGCCCTGAAGAATCCGATGCCGCACTGGAAGCGCTTACTGGTCATGCCGAAAAAGTGCTTCAGTTGCTTGAATTACCATATCGACTGGTTGCTTTGTGCGGTGGGGATATGGGCTTTTCGGCAGCGAAAACCTACGACATTGAAGTCTGGCTGCCTGGGCAAGGCAAGTATCGTGAGATCTCCTCCTGCTCCAATACTCGCGACTTCCAGGCTCGCCGAATGGGTGCCCGCTGGCGTAACCCGGAAACCGGTAAGCCAGAGCCTGTACACACTCTGAACGGTTCTGGCCTGGCGGTTGGCCGAGCTTTGATTGCTGTTATGGAGAACTATCAGCAGGCGGACGGCAGCATTCTTGTTCCCGAAGTCCTCAAACCATACATGGGTGGTGCCGAGCGTATTCAATGAACGACAAGCCTGAACAACCAGTAGGATCAGGTGTGGGTTCAAGGCCTGCACCTGTCCGCTACAGAGCAAACCCGGTCACCTCGAACCCCAACAGCTCCGCAGGGGAAGTTGCCCTTGTGGGTGCTGGCCCCGGGGATCCGGAGTTGCTTACGCTGAAGGCCTGGCGCCTTATTACCTCGGCAGAGGTGGTGCTCTACGATCGTTTGGTTTCGCCGGAGATTCTCGCGTTGATTCCCGAATCAGCTGAGAAGATCCACGTTGGTAAACAGCGGGCGAACCACACTTTGCCTCAGGATCAGATCAACCAGAGATTAGTGGATCTTGCCAAGCAAGGTTTTCGGGTTGTCAGATTAAAAGGCGGAGACCCGTTTATCTTTGGCCGTGGCGGTGAAGAAATTGAGACATTGGCCAGCGCTGGAATTCGGTTTCAGGTTGTGCCTGGGATAACGGCGGCATCCGGGTGTGCGTCCTATGCCGGCATTCCGTTGACGCACCGGGATTATGCTCAGTCTGTGCGCTTTGTGACAGGCCATCTCAAAAATAATACCTGCGATTTGCCCTGGAAGGATTTTGTCCAGATCAATCAGACACTGGTTTTTTATATGGGGTTAGTTGGCCTTCCTATTATCTGTAAAGAGCTGATAGGGCATGGTATGACACCGGATATGCCGGTTGCTCTTATTTCCAAGGGCACCACTCGGGAACAACAAGTGGTTACCGGCAACCTGGAAACTATTGTGCAGCGGGTAACCGAAGAAAACGTTCAGGCGCCAACCCTTGTCATTGTTGGCCATGTCGTTGCTTTGAGGGATCGCTTGGACTGGGTTGGAGGTTTGCCTGACCTGACGGCCTGATTAGCAGTATTAGTCAAAAAAAACGGGGAGCCTGAAGCTCCCCGTTTCCATTTATGCCGTTGCATCAAAATCAGGTTGCTTTTCGCTTTGGCAGCACGTCTTTCAGTTTATTGCGCATCTCGCGAATGGCTTTCTCGGTGGTTTCCCAATCGATACAGGCATCGGTGACAGACACGCCGTATTTAAGGTCTGCCAGATTCTCGGGAATAGACTGGTTGCCCCAGTTGATGTTGCTCTCAATCATCAGGCTTTGAATCGAAGTATTACCTTCGAGGATCTGATGGGTGACGTCCTGCATAACCAATGGCTGGATAGCCGGGTCTTTGCTGGAGTTTGCGTGGCTGCAATCCACCATGATGGATTTACGCAGGCCGGCTTTTTCCAGTGCCTGTTCACACAGAGTAACGCTCACGGAGTCGTAGTTGGGCTTGCCACCACCCCCGCGCAGAACCACGTGGCCGTACTGGTTGCCTTTGGTTCGGATGATCGCAACCTGGCCTTGCTGGTCTATTCCCAGGAAATTGTGGGAATAGGAAACGGACTTCATGGCATTTACGGCAACATCCAGGCTGCCATCTGTGCCATTCTTGAAGCCAATGGCCATGGACAAGCCGCTGCTCATCTCACGGTGCGTCTGGGATTCTGTGGTGCGGGCGCCAATGGCAGACCAGGCAATGGAATCCTGAAGGTATTGCGGCGAAATTGGATCAAGTGCTTCAGTCGCAACGGGCAAGCCCAGCTCGTTAATATCGAGCAAGAGACGACGACCAAGTTGCAGGCCTCGTTCGATATCAAAGGTGTCGTTCAGGTGCGGGTCGTTGATCAGACCTTTCCAGCCAACGGTTGTGCGTGGTTTTTCAAAATATACACGCATCACGATAAGCAGGGTGTCGCTTACTTCATCTGCAAGCTTCTTGAGGCGGTTGGCATAATCACGGGCCCCATCCACGTCGTGAATAGAGCAGGGGCCCACCACCAGGAACAAACGATGGTCTTTACCGTCAATAATGTCATAAATCGCCTGGCGGCCATTCGTAACGGTTTGCGCGGCCTTACCGGTGAGTGGCATATCCTGTTTGAGCTTTTCAGGGGTAATAAGTGTTTCCTGGCTCGCCACGTTCAAGTTTTCAAGTTTATTGCCGGACATTTTTTGCGGGTTCCCCGATTCTTTTCATTGTAGCCTGGCTGTACTGTGAAATAAGCCAGCAGGACTGCAGATTAAAGCAAATAAGGCCGGGCGCAGTTGTGGTCAACCCCGGCGAGTTCGTTATACTGCTTTATTTACTGGGCCTTTTCAACGCTTCTTACAGCATGAGGAATGGATGTCACAAAACAGGCCGAAGTCCCACCAGGTGGCTTCGCGGAAGGCGGTTGCCGAAAAAATTGACGATGTGCTTGCCGGTATCCGTGTTCCCGACCTTCCTTACCCTGTGGGTAAGTTGTCACCAGAAACAGCCAGCGACTGGAAGCCGCTGCTGTTTTCATGCTGGACGGAACAACGGGATGAGCGTGTAACTCACGTTATTCGTTCTGTGCACCTTGAGTGGTCAGTGCGCCAGATCAACGCGGCCTATGTGGCCGATCGCATCATGGATGTATTCCTCAAAACGAGCGGGCTGCACGCCGAGATTGCCCGACGTATCGCCCGCTTACGGTTTTATCTTGCTTGGCGTATGGATCTCGATGGCCATCAGGCTTTTAGTAACGTGTTGCTGGAGTGGCTCGATAGCTTGCAGGAGTGGCGTGGCTGGAGTGATTCTGGTGGCCGCTCATCGAAAGCGCTTCTCGATCAGCTAGACACGCTGGTTGTTGCGGTTTCTGCCGCTTTCGATTCTGACTCCACCGGTGCTGTGGACACGTTTTGCGAGCAGTGGCAGGAGGATTCAGCCAAGCGTGATGCACAAACTGGAAGGCTGCGCCTGCGACTGCAGGAGACCGAGCAGGGTGCCGCGCGCCAGCGGCGAGCAGAGCAGACTTCAAGAGCTCTTATTGGCCGGGCCCTGCAGGGGCGGAAATTGCCTCAGCCGGTACTCGATTTTATTTTTGATCATTGGCAGGGCCTGCTCAAGCAGGCTGTGTGGGACTCAGGAGTTAACGGTGAAACCTGCCGCCATGGCAGCAAACTGCTGGAGTGGTTGGTGTGGGTTGGTGACCCCTCGCTGTCAGATAAAGACAGGGATCGTTTGTACCATGTTGGCGAACAGATAGGTGACCGACTGGTGGATGTTTGGGGCCGTGTGTTTGATCGCCCGCTTACACCTAACTCCCTCGCCGGTATTGGGACAGTGATGATGTCCAGATTACGTGGCGATACGCCCGAATTGATCGATGCACTGCCTGAAAGCCGTAACTTCTCATGGAACCCTGTGTGGCTCAGCTTTGAAGCTTTAGAAAGCCGGGAATTTCAGTCTTTTGAGGGGATGTGGTTCGTTCAGGGTGAGGGCGAATCTGAACAGCGTCGTTTTTTCTGTGTTTTGCTGGAAGATACTGCTGAAATACTTTGGACCAACGGCACGGGCGTAAAGCTCGGTTTGCAACCCTGGGAGGACTTCTGTGAAGCCAAGGAGAGCGGAAAAATTCGCCCTCTGCCGGCTCCGACACCTTTTGGTGATGTGCTTGAAGAAACCGTGCAACTCCTTGCAGCAGCGTACGAAAAACAGCGGGTGCAGCGTGAGGCGGCGGCTGCTGCGGCAAAGGCCCGTGCCGAAGCGCTGCGCAAAGAGAGGGAGGCGGCAGAATTAGCCCGTCAGCAGCAGGAAGCTGAGCGCCTGGCAATGCAGGAGCGCCAGCGCCGGGAAGCAGAGGACCAGCGTTTGGCAGACGAGCAAGCGGAGCAGGAAAGACTCTACAGGGAAAAGATGCTGGTTGCGCAGAAGCAGGTCGACGAGATAGGCCTGGGTGGCTGGATTGTGGTGAAAGCAGAAGAACCCGAAACTGAAGATGCCAGACTCAAACTTGCTGTTCGCACAAATGCCTCCAGAAAACTGATATTCGTCGACCGGCTTGGGCTCAATCGCCGGGAATTTCTGGAAGATGAGCTGGTGTTGGGAATCGTCGAGGAACGGATTCGCGTTATGGGCGGCGCAGCGGAGTTTGATGACACACTAAGCAGAGTGGTTGGCCGTATACGAGTCGGGCGTAACTGATCAGTCCGCAAACAAGAAGCCAGGAATAATAATGAAAGATACTGACTATACGTTTGGAACAGAGGAAGACCCCGCTGGCGGGCAGGACAACCGCAAACAGTACCGTCTAACGGCCCGTGCACAGATTACGCTTGAGCTTGAAGCCGGATATCCTGCATCTGAAGGCATCGCTGGTTCCTCCAGACGAGAGATGGCTTGTGCCGTGCGTGATATTTCCGTCAGCGGGCTTTGTCTGCTTTCTGAGGAATGCCTGTCGGCGGGTGCCTTGTATCCGGTGTCAGTCTCACTGGGAGACCATGAAGAACCGTTTGTTCTGACTGTGGAGGTTGTTTGGTCTCGGCCGGAAAAGGCCGGCTATCTGGTAGGGATGCGAATTGTTGAATCTGCTCAAACAGCCTATGTGGAATGGACAGAGGCTGTAGCCAGCGCCATGGAGGCGTCCTAGTTCATACTGTCCGGTTCTGAAAGTAGAAAAGCCAGCTTGCCGCTGGCTTTTCCATGATCTGCAATGGATTACTCTTCAAGTTCGCCCATGCCAGTGATGTTGAAGCCACCATCTACGTACATAATCTCACCGGTAATACCGCTGGCCATGTCAGATGTTAAAAATGCGGCCGCATTACCCACTTCCTCAATGGTTACGTTACGACGAAGCGGTGCGCGACGTGCATTTTCTGCCAGCATCTTGCGGAAACTCTTGATGCCTGAGGCTGCCAGGGTTCTGATCGGCCCCGCAGAAATACCGTTCACCCGAATTCCATCGCGGCCCAGGCTGGCAGCCATGTACCTTACGTTCGCTTCAAGTGAGGCTTTGGCAAGCCCCATCACGTTATAGTTCTGAAGAACCTTCTCTGCACCCAGATAGGTGAGAGTGAGCAGAGAGCTGCCTTCGTGCATCATGGAGCGTGCGCCTTTAGCCAAGGCAACAAAGCTGTAAGAGCTGATGTCGTGGGCGATCTTGAAACCCTCGCGGGTGGTGACATCAACATAGTTACCATCCAGCTCGTGCCCGGGGGCAAAGCCAACAGCGTGAACAATAATGTCGATGTTGTCCCAGTGCTTGTTCAGTTCCTTGAAGACATTTTCAATTTCTTCATCGCTCGCCACGTCGCAAGGAAATATAAGCTTGCTACCCCAGCCCTCGGCAAATTTCTCTACTCGCGGTTGCAGCTTGTCGTTCTGGTAGGTGAAAGCCAGTTCCGCACCTTCGCGGGCAAAGGCGTCTGCAATACCGTAAGCAATGGACAGTTTGCTGGCTACGCCAACAATCAGCGCTCTCTTACCACTGAGTATACCCATGGATCCTTCTCCCTTTGTTCCTGATTTTAGAGCATTATCCCCGAAGTAAGCCGGCAGGAGTAACGCTCAAATAGTCGTAGTGATATTGGCATCTTTCGCTTGGTAGAAAAAAGCCGCGTGCAGCAACTCTTGTGTGTATGTTTCAGCAGGGGCCCGGAAAACATCACCGGCATCCCCATATTCCACAATCGACCCCCGCCGAAGTACCAGCAACTGATGACTAAGCGCCCGCACAACCGCAAGATCGTGACTGATAAAGATATAGCTTAGACCATAGCGTGCCTGAATATCCCGAAGCAGTTCGATGACCTGCTTTTGCACGGTGCGATCCAGGGCTGAGGTGGGCTCATCCAGAATGATGAGATCCGGCTGCAGCACCAGTGCCCTGGCGATTGCAATGCGCTGACGTTGGCCACCAGAGAATTCATGCGGGTAACGGTGCCTTGCATCAGGGTCTAACCCTACGTCCTTTAGCGCCGCAATCACTTTTGTGTCGTGGGTATCACGGTTATCCGCATCGTGTATCTCAAGCCCCTCGCGAACAATTTCGGCGATGGACATTCTCGGGCTCAGGCTACCAAACGGATCCTGAAATACAATCTGTACCCGGCGGCGCCAGGGCCGGAAGGCGCTCTGATCCAGATTCGACAGCTCTTGGCCGTCTAGCTTGATACTTCCGGTGCTGCCGGTAAGTTTGAGTAGCGCATGGCCTATGGTTGTTTTACCACTACCGCTTTCACCCACAATTCCTAACGTCTGGCCGCGATCCAGACTGAAGCTGACCTGTTTGACCGCATGGAAATGCTCTTTTACCTTACCGAATAGCCCCTTGCGCGTGGGGAAACGAACATCCAGATTGCTGACGCTCAACAACGGCTTGTCGCTTTTCGGGGGAGCCAGAGGTGCTTCCGGAGGTTCGGCACTCAAAAGTTTGCGGGTGTAAGGGTGGCTGGGTGAATCAAACAGGGTAGTAGTTTCAGCTTGCTCAACCAGTTTGCCGTGCTCCATGACCGCAACCCGGTTGGCATAACGCCGCACAATAGTGAGGTCGTGAGTAATCAGCAAAATGGCCATGCCTAACTTCTGCTGCAGATCCTGTAACAGCTCCAGAACTTGCTTCTGAACGGTTACGTCCAGCGCGGTGGTTGGCTCATCCGCGATCAGCAAGTCCGGCTCGTTTGCCAGCGCCATGGCAATCATCACACGTTGTTTCTGACCTCCGGAAAGCTGGTGCGGATAGGCGCCAAGGCGGCTTTCCGGGTTCTCTATACCGACCAGCGTTAACAGTTCCAGGC
>Ga0209075_1004075_pt1 | contig 11860 bp, 10 predicted proteins | sample Stecom2011_FD_187523 | JGI IMG/M metagenome (GOLD analysis project Ga0209075, IMG submission 187523) | Agricultural soil microbial communities from Utah to study Nitrogen management - Steer compost 2011 (SPAdes) (version 2) | ecosystem: Environmental > Terrestrial > Soil > Agricultural land...
GCCGTTTATTTCAGGATATTGTGGGCGAGGGTCTAAACCTGCTCGGTTGGTGCGGCCTTTGTCATGATACTCACCAGACAATACTAAGGCACCGCGGTCATTTAAATTAACACCGAAACTACCGTGTAATTTTACTTGTTCGCCGTCACCTTCGTAGGTTTGGCCCACGCTAAGGCTTAAGTCGCCGCCCTGCGCATTGTCTTTTAGAACAATGTTGATTACACCAGCAATTGCATCTGAGCCGTATTGTGCCGACGCGCCGTCGCGAAGAACTTCAATACGTTTAATGGCTGAAATTGGAATGGCATTTAAGTCGGCGTTAGAACTACCCCGGCCAGTTGTACCGTTTAAATGCACAAGTGAACTACTGTGGCGGCGCTTGCCGTTAACAAGTACTAAGGTGTGGTCGGGCGACAAGCCACGCAATGAGGCAGGGCGTACCGCGTCTGAACCGTCCGTGATGGATGATGTTGGGAAGTTAAAGCTCGGAACTGCATATTGCAGGGCTTTTGCTGTTTCAGTAAACCCACCGGCGGCAAGATCTTCAGCGGAAATGATATCAACCGGGGCAGAGCCTTCGGTTGCTGTACGCACACTTAAACGTGAGCCGACCACTTGAATGCGCTCTGGCTCAGAAGCTTTGGCTGTGCTGTCGGAATCTTGAGCATAAGCAGCTGCAGGCATCGCAAAAATAGCAGCCACCGCCATACTAATCGTTGTTTTTTTCATAATCATTCCCTTCACTCACATATGGAATCGAACGTGCAAACTTAATCGCTTGCTATCAAACTAAGCCAATCACAGAAGGGGGTCAAGTAATCGTAAAAACATCCTTATAACAATTTATTATATTATATGCCCAGTGTGTGGGGCTTTTATTTTGCAAGTTTGTTATATCGAGTATGTTGGTGTTGGTTACTGTACTTTTGGTATGTCAGCCCATTTTGTTGTGTAAGAAGGTGATAAATATTCCCGTTTCATATTCCAAAAACTCTTCAAACTTTCTCCGGTCAAAAACATACGTCCAAGGCCACGTTGGTTAATGTCATCTAACACCGCCATTAATTGTTGGCTTTTTGCGCTCGAGGTGAAATGTGAAGCTGCCGTGTTACCTGTGGTTGTATCTGCACTCATCGGATCAAAGAGCGAAGGCTGACACGAGCCATGGTTATAAAAATCAGACAGCATAATGCCAGCTTTGTTGTAACGATAACCGTCACGCCAAATGCGCTTTAGTAACTGTGTTGCTAGCTTTATAAAGTCACGCGTGTCGCTGCTGGGCACCGCTAATTCGCCTGTGATCGAATTGCTGTAATGATTTTTACCTGTTTTAAAAGGGTTCGTGTGAATAAACAAAGTGAGCACTTTTGCTTGTTGATTCTCGGCTCTTAGCTTTTCAGCAGCGCGCGACGCGTACTGAGTAATAGCTTCGTGCATTTGGTTGAGTTCAGTGACGCATGTACCAAACGAACGGCTCGAAACAATCTGCTGTTTCGCAGCAGGCTGTTCTTCTAACGCCATACAAGCTGTTCCATTGAGTTCAAGCACTGTGCGCTCTAAGACCACTGAAAACTGGCGGCGAATTTTACTGGGCGAACTATTCGCTAAATCTAAAGCGCTGTGAATGTTCATATCTTCTAGCCGCTTGCTAATACGCCGGCCAACGCCCCAAATGTCATTCACCGGAGTAAGTGCTAGCAACTTTTGCTGGCGCTCCCGCTGGCTAAGGTCAACCACGCCACCGGTAGCCGGGTACTTTTTGGCCGCATGGTTGGCCAACTTCGCTAGGGTTTTAGTAGGTGCAATACCCACACACACATGAATGCCCACCCACTGTAAAACGATTTGTTTAACGTGTTGGCCAAAGGCCTCTAGCGACTGTATAGAGCTAACACCGGTTAAGTCGAGAAAGGCTTCGTCGATTGAATACACTTCAACTCGCGGCGCTAAGCTTTCTAATACTCGCATTACGCGGCTGCTTAAGTCGGCATATAAAGCATAGTTTGAAGAGAAGGTTTTTATATTGTGCCGCTGTATTAAGTGTTTAATTTGGAAAAGCGGCACTGCCATTTTTATACCGAGATCTTTTGCTTCTTTCGAGCGTGCCACTACGCAGCCATCGTTGTTCGACAGCACTACCACAGGCACGTTGGCAAGATCGGGCCGAAACAATTTCTCGCAACTGGCGTAAAAATTATTGCAGTCGACGAGGGCAAAGGTTTGTTGTTTCATCGCTTAAGGCGACTTGCGTCGCATAGTGCGTACTACACTGGTAACCACGCCAAAAATGTCGAGCTCCGAATGCTCTTGTATAACAATGGCGGGGTAATGTTTATTGCGCGGCACCAGCCGCACCACTGGCTTAAGCTGCAGCTCTTTAACAGTGAGCTCGCCATGTAAACTAGCAATAACAATGTCGCCATGCTCAGCTTGTATCGAGCGATCAACCACTAATACGTCGTTCGAGTAAATACCCGCGTCGTACATGGAATCGCCTTCTACGCGCACAAAAAAGGTAGCAGCCGGGTGTTTAATACACAGCTCGTTTAAATCGAGTGCTTGCTCAACATAGTCTTGCGCAGGCGAAGGAAAGCCAGCCGACACCCGCTCCATAAACAAGGGTATGGCTAAGCTTTTAGTATTTATGTGGGCGGCATTATTACTTTTGCCAATAATAGAAACGTGCATAGAACAAACCTTGGTACGTTAGCTGTATATGCATACAGTATCTACCAAGGTGGTTTATTTCACAAGTTTGAATGGCTGCAACAGGCTTTTATATCACTCATAAAACACGCTCTAGCGTAAATAAAAAAGCGAACCACCCTAAATAGAGTGGTTTGCTGTATTGGAATAATAAACTGATGTATTAACCGAAAATACGGAAACGCTCGGCGTTGTCCATGAATTCTTTTTCGCCGAACTCGCCCTGGTGTGAACCAAAGGGCATTTGGGCGCGTAGCTTCCAGCTGGCTGGAATGTTCCATTCGGCTGCAACTTTGGCGTCTGGCAATGGGTTATAGTGCTGTAAACTGGCGCCAATGTTAGCGGCGGCTAAGGCGGTCCATACGGCAAACTGGGCAATACCCGTTGAATGCTCAGACCAAATAGGAAAATTATCAGCATATAGGGCAAAGTTTTCTTGTAAGCCTTTTACTACGTCTTGATCTTCATAGAATAAAACGGTTCCGGCACCAGCCGCAAAGCTGTTAATTTTAGCTTCTGTAGGGCCAAAGTTTTCCGCAGGCACAATTGCTTGTAGCTCGCCTTTTACAATATCCCAGAACTTTTGGTGTTGGTCGCCATGTAAAATAACTACCCGCGAACTTTGTGAATTAAAAGAAGAAGGAGAATGGCGTACTGCTTCTTGAATTAATTCATTTACGTCTTGTGTTGGTAAAGGTAAGTCATTGCCTAAGGCATATTGGCTGCGACGTTTCTTGATTGTGTCTAAAAATTGCTTGCTCATTTACTACACTCCTAGATGTTTGCTGTTGATACATTAATCATCAGTCATAATTTGGTCTGCACTATATTTTCAAACGACCCTGTGCAGAAGATAACTTATTGTATTTGCTTAATGCATTGGAGAGAAGCCCAAAAATGGAATAGCATCATTTCCATTTCTTGGGGCTAAATTTGTTAAGGTACTTAAATGAAACGTTTACCAGACTTTGATGCATGGGCAATTTTTGCCACTGTGGCCCGTGAAGGCTCGTTTGCCAAAGCGGCAAAAGCTTTAGGATTGTCGCAAGCAACAGTGTCGAAAGCCATAACCCGATTAGAAGCCCGTACTGAAACTATGTTGTTTCACCGTACGTCGCGGCGTATTACCTTAACCGAAAGTGGTTATATGGTATTAGAAAACGCGAACGACTTGCTCACTATGGGTGAAGTGGTAGAAGCTAACATTACTGAACAGTCTGAAGCCATGCGTGGTTTAATTCGTATTTCGTCGCCTATGTCGTTTGGCTTGAACTATTTAGCGCCGTTATTACCCGAGTTTTTGGCCCAGCACCCCAATATAGAGCTCGACATTAAGTTCGACGACAGGCAAGTAGACCTAGTGGCCGAAGGCTTCGACTTTTCTTTGCGTATTGCCGACTTAGCCGACTCAAGCTTATTGGCCAAACGTTTATGCCCTATCCGGCTGCTGCTGGTAGGCGCACCAAGTTACTTTACAAAGCATGGCACACCACAGCACCCGAAAGAGTTAGCCGCACATAACGCCTTGCTATATACCTACGATAACCGCGGCGGCCAGTGGCGTTTTAAACACGCTGAGCATGGCGAGCATAGCCAGGCGTTACCTAGTAGTAGTTTGCGGGTAAATAATGGCGACGCGCTATTACCAGTTTTAAAGCAAGGTTTAGGTGTAGCGGTGCTGCCCGACTTTTTAGTGTGGCAAGCATTGAACGCCGGTGAGTTGGTTGAAGTAATGCCAGAATGGAAGCTAGCGCCTATAGCGCTTTATATTATTACGCCACCCGGGCGGTTGCGACCGGCACGGGTGAATGCGTTTATTGAATATTTAAACCAGCAACTGAGTTCATTGCCCTGGAGCACCATCGCTAAGTAGGCTTACTCAACAGTTAAAATGACGAGCCGGGCTGAGTAAGAAACTCTAGCTCTTCCGTGGTTGAAGTACGGCCTAATATAGTGTTGCGGTGTGGGTAACGGCCAAACCTGTCAACGATCACCTTGTGCCGTATCTCAAAGCCGTAGGTTTCTTCGTCGGTATGCTCTTTAAAGAGCAGTTCTGCTTGCTGATGAATAAGCTGCGATTCGCTGTGCATATAAGGCATAAGCAAAAACTTACGTTCGTCGAGGCTTTTTAGTTCATCGAGCGCCCCGGCCGCCACGGCTTCTTGCGCTAAGGTAAGGGCCATAGGATCTTGGGCAAACGCAGCAGGGGTGTCGCGATAAATATTACGCGAGAACTGATCAAGAATAATTATTTCAGCCAAACGGCCACGAGCATTGCTGCGCCAAGCGTAAAATTCAGCCGCCGCCGCTTGCTTTAATACTTGGCTAAAACGTTCGGTAAGCACACGGTCGAAGTCTAAATTTTTCTCGAAAAACTGCTGGCTGCCAGCTTCTTTAAAACAAAAGTCTAAAACTTTCTTATACATAAAACATTCCTTGGTAGAGAAAACTAGCTCATGTTCATGGAGTTAAAGTGCTAGCTCGTGCTGCAATGTTGCAAGTATTTGTTCGGCACTGGAATAACCAACACTTAGAGGTTTTATTTTACCATTATGCTCTAACAATAATGTTGGAAAGGCGCGCACGCCCCATTGGCGGCTTTGCATAAAGTCTTGCTGCACGGCCTGCTGGCCTTCGGTTGAATGAAACAACGCACTAAATTCATCAAAGCTCAGTTCGAGTTCGTTACAAATACTGGCATAAAAGCCAACTTCTTTTGGATCTTGGCTTTCCACATAAAACTTATGCTGCATAGCCGCAAGAAAATTTAACAGGGTTACAATGGGAAAGCCCAGTTTAGCTTGCAGTAATTTCACCACGGCAATAGCTCGGCAGGCGGGCTCGGTGTCGTAATTAAAGGCCACTTGTTCTAGCAATGCATATCCAAACGGCTGGCCAGTTGTTTGGTTAATTTGCTGCCATTCTTGTCGCAAAAAGTTTTTTAGCGCGTCATTCCAAAGCTCTCCGCCACCAGGCCGCAGGCCACCCATGGTTAAGGTGAATTCAATGCCTTGTGCTTGGCAGTAGTCGGCAACCTTTCTAATAATAGGAGAAATGCCCCAGCACCAAGAGCACATAGGGTCGCTAATGTAATGCACGGCCCAGCCTGGGCGAGCAATAGGGGTGGCAACATTGCTGGTAATGGCTTGTTCTGGCAGCTGGCAAGCGCCGGTGTCGGGATCGCAATTAATCATGGTATTAGCTCCCTTAGTATAAATGGTAGTATAAAACTAATATTGCCTTACCGGAGCTTAAACACAATGAAGCAACCTACTTTATTTATTCCCCATGGCGCAGGGCCATGTTTTTTTATGGACTGGCAGCCAGCGAACACCTGGCATGACATGGCCGACTACCTTAGAAGTATTGAAAGCAGCTTACCGGAACCACCCAAAGCAATTTTAATGGTGAGTGCGCATTGGCAAGCCTCGGCTTTTAACGTAACAAGTGGCCAAAGCCCCGCGCTTATTTATGATTACAACGGTTTTCCTGCCCATACCTACGAGCTAACTTACCCAGCCCCAGGCGCACCCTTGTTAGCTGAAAAAGTAAGCAATATGCTAATTAAGGCGGGCTTCGATAGCCAACAAGAGGCACTGCAAGGGTTTGACCATGGTATGTTTATTCCCTTAAAGCTGATGTTTCCTGCAGCCGACATTCCAGTGGTGCAATTGTCATTACGGAACGACCTTGATCCGGCTGCGCATTTGGCTGTTGGTGAAGCATTGGCGTCGCTACGCAGTGAAGGGGTGTTAATTATTGGCAGCGGCATGAGCTTTCATAATATGCCTGGTTATGGCGATGCAAACTTCACCGCACCTTCGGAGGTGTTTGATCAGTGGTTAACGGAAACCATTAGCGCGGCACCAGAGCAAAGGCTTTATGGCCTTAAACATTGGGCGCAAGCACCGCATGCACTCAACTGCCACCCACTTGGTAAAGAAGAGCACTTACTACCTTTAATGGTGGTTGCTGGCGCTGCGGGTAAAGATAAAGGCGAGAAAGTATATTCTCAGCAAGTGCTTAAAACACAATTGTCGGCCTTTCAGTTTGGTTAAAGGCGCATTGGTTTAAAATAAGGAACTTACAACAGGGCATTTACAGCAATACGCTTAATAGAAACCCAATAAAACCACTGCCTGTTACCACTAACCAGGGGGGTAGCTTCCAAAACATAAGCGCCGCGAGTGCAACCACAGCTAAGCCAAAGTCGGCTAGAGAATGAATGGCGCTGGTCCAAACGGGTTGATAAAAGGCCGCTAATAATAAACCCACCACGGCAGCGTTAATGCCTAGTAAAGCGGCTTGCATACGGGCTTGATGGCGTAAATGTTCCCAAAAGGGTAATGCACCCACCACCAGTAAAAATGAAGGTAAGAAAACTGCCAGCAGGGCAATGAAACCACCAGCCCAACCCGTGGGCACGGCATTCATTGAAGCGCCGAGAAAAGCAGCAAAGGTAAATAGGGGGCCAGGTACGGCTTGGGCTGCGCCATAGCCGGCAAGAAAGGCGTCGTTCGTTACCCAACCTGTTGGCACTACTTCAGCTTGTAATAGCGGCAGTACCACATGGCCACCACCAAACACCAGGGAGCCTGAACGATAAAAGGCGTCAACAAGGTTGAGTGCTTGATTGGAAAACACAGTGGCCATAAGTGGTAAACCAAGTAGCAATACAACAAACAACCCAAGCCAAATAAAGCCGGTGCGGCGGCGCATGGCAATAGGCAGTGGGTCGGTTGAAGCTTCTTGCTTAGGTTTAAAGAAGGCCAAACCAATAAGTGCCGCAAGGGCAATAACACTTACTTGGCCAAGAGCGGTAGGCAAGAGCAAAACAAAGCAGGCCGCAGCTAACATGATAGTAATGCGCGGAAGGTCTGGGCACAGTGTTCGCGCCATACCCCACACCGCTTGTGCTACCACGGCCACAGCAACTACCTTAAGGCCCTGCAGCACGCCCGCTGGCATAGCGTCGCCATAGTGAGCAAGGCCAAGCGCGAATAGAATCAGCGCTACTGCAGAAGGTAGGGTAAAGCCAAGCCATGCGGCTAACGCCCCGGAATAACCAGCGCGGGAAAAGCCTACAGCCATACCCACCTGGCTACTAGCCGGGCCGGGTAAAAATTGGCAAAGAGCCACTAAGTCGGCATAAGTGCGTTCGCTCAGCCATTGCCGGTGGGTTACAAACTCAGCGCGAAAATATCCTAAGTGGGCAACAGGGCCACCGAAAGAGGTGAGCCCCAAGCGCAAAAAGATAAGAAAAACACCCCAAGCAGATTTATTTTCCATGATATTAATTTTATTGGTGCTCTTTTATGGGCGCTCTTGCTGGCGGCGGGTTTTAAAGTCGGAGTCAGCCAGCCATTTTGGCCAGTCGCCATTGTTGGCTAGCTGTGAAGCAATATCAACAATCAATTCAATGTCTTGCTTTACACCACCTAGCGACCAACTAGGAAAGTACACGTCGGTTTCCTTATGGTACCTATGAGCAATATAGTCGGGGTCTGTGTCGCCTAGGCTCATAAATAGCAAACTTGGTACGCCTTGCTTGGCTAGGGAAAAGTGGTCTGAGCGGAAAAACAAGCCGTTTTGTGGTCGTGGGTCCATCTTCACCGAACGGCCTTGGGCGCGGGCCGCATTGGCTAGGTAAGCTTCCATTTCAGACAAACCTTTCCCATATTGCAGCACGTAGTCGGTACCATCTAATACGTTCATACCGTCTATATTTAGCAAGGCGACCATTTGTTTAGTAGGAATTAGGTCGCCAATAGCAAATTGCTCTGAGCCAATTAAACCGGTTTCTTCGGCGGTAAAGTTAACAAACACAATAGACCGCTTAAATGGCTGTTGCTCGTGCATTTTCGCCATAATACGAGCAACTTCTAAAGTGGCTGCGGTGCCAGAAGCATTGTCGACAGCACCATTAAATATTTTTAAGCCTTCCTCAGTTTCTTGGCTACCGAAATGGTCCCAATGGGCGCTTACTATAATGTATTCATTTGGAGTTTCGCTGCCGGTGAGTTGCGCAAGCACGTTATGAGACTTCGCCATAGCGAGCTCATTTCTTAAGGTTAAGTTCGCTTGGCTTTGCAGCGGAATTGGGCTGAAGTCAGGTGCGAGGGCTTGCTGTTTGAGTTGTTCAAAGTCGAGGTTGGCTTGAGCAAAAATAGCTTCGGCTGCAGTTACATCGATCCAGCCCATAATGGGCAATTGTGAGGCGTTTTTGTTTTCGTCCATTAAAGCGTATTTACTACCGGTGTTTGAACTTTCTACCACGCTCCACGGGTAAGCAGCAGGAGCCGTTTCATGCACAATAAATACGGCGGCTGCACCTTGGCGGGCTGCTTCTTCGTATTTGTAAGTCCAACGGCCATAATAGGTCATGGCGTTACCGGTAAACAGGGTTTCGTCTTGCGTAGCAAAGCCAGGATCATTCACCAGTACGATAAGGGTTTTGCCCTTTATGTCGACACCTTCGAAGTCATTCCACTGGTACTCAGGCGCATTTATACCGTAACCAACGAACACCACATCGGAATTTTCTAATTCAATGAGTGGCTGTATTTGCTGGGTACGAGCAGTGAAGTCGCTACCAGCATTAAAGTTTAGCTCGCCAATATTTAGCGTCATATTCTGGTCTGGAGTTATTTTCACCATATCTACGGCTTGCAAGAATTCGCCGTTGGCTGGGCCAACCAAACCTATACTTTGATACTGCTCGGAAAGGTAGTTAATAGTGAGTGTTTCGCCCTCAGTAAGTGGCCCTCGGCCAGCGAATTCGTCGGAAGCGAGCACTTTTATGTCTTGGTGCACATTGCTTAAATTCACTTCTCCAGTAGGGCTGCCGGAGCTTGTTGTGTGAGGTGCCTCAGAACAGGCAACCAAGCCTAAGCTTAGTAACAAGCCTGCCACTTTAAATTTAACCATTAATAGCTCCAACATTCGGTAGAATAAACGTGCCTCAACTATAATGGACTAGAACAATGGCTGTCTATGGCTAACTGCCGGCCTATTCTACAGCTTCATTGGTGCCCAAAACTTGTAATTCGCCATGCATAGCGTTAGAAATAGGGCGAATTTATCTAGGAGAATATTATGAAGTATCGCCTTTTAATTACCCTTATGCTTGTTATTGGCCTTGGGGCTTGCAGCCCAGCTGAGCAAACTAGCACGCACGAGTTAACCAAGGCGGCCCATGCTGGCGCTGTGGCCTCGCCCGATAAATACGGCGCGGCAGTAGCAGAGCAAGTGCTGCGTAATGGGGGTAATGCCGTTGATGCCGCCGTAGCAACCGCGTTCACATTAGCAGTAACCTACCCTGAAGCAGGGAATATTGGTGGCGGTGGCTTTATGACCATTTGGTTCGACGGTAAGGCTTACTTTCTAGATTATCGCGAAACGGCCCCAGCAGCGGCCCACCGCGATATGTATTTAGACGAAAATAAAGAAATTATCGACAACTTAAGCCTTATTGGCGCCCAGGCCAGTGGTGTTCCAGGTACCGTAATGGGGCTTTGGGAAGCGCATCAGTTATTTGGCAGTGTGCCGTGGGAAGACTTGGTACAGCCGGCTATTCATTATGCTGAAAATGGCTTTGAAGTGTCTGAAAAACAATCTATATATCGCGAAAACTTATTTGAAAAGCTGGCGGAAAGAACGAACTTTATGGATTACTTCGGCACAATGGAAGCAAATACGCAGCTGATTCAAACAGAGCTAGCAACAACCCTTGGCCGTATTGCAATGAAAGGACCAAGCGACTTTTACCAAGGCGAAACGGCGGCATTGTTAGTGGCGCAAATGGAGCGCGACGGCGGCCTTATTACGTTAGAAGACTTAAGTTCATATAAAGCTGTTTGGCGTGAGCCTGTAATAACCGACTGGCAAGGTTACCAGTTAGTAACAGCACCACCACCAAGCTCAGGTGGTATTGCTTTAGCTCAATTACTTGGTTTAAAACAGCGTTTAGCTAGCCACTTTGAAGGTACTGCATTAAATAGCACTCAATACGTTCACCTTATGGCAGAAATTGAAAAGCGGGTGTTTGCCGACCGTGCCGACTACTTAGGCGACCCAAGCTTTGTCACAGTGCCGCAAGCCCAACTACTCGAGCCTGCTTATTTAGACCAGCGTGCGAGCGAAGTGAATACGCAGAATATATCTGTAACGGCAAACGTTAAGCCAGGGTTAGAGGGCTACCACACCACGCATTTTTCCATTTTAGATAAAGACGGCAATGCGGTTTCCAACACCTACACCTTGAACTTAAGCTACGGCAGCGGAGTAGTAGTAGAAGGTGCGGGCTTTTTAATGAACAACGAAATGGATGACTTCTCGTCGAAAGCAGGCGTACCAAACGCCTTTGGCGTAGTGGGCAACGACGCCAACGCCATTGAGCCAGGTAAGCGTATGCTGTCGTCGATGGCACCTAGCTTGTTATTAAAAAACAACCAAGTGGCGCTAGTAATAGGCACCCCAGGTGGCTCGACTATATTCACATCTATTTTCCAGGTAATAAATAACCTCTACGACTACGACATGACTTTAGCCGACGCCGTTGCCGCGCCGCGCTTTCATCACCAATTATTACCTAAAGACCAAATTAATATGGAACCTTACGCGCCACTTTCAGCAGAAACGCAACAGGCGCTCACCGACAAAGGCTACAACCTAGTTACCCAAGGTTGGAACTTAGGTGACATACAGGCCATTAAAGTTATCGACGGCCATGTGGAAGCCGTGGCAGACCCGCGTTCGCGGGGTGTAGCGAAAGTGTTTCCTTACTAACTACTAAGCTCATATGAGAGCACGGCTAAAGCGGTCAACTTAGTTGTGCTCTAATGGGCGCTTTCTTTACATAAAAATTACGTTAGAGTAGTATGATAATTAGATTTCTAGGCGATATGGACCGTTGCATTTAGCTGTTTTGATAACCACCTGCCAAAATTACCTACTATTCAAAAATTAATGCTAAAAAAATCTGGCCGCAATAGGGATAAGCATTGAACCATGCAATTTAAAAACTTTAATGTGTTAGTTGTCGATGACGTTGTTTTAATGTGCAGCTTTTTATATAGCGCAGCTAATCAGCTTCATGGTAGCCGCACACATAAAGCTTTCGACTATAAAACGGCTGCCGATATTTTAGAAAATG
>Ga0209075_1004076_pt1 | contig 11859 bp, 9 predicted proteins | sample Stecom2011_FD_187523 | JGI IMG/M metagenome (GOLD analysis project Ga0209075, IMG submission 187523) | Agricultural soil microbial communities from Utah to study Nitrogen management - Steer compost 2011 (SPAdes) (version 2) | ecosystem: Environmental > Terrestrial > Soil > Agricultural land...
AAGCATGGCCAATAGACAGGCCAGATGTACCACCAGAAAAGCGTCCATCGGTTAGTAGCGCACAAGCTGCACCTAAACCTTTAGATTTCAGGTAAGAGGTGGGGTACAGCATTTCTTGCATACCTGGGCCACCTTTAGGGCCTTCGTAGCGAATAATAACCACATCGCCTGCTTTAACTTCGTCGGCCAAAATACCGGTTACAGCGCTGTCTTGCGATTCAAAAATTTTGGCTTTGCCGTTAAACACTAAAATAGAGTCATCGACACCGGCGGTTTTAACCACACAGCCGTCTTCAGCAATATTGCCGTACAGAACAGCCAAACCACCTTCTTTAGAGAACGCGTTTTCGTAGTTACGAATACAACCGTTTTCACGGTCGCCGTCTAAGCTTGGCCAACGTGTTGCTTGGCTAAAGGCCGTTTGCGTTGGAATACCGGCAGGGCCTGCTTTGAAGAATTCAATCACTTCAGGGCTTGGGTTACGCATAATATCCCATTTGTCTAATGCGTCTTTCATGGTAGCGCTGTGTACTGTGGGTAGGTGTGAATGAATCAACCCAGCACGGTCTAGCTCACCTAAAATTGCCATAACCCCACCGGCGCGGTGAACGTCTTCAACGTGATACTTAGGTGTGTTCGGTGCTACTTTACACAGCTGGGGTACGTTGCGAGACATACGGTCGATGTCTTGTAAGTCAAAGTCGACCTCGCCTTCTTGGGCGGCCGCTAATAAATGCAGAATGGTGTTGGTCGAACCACCCATGGCAATGTCTAATGCCATGGCGTTTTCTAAGGCTTCAAAAGTAGCAATGTTACGGGGTAGTACAGACTCGTCGTCTTCTTCGTAATAACGCTTGGTGATATCAACAATACGACGTGCGGCTTCTAAGAATAATTCTTTACGGTCGGCGTGGGTAGCCAACATGGTACCGTTACCCGGTAACGATAAACCCAAGGCTTCGGTTAAACAGTTCATAGAGTTTGCGGTAAACATACCAGAGCACGAACCACAGGTAGGGCAAGCGCTGCGCTCGTAGGCGGCAACCATTTCATCAGAAGCGCTGTCGTCGGCGGCAATCACCATGGCATCAACAAGGTCTAGCTTGTTTTCAGATAACTTGGTTTTACCGGCTTCCATCGGGCCGCCAGAAACAAAGATAACAGGAATGTTGATACGCAAAGCCGCTTGCAGCATGCCGGGGGTTATTTTGTCGCAGTTAGAAATACAGACAATGGCATCGGCGCAGTGGGCATTCACCATGTATTCAACCGAGTCGGCAATTAGCTCGCGCGAGGGTAGGCTATAAAGCATACCGTCATGGCCCATAGCAATACCGTCGTCTACAGCGATGGTGTTAAATTCTTTAGCCACACCACCTGCTTTTTCAATTTCACGGGCAACCAACTGGCCCATGTCTTTTAAATGCACATGGCCGGGTACAAACTGGGTGAAAGAGTTGGCGATGGCGATAATAGGTTTATGAAAGTCTTCATCTGTCATTCCAGTGGCGCGCCATAACGCACGAGCACCAGCCATATTACGACCGCTGGTAGAAGTCTTTGAACGATATACAGGCATGTTAATACTCAGATTAAGTTTAAAAATCACAGTATTTTAGCAAGCGCACGGGCGAGTGTCAGTTAATCTGTACTGCCTAAACCCTTAAAGCGTGTAAAGAACCTTCAGTTATTAAGGGTTTATGCGCAAGGCTAATAAATATTTCTAAAAAAAGTTACCAATATCTATCCCAAGAAACTGTGCATAACTATTGTGATAACTTATGGGTAACCCATTTAAAGCTAATAAACATGCGGTCCTCTGTACATTGGTTCTTTTTTAAACATATGTTTGAATTGTGCGCAAATTCAGACACAACAAGGCTTGGCAACCAAAATTTTAAAATAAAACAATAGGATAGCGCACAAAGCTATGTTATATGATTAACAAACCAAGCTAACTTCATCTGTTGATAACTCTGTGGAAAACAGACGTATAATATGTTTATAGATTTGTGATTTTAGTTTGCTGTTTTATTTGCGATAATTGCCACCATTTTTAAGGCTCTTGCCTCAATCCCGTTATTCTAATCTGGTCATACTCCATGAAATCGCAATTAGCTGAATTATTAGCGCAAGCCGTCGCGGCTTTAAAAGATCAAGCTGTTATCCCTGCGGATATTGAGCCCCGTATTCAACTCGAAAATACGCGTGATAAAGCGCACGGCGATTTAGCCAGCAACTTAGCCATGATGTTAGCCAAGCCCGCCGGTAAAAATCCGCGTGCATTAGCCGAGCTATTAGTTGCCGCTATCCCCGAAAATAGCGTGGTTAACAAAGTAGAAATAGCCGGCCCAGGCTTTATTAACTTCTTTTTAAGCGAAGCCTCAACCACCAGTATTATCCAAAACGTATTAGCGCAAGCAGAAAAGTACGGACATAACCAAGTAGGCGCAGGCCGCAAAGTACAGGTTGAGTTTGTATCTGCTAACCCCACTGGCCCATTACATATTGGTCATGGTCGTGGTGCTGCCGTCGGTGACAGTATTTGTCGTTTACTGGCCGCTACTGGCTGGGATGTTACTCGTGAGTTCTACTACAACGACGCTGGCCAGCAAATTAACAACCTTGCGCTGTCTGTTCAGGCACGTGCTAAAGGCTTAACCCCAGAAGACCCAGGCTGGCCTGCAGACGGCTACCGTGGCGACTACATTACCGAATTAGCTCAAAGCTTTATGCAAGGCGACACCGTTGTAGCCGCCGACCAAGAATTTACCGGTACCGGCAATGCCGAAGATTTAGACGCAATTCGCAAGTTTGCGGTCGCTTACTTACGTCACGAGCAAGATTTAGACTTAAAAGCCTTCGACGTTAACTTTGATGTCTACTTTTTAGAATCTTCTTTGTATACCGATGGCAAAGTAGAAGCAGCGGTGCAAACCCTAATAGAAAACGGCTTCACTTACGAAGACGGCGGCGCACTCTGGTTACGCACCACCGATTTTGGTGACGACAAAGACCGCGTTATGCGTAAAACCGACGGTGGTTATACCTACTTTGTACCCGATGTTGCTTACCACTTAGACAAATGGCAGCGTGGTTTTGTCAGCGTTATTAACGAACAGGGCGCAGACCACCACAGCACAATTACCCGTGTGCGCGCTGGTTTGCAGGCGTTAAATAAAGGCATTCCAGAAGGTTGGCCTAGCTATGTACTGCACCAAATGGTGACCGTAATGCGTGGTGGCGAAGAAGTGAAACTGTCTAAGCGTGCCGGTAGCTACTTAACCCTGCGTGACCTTATTGATGAAGTTGGCCGCGACGCTACCCGTTTCTTCTTAGCAGCCCGTAAAACCGACAGCCAGCTAACTTTCGATATAGACTTAGCCCGTTCACAGTCAGCCGATAACCCAGTGTTCTATATTCAATACGCCCACGCACGCGTGTGCTCAATCTTCCGTAAGCTAGAAGCAGAAGGCTTAAGCTGGACAGAAGAGCAGGGCAATGCGGCACTCAGCCGTTTAGAACTAGAAAGCGAAAAAGAACTGATGGTAAAAGTTGGGCGCTTCCCAGAAGTGGTTAACTTAGCAGCAGCCAACCACGAACCACACTCAGTCGCTAACTACTTACGTGACCTCGCAGGTGATTTCCACGCTTGGTACAACAACGAAAAAACCATAGTCGAAGATGCAGAACTGCGTAATGCGCGTTTAGCATTAGCACAGGCAGTGCGCATCGTTATTAACAACGGATTGGATTTATTAGGAGTATCGGCCCCGGCTGAAATGTAAATTATGGCGAAGAAAAGTAACAGCGAAGTACCAAAGTGGGTGTGGGTGTTCACCTTTGTTATGGTGTCGTTATTTCTTGGCATGCTGTGGTTGCTGAGTACAGTTGAACCTTCCACGGCGCCTTCAAAAGCATGGGACTCAGCTAAAAGCGAAGCCAAAGCTATTATCAAAAACAACAAGTCTGAGGCGCCTAAGCTAAAGGAAATCGCTAAACCCGATTACGACTTCTACAGGCTGCTAGAAGAGCAGAAAGTCGTAGTGCCGAAGGTAGAAGCCTATAAATCGACACCCAAGGATCAAGTCGATTATGTCTACCGCTTACAAGTAGCGTCCTTTCGCTCTAAAGACGATGCCGAAAACCTGCGCGCCAGCTTAATTTTAGAAGGCATGCAGGCTTATATTCAATCGTCAGAAGTAAAAGGCAGCACTTGGCACCGTATTTTTGTTGGCCCTTTTGATAACCGTTCCAACATGAACAAAGTACAAGACAAACTGGCGGCGCGTGGAATTAGCCCGCTGGAGTTTAAAGAGCCGATAAAGAAGGATTAATCCAGCAAATACCATAGCCCATGACTCGGGTATTCCTGTTTCCTGCTGTATACTAATCTTAAACGGTATAGCAATAGGTAGGGGTATTATGCACGGTGAATACAAGGTGCCCGGCGGTAAGCTGGTGGTGGCTAATGTTGAAGTTGAAAATCAGCATTTAGTGCAGGTAAGTATTTCTGGTGACTTCTTTTTAGAGCCAGACTCAGCCTTAGAGCAAATAAACCAAGCGCTGGTGGGCTTACCTGAGAGCGCCAGTTCTGCACAGATGATCGCAGCCATTCAAAACGCTTTAGATAAAGACGTAGTAATGTTTGGTTTTTCAGCACAAGCGGTTGCCATTGCCGTGCGTCGTGCCTTAGGAAAAGCCAGTGGTTGGCATGACCATGTTTTTGATGTTATTCCTCCACACACCTTGCCTGCAGCTCAGCATGTCGCTTTAGATGAAGTCATTGTTAATGCAGTAGCCAGTGGTGAGCGCCCACCCACTTTACGTTTTTGGGATTGGCCCGATTCAGTTGTTGTCGTCGGTTCGTTTCAATCATTAAAAAATGAAATCGACTCTGCGGCGGCTAAACGTTATGGGGTTGAAGTCGTACGCCGTATCACTGGCGGCGGCGCTATGTTTATGGAGCCCGGCAACTGCATTACGTATTCGCTGGTGGTGCCTGCGTCTTTGGTTGAAGGTTTAAGCTTTGAACAGTCTTACGCATTTTTAGACGAATGGGTGTTAGGGGCGTTAGCAGAAGTAGGTATCAAAGCCCATTATGTGCCAATAAACGACATAGCTTCAGAGAAAGGAAAGATTGGTGGGGCAGCACAAAAACGCTTTGCCAATGGCGTGGTCTTGCATCATGTCACTATGGCTTACGATATTAATGCTGACCGTATGCTAGAAGTGTTGCGTATTGGTCGTGAAAAACTGTCAGACAAAGGGACTACCAGTGCTAACAAGCGTGTTGACCCTATGCGCAGTCAAACAGGTATGGAGCGTGATGCTATTATCCAGTCATTTATAGAACACTTCCAAAAGCGTTACGCTAGCCAATTAAGCCAGTACACAGAGCAAGAGCTAGAGCATTCCAACTCACTGGTAGACAGTAAGTTTACGAGCACGGAATGGGTTAATAAAGTGCGTTAAGTATCTTGAAGCACCCTAAACAACTATTTGGTGTTTAGGGTGTTTGAACAAACTAGAAAAAGTCAGTTATCGAATGGATAGTTAGGAACGGGTTTGGTGGCTTCGTCTAGTATCAAGCTGTTGTCACGACGTCGATAATAATCTTTATAAGCAATTATTAACGACAGTGTCAAAATAAGGGCTACCAAGCCAAAGCCAGCACTAACAGCGACAGCCCAAGAGTAATGATTAAGCAGGAAGAACACTACTGCAGTAATGACAGCAATACCCACTGATGTACCTATACGCTGGCCAGTTTGCATAATAGCCCCCGAGCTACCTGCGTACTCTAAGGGTACTTCTTCTAAAGTCAGAGTTTGGTTGGGGCTAATTACGGTACCTTGCGCAATCCCAATAAAGGCTAAAGAAACCACTAACCACCAAATGCTTATGTAACCGTAGGAGTGAGCAGTCACTACTAAGATACTTAATAGCATGCCAAAAATACCCAGCCAAATACCACCAATCACAATTTTACGGCCTAGGCTATGAACACGTCTGCCAGCCCAGTTAGCAGCAACAGAAGACAGTAACGCTGACGGAATACCAATCATGCCCGTCTCTAAAGCAGACTTGCCTGCGCCCAACTGTAAGTACATGGCCACTATCACCCAAATGCTGGTCATGCCTAGAAAATAAAGCGTCATAATAAGTGCGCCGTTAGCAAAGCTAGGCGTAGAGAATATGGCTAAATCGACCATAGGGTTACGGCCAGACGCTGTATAAAAACGTTCCCAACGTATCCAAATATAAACAATCAACAAACCTGCAGGAAAGAGTAACCAGATAAGCTGACTGCCGCTGTGTTCTACGAAAGGAAATAAAATTACTAACACGGCTAAACCTAATAACACCGAGCCAATAGGGTCTAAGTCATTAAGGTTTCTAAGCAGTCGTCTGATATTGCTTTCGCCAGTTTTAGGCCCAAGGCTAATAAGCGGGCGCGGGAACCACATTAAAGAAAGAATGATAATTAAAGTGGCAAAAGGTACGTTGACCAGAAAGGTTAAACGCCAGCCTAAATCAGGGCCGCCTAATTCAATTAATAAGCCACCAAGCACTGGGCCAATAGCAACCGAAACACCAACCATACTGCCGAAATAACCAAAAGCACGGCCACGTTCTGCACCACGAAAATAGTGCTGAATCATACCAATGCCTTGCGGGCTAATTAACCCAGAACCCAGACCTTGCACAAAGCGCGCACCATTAAGCCAATTAGCATTAGGAGCAAAGCCGGCCACTATGGAGGATAGGGTGAAGATCAACACCCCAAAAATAAATAAACCGCCACGGCCCATAATATCGCCAGCACGGCCAGCGGCAACTAAAATCACACCGAAGGTCAGTGCATAACCCGAAAGTACCCACTGCAAATCAGAAGAAGTGGCATTTAAACTGTGTTGAATAGTGGGTAAAGCGACGTTAACAATACTGACGCTTACCAAAGACATAAAAATAGTGGTTAAAAGAATGGCAAGAATGCGCCAGCGTCTAGGATCCTGATTGGCAGCAAAAACCTCTGCGCTGCCAGTATTATTATGCATAAAAAGTCCATTAAAAAATAAACAATGATACAGCAGCTACTATTGCACTCATAGAACACTGTGTATTTTAGCAATAGCTACAAAGCATTATCTAGGTCAATAACATTGTTGAGTATAAAGTCTATAGTGACAGTTACCTAATAAGTGGTATGTTAAAATACACAAAATAATAGGGTTCGAAGTACGTTGTCTATCTGTAGGCGAAAGCTGTCTTAACAATGTAAAAAAGAGCATTGTTTTTTGTGGGTAGCAGCGAAACTGGGATTAATTGACTGTGAGGTTGGGATGAGAAAAACACGATTTAAGCTATTGATAGCGGCAGGCCTTAGCCTAGCTGTCTCTTCAGTATTCGCTCTGGAAGGTGATGCCAAAGCAGGACAAGAAGCAGCTGCAATCTGTACTGCTTGTCACCAAGCAGATGGGGGCGGCATGAACGTACCTGGAGGCGAATCTTGGCCTGCGTTGGCTGGCCTTAATGCAGACTACTTGTATAAACAACTACAAGACATAAAAAATGGTTCACGCAAAAGCCCAACCATGTTGCCTTTTGTAAATATGTTTAATGACAAACAAATGAAAGACGTCTCTGTTTATTACAGCCAATTACCGGCAGTAGCGGGTAAAGGTGGAGAAGACGCAACAGCAGAAGAGTTGGCTCGTGGTGAAAAGCTGGCTACTAGTGGCGACTGGGAAAAGTATATTGTTCCTTGTAAAAGTTGCCACGGCCCCGACAACCAAGGTGCAGGCACACACTTTCCAGGTATTGCAGGGCAGCATGCAGGCTATATTGCAGACCAACTTTACGCTTGGCAAAAAGGCACGCGTGACAACGACCCTCAGCACCTAATGTTAGCCATTGCTGAGCGTTTAGACGATAAAGACATCCGTGCCGTTTCAGCGTGGCTTTCACGTCAACCAGCAAAGTAGTAAGGGAGACTATTATATGAAAAACATTAAATTTTTATTAGCTCAAATGATCGCTGGTGCCCTAGTTTTATCAGCCTTTACTGCGCAAGCAGCGGACATGAAGTTTCCTGTTAACAATAAACAGCCAGTAGAAGGCGAGTTTGTTCATGTGCCACCAACTATGGATGATTTGGAAACAGCTGATCTTCACCCAGAACTTAAGCGCGTTATTCGTCGTGGTTACGACTTATTTATGAACACCCAGCAGTTACGTGGAAAAAACGTGTTTAATGGCATGAACTGCAGCAGCTGTCACATGGGTGAAGGGCGTTTACCTTTCGCAGGCCCAGTATGGCCAGCAGCGGTTGTTTTACCGAACTACAGACCTAAGAACGACCACGTAAACAACCTAGAAGAGCGTATTGCCGGATGCTTCAGCTTCTCGATGAACGGTAAGCCGCCAGCGTACGGCAGTGATGATATGATTGCTTTAGCAACTTACCATCAGTGGTTAGCAACCGGTGTGCCTATCTATAGCTCGGGTAAGAATATGTATGGCCGTGGCTACCCAAGAATGGCCGATCCAGCACAGAAAATGGACTATAAGCGCGGTGAAAAAGTATACAAAGAAAATTGTGTAATTTGTCACTCAAACGACGGTTCAGGCTTAGTGCAAAACGGTAAAGAAGTGTTCCCGGCAGTTTGGGGCGACCGTTCATACAACTGGGGTGCAGGTATTACCCGTCACTTTACCTTGGCTTCTTTTGTGAAGCACAACATGCCATTAGGCCGTCCTAACTCGCTAACTGAACAGCAGTCTTGGGATGTGGCTTATTACATTAATAGCCAAGAACGTCCGCAAGAGCCACGTTTCGAAGGCAGTGCGCAGAAGACCCGTGCGAAGTACTTAGATACCTTCCACAAACACACCAACTATGGTTTGAAGGTTGAAGGGCGAGTACTAGGTGATCATAAGAACTTAGGTGAAAAAGACTTCTTAAAACCAGAAGTGTTACGTCCTCGTACTTATACTGCAGACTAAATAATAGCCTGTAGTAATACAAAAAACGGGTTGCCCTATTCAGAGCAACCCGTTTTTTTATGGGTATTATTATTGTTAAGCCTTAGCTGGTAAGTCTTATTAACTAAGCTGCATCGCTACAATACCAACAACTATACAGACCACCCCAATAATACCTTGCGTACCCAGGCGCGAGTTAAACAACATACGGTCGATTATTACCGTACCTAACACACCTAAGCCACCCCATACTGAATAGGCAATACCTAAGGGAATGTCACGAATAACAAAGCTTAATAGTACAAAGGCCGCAACAATAGAAAGTAAGCCGGCAAAGCCCCAAGCAAACTTCTTAAAGCCCTTAGAGCGCTTGACGCAATAACAAGCCAGCAGATCCAAAGATACCGAGCCTACTAGTAAAGACACAGGGACTATCATAGAGCCACCTTACTTAACTTAGTACGCTCAGGCTTAACCTTTTTACCTTTATCAAAGGTAACCAGCAATAAACCCACTAGCATTAGAGCAATCGCAGACATTTCGCCTGTAGACAAATACTCACCAAACAGAACAACACCAGCAATACCAATTAACAACAGACCTAAGCCTTCCCAAATCGCATAAGAAACAGCCAATGGAATGTGCACTACAGCACGCGAGAAAGCATAAAACGAGAACGATATCATCAGAGCCATCATCACATAGCCGATAATGGGCGAGCTGGTTGCAGCGTATTTCATGCCTATTGTGCTTAATACTTCAGCAAAAACAGCAAGCGCTAACATAAACCAGTAATACATTTTAAAACCCCTAGGGATTCTCTGAAAAAGCACTTAAACCTTTAATCTATTGGTTTATAAGCAGTCGCTTTTTTAGAGCGTCCATAATTTCTAGATACAGAAATCCGCTTAAGTTATAAACAACTCAAGTGACTCTTTTAAACAAACTTTTTGGAAATTATTTGTACATCGCAAGATGTAAGAGTGAAACCAGCTATAGACCAGCGTGCCAGTATTTCTCTGAGAGATGGAGCATCAAGAAGGGGGTAAATCTTAAACCTGAGGTAAACATGTAACCACATATGGGCGACTAAGAAGTGGCTAGTTTACCATAAAACGGGAATCTAACCTAATTTAGAAACAATAAAAAAATCGGGCTGCCCTCATCTTATTAGAATTAGGGAAGCCCGATTTCTTTTTTAAAGACTAAAACACTAATTAAGCGTTAGGGTCTTTAGCTAAACGTAAGTACGGTAATTTAATGTCTAACTTACCGAATTTCTCTTCAGCGTCTTTATCGTTTACAGCCATGCTAATAATAACATCTTGGCCTGGTAGCCAGTCTGCAGGAGTAGCAATAGGCGCTTTATCGGTTGCTTGAATAGCATCTAAAGCACGAATGATTTCAGCAAAGTTACGACCAACCGCCATAGGGTAGGTGAGTGATAAACGAATCTTCTTATCTGGGCCAATAATAAATACAGTACGCACGGTTGCACTGTCTGCAGGGGTGCGACCGTCTGGTAGGTAGGCTTCTGCAGGTAGCATGTTATACAGCTTAGCAATTTCTAAAGAAGTATCGTCTAGAATAGGAAACTCTACTTTGTTGCCACCAAACGCTTCAATATCTTTAATCCACTTCACATGCTCTGCAGCACTGTCTACAGAAACACCAATAGCCTTGGTATTGCGCTTCTTAAATTCAGGAACTAAACGTGCTACTGCACTAAACTCAGTAGTACATACAGGTGTGAAATCTTTAGGGTGAGAGAATAAAACAACATAACTATCACCAATGAAATCGTGAAAGTTAATATCACCGGCGCTGGAATCAGCAGTAAAGTTGGGGGCGATGTCATTAATACGTAGAGACATAAAAAGCTCCTTAGTTAAGTTATTTAACAATCTAAGATTGTTACCTCGAACGAGGTATTACTCATTGATACTAGCACTTTAAATACAAGAGTTAAGAAATAGATAGCTTTTCTGATAGATCCAATGGTTATATGCTAAACCCTCAAAGCGAATCTATCAGCAGAAAAACAAGCTAAGAAGGCTAGGCCTTTACTTAGCGTTGCTCTCATCGTTACTTTGTTTGCTTTTCTGTTTAATTTTTTCTTCTATCTTGGTCGGGTCATCTTTTAGTAAGCCAATAATACTCCAGCCCGCTTGCGGCTGAATCTTGTTGTCGCTACTAAAGATGTACAAACGATTATTAGGCGAAATAGCAAACATAGGCACTACGCCACGGTGTTTTTGCTTGATGTAATCATCAAAGCTGAACTCAGCCGACAGTTTGGTTTGACGAACTCGTGCGCCATCGTTCATAAGTTGCTCTAACAACTCAAAGGTTAAGTCGTCGTGGAATAAGAACTTACCCATATAGTCGTCGTTGGCGGTGTGCTTGTCGTCTTTACCGATGGTTTCAGTAAGCGTATAGATGTGTTGCTCACCAAACTCCATACGATAACGCATCGCCGCTACTGTATTTAGCTCATGGTACTGACTTAAGCCCATCATGCGGCCAATACCGACTAGGTTTAGCTCGCGGTCGGCGTAACTGGAGACAGGGTGGCCATAAAAGGTTTTCAAACCCATCATGCGTGCCTCTTTAATGTTACCCCAGTTAGTGTCTATCACCGTTAGGCTGTAATCGTTCTTATGCAGAACTTCAGCAATGGCACGGGCAACAGGGTTGGCACCAATAATTAAGAAACCCACAGGCGCAGGTTCGGCCACTTTTAATAAGCGAGCAATAGGGCGCGAGGTTAAGCTTTGCAGTAGTACCGTACCAATAATAATCATAAAGGTAAGCGGCACCATTAATTCGCCACCATGAATATGCTCACCGGCTAAACGTTCGGCAAACAGA
>Ga0209075_1004077_pt1 | contig 11858 bp, 10 predicted proteins | sample Stecom2011_FD_187523 | JGI IMG/M metagenome (GOLD analysis project Ga0209075, IMG submission 187523) | Agricultural soil microbial communities from Utah to study Nitrogen management - Steer compost 2011 (SPAdes) (version 2) | ecosystem: Environmental > Terrestrial > Soil > Agricultural land...
GCCGATCGGCGGGTGCGCCAGGCGCTGCTCTACGCTGTCGATCGCGAGGCCATTTCAGAACGCCTCTTCGGCGGCCAAAACCCGGTAGCCAGCAGCAATGTCAGTCCTCTCGACCGGGTGCACAGCAATGATATCCCTCAATACAGCTATGATCCGGAGCATGCGGTGGCTCTGCTGGAGGAAGCTGGCTGGAGCGAGATGAGAAACGGCGTGCGCCACGATGCGGAGGGTACGCCTTTACGCTTTGACTTCATGACAACGGCGGGCAATCGGAACCGCGAACTGCTGCAGCAGGTGCTGCAGAGCCAGTGGCGCGAACTCGGCATCGACACAGTGATAAGAAACGAAACGCCGCGGGTATTCTTTGGCACGACTGTCCAGCAGCGAAACTTCGGCGGTATGGCCCTCTTTGCCTGGATTTCCGCGCCTGAACAGGTGCCGCGCTCGACTCTTCACAGCGAGGAGATCCCGAGTGCCGACAACGGATGGACCGGGCAAAATCTCACCGGCTTCGTTGATCCACGGGTGGATGACCTCCTTGATCGCATCGAACGCGAACTGGATCCCGAAGCTCGCAGGGTCCTCTGGCATGAGTTGCAGCAGATCTATGCGGAAGAGCTCCCGGCCTTGCCGCTGTTCTGGCGCGCGTCTCCACAGGTAACCCCGACTTGGCTGGAGGGCGTCCGCCAGACGGGGCATATGGTCTCCGCCAGCATGTGGGTCGAGGAATGGCGCCGGACGGACTGATGTTTGTCCAAACGCAGTCCTCCGAAGTGCTGTAGAGCCAGCGCCATGAGTCGGTTTTTGCTGCAGCGCCTGATCGAGAGCCTTCTGGTTCTCTGGCTCATGTCATTTCTCGTCTACCTGCTTATCGGGCTGATGCCCGGCGACCCGATCGACCTCATGATATCCGCCGATCCAAACCTCAGTTCAGCGGACGCCCAGCGCCTGCGCGAAATCTACGGCCTCGATCAGCCACTGTTCAGCCGCTATTGGGCGTGGCTCACCTCAGCCCTTTCCGGCGACCTCGGCTACTCGCGGCTCTTCAACCGCCCGGTCGAAGACATCCTATTTCCGCGCCTCGGCAATACGCTCCTCCTGATGAGCTGCGCGCTGATCCTGGCGCTGGTAATCGCCTTACCGCTCGGCGTAGCAGCCGCGCGCCGACCTGGCTCGTTCCTGGATGTCGCGGTCAACCTGGGCGCCTTCGCCGGTGCTTCCCTCCCCTCCTTCTGGCTGGCAATCCTGCTGATCCTGCTGTTCGCCGTCACCCTCGGCTGGCTCCCTGCCGGCGGGACCGGACAAGAAGGTTTAGTCGAGCGGCTGCGTCACCTGATCCTGCCGGTGGTGGCGCTTTCCATAGCCAGCGTGGCGGGCCTGCTTCGGCATGTGCGGGCTTCGGTACGAGAGGCACTGCGCCAGGACTGGGTGCGCACGGCTCGCGCAAAGGGCCTGTCCGAAGGGCAAGTGGTCTACGGTCATGTGCTGCGCAACGCCATGATCCCGGTCATCACTATCCTGGCGCTGGAATTGGGCACGCTGTTCGGCGGGGCACTCATCACGGAGACGGTCTTCGCCTGGCTCGGCATGGGAAAGACCATCTATGACGCCATCATCGGCAACGACTTCAACCTGGCGCTGATCGGTCTTTTGCTCGCGACAGCCACTGTCTTGCTCGCCAACCTACTGGCGGACCTAGTCTATGCCTGGCTGGATCCGCGGATTGATTTTCGATGAGCGCGCCTCATGAACTGGCGGCGTCGAGTAGCGCCGCCTCGGCAGCTGGCTTGCCACCTCGCAGGCTCGCGTGGCAGCGCTTCATCGCCCATCCTGCCGCTCTGCCTTCACTGCTACTGTTGCTCGCTCTCGCGCTCGGGGCCCTCGCCGCGCCTTTCGTGGAAGGGTTGTTGGGTGTGGATGCTACGCGCGCGGACCTCTTTGGTCGCTACGAGGCCCCTTCTTCCGCCCATCCCCTGGGGAAGGACGAGTTGGGCCGCGACCTTCTGGTGCGGCTGCTTTACGGGGGACGAGTCTCGCTAGGGGTCGGTCTTACTGCTGCCCTGGCGGCTATGGTGATCGGCAGTCTGGTGGGAGTGATCGCCGGCTACTTTGGGGGAAGCCTCGACGCCTTCCTGATGCGCCTGGCAGACACCATCATCGCGCTCCCTCTTCTGCCACTGCTAATCGTGTTGGCTGCCGTAGATCTCGGCAAGCTGGGGATGCCGCCAGCCTTGGTGCAGTCGGAGATGGCGAGCTTCTGGCAGATCGTAGTGCTGATAGCGCTCTTCGGCTGGACGACGGTAGCGCGCCTCGTTCGCGGCAGCGTCATGAGCCTGAAGCGCCGCGAGTTCGTGCGCGCCGCCGAGGCATTGGGCGCCGGCCCCTGGCGCATCATGCTGCGCCATTTGCTTCCCAATGCCCTCTCACCTATTCTGGTGGCGACGACGCTTTCGGTCGGCAACGTCATTCTTCTGGAGTCTGTCCTGTCCTTCCTCGGCCTCGGAATCCAGCCGCCCCTGCCGAGCTGGGGCAACATGCTGAGCGGCGCGCAGGAGACCCTCTGGGCGGCGCCCCGACTGGCGATCTGGCCCGGCATTCTCATCTTCGCCACGGTCATCGCCTTCAACTTCCTCGGCGACGCGCTCCAGGACGCGGTCGATCCGCGGGCCCCCCGGGGAGCGTGAAAACGCCATTCACGCAACCTTCGGCGACGAGCCGTCTGCCTTGCGCACATGATCGAGCAGCCCCTGACCGCCGCGTTCGATGTCTTCCCGAATGGCCTCCCGGGCCGCCTCCGGATCACGCTCGCGCAGGGCCTGAATGACCCTGAGGTGCGGGTGAGGATCCCAGTCACTAGGGATCCCCGCATCATAAAGGTGAGACAGGATCGGGCCGCAGCGCACCCAGAGGCTTTCGACCACTTCGTGCACGATCGGAAAGCGGCCCAGGCGACAAAGCTCCAGATGAAACTCGGTGTTCAGGTCAACGGCAGCATCGAATTCTTCGCGCTGATGGCACTCGGCGATGCGATCATGAACGGCCGCCAAAGCATCGATTTCTTCTTCGGTCGCCAGTTCCGCCGCAGCGGCGGCCCCGCGGCCCTCCAGGTCGACCCGGATCGCCCGGATTTCGAGAAGTTGATCCAGGGTCAGCCTTGGAACCACTACGGTTCCGCGCCCATCCAGCGTTAGCGCCTTCTCCGAGACGAGACGCATCAGCGCTTCTCGCATGGGCGTCGCACTGATGCCGAAACGCGCGGACAAGGGCCGCAAAAGCAGCTTTGCGCCGGGACGCAGTTGGCCGCGCATCAAGCTGCCGCGGATCGTGCGATAGGCCTGATCCCCCAAGCTCTCCTTCACGATCGGCTGAGCCCAATCCTGCTGCTCAACCCTTGCGATCGATGTCCGCCGCGTAGTGCTTGACATGCGATCCTCCTGCAGATCATTTGTTATAACAAATTACAGATTAGCTTCTACCAGCACGAACCGAAAGCTTCCGGATGCCGAGAGGAAAGATGCTGACCCTACAAAAGACAGCGCCCCAAGAGGGCGCCGAGCTATTGCATAGGGAAGCACCGGCCGAGCCGGGAGCCGGCGAGGTGCTGATCGATGTGGCCGCCGCCGGCTTGTGCGGAAGCGATCTGCACGCCATCGCCTGGGGCCCGGGTTATGCCTTCATGAGCGATCTGCTGCCCTTGACGCTGGGACACGAATTTTCCGGGACAATCCGCAAGCTGGGTCCGCAGGTCACTGATTATGTGGTGGGCGAGCGCGTGGTCTGCTGGCCAACGGTAGCTTGCGGCGCCTGCGATGCTTGCGCGGAAGCGCGTCTCCAGGATTGCCAGGCACGGCGCATCATCGGCTTGCACCGAGACGGCGCCTTTGCGTCCCAGGTCCTTGTACCGGCCGCCAACCTCTTCCGCCTGCCCGCAGAACTTTCCTTGGAAACCGCTGCGATGGCGGAGCCCCTGGCTGTGGCCGTACATGCTGTCAATACGGCGGAGATATCGGACGGGGACAAAACCCTCGTGCTCGGCCCCGGCCCGATCGGCCTCTTCGCCGCCTGGGTTGCACGGCAGCGTGGCGGACAAGTCGCACTCTTCGGCTTCCAGGATAGCGCGCGCCTGGTCTGTGCGCGGGAACTCGGTCTCCAGGTAGCCGATCTGGCTGAACAGAACTTTGACGAAGCGGTTCAAAGTCTCTTCGGTGGAACCGTTGACCGCGTGATCGAAGCGACCGGTCGGCCTCAGTCGGTGACGGATGGGCTGAAGGTGCTGCGTTCCAGCGGCATTCTGGTTGCCGCCGGTATCCACGCAGAGCCCCTCAGTTTGAACCTCACCGACTTCGTCCGAATGAAGCAACAGCTTAGGGCGGCGCACGACACCACGCCGGCCGCATTCCAGGAAGCCGTCGGGTTGCTGGCCCAGCATGAAGCAGCGCTGAGTCAGGCAGCAACCCACCGCCTGCCGCTGCGCGAGGCACCGGCTGCAATCACGCTGGCCAAGCAGCGCGAAGCCGTGAAGGTGCTGCTTCTTCCGGAACCCGCCATGGCCCCAGCCCGATGAGCCCGGATTGCCGCTCGCCTTTTCTCAACTTACCAGCCGAAGGAATCTTCGCATGACTGCCTCTGCTTCCCGGATTGCCAATATGACGGGCGCTCATGTCCTGGCTGCCGCGTTGCAGCGACATGGCGTTCGCGAGGTCTTCGGCCAAAGCATCCCTTCCGCACTCTTTCTGGCCGCTCCCGACTATGGGATTCGGCAAATCGGCTATCGCACCGAGAACGCTGGCGCGGCCATGGCAGATGCCTTTGCCCGCGTGTCCGGCAAGGTCGCGGTCGTGACGGCACAGAACGGCCCTGCGGCAACGCTGCTGGTTCCCGGGCTGGGAGAAGCCTTGAAGGCGTCAATCCCGGTTGTGGCGATCGTGCAGGATGTGCACCGCAAGTTCACCGACAAGAACGCCTTTCAGGAACTTGACCACTTCGCGCTTTTCGGCGGTGTGGCCAAGTGGGTCCGCCGGGTATCGGACATCTCGCGGATCGACGATTACGTGGATATGGCCTTCACGGCTGCCGCCTCGGGACGCTGCGGGCCGGCGGTGCTGCTCGTTCCCGTCGATCTGCTGGACGAGCGCCCCGACTTCGATCCAGAACAGCCGCAACGCTCCAGCTCATTGGGCCGTTTCCCGCTCGACCGATCGGTGGCGGATCCGGCGCGGGTCCAGGAAGCTGCTGCGCTGCTGGCGCAGGCGGAACGCCCGATCGTGATCGCCGGCGGCGGTATCCACTCTTCACAAGCGTGGGAGGAACTGGAAGCGCTGCAGTCCCTCGGCATCCCAGTCGCCACCACCGTCATGGGCAAGGGAGCCGTCGATGAAACCCATCCCCTTTCGATCGGGGTGGTCGGTTACTTCATGGCGCCGCGCAGCCGCACCTCCCACCTGCGCAGCCTCGTGACCGATGCCGACGTGGTCCTGCTGGTAGGCAACCGGACCAATCAAAACGGAACCGACAGCTGGAGCCTCTATCCCGAGAACGCGCGCTACATCCAGATCGATATCGATGGCGGCGAAATCGGTCGCAACTATGAGGCTGTAAGACTCGCCGGTGACGCGAAGCTCACCCTCTCTGCACTGGTAGAAGCGCTCGGCAAGGAAGATACTAGCCGGATTGGGAGCCGTCGCAGCCAGCTGGAGCAGCAGATCGCGAGTGGCAAGGAAGCGCACCGGAAGGAACTGGGCGAGCTGGTCGACATGGAGGCCACCCCGATCCGCCCGGAGCGCCTGATGGCCGACATCGACGCCGTTCTGACCCCGGAGATGCTGGCTGTCGCCGACGCAAGCTATGCCTCGATCTGGATCGCCAACTTCCTGACCGCGCGCCGCGCTGGGCAGCGTTTTCTGACCCCCCGGGGCTTAGCCGGTCTTGGCTGGGGCCTGCCATTTGCCATCGGCGCCAAGGTGGCGCGACCCGATGCCCCCGTCATCTGCGTCACCGGCGACGGCGGTTTCGGACACGTTTGGGCCGAGCTGGAAACCGCGCGCCGCATGCGGACGCCGGTCGTCGTCGTGGTACTGAACAACCAGATCCTCGGCTACCAGAAGCACGCTGAACTAAGCCTCTTCGGCAGCCATACTGACGTCTGCCACTTCGAAGCGGTCGACCATGCCGCCATTGCGCGGGCCTGTGGCTGCGAAGGAGCGAGAATCGAAACTCCCGACGCTTTCGCCCCGGCGCTCGCTGCCGCGCTTAAACATGATGGCGTGACCGTGCTCGACGTCATCACCGATCCAGGGGCCTACCCGCCCATAACCAGCTTCATGGGCAAAAAGGCCCTGGAGACTTGAAAACACAAGTACTGCAAGAGTGGAGGAAAATGATGTCCTACAGGAAGGCCCTTACTGCGGCCGCAGCGGCTGGCGTCTTGCTGGCTGCCAGCGGTGCCGCTGCCGACGTGAAGTTCGGCGCGCTCTATCCCTTCAGTGGCGATCTCGCGCTGCTGGGTGAGGAAAGCTACCGCGGCCTGGAAATCGCGGTGGAGGAGATCAACGCGAATGGCGGCGTGCAGGGTGAGCAAATCGTCCTGGAGCGCGGCGATGCAGTCGACAACAACCAGGCCATCGGCGAAGCCCGTCGCCTGATTTCCCGTGAACAGGTTGCCGGCATCTTTGGCAGCTATGCCTCCTCGCGTTCCATCGCGGCCAGTCAGGTGGCCGAGCTTTCCGGCATCCCCTACTTCGAGTTGGGTGCGGTTGCCGATGAGGTGACCGGGCGCGGCCTGGAGTGGCTGTGGCGGACCAACCCCACGGCTGAGCATATGGGCCAGCTGATCGTCGAAATGACGGTCGAAGCCATTGCACCGCGGCTGAACCGCGATCCGGGCGACCTGCGCATCGCGATCATTCATGAAGACAGCAGCTACGGCACCTCCGTGGCGGGCCATCAGGAGCGTTACGGCAAGGAAGCCGGCCTGAACATCGTGACGGTTCAGGCCTATCCGGCCAACACGGTCGACATGTCGTCCCTGGTCCTCGACCTGCAGTCGCGCGACATCGACGTGGTCTATCAGACCTCCTACCAGAACGATTCCGTGCTGTTCCTGCAGCAGGCGGACGAAGCTGGCTTCAAGCCAGCTGCAATCGTTGGCGGCGGAGGCGGCTACTCGCTGCAGCCGACGGCCGACGCCGTCGGGCATGAGCTGATCGACGGGGTGCTGAACGCCGACTTCACCCAGTATCTGGTGAACACGGAAGCGACCCCCGGGCTGGAAGATTTCGTCTCCGCCTATGAGGAGCGCTATGGCACCTTCCCGCGTTCCGGCCACTCGTTGAATAACTATGTGGGCGCCAAGGCCATTCTCCAGGCCCTGGACGAGGCTGATGGTTTCGATCCGGACGTGATCGCAGAAACGATGGCGGCGATCGATATTCCGGCCGGTCAGACGGCAGCCGGCTACGGCATGTTGTTCGACGACACCCACCAAAACGAGCGGGCGGCCATGATGGGCCTGCAGTGGCAGGACGGAAAGCTCGTCACGGTTTATCCCGAGGAAGCAGCCTACGCGCCGATGCGCCTGGGCAACGAATAAAAAGTAATGCGGCCGGGGCGGCTTCGGGCTGCCCCGGCCCCTTCTGCGCTTTTTTCCCGCAGCAGCTGACCCACGAGGCGTCATGGATACCTTCTTGCAGGTGCTGACCAACGGCCTGATGCTCGGTGGCCTTTTCGCCATCGTGAGCATTGGGCTGACCCTGATCTTCGGGATCGTCAAGGTCATCAACTTCGCCCATGGCGAATACCTGATGGTCGGCATGTACCTGACATTCCTGCTCGCAACCGGGCTGCATGTTCACCCCTACCTGACGGTCGCCGCCGTGGCGCCGCTGCTCTTCGTGCTCGGCGCGCTCACTCAACGGTTCCTGATCCAGCCGCTGATGTCCGCGCGCGATGAGCATGTCCAGATCTTTGCGACGGTCGGCCTCTCCACTGCGCTGATGAACCTCGCGCTGCTGGTCTTTGGGGCGGATATCGCCTCCACGCCGTCGAGTGGCCTGCGCACCAGCTTGCATCTCGGCCCGGTTCGCATCCTGCTCGGCCAAGCCGTCATCTTCGTCGTGTCGATCGCTTTGGTCGCCGCCCTGCACTGGTATCTACAGCGCACGCAAACCGGCCGCGCCATCCGCGCCGTAGCTCAAAATCGCGATGCGGCACAGCTGATGGGGATAAACGTCAACTGGATCTACATTCTGACCTTCGGCATTGGCGCAGCCTGCGTGGGGCTCGCCGCCTCCCTTGTCGCCCCGCTCTATCCCACCCAGCCCACCAGCGGCACCTATTTCGTGCTGATCGCATTCGTGGTCGTGGTCCTCGGCGGCCTTGGCTCGATCGGCGGCGCCTTCCTGGGCGCAATGGTGATCGGCCTGATCGACAGCCTTTCAGGCTTCTATATCGGCTCGGACCTGCGTGAGGTCGCGGTCTTCGGCGTCTTCCTGCTGATCCTGATCCTGCGTCCCTCTGGCCTCTTCGGCCGCAAGAACCTGGCACACGTATCGCCATGACGGAGGCAAGCATGCAGCAGAAGCTTAAGCCGGCCCTCGCCTCCCCTCGCGGCGCGATCGGCCTGGCGCTCGTCCTGCTGGGCGTGTTGGCGATCCCGATCGCCATGGACGACCAGTTCATCTACCACATCTTCGTCACCATCTGCATTTTTGCGGCGCTTTCCACCGCCTGGAACATCGTCGGCGGCTACGCCGGGCAGCTGTCGCTGGGCCATGCCATCTTCTACGGGATTGGTGCCTACGCTGCGGTCATGCTGACGAACATGGGGATCACACCCTGGCTGGGGATGTTCGTCGGCGCCTTCTTCGCGGTAATTGCCGCGATCGTCGTCAGCTATCCCTGCTTCCGGCTGCACGGGCCCTTCTTCGCGCTGGCGACCATCGCCTTCCTCGAGGTCTTCCGGGTGCTCGCCCTGCACTTCCGCAGTTTCACCGGCGGGGCGACCGGCATGATGATCCCGCTGAACATCGGTTGGGAGTGGATGGTCTTCCGCGACCGCCTGCCCTCATTGGTGATCGCTTTCGGCATGATGCTGCTGGCCCTGGCGGTTGCCTGGTGGATCCGCAACCATCGCCTCGGCTTCCAGCTGATAGCCACCCGTGAACGGGAATCCGCCGCACGCGGTGCCGGCGTGCAGACCGTGAAGGTGCGGCTGATCGGCGTGTCGATCTCGGCGGCCCTCTGTTCGCTGGTGGGTTCCTTCCACGCGATGTACCTGACCTTTATCGAGCCGGAAGCGGTCTTCTCCCTTACCTTCTCCATTCAGATCGCGCTCTTTGCGCTGATCGGCGGCATCGGTACGGTGTTCGGCCCGCTTCTGGGCGCGGTGATGCTGGTGCCGATCACCGAATTGGCGCGCGGTTGGCTGGGGTCCGGTGCGCTGGGCCTACACGGCTTCGTCTATGGCGTAGTGCTGGTCCTGGTGGTGCTCTTCATGCCGAATGGCATCATGGGGCTCGTCCACCGCTTCCTTGAGCCTGACCGGAAGCCGAAGGCAGAGCCGGAGCCCGAGACCGTAGCCGCCGAGCCACGGCGTGTTGCGCCTCATCAGGTCGGCGACGACATCATCAGGGTCGAAGGCCTGGACAAGCACTTCGGAGGCCTGCACGTCACCAATAACGTCAGCTTCAACCTGAAAGAGGGCGAAGTCCTGGCTCTGATCGGCCCGAACGGCGCCGGTAAGACCACTGTCTTCAACATGATTTCCGGCTTCCTGAAACCGGATTCCGGGACGGTTTCGGTGCGCGGCACCGATGGGCAGTTCCACCAGCCGGTAACCCCCGGCGACTATGCCGCCATCGGCGTTGGACGCACCTTCCAGATCGTTCAGCCCTTTGCCTCTATGACGGTGGAAGAGAACATCATGGTCGGCGCCTTCCACCGCTTCACCGATGTAAACGACGCTCGGGAGGCGGCGCGGGAAACGGCGCACCGCATGGGCCTTGGCCGCTGGCTCGACAGCGAAGCGCGGGGGCTCACCATAGGTGGCCTGAAGCGGCTGGAGGTCGCGCGCGTCATGGCCATGCAGCCGCGGGTGCTGCTGCTGGACGAGGTCATGGCCGGCATCAACCAAACCGATGTCCGCCGTGCGGTGGACCTCATGCTCTCCATTCGCGACAGCGGCGTAAGCATTATCGCTATCGAGCACGTGATGCAGGCCGTCATGTCCCTGTCGGACCGGGTGATCGTCCTCAACTCTGGCCAGATCATCGCCGAAGGCAGCCCGCAGGAAGTCGTGCGGGATCCCACGGTGATCGAAGCCTATCTCGGCAAGGAATTCGCCCATGCTTGAACTAGAAGCGGTCGATGCCGGCTATGGGGCCACCACCATCCTGCACGGCGTCTCCCTGAACGTGCAGGCAGGTGAAGCGGTGACCATCATCGGCGGCAATGGTGCCGGCAAGACGACGACCCTGCGCACCATCGCCGGGCTGATCCGTCCCACCTCCGGCAGTATCCGCTTCGAGGGGCAGGACATCACGCGCCTGGAGGCCCATGAAGTGGTGGAGCTGGGCATCACCCTGATACCGGAAGGTCGCCAGCTCTTCCCGGATATGACAGTGCGAGAGAACCTGCTGATGGGCGCCTTCCGCCGAAAGGCCAGAGAGCAGGCGGAAGCTACCCTAAAGGAGGTGCTGCAGCTCTTCCCTCGGGTGGCGGAGCGCCTGGACCAGATTGCAGGCTCTCTTTCCGGCGGCGAACAGCAGATGGTCGCCATCGCCCGCGGATTGATGGCGCGGCCGCGCCTGCTGATGTTCGACGAGCCATCCCTCGGACTGGCGCCGATCATCGTGGAGCAGGTATTCTCGGTGATCGACAGGATTGTCGAGACGGGGGTGACAGTCCTGATCGTCGAGCAGAATGTGCATCACACGCTGAAGGCCGCCGATCGCGGCTATGTCCTGGAAAACGGGCGGATCGTGCTGGCGGACGCTGCAGAGGCGCTGCTCGATAACGATCATGTCCGCCAGGCCTATCTGGGGATCTGACGCCATGGCATTTGAACTGCAAAGACGTAATGCGCACGCCGGCAGAGCAAGTCATGAAGGTCGGCGAGTCTTGGTGACCGGCGACGGGAAAGGGATCGGTGAGGCCATCGCCCTCGCCTTCGGCGCACGCGGCGCGACCGTGGGCGTGGCCGACATGGACGGCGACGCCGCGCAGGAAACAGTCAACGCCATTCGCAACGCCGGCGGCTCGGCCATCGCCTTGAGCCTCGACGTGGCCGATTGGGACGCGGTCGAAGATGGACTGGCGAAGGTCACGCGCGACATTGGCGGGACCTTCGACACGGTGGTCAACAACGCCGGCATCTCCCCCAAGCATCAAGGAGTCGCTCACAAGGTCTGGGAGATGGATCCTGCGGAGTGGAACCGGGTCGTCGGTGTCAACCTGACGGGCGCCTTCAACACCATCCGAGCATTGGCACCTTCCATGCGGGAGGCGAAGCGCGGCTGGATCGTCAATATGTCTTCGGTCGCGGGCAAGACCTATTCCCCCATCGTTGCCTGCCACTATGCCGCGACCAAGTCGGCGCTGATCGGCTTTACCAAGCACCTGGCGGCCGAACTCGGCCCCTATAACATCCGGGTCAACGCCCTTGCCCCGGGCCGGATTGCTACGCCAATGGTCCGCGGGGTAGCCGAAGAGGTGAATGCCGAGCAGGTGCGCATGACCCCGCTGGGCCGGCTGGGCGAGCCAATCGAAGTGGCCGACGCCGCCGTCTGGCTGACCGACGCCGAATCCAGCTTCGTCACCGGCCAGACGATCGATGTCGCCGGCGGCCTCTACATGACTTGATG
>Ga0209075_1004080_pt1 | contig 11855 bp, 12 predicted proteins | sample Stecom2011_FD_187523 | JGI IMG/M metagenome (GOLD analysis project Ga0209075, IMG submission 187523) | Agricultural soil microbial communities from Utah to study Nitrogen management - Steer compost 2011 (SPAdes) (version 2) | ecosystem: Environmental > Terrestrial > Soil > Agricultural land...
AGCAGGCTGCGGCAGTTGAGCCGGGGCCTGCGGTTGATGTCATTACCAATTCATACGGCTGTTTTAATTCCGTGGTTCACCGATTTATTGGGTCTGAGGCAGCAATTTTTCGTATATCGTTCATAAGTAGGTGGAGGGGCGAATATGAAACTAATAGTGGTGGCCGGCGTGTCCGGCGCGATTGGTTATGCACTGGCAGAAGCGTGTTTGGCCCGTGACGAGGAGTCCCGGGTGATTGGTCTTTGTCGTGAGCCGCTGAAGGTGCCGGAGCCACTGCGCAGCCACAGCCGCGTGAACCTGTTGGCGTGGGACGCAGAAGAGGAACAGTCACCTCAGAAGGTTGCACTGGCGCTGGAAAAGGTTATTCCGGCGTCCCGGGGCATAGATACGTTCTTGTACGCCGCAGGCTTGCTGCACAATGATGACATTTTCCCCGAAAAGCGCCTGGAAGACCTGAAAGCGATGAGTATGGCTCGGGCTTTTGCCGTGAATGCAACGGGCTTTGCCACTTTGGCTCAGGCGTTGTTGCCGTGGCTAAGGCACCGTGAATTTGTTGTCGGTTATTGAAGGAATAACACCGATGGAAAATGGTTGCTTTTTGAGCTGGGATGGCTCGGTTTTGCCCTGGTAGAGGCCAGCCAAAGTCGCACTCAGCAAATGGGTGTGAGAAAAAATCAGCGTATAAACGGATTCAGCAAACGAGTGAAGGTGCCAGTCAGTTTGACCGGAGCACTCAGCACCGAGAGCGTAATGCAGTCCTCTGAACCAAGTGCGACAGGCTTGTGCTCATCCTGTTCGGTCAGAACCACAAAATCCCATTGGCTGAATACACCTTTATGGTCGGAGAACATTCCCTGCAGCACGATGGTTGTTTCAGTACCACGGTGTGTGTGAGCGGGGGCCTTACCCCCGGCTACCAGCTTCTGCAGGACAACCTGTTCATTCTGGCCCGGAAACTTCCCGGTAATATCCAGAACGCTGACATCCCCCAATTGCCGTTTCCAGGGCAGATTGTTTATGTCTTCACCCAGCAATTTTTGTAGCAGGCTCGTCTTGGGCTGCATTTTTACTTGCGGCCTGGGTTCTGTTGAGCTGTCTATTCTCGCGAGGATGTCATCGAACATCGTTCCGGAAACGCTGACTTTCGGCTGCTTTTCCATCACCACAGCACCCAGGCTGTCGAGGGTGTCTACCTGGCAGCGGCACTGTGCGCATTTGTCGAGATGGAGGCGGATGCAAAGAGCATGGGGTTCGCTCAGGTTGCCCGCACTGTATTCCATCAGGCTCAGGCTATCGGGGTGATGCCGTGTCATACGTTCTGATCCTGCAAAATCACTTTCAGTTTGCTCAGAGCAAGGCGCACCCGGCTCTTTACTGTGCCCAAGGGAATGTTCAGTTCGTCTGCCACCATCTGGTGGGACTTCTGCTCCATATATACCTTGGCAATGACTGTAATCTGGTCTTCTGGCAACTGGCTTAGCGACTCTCTGACGCGACGCTCGGACATGAGACGGTGCAGTGAGGTGACCGGCTGATTGTCGTCTTCTCCGGGAATCTGCCATAGATCTTCGGTTTCCACTGCCATCTCCACACTGGAGCGACGCATCTTGCGCAACATATCGATGCGCTGGTTACGTGCGATGGTGAAAATCCAGGTAGAAGCTGCGGCTTTTTGCCAGTCATACAGGCAGGCCCGGCGCCAGATAGAAACGAACACTTCCTGAACCAGTTCGTCTGCGTGGCTGGCCATGCCATTAGCCATGGCGTAATACTTCAGCTGTGGCGCGAAGTGCTCAAATAAAGAGTGGTAGGCTTGGCGATCCTGGCTTTTCCCCACTTTCACCAACAGCTGGCTCCAGGGGTCCTTTCGGCCCTCGGCACGTGCTGGCTGTTGATCCAGTGTGGTCACCGGACGCTCCTTGACAGTTGCATGGTCTATGTTTGTTACGTTACTCATTCTATGCACTCGCCCCGGGATTGTCAGTTACGATATTTACGGGGCGGGTTTCAGAGCGGATCAGTTGTGTTTAAAAGAAACGCTTATTCTTCGAGATAAGTGTAACCCTCAAGCCCGGCAGCCAACTCTTCCAGCAGTACGGCTTGGGTACTTTCAGGCAAGTCACTTGCGGCAAACTTGTTGCGGTAAGCTTGCAGCAGGTTGTTGGGCTCGAAGTTAACATACCTGAGCACGTGGGCCACAGTGTCGCCGATAATGGGCGTGTTGATATCATAGCCCCCGGAATCGTTCAAACGTACGTCTACAGAGTGTGTGTCACCAAACAGGTTGTGCATATCCCCCAGAATTTCCTGATAGGCACCGGTCATAAAGAAGCCCATCAGCAAAGCCTCGCCAGGCTTCTCTTCGGGCAGGGGAAGGGTGGTTTCCGTGCCCTGGCCATCCACATAGCGGTCGATGCGGCCATCCGAATCACAGGTGATATCCTGAATCACCGCCCTGCGGGTGAGCGGGCGATTCAGGCCGTTTATGGGCATTACCGGAAATATCTGGTCGATGCCCCATACATCCGGCAGCGACTGGAAAAGCGAGAAGTTAACAAACAACTTCGCAGCCAGTTTTTCGTTCAGCTCGTCAATGATTTCGCGGTGGGCCCGGCTGTTTTTATCCAGTTGGCTGTGAAGTAGCCGGCAACAGCGGATGTACAGTATTTCTGAATCGGCACGCTCCTGCAGAGTGAGTGTGCCGTGGGCAAACTGGCCGTGAACATCTGCCATGGCGTGCAGAACGTCGTGATAGATTTCTGCCAGCGAGCGTGGAGATTCCGGGTCTTCCAGGCTTTTAAGGTCTCGCCAGAGATCTTGCAGAGGTGCCGGTGCATCCTCAGCTGGCTCTTGGGAAGAGTGATCTTCCGGCTCCTCATGGTCAATTACATTGGTCACCAGCACGGAATGGTGCGCGGTCAGTGCCCGGCCGGATTCGCTGATCAGATCCGGGTGCGGAAGGTCGTAACGATCGCATTCAGTTTGCAGCACACGCACCACGTTGTAGGCATACTCATACATGGTGTAATTCATGGAACAGGCGCTTCGGGAGCGGGTACCTTCGTAGTCAACGCCAAGCCCACCGCCTATATCCACGGTGTTCACCGGGGCACCCATGTGTCTCAGTTCGCTGTAAAAGCGCGCACATTCCCGCAACCCGGTCTGAATATCGCGAATATTGGCTATCTGGGAGCCCAGGTGGAAGTGCAGCAGTTGCAGGGTATCCAGGGCATCGGCTTCGCGCAGAGTGTTGACGACATCAAGAACCTGGCTGGCGGACAAACCGAACTTGGATTTTTCGCCGCCCGTGTTCTGCCAGTTACCCTTGCCAATGGTGGCCAGGCGAACCCGAACACCGATGAGCGGAGAAACCTCCAGCTTCTTGGCTTCGTCCAGAATCAGCGGCAACTCTGATTGTTTCTCCACCACAATAAACACCCGGTGGCCAAGCTTCTGGCCGATTAGAGCCAGGCGGATGTACTCTCTGTCTTTGTAGCCGTTGCACACGATAACCGAGCCAGTCTGCCTGGCCAGTGCCAGCACGGCCATGAGTTCTGGTTTGCTGCCGGCCTCCAGGCCGATTTGGCCGTTGCTGGCAGCCGGTTCTGCGGCAATCAGCTCTTCAACCACTCGCCGCTGCTGGTTTACCTTGATGGGGTAAACCGCTGTGTATTGCCCTTGGTAGTCATGCTCAGCGGTTACTTTATTGAATGAATTGCACAGCTTGTTCACCCGGTCGTGCAGAATATCTGTAAAGCGGATCAGCACAGGCAGTTGTAGCCCGGAGTCCACCAGCGAACGAGTTAACTCCGGCAGGTTGATCTCCGCATCGTTCTTGCCTCGGTTTGGCCGAATAACAACCTCACCCTCGGGATTAACGCCAATATAGCCATCGCTCCATTGGGTGATGTTATAAACCTTGTGGGCCGGTGAGGCGCTGGTGTTGCTCATGGATACTATCCTTATGAAAACCGGGGGCCGGGCAGGCCGGCTTAATGATTGGTATTGTAGGGTTTAGCCATTGCCGCTGAAAGGGCCTGTTTCCTTGGATGGGGTTGTAACGGCAGCAAACCTCAATAATTGCCAACAAACACTATGGCTGGCCGGCGCAGGCCCCTACAATACACATTTTGACCATTGCGCCAGGGTTTTGCAGGAGAGCACCATGACAACGCTGAATAAAGATTGGTTCACCGAAGTATTCCAGGATCAGGGAACCGCATTTTCCCTCCAGGTGAAAAAGAAACTGCACGAGGAGCAGACACCGTTTCAGAAGCTGGAAATATACGAAACGGAAACCTTCGGCAATCTTATGGTGCTGGATGGCTGCGTAATGCTGACCACCCGGGACAACTTCCTTTATCACGAGATGATGACCCACCCGGTGCTCTTCACCCATAAAAACCCGAAAAAGGTTGTGATTGTGGGAGGCGGAGACTGCGGTACCTTGAAAGAAGTGCTGAAACACCCTGATGTGGAAGAGGCCTGGCAGGTTGAGATCGACGAGCGCGTTACCAGCATGTCCGAGAAGTACTTCCCTGAGCTGTGTGAATCCAATGATGACCCACGTGCCAACTTCTTCTTTGGCGACGGTGTTCAGTGGATGCGGGAGGTGGACCCCGGCAGCATCGATATCATCATTATCGACAGCACCGACCCGGTTGGCCCCGCAGAAGGCCTCTTTGCTCTGGATTTTTACCGCGATGCCATGCTGGCGCTGGGTGAGGGCGGTATTATCGTGCAACAAAGCGAATCGCCGTTGCTGCATACCACTACCATTATCAAAGACATGCACAACGACATGCGCAAGGCCGGCTTTGATCACGTGCAAACCCTGCCGTTTCCACAGCCCGTTTACCCCACCGGTTGGTGGAGTTGCACCATGGCCAGCAAAGACAATCCGCTGCGATATTTCCGTGAAGACGACGCCAACAAGCGGCCCTTCGTAACCCGCTACTACAATCGTGGCATTCACTACGGCGCGCTCGCCATGCCCCAGTTCATGATCGACGCCCTTGAAGACGAAACGCGTCCCGGAGAGGGTTAAGGCGGGGCTATGCTCAGAGCAAAAAAAGGGGGGAGCCAAGTGGCTCCCCCCTTTTTTTACATGAATAAAGCCTGTATCACTTCCCGGTAACAAACTCCGGGTAGGCTTCCATGCCGCACTCAGCCAAATCAACGCCCTCGTACTCTTCCTGTTCGCTGACCCTTACTCCCATCACCGCTTTGATTATGCCCCACACCAGCAGGCTGGCCAGGAACACCCACCCGAAGATGGTTGCCGCGCCGATCAACTGCCCGCTGAAGCTTGCATCTCCGTTGGTAATGGGCACGAGTATCAGGCCGAGAAACCCGCATACGCCGTGAGCCGAGATGGCGCCCACTGGGTCGTCGATACGCAGTTTGTCGAGAAAGATAACGCTGAACACCACTGCTACACCACCCAGACCACCCCATAGAGTTGCAATCAGTGCACTTGGGGTGGAGGGTTCGGCGGTGATAACCACCAAGCCGGCGATGGCGCCGTTGAGGAGCATGGTTAAATCCGCTTTACCAAACAGCAGGCGACCGGTTGTCAGGGCGGCTATAGCGCCACCGGCAGCAGCAGCGTTGGTGTTGAGGAAAACCATGGCAACCGAGTTGGCACTGGCGATATCACCCAGTTTAAGAACAGAACCGCCGTTGAAGCCGAACCAGCCCATCCACAAGATAAAGGTGCCTAGCGCAGCCAGGGGTAGGTTAGAGCCCGGGATTGCCCGGATTTCGCCTTTGGGGCCGTATTTGCCTTTTCGGGCGCCCAGCAGCAGCACGCCAGCTAGAGCGGCGGCTGCACCGGCCAGGTGGACAATGCCAGAACCGGCAAAGTCACTGAAGCCAAGGTCACCCAGGTTGTAAAGCCCGAAAACATCCTTGCCTCCCCAGGTCCAGGAGCCTTCCAGAGGGTAGATTACTCCGGTCATCACTACCGCAAAGGCGAGGAATGCCCAGAGTTTCATTCGCTCTGCTACGGCACCGGATACGATCGACATGGCGGTAGCGACAAACACCACCTGGAAAAAGAAATCTGCAGCGCTGGAGTAAATCGCACCGCCTTCGAAGCCATCTTCCCGGCTTGCAAAGTCACCCAGAACTGCCACCGCATCGGTTTGCTCAATGCCGCTCAGCAGAAGGGTGCCGTCGTACATAATGGCATAGCCGCACACCAGGTACATGGTGCAGGCAATGGCATAAAGCGCGACGTTTTTGGTGAGTATTTCGGTGGTGTTTTTAGCTCTTACCAGCCCGGATTCGAGCATGGCAAAACCGGCGGCCATCCACATAACTAATGCGCCGCACATCAGGAAATAAAAGGTATCTATTGCATACTGCAGGTGAAAAATATTGCTTTCCATAGGAAGCCCTCCGCACAAGGCACTTCAGATTGGTTTTTTTGCGTTGGTTTGTTCAGGTAACCAGAGCTGGATCAGACCGCTTCTTCGCCAGTCTCGCCTGTCCGGATTCGAATCGCCTGTAGCAGTTCGGTTACGAAGATCTTGCCGTCGCCAATTTTGCCGGTGTTGGCAGCCTTGGTAATGGATTCGATAACCTGGTCCAGAAGATTGTCGCCAATGGCTACTTCAACTTTTACCTTTGGCAGAAAATCCACCACATATTCCGCGCCACGATAAAGTTCTGTGTGGCCTTTCTGCCGCCCGAAGCCTTTAACTTCGGTGACGGTTACGCCTTGTACGCCAATCTCGGATAGTGCCTCTCGGACATCATCCAACTTGAAAGGCTTGATGATCGCTGTCACAAGTTTCATTGCTTTCTCCTTGGTAAAACCGTCCCAACATGAGAGGCCAGTGGCCATTCGTTGAGTTCGGAGTGCTGCCGCTCTGCACGTCAACTGTGCGGATTGCGTACAAGAGCTATAGCACCGGGTGTGCCAACGCAAAAAAATACTTTTAAATCATGGGTTTGATGATCTTTTGTTGCATGTTGCTGTTAGTCTGATAGCCAGTTTGTGCACCAGATCAGGGCGCTCTGCCATCCCTTGAGCCACATTGGAGCAAACCAAGGGGCAGGCAGCGCTATTATAGTGCCCAACGTGCCTAGTATGGCAGGGGTGGCGGTGTGATACACTCCTGCTAACAGGTCGCGGCTCTTGTCTTTTGGCCGAAATCGGACATTATTTTAATCAGTGAGGTGATGAGTGAAAGGCCCACAGGATATTTTTGCGCAGTTACAGGGGCAGTTTGGGCAATTTGTGCCGGATATGGCACGCGCCGCCCGGGACGATTTTGAAACCCAGGCCCGCGCAGCGGTTACATCGGTTCTGTCCCGCCTGGAACTTGTAACCCGTGATGAGTTTGATGCCCAACAAGCAGTGCTTATGAAAACCCGTGAAATGGTAGAAGCCCTCGAAAAACGAGTGGCAGAGCTGGAGAAGTCTCCGAAAGCTCAGTAAACCGAATTCATCCTGGCAGGACGCCGGGCTCAGGTGGGGCTAACCGTTGTGGTCCCGCACTGATACTCAGAAACCATGGAAGGTTGTTATGCTTGCTGTCGTTCATTCCCGCGCCATTATTGGCGTGTCTGCGCCGGAGGTCACGGTAGAGGTTCATCTCTCCGGGGGGCTTCCCGCGCTTTCTATTGTTGGCCTGCCAGAAACCGGCGTGCGTGAAAGCCGCGAACGCGTAAGAAGTGCCCTGCTGAACGCAGGCTTCGAATTTCCAGCCAGAAGAATAACCATCAATCTTGCCCCCGCAGACTTGCCAAAAGAGGGCGGCCGATTTGATCTGCCCATCGCTCTTGGTATTCTCGCCGCCTCCGGGCAGATCCCTGCTGAAAGCCTCACCGCCTTGGAATTCCTTGGAGAGCTCTCACTCGATGGCGCGCTCCGCCCGCTAAAAGGTGTGTTGCCCGCCGTTTTGGCTGCGCGAAAAGCAGGGCGGGGTTTGCTGGTGCCCAATAGCAACGCTGACGAAGCGGCGCTTGCAAGCCAGGGCGATGTGCTGGCAGCGGGGCATATACTGGCAGTTTGCGAACACCTGAGTGGGCGCGCCCGTTTGGTGCCCGTGCCCCGCACAAAGCCGGAACACTTGGCATGCGCAAGTATGCCCGATCTTGCGGATGTGCGAGGCCAAAGTGTCCCTCGTCGAGCGCTGGAAGTGGCTGCCGCTGGTTCCCACAATTTACTCTTCTTTGGCCCCCCGGGAACCGGTAAAAGCATGCTGGCCAGCCGGTTACCCGGAATACTGCCGGATTTGAACGATGATCACGCCATGGAAGTGGCCAGCGTGCATTCGGTCGCAGGGTTGCGGGTAGGAGAGGGTGGTTGGCGCCAACCACCGTTCAGATCTCCCCACCATACGGCGTCTGCTGTGGCTTTGGTGGGCGGAGGTAGCAGCCCCCGGCCGGGAGAAATATCTCTGGCACACCGGGGGGTGTTGTTTCTCGACGAGCTGCCGGAGTTTGAGCGCCGGGTTCTGGAAGTGCTGCGTGAACCTATGGAAACCGGTGAGATCTCCATCAGCCGTGCCGCGCGGCAGGTCACGTTTCCTGCACGGTTTCAGGTTATCGGCGCTATGAATCCTTGCCCATGCGGCTACAGTGGGCATCCAACCATTGAATGCCAATGCACGCCCCAGCAGGTGATGCGTTATCGCTCGAAAATATCCGGTCCGTTGTTGGATAGGTTCGATTTGCATGTGGAGGTGCCTGTGCAAAGTGGCGACGTATTGATGCAATCCGGCGGGGATGGCGAGTCCAGTGCCCTGGTGAGAGAGCGGGTAGCGTTTGCCAGAGATCGCCAGACTCAACGTGGCTGTGTTAATGCGACCCTGTCAGGGCGCGAGCTGCAGAAGGTCTGCCGCCTTGAGCACACTAGTGAAAAGCTGCTTTCCGGGGCAATGGAGAAACTGGGGCTGTCAGCCAGGGCGCTGCACCGGATACTGCGGGTTGCGCGCACGCTGGCGGATCTTGAGGGAGCTGACTCGGTTACTCAGCCACATCTGATGGAGGCGTTGGGCTACCGACAGTTTGACCGCCAAACCGGAAAGAGTTCTGTGGTATCCGCCTGATTCTTTTTACTCTGGTAAACTGTGTGCAAACTCCGTTTACAACACCCGCAGCCTGGGGTTAAGGATTGCAGATGACTCACCAGAAAGAACCACACGACCTTGGCGACGAAAACGAATCGAAACAAGCGGCAAGCGAATCGCCTATTACGACTCGCCGTGGCGTCCGCAGCTTTGTTTTGCGCCAGGGGCGTATGACCGAAGGCCAGAAAAAGGCCTACGAACGCAGTTGGCCAAAGTTTGGCCTGGCCCGTGAAAACGGCATGATTGATCCACGCCAGGTCTTCGGCCGTGATGCCATGCTCAACCTTGAAATTGGTTTCGGCATGGGGCGTTCGCTGGCAGAAATGGCCGAAGCGGCCCCGGAGCAGGATTTCATTGGTGTGGAGGTTCATTTACCGGGCGTCGGCGCATTGCTCAAAGAGATCGAAGAGCGGGGCCTGGAGAACATCCGCGTTTACAACATAGATGCTAACGATGTGATCGATTTGTGCCTGCCGGACGCCTGCCTGGATCAGGTCATGGTGTTCTTCCCGGACCCCTGGCACAAAAAGAAGCATCACAAGCGCCGGTTGGTTCAGCCTGAATTTGTCCAACGCATACGCCATAAGTTGCGTGTTGGCGGCATTCTGCATCTGGCCACTGACTGGGAAAACTATGCAGAGCATATGATGAAAGTGATGGGTGATTCTGAGGGGTTTGCCAATACCCAGGAGCAGGGTCAATACTCACCGCGGCCGGATTATCGCCCGGTTACCAAGTTTGAAAAGCGTGGTGAAAACCTGGGTCATGGTGTTTGGGACTTGTTGTTTCACCGCACCAACTAGGTTTCACGCCTGAGCAGCTACCCCGGCGCTAATGGATGGCGCCGGGCTGCACGGATAATCACAAGCCCTGCAAGGCCTAGTGTAAGGGCCGTGAATTTGGCCAGGGAACTGATGGTGGCCGCAAGGCTAATGGCATCCGTGGGCGCCTCCAGGTTATTCAGCAGCAAGACATTCTCTGTCGCATCCGCCACGCCGGCAACAATAAACAGTGCCCTGACCCAGCGTGCGGCGGTTTGTTCACGAACGCCTGGCCGGTCGAGAGTGCAGTGTCGGGTTAGCAGAATCAGTGTCAGGCAGTAGATCGGGATGAAAAAGAAATCGAGCCAAAGAGACAGTTTGGCCCACTGCAGACCCCCCTCTCCCCAGCTTTGTACAATCGCCAGCGCTTGCTCAGCACCACCCGCTAACTGAAAGCTCACAATGCCCTGATGCGCAGACCCGGTTTTCAGAGGCTGATTAATCAGTATTAGCACAGCGAGTAACACCACCGTTGCTATCAGGCAGCCTTTCAGACCTTTGGGGAAAGCCAACAATCGTTTTGCCGTGTCCATTACAGAAAACGCTCCAACAGGCTGTTGAGATACCTTTGCCCCAAGCCGGTGGCTTGAAGCCGGTCATCCGTCAGCAATTTATCATCACGCAACGACTGAAGTTGTACCTCAATGGATGACAAGGGTAAACCCGTTCGCTCATAGAAAAGGCGTTCATCCACCCCTTCGCGCAGGCGCAGAGCGTTCATCAGGAACTCCAGAGGGAGTTCTGCCACTCCTATCGTGTCGCTTCCGGCGGTACGACTGCCGATCCGGTTGAGGTAGGCCTCTGGCTGACGTGTTTTCCAGTAACGCTTTATGGTGCCGTCGGGAAGGCTGATTTTGCCGTGCCCTCCTGCACCTAGCGCCAGATAATCCCCGAAGGTCCAGTAGTTGAGGTTGTGCCTTGAGGCCTTGCCTTGCTGGCACCAGGCAGACACCTCGTAGTCGCTGAATCCGTGCTGGTACAGAAACTCACTACCGCGCTGGGCAATTTCCCAGAGTAGTTCGTCGTCTGGCAAGTCTGGTGGTCGGCTGTAGAACTCTGTATTCGGCTCCAGCGTGAGCTGATACCAGGATAAATGAGGCGGTTCATGGCTCATTGCGGCCCTGAGATCTTCCAACGCCTCGTTTGGAGTTTGGCCGGGTAGGCCGTGCATCAAGTCCAGATTGAAGTTGTCGAAGCCGGCTTTTTTGGCAGACTCAATTGCTCTGTGTGCTGCCGTGCTGTCATGAATACGGCCGAGGGCTTTCAGGTGAGCCGGGTTGAAGCTTTGCACGCCGATAGATAAACGGTTGATGCCGGCGTCGCGGAAGGCCTCGAACCGGCCTTCTTCCAGAGTGCCCGGGTTAGCTTCGAGGGTGATTTCTGCCTCGGCTGCAAAGGCCAGTCGCTCCCGCAGTCCTTTGAAAAGTTTTTGGTAAAATGCGCCACTCATCAGTGAGGGTGTACCACCCCCGATAAATACGGTTTCTACAGTTCGGCCCGACGCCAGTGGGAGGTCCTGGTCAATGTCTTCAAACAGGGCATTAAGGTAGGCGGATTCAGGTATGTCGTTCTGAACAGCGTGGGAATTGAAATCGCAGTAGGGACATTTGCGCACGCACCAGGGTACGTGAATGTACAGGCTAAGGGGTGGCGTGACCGGCTCGGGTGTGAAAGTGGCCAAGGAACTCAGGCCTCAGCCTTGAGCTGTTCCATAAGCAATGCCAAGGCGCGGCCGCGGTGACTGATCCGGTTCTTCTCATCCCGGCTCAGCTCAGAAGCGCTGCAGTTCTTTTCCGGGCAAAGAAAGATGGGATCGTAGCCAAAACCACCGTCGCCTCTGGGTGCCCTGAGAATCGTGCCTGGCCAACGTCCATGGCACACAATGGGAGTGGGGTCGTCTGCGTGGCGCAGATACACGAGAACACAGTGGAATTGTGCGTTGCGCTGGCCG
>Ga0209075_1004082_pt1 | contig 11850 bp, 9 predicted proteins | sample Stecom2011_FD_187523 | JGI IMG/M metagenome (GOLD analysis project Ga0209075, IMG submission 187523) | Agricultural soil microbial communities from Utah to study Nitrogen management - Steer compost 2011 (SPAdes) (version 2) | ecosystem: Environmental > Terrestrial > Soil > Agricultural land...
CCTGGCTGAATTCTGTGACAGCCTGGCGGCGCTGCACGACAAAATCCGCAACCGGCACCGCCAGTTCCTGCTGATTGGCGAAGACGGGCAGCTGGCGCCCATGCTGGATGACCTCAAATCCTGCTGGCAGGATGATTCCGGCCAGGCAGGCGACGCCTGGGCCATGGCGCCAGTCAATTACAGCACTAGTGAAGCCTGGTTGACGTCAACGCAGGTGAATTTCTGTGCCAAGGCCTACAGCACCGTTGCGGTGGACCATCCGGATGCTGCCGCGCTGACGGTTCTGGGAGGTTTCCTGCGCAATGGCTACCTGCACCGCGCTATCCGGGAAAAGGGCGGTGCCTATGGTGGCGGTGCCGGCCAGGACAGCGTCAACGGCGTGTTCCGTTTCTTCTCATACCGGGACCCGAGGCTGGCGGAAACCCTCGACGACTTCGACGGCGCCCTGAACTGGCTGCGCACGGAAAACCACGACGCACAGTCCCTTGAAGAGGCCATCCTTGGTGTTATCGGCCAGTTGGACCGCCCGCGGTCACCCGCCGGTGCCGCTCGCCACGCGTTCCATAACAAGCTGTTTGGCCGCACGCCGGAGCAGCGGGCCCGGTTCCGGGAGCGAGTGCTCGCGGTGACGCTGGACGAGCTGCAACGGGTTGCTGATACCTGGCTGGTGCCGGAAAACGCCAGTGTGGCAGTGGTTACCAACCCGGATAACCGCGCTGTGGCTGAAGGCCTCGGTATGGCTATTCAGGAACTCTGAGGCAAGTGCTGAGCCACCGGTGTTACCGGTGGCGCTTCAGTCCCGTTGTGACCATGATGCGGGTGGATATCTCCTCAACCGAATAGGCCGTGGTGTTCAGGTAGGGGATGCGCTCCCGCTTGTACATCAGTTCAATTTCCTCGATTTCGTGCATGCATTGCTGAATCGATGAGTAGCGGGAGTTCGGTCGCCGTTCATTCCGGATGGTTGCCAGTCGTTCCGGTTCAATCGTCAGCCCGAAGATCTTCTCTTTGTGGGGGCGCAGAGCCGCAGGCAGTTTCTGATCCTCCAGATCTTCCTCCGTAATGGGGTAATTTGCCGCCTTGATGCCGTATTGAAGCGCAAGGTACAGGCACGTCGGCGTTTTGCCGCTTCGGGAGGCGCCCACCAGAATCAGGTCCGCTTCGTTGTAGTGTCGCGTGCGAGCGCCATCGTCGTTATCCAGTGCAAAATTCACCGCGTTGATCCGGCGCTCGTAACTGCCTTCGTTATTGATGGCGTGGGATTTACCCACGGTGTAAGACGACGATGAGTTAAGTTCCTGCTCCAGTGGGCTCAGGAAGGTGCCAAAAATGTCGATCATGAAGCCGTCGGCGGTACTGATGATCTCCCGGATACTGCTGTTAACGATGGTATCGAGAACCAGGGGCGCGGCACCGTCTACCTCCGCAGCCTTGTTGATGCGTTTGACCAGGTCATGAGCCTTTTCTTCATCATCAATATAGGGCACGGTTATACGTTCAAAATCGATCTTCTCGAACTGGGCAAGCAAGGCATGGCCGAGTGCTTCCGCCGTCAGGCCTGTGCCGTCCGAAATAAAAAAAGCGGTTCTTTTCATGGCTGTATCCGGTTTGGTTTTGGCTGATTGCCGGGAGTTGTTCCGAAGCTCCCTAGGTAATTTCCGCAGGTTACAGTATCATACACGCCAGATTCGAGACTCCGCGCTACACAGACTCAAGGGAGACGTGCTTTGGAAGATTACATCATCTGGTTTGACCACCTGGGAATGTCCGATGTTGACCGGGTTGGAGGCAAAAACGCTTCCCTCGGTGAAATGATCAGTAATCTCGCCAATGCAGGCGTTACCGTTCCCGGTGGTTTTGCCACCACTGCCTATGCCTACCGCGAGTTTCTGGCCACCGATGGCCTGAAAGACAAAATCGACCAGGCGCTTGATGCCCTTGATGTAAACGATGTTAACGAGCTCGCTCGTGTCGGTGCCCAGATTCGCCAATGGGTGGTTGATACTCCGTTCCCCGATAGTCTGGATAATGCCCTGAAAGAGGCATTTGCGAAACTCCAGAATGGTAACGAAGACATGGCTGTGGCGGTTCGCTCGTCTGCCACTGCAGAAGATTTGCCGGATGCCTCCTTTGCCGGCCAACAGGAAACCTTCCTGAATGTGTCTGGCCTGCAGCAGGTTCGCACTTCGGTCAAAGAGGTGTTTGCTTCCCTGTTTAATGACCGGGCGATTTCCTACCGTGTTCACCACGGCTTTGATCACAAGCTGGTAGCGCTGTCGGCGGGTATCCAGAAAATGGTACGCAGTGAAACCGCTTCCAGTGGTGTGATGTTTACCCTGGATACCGAATCCGGGTTCCGCGATGTAGTGTTCATTACCTCGTCCTACGGTCTGGGTGAAACGGTCGTTCAGGGCGCGGTTAACCCGGATGAGTTTTACGTGCACAAGCCTACGCTTGAGGCTGGCCGCCCGGCGGTGCTGCGCCGGAACCTGGGCAGCAAGGCCATCAAGATGGTTTACCATTCTGAGCCGGGCGAAGGCCAGTTCGTGGAAACCGTCAAAGTGGAGCAGGAAGACCGTAACCGCTTCTCCATTACCGATGCGGAAGTGGAAGAGCTGGCCAAGCAGGCCATGATCATTGAAAAGCACTACCAGCGTCCGATGGACATCGAGTGGGCCAAAGACGGTGACGACGGCAAGATCTACATTGTTCAGGCCCGCCCTGAAACCGTGAAGAGCCGCGCCTCAGCCAACGTGATGGAGCGCTACCTGCTGAAAGAAACCGGTAAGGTGCTGGTGGAAGGCCGCAGTATCGGCCACAAGATCGGCAGTGGTCCGGTCAAGATTATTACTAGCATTAACGAGATGGACCGTGTTCAACCCGGTGATGTGCTGGTCACCGACATGACCGACCCGGATTGGGAACCGGTGATGAAGCGCGCTTCCGCCATCGTCACCGACCGTGGTGGCCGTACCTGTCACGCGGCGATCATCGCCCGTGAGCTGGGTATTCCTGCGGTTGTGGGTTGTGGTGATGCCACCGAGTTACTGAAAGACGGCCAGGATGTGACCGTATCCTGTGCCGAAGGCGACACTGGCATGATCTATGAAGGTGCCCTGGACTTCGAGCTACGGGAAAACACTGTGGATTCCATGCCCAACATTCCGTTCAAGATCATGATGAACGTGGGCAATCCGGACCGGGCCTTTGATTTTCAGGCGCTGCCCAACGAAGGTGTTGGCCTGGCTCGCCTTGAGTTCATCATCAACCGCATGATCGGTGTACATCCGAAGGCGTTGCTGAACTACGACGGCCTGCCCCGTGATATCAAGCAGACGGTCGAAAAGCGTATTGCTGGCTACGCCTCCCCGGTGGATTTCTACGTCGACAAGCTGGTTGAAGGTATTTCGACCCTGGCCGCAGCATTTGCGCCGAAGAAAGTGATTGTGCGGCTGTCCGACTTCAAGTCCAACGAGTATGCCAACCTGATTGGCGGCACCCTGTATGAGCCGGATGAAGAGAACCCGATGCTGGGCTTCCGTGGCGCATCCCGTTATATCTCCGAAACCTTCCGCGACTGTTTCGAGCTGGAGTGCCGGGCGCTCAAGAAAGTCCGTAACGACATGGGCCTGACCAACGTTGAGGTAATGGTACCGTTCGTGCGCACCGTGGGCGAGGCCGAACAAGTGGTTAATCTGCTGGCGGAGAATGGCCTCAAGCGTGGCGACAATGGCCTGCGGGTTATCATGATGTGTGAGCTGCCGGCCAATGCGATTCTGGCTGAACAGTTCCTGGAGCACTTTGACGGTTTCTCAATCGGCTCCAACGATCTGACGCAGCTGACTCTGGGTCTCGACCGGGATTCCGGTATCATTGCGCATCTGTTTGACGAGCGGAATGATGCCGTCAAAGCCCTGTTGTCCAACGCTATCCAGGCCTGTAAAAAGGCTGGGAAGTACATCGGCATCTGCGGTCAGGGCCCGTCTGATCATCCGGACCTGGCCAAGTGGCTGATGGACGAGGGTATCGATACGGTATCCCTGAACCCGGATTCCGTTCTGGATACCTGGTTCTTCCTGGCAGACGAGAAGATTGACTGAGCGCGAATATTTCGGAAAAGGAGAGTAGCAGGTGAGCAAGATCATTACGCCGGATCTGTGCGACGAGTTTCCGGAAGTGCAGGTGGTTGAGCCTGGCTTCAACAACTACGGTGGTGTGCGCCAGTTTGGCGGCGAAATTGTTACCGTGAAGTGCTTTGAAGACAACTCCGTGGTCAAGGAGCAGGTAGGCCTGCCGGGCAACGGTCGGGTAATGGTGGTAGATGGTGGTGCATCCAAGCGCAATGCGCTGCTGGGCGACATGCTGGCGGAGAAAGCCGCAGAGAATGGCTGGGCTGGGCTGATTATTTACGGCTGCATCCGGGATGTAGACGAAATTGGCCAGACCCACCTGGGTGTGCAGGCGCTGGGCACGGTTCCCCGGAAGACTGAAAAGCGTGGTATTGGTGACCTGAACATTCCGGTCACCTTCCACGGCGTGACCTTTCACCCGGGGCACTACGTGTATGCTGATAACAATGGCATCATCGTGTCCGAGAAGCCCCTGGTTTGACCCGGGGTTGTTCGGGAGAAATAAAAAACGGCGGCCTTTTGGCCGCCGTTTTTTATTGGGTGACTTCTGTGATGTTGACGCCGATCAGGTAACCTTCACCCTCCGGTTCGCAACGGATGACCTCGCACACAGTCTCCAAAGGGGGGAGCTGGTTATCTGCGCCTTCCAGGCGGGTTCTGAGTTCACTGCCTACAGGGATCGCGTCGTCCACAAACAGCTGCATGCCAGCGGCGCTCAGGTCCCGGCAGATGCCGGTAAAGGTATCGCCCCTGGCATTGGTGATTTCAATGCGGCTGTTTACCTGCATCCGGTGAAAGTCACGTTTTTCCGAGTAATCTTTCATGGCATTTAGGCCCAGTTGTCGGTTTTTCTTGTTGGTTTGAGCATCGGAATGAGCAGGGCCAGCAGAACGCCGCCAAGCACCAGACCGGCGCCCAGCAGCATGAAATCGGAGTCCTTGCTGGCTTCAAGTCGTTCATTCTCTGCCGTCAGTACTTCCAGATCGTTACGCAGTTTCTGATTTTCCTCGCGCAGCTCCCGGTTGCGTCGTTCCAGGTTGATGGAGTCCGCTGCAATATCCTTGATGCGGGTGAGTTCCTCCTGAAGTTCGCCGGCGCGGTTGGAAAGGCTGCTTTCAGCGTTCTGCAGGTTGTCGCGCTCCTCGGTAACCGAGGACAGCTGCTCACGCACGCGGGTCAACTCTGATCGGGCCTCTTCCAGTTGCTGGGTGGCGCGCCTTAACCGGTCAGCAGCAATGGGCTGGTTGCTGAGATACTGGCTTGAAACCCAGCCTTCAGTGCCTTTGGGCGTTTTCACCTTGGTGTAACCGTCGCCTACCTCCAGCACTTCCAGCGGTGTGCCGCTGGGAACCGCGTTTTCAATAATCCGGAACTGGGAGCCGGGTCCGGATCGAACGGGCAGGTACAGCTTGTCGTCAACCCACACGGTACGGGCCTGAGCGACGGAAACCGACGCGATGATAAGCAAAAGGCTAAGCAGAAGACGGAGCGATGTCACGGGTTACGTTCCCTGATATGGTCTGTTGACGGTCATTCAAACACGCAATTTTGTCACAAGGTGACGGGTATTCAAGCAATCGCGGGTTACAATCCGCTCATGCAGTGCTGTTGCCTGGTTACGCTGTCACCACCTCAGGGCAGAACAACCTTGTAGGGCTTGACGGTAACGGATTGATACACACCTGCTTCAATGTACGGGTCGGCATCCGCCCACGCCTGTGCCTGTTCCAGTGATTCGAACTCGGCGATGACCAGGCTGCCGCTGAACCCGGCTTCGCCTGGGTCCGGGGAGTCGATGGCCGGGTGGGGGCCGGCTACCAGCAAACGCCCCTCGGCTTTCAGTGCTTCCAGCCTGGCAACATGAGCCGGGCGGGCGGTCATCCGAAGGGCCAGGCTGTTGGGGACATCTTCGCTGATAATGGCGTAATACATGGGTGCTCCGGTGCAAATTTCGGTTTGGTTAGGGCCGGATAGCCAACACTGGTACACTGGCGGCTATCGCCCAGTTCAGGACTGTTTGTGACTATACCTCAAGACCCGAAACCGTGCATTGATCTGCATTGCCATAGCACCGCATCCGATGGTGCGTTAACGCCGGAGGACCTGGTCGCTCGGGCAGCAGAGCAGGGTGTCAGCCATCTTGCACTGACCGACCATGACACCATTGCTGGTCTCGCTCAGGCCCGCGCCCGGGGGCAGGAACTGGGGCTGTCACTGATTACCGGTGTTGAGCTGTCTTGTGTCTGGCGCAGCCACACCATTCATGTGGTCGGCCTGGACTTCGATGAAGCGGATCCGGCCTTTCTGGAGGCTCTGGCGCAGCAGAACGAGAACCGGTGGCAGCGAGCGCGGTTGATTGCCGATAAGCTGGCTCGCCTGAAGGTTGACGGGTTGCTGGAGAAAGCGACAGCATTGGCCGGAGGTGACGTTCCCGGACGGCCGCATTTTGCCCAGGTTCTGGTGAATGCCGAGGTGGTGCCAAAGACCGCCCATGCGTTCAAACGCTACCTTGGCTCCGGTAAGCCCGGTGATGTGAAGGCCTGCTGGCCCGAATTATCTGAAGTGGTGCAATGGATCACTGATGCTGGCGGCATCGCTGTGCTTGCGCATCCCCGAAAATACCGGCTGACGGCAACCCGCCTGCGTGAACTGACAGCGGATTTTCGCCGGGCTGGTGGTCGGGCGATTGAGGTATCGGTATCCGGGCAGTCCAGTGGTGATCTTGGTTTTGTGGCGGAACTGGCAAGGCGGGAACGGTTGCTGGCGTCTCAGGGCAGCGACTTTCATTTTCCCGGCGCGCCCTGGTGTGAGCTGGGCCGTATCATGAAAATGCCAGAGGGGCTGGAGCCCGTCTGGCATCATTTCAGGCAACCGGTGAGCGCTTAGTCTGGTGCGTGGAACAGCAGGTAGAGGTCCGTCAGTGAATCCGGAATGGCTTCCGCCATGCGGCCTGACAACTTCTCATCGTTACGCACGTTCTGGAAGTCCTCGTCCTCGAACAGGCCGGACAGGGTAAGCATCGGCACCATCAGGTCCGCGACGTCCTCCTCGCTGGCGGCATCGAGCCAGGCCTCTTCATTTTCCAGGAAGGTATCAACAAACCCGGCGCACCAGTTTTCAAGCGCGTTCATGGGGTCGCCGTCTTCCGGTTCGGGCAATTCCAGGGGTTGCCCCATGTCCAGGGCATGGGCCATATCAGAAGCCAATACTTTCACGCAGTGAGCGAAGACCTCCGGTACCTTGCCGTCCGGCAGGGTGTCTGCGCCGGTGGCAAGGCGGAAGATGTCTTCCGCCCCCAGGCTGACCGGGCCGATAACGCTGGCACACACCACGCCGTGGAACCCGAAGAAATCCAGGGCTTCGTCTCCCCAGGGCTCAGCAAACAGGATGTCTTCCAGCGCCTCGATATCCGAATTGGTCAGCATAATCAGTTACTCCCGGCCTTTTTGGCTTCGGCGGCCGCACGCTGGCGTTTGCGGACCTCGCGTGGGTCGTTGTAAGCGCGGCCCGGAGTGACCGGAACGTCTGGTATTTCATCCTGTGCCGGGGCGCTCTGCGCATTATCGGCTTTTTCTTCTTCCTTGGTCTCTGCGACAGTCTTGGCCTCAGCTTCCGGTTTTGTCTTGTCAGCCTCGGCATCGGCCTTGGCTTCGGAGCTTTCTGGCTGGGTTTTTGGCGCTTCACTCCCGGTCTTCTCGGCAGTTTCAGCCGGCTCCGGCTTTTCAGCCTTCGGGGCATCCGCCGTTTCGCGGTCTGCGGCCTTGCTTTCGGCCTTTGGCGCTTCTGCCGCTTCGGCAGGCTTGCTCTCGGACTTCGGCGTTGCTTCCGGCTTGTCCGTCGGCTCAGTCGCTTTTACTTCGCTGTCGGTCTTGGTAGCCGGCGTTTCAGCGTTGTCGCTATCTGCAGCCTTGTCTGCGGCTTTCGGTTTGCGCTGACGGTTTGCCGGGCGAGCCTTGCGGGGTTCCCTGGGCTCTTTGTCCTTCTCAGAGGTACCGGAGTCAGGCGCGTCAGCCGGCTTCTCGATGTCCGCCCTGGCGTCGGTCGTTTCGCTCGCCTTCTGGCTGTCAGTCGGGTTGTCTTGCTCCGCCTGCTTGTCAGCCTTGGGTGACTCCACCGTGGCCTTATCTTCGGCGGCAGCGACCTTTGGTGTTTCAACCTTCCTGGGCTGTTCAACCGGTTGCTGGGCTGGCTGTTGCTTCGCCTCTTCGTTACCGGTCTCTACGCCTTTCTCGGGCTGAGTATCCTTCTGGTGTCTTTCGCTGCGTTCTGCCTTGCGCGCAGCCGGTGTGCTGGCTGGAGACTCGGCAGGTGAGCCGTCGCGATTACGCTGGCGGCGTGGCTTGCGACGTTTGTCGTCTCCACCCTGCTTGCTCTCGGCCGGGGCCTTCTGGGCATCTTGCGGTTCGCGATGGTCTTTCTGGTCTTTCGCATCGCGCTGCGGACGATTGCGGTTCTGGTTGCGACCCTGTGAGTCCTTGCGATTGTCCCGACGGCTCTCACTGCCTTTTGTGTCCGCACCGCGGTTATCGCCGGCCTTGTCCTGCTGCCCTGAACGATTCTGGGCACCGCGAGACGGTTCATCGTTGCGGTTGCCGCGATTACGGTTGCGGTTGTCATCAGCGCGGGTTGGCTGGCCACCCTGGCGGCGGTCGTTTCCGGTGCGATTGCCACCCTGGCGCTGGTCGTCACGGGCTACCCGTGATTTGCGGCGGTCCTGGCGGCCCTGGTTGCGACGGTCTCCGGCGCGGTCACGGCCGCCGGCGGCTTGTTTGGTGTCGGTCTGCTCCTGCTCACCGCGGAAGAAACAGGCAATTTTCTTGCCGAGCTTGCGGAACAGGCCTTCCTCCGGTCCCGCTGGTTCAGCGGCGGACTGGGGTGCTGCCGGGGCAGGGGCTGTGGGCCGGATGGCCTTCACGGCAGCCTGCTCACGAACCGGCTTTTCGGTGGTCTGTACTTCGGCGCTTTCCTCTTCCCGCTCGTTGTATTCCTGGGCAACCTGATGGCTGGCAATATGCTCAGGAGTTGCTTCATCCTGACGCAGACGGATGATCTCGAAGTGCGGTGTTTCCATATTTGGCACCGGAGCAACCACCACGGAAACGCCCTGGCGAGCCTCGATGTCGGCCAGCTGCTTGCGTTTTTCGTTCAGCAGGAAGGTAGCCACGGACACCGGCACAATGGCGCGGACTTCGGCGGTCTTTTCCTTGGACGACTCTTCGTAGATCAGTCGCATGATGCTCAGGGCCAGGGATTCAATACCCCGGATAGTGCCCTGGCCTTCACAGCGCGGGCATACTTCGCTGCGGGTTTCACCCAGTGATGGGCGCAGCCGCTGACGTGACATCTCCAGCAGGCCGAATCGGGAAATCTTGCCGACCTGAACGCGGGCCCGGTCGATTTCCAGGGCTTCACGCATTTTCTGCTCGACTTCGCGCTGGTGCTTGGCGGGCGTCATGTCGATGAAATCGATAACGATCAACCCGCCCATGTCCCGCAGGCGCAGCTGGCGAGCGATTTCTTCAGCCGCTTCCAGGTTGGTCTGCAGGGCGGTTTCCTCGATATCGTGACCTTTGGTGGCCCGGGAGGAGTTGATGTCAATGGAGACCAGTGCTTCGGTGGGGTCGATCACAATGGAGCCGCCAGAGGGCAGCTTCACTTCCCGCTGGAACGCGGTTTCGATCTGGCCTTCGATCTGATACCGGCTGAACAGAGGGATTTCATCCTTGTAAAGCTTGATCTTGTTCTCGAAGGTGGGCATCACGGCGCGTACAAAGCTGAGTACATCTTCATAAACGCCGTCAGCGTCGATCAGGACTTCGCCGATGTCCTGGCGGAGGTAGTCACGAACGGCCCGGATAATCACGTTGCTTTCCTGATGAATCAGGAATGGCGCCTTGCGCTCGCCAGCGGCCTGGGTAATGGCTTCCCAGAACTGCACCAGGTAATCAAGGTCCCACTGGAGTTCTTCGGTGGTACGGCCAATTCCGGCAGTGCGTACGATGATGCCCATGGATTTCGGCACTTGTACGCCGTTCATGGCATCTTTCAGTTGTGCCCGGTCGTCGCCCTCAATGCGGCGGGAAATGCCACCGGCGCGGGGATTGTTGGGCATCAGTACCAGGTAGCGGCCGGCCAGGGAGATGAAGGTGGTCAGGGCTGCGCCCTTGTTGCCACGCTCCTCTTTATCAACCTGTACGATGACTTCCTGGCCTTCGGACAGAACGTCCTTGATGTTAATTTTGCCTTCGATCTGGCCGGGAGACTTCTTGAAGTACTCTTTGGAGATTTCTTTCAGCGGGAGGAAGCCATGGCGCTCTGCGCCAAAGTCGACAAACGCCGCTTCAAGGCTGGGTTCTACGCGGGTGATCCGGCCTTTGTATATGTTGGCTTTTTTCTGTTCACGGGTGCTGGATTCGATATCCAGGTCAAAAAGCCGTTGGCCGTCTACCAGAGCTACGCGCAACTCTTCAGGGTGAGTTGCATTGATCAGCATTCTTTTCATGGAAAGAAAGGGTTCCTGTCGTTTGTTAGTGACAGAAAACCGGGGGGATTCGCATCAGCGAAGCGGGATGTGCGTGCCGCGGGCCCTGTTACAGCAGGGCGGGCCGGCGGCCAGACGGATCAAACCCTTATGGGGCTTGATCCTGTATGTCTGAGACCACCGCCGACGATCCGCCTGCCTGACAGCAGGGAGAGGTCGAATAGGGTGAGTGTCTGTTGACGCATAATATCCGTTTTCAGGTTCACACAAACTCCTGGGTCTCACGTCGTATTGGTTTGCTGGACGGCCCGGGTTTGCATGGTAGTGATTCTTCGCGATGTCGCCCGACGGTTTTCCGGTCGGTTTTTCCTCTCCCGGGCAGGTCGCAGCCTCTCTGGGTCTGCCCTGTGGCCCGGGAGTTTGTTTCACGCCGGGCCCGGTAATGATTGGGCTTCGGCGTTCAATCTCTTAATCAGTGTCGGTATACTGCTGCCGCTCCGGCTTCTGACCAGAGTTCGTCAGGCCGTAGTCAAACGGCAGAGCACGCCGGAATATAACAGTAAAGCGGTATTCGTTCAATCCCGCGTTGATCACCCAGTAAAAGGTATCCCATGTCGCGCAAGCCAGTAGCCCGTCGTCAGCCGCCAAAACGCGGCAATCCGTCCCGTGGGGGATCAGGCCGGGCAGGACCGGTGTCCTCTGATGGGCATCGCGGAGAGTTGCCGGCAGGCCAGGTTCAGAAGGGTGTCCAGTGGGTGACGGTGGACGAGGATATGGCCGGCCAGCGGGTCGACAATTTCCTTCTTGCCCGCTTGCGCGGGGTGCCCAAAAGCATTGTGTACCGAATCGTTCGCAAGGGTGAGGTGCGGGTTAACAAAGGTCGAGTAAGGCCGGATTCCCGCCTTCAGGCTGGCGACGTGGTGCGCATTCCGCCGATTGTCCAGAAGAGCAAGCCGGAGTCGCCTACGCCCGGTGATCGGGTGCAATCGGTTATGGAAGCGGCGGTGGTCTTTGAAAATGACGATATGCTGGTGGTGAACAAGCCCTCGGGTATTGCCGTTCATGGTGGCAGTGGCTTGAGTTTTGGTTTGATCGAAGTGCTCAGGTCGGCCCGGCCGCAGGCAAAGTTTCTGGAACTGGTGCATCGGCTGGACCGGGATACGTCCGGTTTGGTGATGGTGGCTAAAAAACGGTCGGCGTTGCGTTTTCTTCAGGATGAATTGCGGCACAAACGCATTC
>Ga0209075_1004084_pt1 | contig 11847 bp, 6 predicted proteins | sample Stecom2011_FD_187523 | JGI IMG/M metagenome (GOLD analysis project Ga0209075, IMG submission 187523) | Agricultural soil microbial communities from Utah to study Nitrogen management - Steer compost 2011 (SPAdes) (version 2) | ecosystem: Environmental > Terrestrial > Soil > Agricultural land...
AAAACCAACAAGTTAGAGTTTCAAACCAAAAACCTCATTTTTACAACCAATGGATTTGCATCGCAACTAATATCTAAAAAAGTGAAACCAGCTAGAGCACAGGTTTTAATAACAAAGTCTATAAAAAACCTTCATATTAAAGGTACGTTTCATTTAGATAAAGGGTATTATTACTTTAGAAACATAGACGATAGAATCCTATTTGGAGGAGGTAGAAACCTCGATTTTGAAGGCGAGGAAACCACTGAATTTGGCCAAACGGAACGCATTCAAAATAAATTAAGGGAACTTCTAAAAACAGTAATTTTACCCGAAACAGATTTTGAGATAGACTATAGTTGGAGCGGTATTATGGGTGTTGGAACGAGTAAGGAGCCTATTGTAAAACAACTTTCAAATCGTGTATATTGTGGTGTTAGATTAGGCGGAATGGGTGTTGCCATTGGAAGTTTAATTGGTAGAGAAATAGTGGATTTAATCGAATAAGATGCTTAAAAGATTCTTCAAATTTATTTTTAAACTCATAGTTGGTGCAATTATCCTATCTATAGGCATGGTTATTTTGTACAAATGGGTGCCAGTTCCTATAACTCCTTTAATGCTTATTAGAGGGGTTGAAAACTATCAAAATGATAAACCTTTTTCTTGGGAACATGATTGGGTTTCGATAGATAAAATTTCTAAAAACATGCAATTGGCAGTTATTTGCAGCGAAGACCAAAATTTTTTAAACCACAAGGGATTCGATGTAAATGCAATAGAAAAGGCTTATGAAAACAACAAAAAAGGCAAACGCATTAAAGGAGCCAGCAGCATAAGTCAGCAAACAGCTAAAAATGTATTTTTATGGCCAGAACGCAGTTGGTTGCGAAAAGGTTTAGAAGTATATTTTACCTTCCTAATAGAAACTATTTGGTCTAAAGAGCGAATTATAGAAGTGTACTTAAACAGCATTGAAATGGGTCCTGGTATTTATGGAGCCGAGGCGGCCGCAACTTATTGGTATAATAAACCTGCCTCAAAATTAACTCCATATGAAGCGGCTTCTATTGCAGCTATTTTACCAAATCCGTTAAAATTTAAAGCTCGTCCTGCCACTAATTATATTGAACGTAGAAAAGCATGGATCGTGAGACAAATGGGCTATTTTGGAAAGCTGGATTACAATAAATCAGATGGAAAATAAATTAGGGGTAAAGCAGCAATTATTTTCTCAATGTGAGGCGTTTTGTAACTCCCGACTTAATAACATTCAAAAAACCATTGAGGAGATACAAGAGTCGCTAACTTCTGAAACCAAGAGTAGTGCTGGAGATAAGCATGAAACTGGAAGAGCCATGCTGCAAATTGAACGTGAAAAAGCAGGAAGCCAATTGGCTGAAATTCAAAAATTACAAGAATTGCTTTCTAAAATAGATGTGTCTAAAACGTCAGAATCAGTTTGTTTAGGATCTCTTGTAATAACGTCTTCCTCAAATTACTTTATTGCTATTAGTGCTGGGGAATTAAAAGTTTCAGATCAGATATTTTACGCGATTTCTCCAATAACTCCTATAGGAAAATTGTTGATGGGCAAACAGGTTGGAGCCTTGTTAAGTTTTAGGGAACAGAAATTTACAATTGTTGCTATTTTATAATCAAATAAATCTCTGTGTTTTTGTCGAGGTAATCTTTATGTTCAAGAAGAATGGTTTGTCCGTTTAAGTCTGCTTCAATCAAATAAAAAGGTCCTTTAAAATAGCTGGTTTTTACCGTTGCTTTTAAATTTGAATTTCCCACAACTTCTATTTGATGCGCATAAATAATCTTTCCGTCAATCACATTAAACTCCCCAAAGAAAGATGCTATTAGTGGCGACTCGGGATACTTGTACAAATGTTTTGGACTGTTGTTTGCCACAATTTTATGTTCGTTTAAAACAATCATTTTATCTGAATAAGGCAAAACATCTTCTTTATCGTGGGAAGCAACAATACACGCAATGTTATTTTCCTTTAAAAAATGGAATAAACGGCGTCTTAAACTTTGCTTCTTATAATTGTCTATATGACTAAATGGCTCGTCCAATAAAATAATTTCTGGAGCATTGGCCAATGCTCTTGCTAAGGCTACACGTTGTTTTTGTCCGCCACTTAAAAGTTTCACTTTAGTATCAGTAAATGGCGTTAGCTCAACCACTTCCAGAAGTTCTTTTATACGTGCTTGCTTTTCTTCGGGATAAAAATTAGATAAGTGTTTCCCAATATTTTCGGCCACCGTGGTATATGGCATTAAATCGAATTCCTGAGAGACATATTTCATAAAATCGTAACCAACAACCAAGTTATGCTTGGGGCCAAGAATTTCATTGTCTTTCCAAAATATACTTCCTTGATTGGCATCTAATTCCCCATAAAGTAATTTTAATAAAGTACTTTTTCCCGAACCACTTTCTCCAATAATAGAAAGGTGCTCTCCTGCATTTAGAACAAAATCTATGTCTTGGAGAACTGGTTTTTTCAGGTATTTAAAAGAGATGTTTTTTACTTGCAGCATCTTACAAAAATAACATAAAAAAAAGCCGTTTGAAATTTCAAACGACTTTAAATTTATAAGAGAAAATTTTAGCCTTTTACTGCTTCATCTATTTTTTTAGGTAAGGTTTTAAAGCCCATATTAAAAAGTGTAAAACCAAAAATATCAGCACTTTGTTCAATGGTTTTACTTACTGGGGTTCCTGCGCCATGACCTGCATCTGTTTCTATTCGGATAAGGGTTGGATTAGTTCCTGTTTGTTTACTTTGTAATTCTGCAGCAAATTTAAAGCTGTGCGCAGGAACCACTCGGTCGTCGTGATCGCCGGTAGTAATTAAAGTAGCAGGATACTCCACGCCTTCTTTAATATTATGTAAAGGCGAATAGTTTATTAAATAAGTAAACATGTCTTTATTGTCGTCAGCTGTACCATAATCGTAAGCCCAGCCAGCCCCTGCTGTAAAGGTATGGTAACGCAACATATCCAAAACACCAACGGCCGGTAAAGCTACTTGAAACAGGTCTGGACGTTGGGTCATAGCTGCACCAACTAAAAGACCTCCATTAGAACCACCTTTTATAGCTAGGTATTTTGAAGAAGTATATTTGTTATCTATTAAATATTGAGCAGCAGCAATAAAGTCGTCGAAAACATTTTGCTTTTGCATTTTGGTACCTGCGTCGTGCCATTTTTTACCATATTCTCCCCCACCACGTAAATTAGGAACCGCATAAATACCACCTTGTTCCATCCAAACCACATTGGCAATACTAAAAGCAGGAGTTAAACTAATATTAAAACCTCCATAGCCATAAAGAATGGTTGGGTTGTTTCCGTTTAATTCCAACCCTTTTTTATGCGTAATAATCATAGGTACTTTCGTACCATCTTTAGAGGTAAAAAACACTTGGTTGCTTTCGTAGTCATTTGGATTAAAAGCAATTTCTGGTTTACTATATAATGATGAAATTCCTGTTTCTATTTGATAGTTGTAAATATTTCCAGGAGTAATATAATTGGTAAAGGAATAATATAATTCAGTTTCATCCTTTTTAGCTGAAAAACCTCCAGCAGTTCCAAATCCCGGAAGTTCTACTTCGCGAACCTTAGTGCCATCGTAATTGTATTGATATACTTTTGAAACAGCATCTACCATATAAACGGCAAATAAATAATTACCTGCTTTTGAAGCCGATAAAACATGTTCGGTTTCTGGAATAACATCGACCCAATTCTCTGGAGTAGGGTTTGAAGCAGATACTTTTACCACGCGTTTATTTGGTGCGTTTAGATTAGTTAATAGGTAAAGAACATCACCTTTGTTGGTAATTACTCCCGTGTCGCTGTCTGTATCTCCTAAAATTTCAACAAAGGATGAGTTTGCTTTATTTAAGTCTTTTACATATAATTTATTTCCAGACGTGGACACTTTTGGATTTATAAATAAAAATTTATCATCTTCAGTAACATTTCCTGTAATATATCGATGTTTTTCTGTGTCTGTTCCTCCATAAATAAGCAGGTCGTCTTTTTGAGGCGTTCCTAATTTATGATAGAAAACTTTATGCTGATCGGTTTTTGCAGATAGTTCGCTTCCTTCAGGTTTGTCGTAGCTAGAGTAGTAGAAACCTTCGTTTTTATACCAAGAAACACCACTGAATTTGATGTCAACCAACGTGTCTTCAAGAATTTCTTTGGTTTCGGTATCAATAAGGATGACTTTTCTCCAATCGCTGCCGCCTTCGGAAATTGCATAAGCTAACAGTTTACTGTTTTTCGAGAAAAATAGCCCACCTAAGGAGGTGGTTCCATCTTTACTAAACGTATTTGGATCTAAAAAGACCTCCTCTTCAGTAGCATCTTTTTTCTTTCTATAAATAACCGATTGATTTTGAAGTCCATTGTTTTTATAATAATAATTATAGTCTCCCTCGGTTGAAGGTGCTCCAATTTTCTCGAAATTCCAAAGGGTTTCTAATCGATTCTTTAAACTGTCTTTATATGGAATGGTTTCCAAATAACCATAAGTTAATTCGTTTTCTGTTTTCACCCATGCAGCCGTTTCCGCACTTCTATCGTCTTCTAACCATCTATATGGATCTTTAACTTCTGTTCCAAAATATGTGGTAAAGGTGTCTACGGTTTTGGTTTTAGGATAGTTCAATGGCGCTTCTGGGTTTTTAGTGTTTGTCTCGCAACTTATAATAAGTGTTGCACATACACATGAAATAATAATTTTTTTCATAAGGATGTTATATAGATGAATTTAATACTTGACTTGAATAAAAACATAAGCTCCAAAAATAAGCAAAACCAATTAGTTTAATTCCAAAGGCTTTGTTAATTAATAAGATGCAAAAAGACCGCTTTCGAAAGGGAAAACGGTCTTTTAAAATTAACACTAATAGTTAAATATTATAAATCGAATTTAATGCCTTGGGCTAATGGCAATTCATCCGAATAGTTTACTGTATTTGTTTGACGACGCATATATACTTTCCAAGCATCAGATCCAGACTCACGTCCACCACCTGTTTCTTTTTCGCCTCCAAAAGCACCACCAATCTCAGCGCCTGAAGTTCCAATATTTACGTTTGCAATTCCACAATCTGACCCTGAAAATGATAAGAATTTTTCGGCTTCTTTCAATTCATTCGTCATAATAGCTGATGATAATCCTTGAACCACACCATTTTGTTGCTCGATAGCATTTTCAACTTCCCCTGAATATTTCATTAAATATAAAACAGGAGCAAAGGTTTCGTGCTGTACAATTTCAAAATGATTTTTGGCTTCAATAATAGCTGGTTTCACGTAGCATCCACTTTCGTAACCTTCACCTTCAAGTACACCACCTTCAACCAATACATTTCCACCTTCAGCTTTTGCTTTTTCAATAGCTGCTAAATATGTTTTTACGGCATCTTTGTCAATTAATGGTCCAATATGGTTTTTCTGATCTAGTGGATTTCCAATAGTTAATTGACCGTAAGCGCCTACAATAGCATCTCTTACTTTATCGTAAACCGATTCGTGAATGATTAAACGACGAGTTGATGTACAGCGCTGTCCAGCAGTTCCAACTGCTCCAAAAACAGCACCAGGAACAACTACTTTTAAATCGGCTGTAGGTGTAATAATAATGGCATTATTACCTCCTAATTCCAATAACGATTTTCCAAAACGCTCTGCTACGGTTACTCCAACAATTCTACCCATTCTTGTAGATCCTGTAGCAGAAATTAAAGCAGCACGTGGATCCTTAGTCATCATTTCACCAACTTTATAATCGCCAGTTATAATATTTGAAATACCTTCTGGTAAGTTGTTTTCTTTTAAAATTCCAGCAATAATATTTTGACAGGCAATAGAACATAATGGTGTTTTTTCTGAAGCTTTCCAGATACAAACATCACCACAAACCCATGCTAGAGCTGTATTCCACGCCCAAACAGCTACTGGAAAGTTAAACGCCGAAATAATACCAACCACACCTAATGAGTGCCATTGCTCACGCATAACGTGACCCGGACGCTCAGATGGAATTGTTTGCCCGTTTAATTGTCTGGATAAACCAACGGCAAAATCACAGATATCGATCATTTCTTGAACTTCACCATAACCTTCTTGTAAAGATTTTCCCATTTCATAAGAAACCAATTTCCCTAAAGGTTCTTTCAATTCACGTAATTTATTTCCAAATTGACGTACAATTTCGCCACGTTGAGGTGCAGGTACAGTTCTCCAAGTTAAGAATGCTGATGTTGCAGCAGTCATTACTTTTTCATAATCTTCCTTTGAAGTTGTTTTTACTTTACCAATTAAATTCCCGTCAACAGGAGAATAACTCTCAATAATGTCGCCATTAGAAAAGTTTTTTGAACCTGTTGAAGTTCCTTCATTTATATCTTTAACTCCTAGTTGTTTTAGAGCTTCTTTAATCCCGAAATCGGTAGCAATTGCTTCCATATTTACTTGTTTTTTTTACTGATTATTAAATAGAAATACAAAGATAGGAATAAAAAGTCGTTTTAGCCTGAGATGGCTTTTCTAAATAATGTAACTTTAAGACTTCTATTTTAAGATGTATTATTATGAAAAGCTATATGTATTTTTTGTGCTTATGCTTCGTTTTTTTTAGTTGTAAAAATGAAGAAGAACTAAAGGTTTATTCAAAATCTAAAGCTATTGAGGCCACTGCAACACAAACCAATCAATTTGCTATTGTTATCCATGGAGGAGCAGGAACTATTTTAAAAGAAAATATGTCTAAGGAAGATGAAGCAGCTTATAAATTAAAACTGGAAGAAGCCATTCGTGTGGGCTATGAAATTTTAAAAAACGGAGGAAGTAGTTTGGATGCCGTTGAACAAACCATTCATGTTATGGAAAATTCTCCCTTGTTTAATGCTGGAAAAGGAGCTGTTTTTACCAATGCAGGAACCAATGAATTGGATGCGTCCATTATGGATGGAAAAACCTTGAATGCTGGAGCATCTGCAGGAACTAGAACTGTTAAAAACCCGATTAGTTTGGCAAGAGCCGTTATGGAGCATTCACCACATGTTATGTTGGCCGGATATGGAGCAGATGTGTTTGCCAAAGAACAAGGTTTGGAAATTGTAGATTCCATGTATTTTTATACTGAAGATAGAATGAACTCTTTAAAGCGTGTAAAAAGGTATGAAGATGAAAAAAAAGCAGACAATAAAACAGCTTTTTATGATGCCACTATTAAAGACTCCAAATTTGGAACCGTAGGATGTGCAGCTTTAGACAAGCATGGAAATTTGGCAGCAGGAACATCAACAGGTGGAATGACCAACAAACGTTGGGGACGGGTTGGCGATGCACCAATAATTGGAGCTGGAACTTATGCCAATAACAATACCTGTGCTGTTTCCAGTACCGGTTGGGGAGAGTTTTTTATTCGCGCCATGGTAGCTCATGATATTTCCGCACTCATGGATTACAAAGGATTCACACTTCAAGAGGCTGCTAAGGAAGTCATTCAGAAAAAAGTTCCTGAACTTGGAGGAGATGGCGGAATTATTGCAGTCGATAAAAATGGAAATATGGTTATGGAGTTCAATACGGAAGGAATGTATCGAGCTACTATGAACGATAAGGGCGAACTAACCATAGGTATTTATAAAGATATCGAAAACTAGCTGATTTTCGGTATGCCATAAACCAATCAAAGTACTTACTTTGTAACTAAATATTACTTTAATACTTTTATTTTTATTCAATGAAAAATCTCCAATCTATGTCTTTTAAAAAAGTCTTAACTCTTATTGTTATACTATCCGTTATTGCTTCGTGTAAAAAGAACGAAACGGAAACCGATAATATTTTTAAATTTCGGGAATATATAAGTTATACTACTTCGGGTTTAAGCTCCATTGCCGAGCCTATTCAAATAAATTTAGCCAAAGAAGTCGAAGGTTGGGAAGCAGAACAGGAATTAACAGATAATGTAGTTACTATTTCCCCACATGTGTCGGGTAAACTTATAGTAATTAATAAACACGCACTACTTTTTAAACCAGATGAAACCCTAGAACCTTCAACGGAATATACAGTTACGGTTAAACTTAATAAAATCTATAAGGATATTCCTAAAGAACTGGCAAACTACACCTTTCAGTTTAAAACCATCACCCCTAATTTTACGATTGTTACCAATAATTTACAATCCTATAGTAAGGAATGGCAGTATGTTGAAGCGGTTTTACGAACTTCGGATGTCATCTCGCTAAAACAAGCTAAACAATTGGTCGAAGCCTCGCAAAATGGTAAAAAACTAGCTATTGTTTTTAATGAATACAACGAAAAAGCGAAATTTTTCGATTTTAAAATTGACAGCATCCACAGGGAGATTGAAGATTCTGAAATTCTTGTAAAATGGCAAGGAAAAGCGATTAATGCTGAAAACACAGGCGAAAAGAAACTGAGCATTCCAGGTATTAACAATTATACAATCACTAAGGTCGAAGTTATCCAAACCCCAGATCAATACGTATCAATTAACTTTTCCGATCCATTAAAAAAACAACAAAATTTTGATGGTTTGATTACCATTGAAAACTCGAAAAACCCGAAATTTATCGTTGACGGAAATATTTTAAAAGTCTATCCTGAAAGTAAATTGGTAGGCGATATTCAAGTGGATATTTTCCCAGGAATTTCAAATATAGATGGGTTTAAATTGAAAAAATCTTTTTCAGAAAAAATTACCTTCGAAAACCTCAAACCACAAGTTCGATTAATTAGTAATGGCTCCATTCTGCCAAATTCTAAAGAACTAAAATTTAATTTTGAAGCAGTTAATTTAAAAGCTGTGGATGTTCGGGTTATTAAAATTTTTGAAGACAATATTCTCCAATATTTACAAGACAATTCTTTGAATAGTGATGATGATTATGCCGTTAAACGAGTGGGACGTCGTATTGCCAAACAAACCATAGAATTGCAAACCGAAGCCGAAAATACGGGAAAATGGCGTGCCTACAGTATCGATCTTTCAAAGTTTATTAATGCAGATCCAGGTGCTATTTATCGTGTGGAATTAAGTTTTAATAAAGACTATTCCCTGTACGATTGTACTGCAAATACAACAGCTTCCATAAGTGACGACGAATATGATGATTATTATTACGAAGACGATTACTATGGTAACGATTATTCTGAAGATGCCTATACCGAAGACGACGATTTAAGGGAAGAAGCCTATTGGGATAATTTAATTTATAGCTATAAAAACTATTCGCATAACTGGAACGAGCGCGAAAATCCGTGTCATGACGCATATTACAATGGCAATCGTGTGGTATCTCAAAATTTGCTGGCGTCCAATTTGGGTGTTATTGCCAAGCGAAGCGAGCATAATTCCTATTATTTTGCAGTAACTAATATTTTAACCACGAATCCAGAAGCCAATGCTTCCGTGACACTTTATAATTATCAACAACAGGAAATAGCCACGCTTTTTACAGATTCGGAAGGCCTAATCACGTTTGATATAGATAAATACGCAGCTTTTGCTATTGTTAGAAAAGGAAACAATACAAGCTATGTAAAACTAAACGATGGTAACTCGCTATCTCTAAGTAAATTTGATGTTTCTGGAAATAAATTACAACGTGGACTTAAAGGTTATTTATATGGAGAACGCGGAGTTTGGCGTCCTGGAGACACTTTGCATTTAACTTTTATGTTGAATGATAAAGCCAATCCACTTCCAAAAGGACATCCGGTAAAATTAGAAATTACAGATCCTAATGGAAAATTAACCTATAAAAACATTACTACAGACCATCTTAATAATTTTTACAAATTTATAGTTCCTACCAATTCTGAAGATAAAACAGGAAATTACAGTGCTAAAGTATCTGTTGGTGGTGCCACATTTCATAAAACATTAAAAATTGAAATGGTAAAACCAAATCGTTTAAAAATTAAAATCGATTTTGAAAATGCCATTCTAACAAATAATGAACCTTTAAAAGGAACTCTGGATGTAATATGGCTTCACGGAGCTCCAGGGAAAAACTTAAAAGCTGAAGTTAAAGCAAAAATCAGTAGCTCAAATACCGGTTTTGAAAACTATAAGAATTACATTTTTTCCGATCCAACGCGAGATTTTAATACGGAGGAAATAAATGTTTTTGAAGGTCATGTCAACGCTGAAGGTATTGCTCAAATTAATAACAAACTAAAAGTTGGTAAAAATGCACCTGGCATGTTAAATGTTCAGTTTTTAGTTCGTGCCTTTGAAAATGGCGGCGACTTTTCTATGGATGCTTTTACTATGCCTTACGCACCTTACGAATCTTTTGTAGGTCTTCGCTCGCCTGAAGGTAATGCGTATGGTTCCTTTTTTACAGATGAAAATCAAAGCTTTGATGTGGTTGTGGTCGACAAAGATGGCAAACCCATACAACGAAATAATCTAGAAGTAAAAATCTATAAAATTGAATGGCGCTGGTGGTGGAATTCTTCCTATGATAATTTATCAAGTTATGTTTCCAGTAATTATCACAGACCCTATTTTGACACGAAGGTTAGCACAAATGCACAAGGAAAAGGGAGTTTCAAATTAAATATTCCAGATGAAGAAAACGGTCGTTATTTAATTCGTGTGGTCGATCCAGAAAGTGGTCATGCCACTGGACGCACAGCTTATTTTTATAAAAACTGGTGGCAAAAAGCTCCAACAAACGATAAGGAAGCAGCCAAAATGTTGGTGTTTTCAGCAGATAAGGAAACTTATAATGTGGGTGAAACTGCAACCATTACTTTCAATTCCGGAAGTGAAGGTCGTGCTTTGGTAAGTGTTGAAAATGGTACAGAAGTTTTAGAAACCAAATGGGTGAAAACTCAAAAAGGTGAAACGCTTGTCAATATCCTCATTACGCCCGAAATGGCGCCAAATGTGTTTATTAATATTTCACTTTTACAACCACATGCTATAACGGCAAACGATTTACCAATCCGCCTGTTTGGCGTTATTCCATTAATGGTTGAAGATCCAAATACCATTCTACAGCCACAATTAAAAATGCCCGATGTTTTACGTCCAGAGCAAGAATTTAAGGTGACTGTTTCGGAAAAAAACAAGAAAGCCATGACATATACCATCGCCATGGTAGAAGAAGGGTTATTGGACTTAACTCGTTTTAAAACTCCAAATGCTTGGGATGAATTTTATGCGCGTGAAGCTTTAGGCGTTAAAACTTGGGATATTTTCGATGATGTTATTGGGGCATATTCAGGTAGTATAGATCATGTATTCGCTATTGGAGGTGATGGTAGTGCAGAAGCTGGAAAAAACAAAAAGGCCAATCGCTTTAAACCTGTTGTAACCTATTTAGGGCCTTTTAAATTAAAAGCGGGCGAAAATAGATCGCATACCTTAAAATTACCAAATTATATTGGTGCTGTTCGGACTATGGTTGTCGCTGGAAATGCTGAAAATGAAGCTTATGGTAGTGTTGACAAATCGGTTGAGGTTAAAAAACCTTTGATGGTTTTAGCATCGCTTCCTCGAAAATTAAGTCCAGGCGAAAAAGTAACCTTGCCAGTGACTGTGTTTGCCATGGAAGACAAGGTTAAAAGTGTTCAGATTAGCTTAAAATTAAGTGATGGAATTTCAGTGGTTGGCGAAAAGACTAAAACTTTAAGTTTTGCTAAACCAGACGAACAAATGAGTTATTTTGAATTGGATGTCAGTCAGGCAAAAGGATTCAATACCATTGAAGTCATTGCCTCTGGAAATGGTGAAAAAGCAACTTATAAAGTCGAAATTGATGTTATAAATCCAAATCCAA
>Ga0209075_1004085_pt1 | contig 11844 bp, 8 predicted proteins | sample Stecom2011_FD_187523 | JGI IMG/M metagenome (GOLD analysis project Ga0209075, IMG submission 187523) | Agricultural soil microbial communities from Utah to study Nitrogen management - Steer compost 2011 (SPAdes) (version 2) | ecosystem: Environmental > Terrestrial > Soil > Agricultural land...
ATTTAAAGTTCAATTTGTAACAACGTTTGATTAGAATTCTTTGTAGTTTTGATTAAATAGAAGAAAGCTTCTAGCTCGAGTGGTGGATGAATTTAATTAAAATTTTTCTAAAATTTGAGTATTTAAAAGAATAAATAGTACCAAGCTCGAGTGGTGGAATTGGTAGACACGCTGGACTTAAAATCCAGTGAGCAGTAATGCTCGTACGGGTTCAAGTCCCGTCTTGAGTACTTAAAAGCTGTCCTTTGATTTAGGACAGCTTTTTTTAAATAGTATATCTAATGTACAACAGAAGTTGTGTATTCAACAATTTAATTTACAGACTGTTCTTGCTAAGGCGCATTTATATTGATGATTTTTCTCTATAAAAATAATTTTACCTATGCATCTGTAGCTATTCATTAAAACTTTATTTGATTGTCCGTTATCACTCATAATTGGCTGTTTTTTCATTCTGGACATAAATGAAAAGCAACTGTTAGTTTGGTTTTAAATTTGCGAACTGACGAAGCAATGTTTTGATAATCAGATGAATTTTTTCTTACACTCTAGCTTGTCGAGGTATCGGAATGACAAAAGATCTAAAACAATTCGTTACTATACATTACGAATATACATAAAACTTTATTTTATTGGTATTTATGAATAGAACTTGTCTTGACTTTTTTATTGAAGCGAAAAACAGTTGTTTTTGTCCTGTTTAAAGACTTTTCTGCACTTCATAGTGGAGCTATGGAGTATAAAAAAGACAAAAAAGAGGGTAAAAAGAAGATTTTGTAGCCAATTGAAAGTTAAGATGAGTTCATGTTGTCTTGTGCTAAATTCGTATATATTAAAAATATTTTTTTGAAAAGAATCCAGCCTAGAAATACAAGTAATTAAAAAATAGTTTACATTTGATTCGTTAATTACTTAACTAGTTTGTAGATGAAATTAAAATTTTTTGGTTTGCCTTTCATTCTTATTTTTATGATGGCGAGCTGTTCTTACGATGACAATGGGGCGTCTTCTCCAGGAGATAGTTTTCCTGAAGGGGAATCTTCTGGTGGTCAAAGTCAACCTGGAGTAATGACCGCAGGAGAGTGGAATGATCTCAATAATTGGTCTTTTTGGCTTGGCTTGATGCAATCGAATAATTATGCCACGATGCCTAATTATTGGTCGTTTTACAACAACAATCGTATCTCTGTACAAGTTTTTTCAGATAATGAAATCCCTGTAGTAAACGCTTCGGTTGAGCTAAAGCGTAATAATGTTGTTGTGTTCAAGGCTCGTACCGATAATAAAGGTAAAGCTGAGTTGTGGGCGGACTTATTACAAAACAATCCAAATTCAGATTTTTCAAATTTGATTATTGATGTGAATCAAGGTGCTGTAATAGTATCGGATGTTAAACCTTATAATGAAGGTGTAAACACAGTGTTAACATCCTTAAATGACGTCAACAATCGGATAGAAATTTCATTTGTTGTTGATGCTACTGGCTCTATGGGGGATGAATTAGAATTCCTTAAAACTGAATTATTAGATGTAATCAGTAGGATAGAAGCTGCTAATCCATTGGCTTCGGTTTATACTTCATCTGTTTTTTATCGTGACGAGGGGGATGAGTATGTTACAAAAATCGCTCCATTTACAAATGACATGTCAGCTACAATTAATTTTATCAAGCAACAGAATGCGGCTGGGGGCGGTGATTTCCCCGAAGCAGTTCACACAGCTTTGGACAAAGCAATTAACGAGCTTCAATGGTCTGTAAATGCAAAAACAAGAATTTTGTTTTTGGTTCTGGATGCTCCGCCTCATTACAATAGTTTTGTTGTAAAAGACTTACAAAGTTCTATTTTGAAAGCAGCTGAAAAAGGAATTAAAATTGTTCCGATTACAGCGAGTGGGATAGACAAAAAAACAGAATTCTTAATGCGTTTTTTCTCTATATCGACTAATGGTACTTATGTGTTCATAACTGATGATAGCGGTATAGGTAATAGTCATTTAGAACCCTCAGTAGGACAGTATGAAGTGGAATATTTAAACAATTTGATGGTACGATTAATCAACCAATATGCAGAATAACGCATAGTGATTGTTGAAAAAAAGCTGGTTCATTCCTAAGAAAGAACCAGCTTTTTTATTTACGGTCTTTTATATTTGTCTTCTATGTCACTAGTTAGAGCTTTCATAAAAGCAACAATATCGTTGATTTGTTGATCAGTTAATTCTTTATCGTTTTGAAGTTTTGCCATAATTCGAACTGCTTCTTCAAGACTACTAACAGAGCCATCGTGAAAATAAGGTCCTGTTTTTTCAACGTTTCTTAAGCCAGGAACTTTAAATAAAAACCTGTCATTTTCTTTTCCTGTTAAATCATATAATCCTTGGTCGATGTTTTTGCTTTTTGTCCATTCCCAATAATCGCCATACAAACCAAATTTTTGAAGAAAACTACCACCCAGCGCAACACCGATATGGCAAGTGATACACCCATTGTCCATAAACGCTTTTAAGCCGTCCTTTTCTTGTTGGGTCAATGCTTCTTCATTACCATCTAAAAAGTCATCAAAGCGTGAAGTTGGATTTAACTTTCTTTCAAAAGCGCCAATAGCGTTGGCAATATTCTTAAAAGTAATTGGCTCTTCAGTGTCAGGGTACACTTCACCAAAAAGCTTTTGATATTCGGGAATCTCTCTTAGACGATTTTCCAAAAATTCCTCTGAAGGAATATTATGTTCCACTGGATTAAGAATTGGACCTTCGGCTTGTTCCTCTACATCTTTAGCTCTTCCGTCCCAAAATTGGATACTATGGAGGCTTGAGTGAAAAACAGTGGGTGAATTTCTTGCTCCTAATTCTCCCGTATCCCCTGGTGATAACGCTAAATTGTCAACACCAAAAGTTTCTAAATTATGACAGGAGTTACAGCTAATGTTCCCGTCTTTTGATAAACGTGTGTCGAAATAAAGCTTTTTCCCTAAATCGACTTTATTTTCAGCGATGTCTTCATAAGGTACGGAATTGATTGATTGAAATAAAGTCAGTGCTTTTGTCAATAGCTCAGATTTTTCAACTGGTTGCTCAAGCTTAAAATTTTCGCTTGTTTTTTTACAACCATAAAAGGCTGTAAGCAAAAACACGATAAATGTTGTTTTTTTCATATTTTCCAACTGATATTAATGTCGTTTGTTAAAAACACAAATTTATTAATACACTTCGTGGGAAAAAATGATAAAAATCAGGTGTTGTGGATTTACAATCATTCTTAATAAGAAGAATAACACTTTTTATTCCATTTTGGAATCAATCTATTAAAAATGAAAGCCAAAAGTCGCTTTTATTCCGAATTTTCTTATATTAGGATTGTCTAGGTAACTTCCTCGCCAACTCATATCGATTCTTAAAGCTTTTAAAATATTTCCAATACCTACAAAATATTCGTAATATACTTCATCATTTGGTGCAATATACGTAATATTTGACGCATTGATGTCGATGTTTTGTTGCGAAATAGTACCCCAAGCACCTCTAACTCCTATAAACTCACGCAAGCCTAACTTTCTAATTCCAGGAATTCTTGAAAACAGCCTGCCGTTAAAATTGTGTTCCAGATGCAAGGCAATATATTCATCGGTAATAAATTCGTAATAATTTAGTTGACTAAAGGCATTGTCTATGATAAAATAAGATTGGTTACCAGGCAAAACGTTTAGAAGACCTAATGGTACGGTTCCAAAGGTTTTCCCTACTTCTAAAGTAGGAGTTAATCTTCCAAAACCACCAATCACAATAGGATGTCTATATAATAGTTGAATTTTTTTGTAATCAAAATCACTGCCCAACATATCTTTCACACCTAATGAATAGTTGAAAAAAACACGGGCATAATTAGCATCTACTTCCGTTCGATCCACTCCGTAACCTACTGTTTTTCTGTTGGGTGTATAATCGACTGACAGGTTTATTGTCGATTGATTCAGAGTGTTTTGAATTATGCCATTTTCATCAAAATACTCTAAAGAGAAAGTAGGGGAGGCTGTTTTTAGTTTTTTGTAGTCTATTGAAGTCGAAAGTTTTAAGTTTTTAAGGGGCTCGATTTCCAATCCAATTGAGCTCAAATTAATGTTGGATAACTTGGAGTTGTCACCGCTTGCTAGTAATGCACTTGAAGCAAAACTTCTTCCCAAAACATCGGTTATAGGAGATAGTGACGCTGCAATTTGTTCCACATCTCGACGGTTTCCTGCAAACAAAATAAAACGATTTTCTTTATCAAGCATAAATCTGCCTGATAACCCGTATTTGAATTTATTATCCTTAAACCCATATGCGGTATAACCTTCTAAACGCCACATGTCGTTTTGTCCAAAATAGGTTCTTCCACCGGCTCTCAGTCGCATTCCTTCCACATCATTGAATCCAAAAGTAGAAAAAATAGGTCCGTAATCGAAATTACCGATTTGTATATAATCACTTGCAAGTATGGTGCCAAGGCTGACATAGGTTTGAAAACGCTTATTCTTTTGTAATTCATCCAACATAGTATAAATGCCTCGTTCCTCTTCAGAGAGTGGTTCAAATCGATAGCCTTCCCAAAAATCATCCGAGCGGTTCATCAGCGCTTCATTATACGTATTGACTTCACTTCTATAAAAATTCAAGGGTTTAGGTTTATTAAAATCAAAACTATTAAAAAAAGTAGTTCTTTTTCCATACATTCCTTTAGACTTTTCAGTTTGTCTGATACTAAAATCAGTCATAATGTGGTCTTTGGTTAAAAGGAAAACACTATCGTTCAAAACTTCATATTCTTGTTCAATGTAAATGTCTCGTACCCAGTTAATATTGGCGTCTTTACTGATGGACATATTGATTTTTTTAATTGCCCAACTACCGTCGTTTACCCAAAAATCACCTTTAAAAGTCAATTCTCCTTTTCTGCGAGGATAATATACGATATTATAACACAATTTATCATCAATGTAGGCCGTGTCGTTCAACACATAGTTATAGACATTTATACCTGTCCGAGAGAGTGGACTCACAAAACTTTTGTCATAAAGTTGTAAATAATTATCATAGATATCGTATTCAACATACAAATCGTTTAGAAATGCCATTATGTGTTGGTTGTTATTGAACCCGGAATTTTTGTTCCCCGAAACGATTTCCTTCTTTAAATTAGCTCTATTATCTCCAAAAACATCCGAAGCTTTTTCGTTGATAAAAATGGGCAGATAGGTCTTGCCTGTTATATGTGAAGTATCCACGTGATTAAAGATGAACTCCATTCCATTAAAAATCTTACTTTGCATATAAGCGCTATCGATAGAATTAAGGTCGAATTCAATTTTTTCGTATTTTTGGTATGCATATTGATCGAAAAGGTGTAAACCGTTGTTTCGACGATTTTCCCAAATTTTTCGTAAAATGTCTAAAGCTGGATTATCCTTTTTAGATGTTTTTCCTGAGAATATTCTTATTTCATCTAAAAGAGTATTTTCCTTTAGTATGACTTTCAAGTTTAAATGCGTCGAATGAGGAAGGGCTAGAAAAACATCGTCATAACCCATAAATGAAACGACCAAAGTGTCTCTTTTTGATTTTGATTCTAAGTAAAATTGACCATTTTCATTAGTTATAACCCCTTCAGTAGTATTTTTGAAGTAAACACTTGCATAGGGAACAAATTGATCATATTCATCTGCAACGACACCGCCTACTTTTGTTTGAGAAAAGGTGTTTAAAGTCAGTGTAATAAATAAAAGGTTCCAAAAGCTTTTCATAACAAAACAACTCCAATCATTAGGACTGGAGTTGCAAATGTAAGTTAAATATTATTTTTTAGCACGGAATTTAGAAATTAACAGCTTAAGAGCTTATCTGTACATAACTTTTTTAACTGCTTTTACCACGTCTTGTGCATTTGGTAACCATTCTTGGAGCAAAACAGGTGAAAAAGGAGCAGGTGTGTCTGCGGTTGTAATACGTTGAATAGGAGCGTCTAAATAATCAAAAGCACGTTCTTGGACCATATATGTGATTTCTGAAGCGACAGAAGCAAATGGCCAAGCTTCTTCCAAAACAACCAAGCGATTTGTTTTTTTAACAGACTTTAAAATTGAATCGTAATCCATTGGACGGACAGTTCGAAGATCAATAATCTCACATGAGATGTTTTCTTTTGCCAATTCGTCTGCAGCAAGATACGCTTCTTTAATTATTTTACCAAAAGAAACAATGGTTACGTCGGTACCTTCACGTTTGATGTCTGCAACTCCTAATGGAATAGTGTATTCTTCTTCGGGAACCTCTCCCTTATCGCCATACATTTGTTCGGATTCCATAAAAATAACAGGATCGTTGTCTCTGATGGCGGATTTTAATAAACCTTTAGCATCATACGGATTTGAAGGAACCACGACTTTCAATCCTGGCGTGTTTGCATACCAATTCTCAAAAGCCTGCGAGTGTGTTGCAGCTAATTGACCAGCAGAAGCTGTGGGACCTCTAAACACAATTGGCATAGGGAATTGACCTCCACTCATTTGACGCATTTTTGCCGCATTGTTGATGATTTGATCGATGCCCACTAATGAAAAATTAAAGGTCATAAACTCTACAATAGGACGTAAGCCGTTCATAGCTGAACCAACTGCAATACCTGCAAAACCAAGCTCGGCAATTGGTGTATCAATTACACGTTTAGGTCCGAACTCGTCCAACATTCCTTTACTGGCTTTATAAGCTCCATTGTATTCGGCTACTTCTTCGCCCATTAAATATATTTTCTCGTCGCGACGCATCTCTTCACTCATCGCTTCGCAAACAGCTTCTCTAAATTGAATTGTTCTCATTTACATATAAATTGATAGGTGCACAAAAATAGTCATTTTTTTGTTTGAATTGAAAAATGTTTGACTAATTATTTTAAAATATGAAAATAACATACGTCTTGTAAATGAGGCAAAGAATAGATCATTCGTTTGTACTTTAAATAATTAGAAATGCAAATCCGTAATGTATCAAAAATACATCATTTCCTATTTCTATAGTTTGTGATTCCGTGCTTGAACGGAATCACATTTAACAGTTAATTATTTATGAGATGTTGATCTAAGTTTGTGGATTTTACGCAGTAAAACAATCTAAATTCCTATAAGTGTTGTATTATCAATGGTGTTAGGAGGTTGTTTAAATTAAAAACTATCATTAAAAGAAGGTGTTCAGTTGTAAAGTTTTGTATATTTGATAAGCACTGTAAAAAAAGGCTTCTCGTATTAGAAATTTAAACTTATTAGTAGTCGATTGATATTTGCTGGTTGCAGTTGGTGATGAATATGCCTCTAAATTCAAATCTTTAGCCATCATCATTGATCTCTTCATATGTAATGGATCGCTAACCAATAAAATTTTAGAAAAATTGTTTTGAAGTGTTATTTCTTTTGCAAATGCTAAGTTTTCTTGTGTAATTTTTGATTTTTCTTCTGTAAAGATATCTTGTGTAGATACGCCGTTTTTTATAGCATACATTTTAGCGACATACGATTCTGAAAACTTTTTGTTATCTGAAATACCTCCGGTAAATATGATTGATTTTACATAGCCGTTTTTATATAAATAAATACTGTGATTGATACGTTCTTTAAAAACCGGAGAAGGTTCGTTATTCCAAATTCCAGCTCCTAAAACAATTGCAGCATCTGCTTTTTGTGTTTGATTAATATTTGAAAAAAGGGAAATATTTACAGCAACTAAAATGAAATACCCTATGGTAAACAAAAGAAAAGTAATTGCGATTTTTTTAAAACTTATATTTATTTTCAAACTAATTTTTTTCCTTAATTGCTAGTGTACAAAAATACATAAAATTTTCACACTCCATATTTCCCTTTCAAAAGTTCAATGATTTTCTCACAACTTTTTTTCGACAACCTTTCAGAAACAAAGCTTTTCCATAGATTATCAATTAACAGTAACACAATTTCAGCCTCGGTTTCGGCTTGTGGATAATTTAAAGCTTCAAAAGTTTCAATCAACCGACTACGACTGGGTTTCATAAAATTGATGTGGTAATGTTGTGCAATCTGATTGAGTGGTAAAATTTTATACTGCATCCGCCAAAAATCAAATTGATTAGTTACTAAATGTAAGGGTAATTCGATAAACTGAGCTAAAAAGTCACTTTCTTTTTCTGCATTTAAAAAATGATTGGTAATGCGCACAGCCTCCACATACCCTTTTTTGATTAGATCTTCCAATAAATTGTCTTTTGTTCCAAAATGTTTGAAAATAAGAGCCTCAGACACACCAGCTTCCAACGCAATAGATTTAGTGGAAGTCGCTCTTGCACCTTGTTCGGTAAACAGGTTTAAGGCAGCAGTTAATATGTCTTGTTTTTTACTCATTTTTTTAGATTTTGGCTGATTTGCCTATTTGCCTATTTGCAGATTCGCAATGCCTACTAACTAATTAACTTGTGGCTTTTGGCTGATTCGCTTATTTGCTGATTCGCTTATTTGCAATGCCTATTAACTAATTAACTAGTGGCTTGTGGCTAATTCACTATTAACTAACAACCATTCACTAATTAACTAATGGCTTGTGGCTTCTTCACTATTAACCAACAACCATTAACTAATTAACTAATGGCTAATGCCTTGTGGCTTCTTCACTAATCACTAACTCACACGCTCCAAAATAATAGTATAACCTTGTCCAACACCCACACACATCGTCGCTAAAGCATATTTTCCTTGTGTTTTTTGTAATTCTAAAGCAGCTGTGTAAGTAATTCTCGTTCCTGACATTCCTAGCGGATGTCCGATAGCAATTGCACCGCCGTTTCTGTTTATACGTGGATCGTCGTCAGCTAAACCTAAAGCTCTTGTACACGCCAAAGCTTGTGCGGCAAAGGCTTCGTTGAACTCCATCACATCCATATCATCTAATGTCAATCCAGCTCTTTCCAAGGCTTTTTGCGTTGCAGTAACAGGACCAATACCCATAATACGTGGCTCTACACCTGTAACAGCCGAAGAAACAATCCGAGCCATAGGTTTTAAACCATATTTTTCAACCGCTTCGCCCGATGCAACAAAAACAGCTGCTGCTCCGTCGTTTAATCCCGAGGCATTTCCTGCAGTAACGGTTCCGTCTTTTTTAAAGGCAGGTTTCAATTTTTGCAATCCTTCTATGGTAGAATTCGGTCGAACAAACTCATCTTTTGAAAATACAATCGGATCTCCTTTACGTTGCGGAATAACCACATCCATAATTTCTTCAGCCAATCGACCGTTTTCTTGCGCTTTTGTCGCTTTTAATTGCGATGCCAACGCAAATTTATCTTGATCTTCGCGAGAAATCTGGTACATATCTACTAAATTCTCTGCGGTAATTCCCATAGGATCGGTGCCGTAAATTTCATTCATTTTTGGATTGACAAAACGCCAGCCAAACGATGAATCTTCCATTTTTGAATCGGTTCCAAAAGCCTTCGATGGTTTAGAAATCACCAAAGGTCCGCGCGTCATATGCTCCACGCCACCGGCAATAAACAATTCGCCATCACCTGCTTTTACCGCACGATTCGCATTCACAATTGCCGACATTCCCGAGGCACACAGTCGATTCACCGTTTCACCAGGAACAGTAACGGGTAATCCAGCTAACAAAGCAGCCATTCGAGCTACATTTCGGTTATCTTCTCCCGCCTGATTATGGCATCCTAAAATCACATCGTCAATGGCTTCTTTGGGAATATCGGGGTTTCTTTTGACCAATTCTTCAATCACCATTGCTGCCAAATCATCGGCACGCACAGCGCCTAAAGTCCCTCCGAAACTACCTACTGGCGTTCGGATTCCGTCTATTATATATGCTTCTTTATTCATTTTTTAAGATTTTAATTAGTTCTATTTTTTGGGTGTTCCCCCGCCAATTTGGACGGGGGTCGGGCTATCCGTTTCAATCTTTTGTTTCGTTTCACTCCACAAAAGGATTTTCACTGCTATCCCTAACACGAGGTTTCTTCTTCGGTTTAAAACTCCTGCAAGGTTTCCAAAACCTTGTAGGTGTGAGATTAAGTTTATACCTACAAGTCCCGATAACTATCGGGATGATAGATCTTGCAGGAAGCATAACCAATCACCATCAATAAGCAATTCCGTATTTTCTTTTCAGTTTTCGAATCAGCATCGAGCTTAAAACAGTAATCGTTAAACCAATTAAACAACCCGCTGTAACAGTGGCAAAACGCACAAACGGTGTCAATTCAATATCAGACAAATGTGGTTGCAATAAAATAATCAACAACGCTACAACAGCTACCCGTGCGGTATTCATTATCTTAAAAAGGTAACAAATTGCACTTGTAGCAACGATACCAAACATCAAAACACCAATATTCAAATTTTGGTCAATCATCAAGCAAAACAGACCGACAAAAGAACCGATGAAATTAGAACGTACCCTGTCAATGGTCAGTTTGCGCGAATCTTTTCCTTCGGGCGAAATAACCAAAATAATGGATAACAACAACCAAAATAGTTCGTATTCGGGAAATGCCAACAGCAATTTATATCCAATGACGAAACCTATCAAACAACGAGCGGTGTAAATAATGAGTTGCGACGTAATAATTTTTTGAAGGAATCTGTCCATTGATATTTTTTTTAGGTGGATTCTGCAAAATTATTACATTAACCCGTTGGGTGTGATTCAAAATAAATAAAAATTAACCACATAGACGCATAGAATTATAACTAATTGGTAAAGAAGGGATAGAAAATAATACTATTTTTCACATAGTTTGCTATGCGAAAAGTAAAACATCTATCATAATCTTTAAAAAACATAATAAAAATCTATGTTTCTATGTGGTGGAAATAATTACATCCCACGGGTTTACATTATACATTTTTTAATCCAATTTTTCTACAAATTTCGCTGTAGTCGTTGCGCGTACCTCTTCTAAAGTGGCGCCTGGCATCAACTCTGTCAAAGTTAATTGTCCGTCGATGTATTCAAAAACGGCTTTGTCGGTAATCACCATATCCACGGCTTTGATCGCTGTTAACGGCAATTCACAAGTTGGAACAACCTTAGGTGAACCGTCACGTTCGGTATGCATCATCGTAATGATTAATTTATTCGCTCCAGAAGCCAAATCCATCGCGCCACCTACGCCCAACAAAGGTTGACCTGGTACTGCCCAATTGGCTAAATTCGCTTGTTCATCTACTTCCAATCCGCCCATAACAGCGACATCAACGTGTTTTCCACGAATCATGGCAAAAGAATCGGCTGAATCAAAATACGACGAACCATTCAAGGCTGTAATCGGCACTTTTCCTGCATTTACGGGATAATCCATTGCGCCACCACCATCAGTCGGAGCTGGACCAACACCTAACATTCCGTTTTCGGTATGTAGAATAATGCCGTCCTCTTCCGAAATCAAATCCGCTACCAAGGTCGGAATACCAATTCCTAAATTAACCACATCGCCTTTTTTCAATTCTTTTAAAGCACGTTTTGCCATATTCATACGGGCTTCGGATACTTTTTTACTCGATGAAACCCCAGCTGAACTTCCCAAATCTTCTAAGGTCAAGGTGGCTTGCACCAAATAATCCACATACGAACCTGGCGTATGAATGTGTTCTGGCGCAATTTCACCCACAGGAACAATTTCTTCGACTTCGGCAATCACCAAATCGGCTGCAGTTGCCATAGCACGGTTAAAATTTTGTTCGGTCATACGGTACTGTAAATTTCCAGCCGTATCGGCTTTCCAAGCGCGGATAAACGCCACATTACCACGGATTCCCGGAATAAAAACTTGTTCTA
>Ga0209075_1004087_pt1 | contig 11839 bp, 10 predicted proteins | sample Stecom2011_FD_187523 | JGI IMG/M metagenome (GOLD analysis project Ga0209075, IMG submission 187523) | Agricultural soil microbial communities from Utah to study Nitrogen management - Steer compost 2011 (SPAdes) (version 2) | ecosystem: Environmental > Terrestrial > Soil > Agricultural land...
TTAAAATTCTGTTCTAAAAAGTATTTTTATTGCATAGGCAAACGCTTGTTCTATATTAAAGTCAATCCAAATGTATGTAAATATTTTATTAAATAACAAATAAAGCGTGAAACTTTAACATATTTGAGTTAAAATTTCACGCTTTATTTGTCGTTTAGAACCGTTATTTTAGTTCAAAGATGAAAGGTATCTTTCCGCATCTAGAGCAGCCATACAACCTGTTCCTGCTGCGGTAACTGCTTGTCTGTATTGACTGTCTTGTACATCTCCTGCTGCAAACACACCTGGTATATTGGTATGCGTAGAGCCTGGTTTTGTAATTAAATAGCCTGTTTCATACATATCGAGCTGACCTTTAAAGATGTCTGTATTGGGTTTATGTCCAATTGCGACAAACAGTCCTGTTACTGCGATTTCTTTTTTCTCTCCTGTTTGGTTATTGACTACACGAATTCCTTCCACTACATTTTCTCCTAAAACCTCATCCACTTCAGTATTGTAAAGCATCTCAATATTCGGTGTATTATTTACTCGGTGTTGCATCGCTTTAGAAGCACGCATCTCGTCACGTCGTACGAGCATCGTAACTTTAGAACATATTTTTGCTAAATAGGTTGCTTCTTCGGCTGCGGTATCTCCAGCTCCTACAATAGCCACCTCTTGCCCTCTATAAAAGAATCCATCGCAAACGGCACACGCAGAAACTCCACCTCCTTTTAATTTTTCTTCGCTAGGAAGACCTAAATATTTGGCAGAAGCTCCAGTTGAGATAATAACTGTTTTAGCTTCTATAATTTTTGAATCATCAATAGTTACTTTGTGGTATCCTCCGGTTTCTTTACTAAATTCCACAGCAGTTGCCATTCCGATACGCACTTGGGTTCCGAAACGTTCAGCTTGCTGTTGTAACTGTATCATCATAGTTGGACCGTCAATCCCTTCAGGATATCCGGGGAAGTTATCTACTTCGGTAGTTGTGGTAAGTTGTCCTCCAGGTTCCATTCCTGTATATAGAACAGGCTTCATATCGGCTCTTGCTGCATATATGGCTGCTGTATATCCTGCAGGTCCTGACCCAATAATAAGGCATTCTAATTTTTCTGTTATGTCTGACATAAGTAATTTGGTTTTTAAAAAGAAGTACAAATTTACGAAAAATAAACAGAACTCATTTTGACTTTTTTTGATAAATGTTTTACGTATCTTTGTTAGGACTTAGACGGTACTTTTAACGTATAAGTTAGGTTAAAATCAATAATAAATATGGAATATATTTCGGTTTTTGATATGCTTAAAATCGGTGTGGGACCTTCAAGTTCACACACACTTGGTCCTTGGAGGGCAGCACAACAGTTTTTGGAGGAGCTTCGTCAAAAAGGTATTTTCGAAAAAACCCAAAAAGTGTCTGTAGATTTGTATGGTTCACTTTCTCTTACGGGAATCGGACACGCTACTGATTTGGCTGTGGCTTTAGGTTTGAGCGGAACCGATCCGGAATTTATTCCGATTGAGGATATTGATGTGATTATTCAAAAAGTAAAATCAGATAAGCAGCTGCATTTAGGAGCTCAAAAAATGATTCATTTTATTTGTGAAGACGCAATTGTTTTTCATAAGACATTTTTACCTTTTCATGCAAATGGACTTACTTTTAAGGCTTTCTTAGAAGATAACATAGAATATTCCTCTACTTTTTATTCCATCGGAGGAGGCTTTGTCGTAAAAGAAGAGCAAGAACCAATGATTGGAACAGAAATAGATATCAAAAAAGTTCCGTATCCGATTGAAAAAGCGGATGAACTACTACAATATACTTTCTCTAAAAATAAAAGTGTTTCGGAAATTGTAACCGAAAACGAAAAAGTGTTCCGAACAGAACAGGAAATTTCAAAAGAATTATTGAGAATCTGGGATACCATGCTCGAATGCATGTATATCGGATGTCATACTGAAGGAACACTTCCCGGAGGATTGAATGTACGACGTAGGGCTTTTGATTTACACAAAGACTTGATGAAGGATAGTCCTAAAGACTATTCAAATCCGCAGGAATGGTTAGAGAATATTCGGAAAACGGAAGTTAAATTCCGTCAGATCTTGAAATGGGTTAGCTGCTTTGCGTTGGCAGTAAATGAAGTTAATGCCTCATTAGGGAGAGTGGTTACTGCTCCAACCAACGGAAGTGCAGGGGTTATTCCTTCTGTTCTGATGTATTATTTAGTAATTGATAACCATGAGGCAGGAAATAAGGAAATCGAACAGTTTCTGAAAGTAGCAGGGGAGATAGGGAGTATCTTTAAAAAAGGAGCAACTATTTCGGCTGCAATGGGAGGATGTCAGGCAGAAATAGGAGTGTCTTCTTCTATGGCTGCAGGAGCTTTGTGTGAATTGTTAGGAGGTACACCAGAGCAAGTAACCGTAGCAGCTGAAATTGCAATGGAACATCATCTAGGACTTACATGTGATCCGATTGGTGGTTTGGTTCAGATTCCGTGTATTGAACGAAATACTATGGGAGCCATCAAAGCTATCAATGCAGCCGAATTAGCATTGGCGACGGATGCTAAAAACGTAAAAGTTCCACTTGATAAAGTAGTTAAAACCATGTGGCAGACTGCTCAAGATATGAATCACAAATACAAAGAAACCTCCGAAGGAGGTTTAGCTGTAGCGGTTAATATTGCAGATTGTTAAACTTTAGAACTTAAAATATCCTGCATTTCTTGTTGAATAGCAAGAGTTTCGTGTCGAGCTTTTTGGGCAAAATCCTCTTGGTTAGAGGCATAGATGATTCCTCTGGAAGAGTTGATCAGCAATCCTACGTTTTTATTCAAACCGAATTTACAAACTTCTTTTAAGCTTCCTCCTTGGGCTCCAACTCCGGGAACAAGTAGAAAACTGTCGGGAACAATCTTTCGGATTTGAGCAAAATATTCTGCTTTAGTAGCTCCAACCACATACATTAGGTTTTCAGAATTTTTCCATTTAATGGAAGTTTCCAAAACATTTTCGAATAATGCTTTTTCGTTAAACGAAAGAGTCTGAAAATCCTTTGAACCCGAATTCGAAGTAAGAGCCAATAAAATGGTGTGTTTATTTTCAAAAGCTAAAAAAGGTTCAACCGAATCTTGACCCATATACGGAGCAACCGTAACGGAATCAAAACCTAAATCTTCAAAGAATGCTTTGGCATACATGGTAGATGTATTTCCGATATCTCCACGTTTTGCATCTGCAATTGTAAAGATTTCAGGGTGTTTTTCGTTGAGGTATCGAATTGTCTTTTCGAGAGAAATCCAACCTTTTACTCCATAAGCTTCGTAAAAAGCTGTGTTGGGTTTGTAGGCCACACACAAATCGTGAGTAGCATTTATGATTGCTTTGTTGAATTCAAAAATAGGGTCTTGTGTTTGCATTAAATGTTGCGGAATTTTACTTAAATCCACATCTAATCCGATACACAAAAATGATTTTTTAGAAGTTATCTGTTCTGATAATTGTTGTGTTGTCATTGTTTTAGTCCAAATCAGTTATGATTTCAAAGTTATCTGTTCCTTCAACTCTTTCCAAATCTGTGTTAATGGGAGCATTTAAATAGGGGATAATGGCTTTGTCAAAATTAGCAATAACATTAACATCAAAGGCTTCGATATTGTTGTCATTATCGAGATAATCTTCTTCTTCGGTTCCTGAAAAAAACCTCCAACCGCTGTCTTCTTTTTCTGCAGGAGTTTCTCGGTACATATATCCGACAGGAAGTCCTTCGACTGTTATTTTGTCCGAAGCAAAACAATATCCTATAGGTTTTATAAGTTCTTGAATATCTTCTTGATCGAGTTTAAAAGTTTTTTCCGACATATAATTTATTTTTCTGAAAAAGTTCCTGAACCACTAAATTGCCTTGCACCAACAAGGCTTAAATCACTCTTTGCATCAAAACCTTTGAAATAATAAGTTCCGTTAGCGTTGGTAAGTTTACAATCATTTTCGGTAAAAACCCATTCTCTTTTTTTGTCATAATACAATTGTGAAGTTTCAAGAACATCACCCGAGTGCGAAGTAACTTTTACGTTTTTTTGCAAGTCGATAATATCGGATTTAGCAAAGGTAATCGCATAGTCGGCTTCGATATAGCTTTTTTTAGCATCTTTATCGAACATGGTAATATTGACACCGTTAGGGAACTCCGTAAACGGAAATTCAACTCCGTTATAATCATACACCAACGGACTTTTAAGTATGGATTTTATTCGTGCAGAATCGGTGTGTTTTAGAATAAAATTTTCTGCTTCTGAGGTAGGAGTAAGGCTAACCTTAGACGCTTTATGAATTTCTTTAAAATCCTTGTCACACGAAGAAAGGACGATCAGAAAAACAAAAAATAGAATTTTATTTATGTGCTTATAAGCCATTAGAATTTACGGAACTAAAACTTGTTGATTGATCCAACAGCCTAATGTTAGGGTCTGACCTTTCATTTTGGACTTTCTCACTTCTTCTTTAGAAGGTGCTTTTTCAAGGTAACTGTCACTTAATTTTTGAGTAGCTGTTTTGTATCTCGGATTGATTTTTGCGATGCGATCCAATGTCTGCGATGCTAAAAAATATCTTGTTTTATATTCAAAATCATCGTTAAAACAATTTCTTTCAGCTGCTGCATACAGTTGCGATAACATGATATACGATTGAATCATCTCCGGGTCATTCTCGATAGATTTCTCTAAATACAGCTTTGCTTGTGCCTTATCGTTTCCTCTATAAAAATCAGATATTCTATAATAGATTTTAGCTTTCTCAGCTTTGTCAGTTTCTAATGCTGCACTTTCATTAAAAAAAGTATGCGCTTTTTTATAATCTTTTTGTTGCTGAGCTATATTTCCTAAGTAATAGGCTGATATCGAGTTTTTCTCTAAATTATAATACGTTTGCGCTAAGGTGTTAAAAAGCTCATTATTAGCCGAACATTTGTAAGTAGTTAATCTCGAAAGGGCGTTTTCTAACCAATAGACGTTGGATTTGTTTTTTTCGAAGTCTTCTTTATAAAGATTGTTCCATGCGTCACAGTTGATATCAGCTACTTTTAATCCACCGGAGATGTTTCTCGAAGCTATTTTTAAGGAAGCTAAATCAGTTTCAATTTCTCTAGTTTCCTTTTGGGTAACATCAGCTTTCTTTTTTTCTAATTCACTGATTTTTGCGGTTATGCTTGTGCTTAAATCATCTGTTTTTTTGATAAAATCTGATGACAAGTTTTGCTGCTTATGGCCTTGCGAAGCTACCATGTCAGCATAAATCAACAGTGCTTCGGTTGTGAAGGTTTGTTTATCTGTAGCATAGAGTTTATCAAGAGATTTGAAAGCCTGTTCAGAAGAATAAACCTTGTTGTTGTACAAAGCGATTGTTTTTTTCAGGTCATTTTCTTTTTTTGTACTTGGAAAATGCTGTCCGTATTGGTCGTATAAATCAGTTAGATAGTGCGTCCATTTTTGTTTTGTTTCTCCTATATTCATCGGTTTGATGATTTGGAGGAGCATTTCTTCGCCAAAAACATAGGTGTTTTTGCTTTGCAAAGGACATTCTTTTGCAGTTTTTTGAATCAGGTTCAGCGTTTTTTCTCTACCTTCTTCGGTCAGGATGGCTTTTTCGTTAAAACCTTCTCTGTAATAGTTTTCTAAATCGTTCAGTAAACTTTCGCAATCAGGCTTGCTTTGAGCAAAACTACCTAAAGCGATTGATGATAAGAGTATGATAAATGACTTTTTCATAAGTTTCGGATCATTAATTATAGAGAACGAATATACAAAAAAACTTTAGTCATACAGAAATTTACGGAACCATTTATCGGTAATGGATAGTCCTACAGTAATATTAAAATAGTCTTCTCGTACCAAATTATTTGCTTTTGTTCCGCGTCTTCCGTACTCAAAAACAAAAGTCAGATCAGAAAATCCGTTCCCGATAGGAAGTCCGGCACCTAATGAAATACCCATATCATTGATGGATTTGTCATTTACGATAAGTCCGGTTTTTTCGTATCGAAGTCCGGCTCTATATGTAACTCTTTGGAAGTAGTTGGTAAACGAATTATATTTAGGTGTATAATATCCTCCTAGGCTAACCCGCATACCATTCTCGCTGTCATAATCAACTGAACTACCTGAAAGCGGCAAGGCGTTATTTTTTCCTGTAAATACAAGTTCTGTTCCAAATAACCATTTTCTCAGTTCACCAATTCCGGCTCCAGCCGAAAACTTACTAGGTAAGGTGTATTTTCCTTTCTCAGGGTCGAGCAATACATAGTCGTCGTAATATTCTGTTCCGTTTTGAGTATAGCCTATAGTTCCTACAGATGCGTTTCTCTCAAAATCTAATTCGTATTCCGGACTGTAAGTTGCACTCGTATATAAGTTGTACTTTTCGAATACTTTGGTTTTATACATCAATCCCAAATTTGCTCCAAAACCACTTACTCTAACCGTATTGTTGAATCGTGTCGAATATTGTGTTCCTGAGCTTAAAACTCTTCCGATAGTGTTGATTTCTCCGAAATAATAGTTAGCATCAATACCAAAGCTTAAATCGGGAGTTATTTGATAGGCTCCTCCAACAAAAACTCGGTTGCTTCCTCCTTCTCCGGTAAACATATTGCCGGCACTTGCATCATTATTGATGGTCTGAATTTTATACCCTACAGCTGTTTGAGGGTTAAGTCCGAATCCAACACCAAATTTACCCATAGGAATACCTATTGCCAAATAATCCAAAGAAGTTCTCTGAGAGGTTGCGCTTTCTTGATTGGTCGATTGTTTGTTGAAAGTCGAAGTTCCACTCAAGCTGATGTTAGTAAGCCACAGACTGCTGTACGAGGCCGGATTCGACAAATTGATATGTGTACTATCAGGTAGAATACCCAATCCTCCCATAGCTCTTTGTTCGGGCGTTCCCTTAAATTTATTATCACCAATACCGAAATACGAATAGGGTGATGATGTACTTTGCTGAGCAAGCGAAAACACCGAATATAGAATTGCGATGCTTAGGGTTATTTTTTTAATCATTTTCTTTTTTGATATTGATATAAATCGTTCAGGCTTTCGAGTAAGAAATTTTGATTGGCAAATATGGTGCTTTTTAATCTTTTTGCCAAAAAATCTGTGTCTCCTCCCGTTAAAATTATGATAAAGTTATCATATTGGCTTTTTAGCTCCTTGATAAAGCCTTCTATCTCGAATAACACCCCGTTGATCACTCCCGAATGAATGGATTCCGCAGTGTTTTTTCCGATAAAAATTTCCTCTTCTGACTTTTCTAATAAAGGAAGTTTAACTGTATACGTATTCAGGGCTTTATATCTTAGATTGATTCCGGCTGAAATTGCACCTCCAAAATAACAGTTGTTTTTATCTACAAAGTCATAGGTTATGGCTGTTCCCGCATCAATAATGAGTTTGTTGTGATTCGGATACTTCAATGAAGCTCCACTTGCCAGAATCATCCGATCAATTCCTAAAGTTTCTGGGGTTTTGTATGTATTGCTAAACGGAAAGTCGGCACTATGAGTTACAAAATAGATTTTGATACTTTTTTTGACCCATAAAAAATCATTTTTAGACAGTTTTCCGACCGATGCAACCATAAAAACTGAAATTTTAGGGTAGTCTGATAAAATTTTTTCAATATTATTTCGGAAAGAATTCTCATTTGTGATATACAGTTCTAAGAGTGTATCTTCTTTAAATACAGCACATTTAATTCTTGTATTTCCGACATCAATAGCTAACAGCATTTCGTTTTGTTTTGAAAAGCAAAGGTAAGAATAGATTTTTTTAAAATTTTATTTTGGATAAATTAAAAATCGTTCTATATTTGCACTCGCTAAACGCAAGAGGTACCTTAGCTCAGTTGGTAGAGCAATGGACTGAAAATCCATGTGTCCCTGGTTCGATTCCTGGAGGTACCACTTTTGGAAACCCTGACTTTATAAGTTAGGGTTTTTTGTTTTATATTCCTTTCAATACCTATCCCTATTGGGTGAATTTGATGACTTATCCTGTTTTTAAAAATAAAAAAAAGCGAGTTGCCCCGCTTTGGTTGTTAATCGTCTGTAAAAATAGAACTTTGAAAGCAATTCACAACGATGTCTCGACACGTGTCAATTTTCCTTCAGTTGTTAATCGTCTGTAAAAATAGAACTTTGAAAGCAATTAAAAACCTCTAAATACGTAGGATCTGTATAAATAGAGTTGTTGTATGTTTATGGAAGTAAATAGAAAATAGGAATCTTGACTTAAATCATTCGTCTAAGTTCCTTTTCGTTCTCGATGCTTATTTTTTTTCCTATAAGGTCAATAAGCCCTTCTTTTTTGAATTCGGATAGAAGGCGAATACAGCTTTCGGTAGCGGTGCCGATAAGTCCAGAGATTTCTTCTCTCGAAAGTTGAATTTTAAGGGTATTATCTTCGTCAATGCCAAATTTATCTTGGAGGTAGAGCAGGGTATGGGCCAATCGTTCTTTTACGGTTTTCTGAGCCATATTTACCAAATCGTTATCTGCTTCTCTGAGGTTTTCACAAACATTCTTGAGTATATTTAACGAGAAATCTGAATTTGTTTTAAAAAGACTTAAAATTTCTGATTTCGGAATAAAACACACTTCCATGTTTTCAAGGGCTGTAGCACTCAGATTCAAAGGTTCGTCGTTTACTAACGATCGTTCACCTAGAATATCTCCCTTGGTGATAAGTTTAACGATATGGCTTTTTCCGTTATCACTTAATTTAGTTATTTTACAGACGCCACTTTTGATACAGAAAATTCCGTTTAGGTTTTGACCTTCTTCAAACAGATTTTCTCCTTTTTTAACCATAAAAGAAGTCTTACAGTCAGATACACGAAGTAGTTCGTCTTTCTCCAATGACTTTAAAGCATTGAATTCACGAACAATACATTGTTGACATTTGCTCATCCCAAGAAGATTATTATTTACACAAATATAGAAATATTATCTCAGTTATATGATAAAAGTCATATTTTATTTTTAACGGTCAAAAGACCTTTGTAGAAGGTAAATTTGAGCAAATTATTATGGAATCAAACCATTGCTTCCATTGTGGGGATGGGTTTTCTGAAAAACAAGGAATTGTATTTGACCAAAAATCGTTTTGTTGTGTAGGGTGCAAAACCGTGTATGAAATCTTTAGCGAAAACGACTTAACTTCATACTACGATATCGAAAACACTCCAGGTGCTACACCGCGAGAAATACAAGGAAAATACGACTTTCTGACTAATGAGAAAATAGTTGAAAAACTATTGGAATTCAAAGAAGAAGACGTTCAAATTCTCTCTCTTTATATTCCGCATATTCATTGCAGTTCGTGTATTTGGATATTGGAAAACCTAAATAAACTCCAACAAGGGATTATTACTTCTCAAGTAAACTTTCCTCAAAAGAAGGCTCGTATTACGCTAAATCCCAACCAGACTAGCGTAAAGAATATCGTAATGTTATTAGCAAAAATAGGCTACGAACCGTATATCAGTCTAGATAATTACCAAACCAAAAAACCAACCATAGACCGAAGTCTTATTTACAAAACGGGGGTAGCCTTCTTTTGTTATGGAAACATAATGCTGCTTTCCTTCCCTGAATATTTCGGGTATTTGGGAATGAACGATGCCTGGCTCGACCAATATACGCCTTTCTTTAGATGGTTGATTTTTGCACTGGCTATACCTTCATTTTTTTATTCAGGTAGTGTATATCACAAAGCTGCCTTTCAAAGTATTAGAATGAAATCTTTTGATATAAACGTACCGATGTCTTTAGGACTTATTGTGATGTTTATCAGAAGCGCAATAGATATAATTTTTGATTACGGACCTGGTTTTTTTGACAGCTTAAGTTCACTTATTTTTCTGATGCTAGTAGGAAAGTTGTTTCAACAAAAAACCTATGACTTCTTATCGTTCGAAAGGGATTTTAAATCTTATTTTCCGATTGCAGTAACCAAGATTAACCCTGATAAAAGCGAGAGTTCGGTTTCTGTGTATGACATCCAGAAAGGAGACAGGCTGCTTATCCGTAACCAAGAGCTCCTTCCGGTAGATGGAATATTGATAAGCGAAAACGCCTCGATAGATTATAGTTTTGTAACAGGAGAGGCTGATGCGATATCCAAACGCTCTGGAGACAAGGTGTTTTCGGGAGGAAAACAAGTAGGAAACATGATTGAAATGGAAGTGCTGAACTCCGTTTCTCAAAGTTATCTTACTCAACTTTGGGACAATGAAGTATTCCGAAAAAAGAACCAGCAAAGCTATACAACCCTTATTACCAAAGTGAGTCGGTACTTTACACCCATTTTGCTCATCATTGCTGTAGCAGGTTTTATGTACTGGATTTTTAAGGATTCCAATACGGCTTTTAATGTATTTACGGCTGTGTTGATTATTGCTTGTCCGTGTGCTTTGGCACTTACCACTCCGTTTACTTTAGGTAATGTGATTCGTATTTTCGGTAAAAAGAAGTTTTACCTAAAAAACACTACAGTTATTGAACAAATGTCCAAAATAGACACTATCGTTTTTGATAAAACCGGAACCATTACTTCTACCACCCAACAAACCAAAATTACGTTTGAAGGAACAGTATTGAATAGGGAAGAAGAACAACTCATCCGCAGCTTGGTACACGCTTCGAACCATCCGTTAAGCAGAAAGTTACATGATTTTTTACCTCAAAGCGAATCTATAGAAATTACTGATTTCAAAGAAATACCTGGCAAAGGTGTGGAGGGAATCCTCTTAGGAAAACGCATTAAAGCAGGTTCGGCTTTGTACGCAGGAGCAGGTGAGGAGCAAACCCTGCAAACCAGCGTACATATCAGCATAAACGAACAGTATATCGGGAAGTTTATCTTTGCTACGGCTTATCGCAAAGGTTTAAAAGAACTATTTGAAAAACTTAATCCACACTATAAACTCAAAATCCTATCCGGGGATAACCAAGGCGAAAGAGAAAACCTGCAAGACATTCTACCAAAGGGAATTGAAATGGTATTTGATCAAAAACCGGAACAAAAGCTACGCTTTATCGAAAACCTACAGCAACAAGGACACAACGTAATGATGATAGGCGACGGACTTAATGATGCGGGAGCTTTAGCTCAAAGTAATGTGGGAATATCCATTTCGGAGGATGTCAATATCTTTTCTCCAGCCTGTGACGGAATCTTGGATGCTTCGCAATTCGAAAAGATTGATCGCTTTATGAAGATGAGCAAAAAGTCGATAACGGTGATTAAGACCAGCTTTGGCCTATCGCTTACTTATAACGTTATCGGGATTTCCATAGCCTTGATGGGATACCTCTCTCCGCTGGCTGCTGCCATACTAATGCCCATTAGTACGGTAACCATAATAGGATTTGTAACCATAGCCTCCAACCTATGGGCTAGAAAAGTACTCAAAAATAGGAGAGAAGGCCTTGCTTGAAATAGAACATTTTAATCAAAAACGAATCATTTTAATCAAAATGTGTGCATTATGTACGTTATTGAACAACTAAGCTCAGGTATTTAACATACTTTCCGTATGTTTGCGATTCGACATTAATACAACAGCTTTATGGAAAACAAGGAATTGCTTGACCAGTTAAAAAAGTTTGCTGTTTTGATAGAGAGTTCCACCTCCAAAATAAGCGAACTGTTAATTGCCGGAGACTCAACTAACTTATGGTTGTTTGGTTCGGAAGTAAAAGAGATATTGCGTATCTCCGAAAGTACGCTTAGGCGAATGCGACTAGATAAAAGTATACCCTATGCAAAAATAGGTCGTA
>Ga0209075_1004088_pt1 | contig 11837 bp, 2 predicted proteins | sample Stecom2011_FD_187523 | JGI IMG/M metagenome (GOLD analysis project Ga0209075, IMG submission 187523) | Agricultural soil microbial communities from Utah to study Nitrogen management - Steer compost 2011 (SPAdes) (version 2) | ecosystem: Environmental > Terrestrial > Soil > Agricultural land...
AAAGACAAAACGCATTTCCAAATTGTGAAAATCCTTGAAAAAATAGACAGCCATCGTGCTGATTTTTCCAAAGACTTTGTGGCAATACAACGAATCGCATTGGATAACAAAAAGCGAGAAAAACTCGGAGAGTGGATTGATAAGAAAATCAAACAAACCTATATTTTTGTAGATGAAGCATACGTGCCATGCGATTTCGAAAATCCTTGGGTCGAAGAATAAAACCTCGAAATTACATCAAAGCTGCCAAATCAGGCAGCTTTTTTTATTAGAGCCTGTTTAAAATTTAACGCAGTTATGGCCAAAAAGAATCACAAACAAATTATAAGATAAATTTCAAACAGGCTCTTAATGCGCTAAAAGATATAAATTCTTCCAAGCATTTTTTTGCTATAATATCTAATTATTGATAATTAGGGTGTTATATTAAACGATTAAAAGTTAATTTTTTTTCAATTCCTGCTTTAAAATTTTGTAATGCCGTTTATTCTTTTGTAAAATAGAACAATTATAAATAAATGTTTCTTATTTTAAGGTTTTATTAAAAACTTTTAAAAATGGAAATCGTTTAGTAAATTTGCAGTTACGTATAGAAATTCACTTAAACATTTAAAATATGGCTTTTGATATTGAAATGATTAAAAAAGTGTATGAGGAAATGCCTGCCCGTGTGAACAAAGCACGAGAAATTGTAGGTACACCATTAACACTATCTGAAAAAATATTATATGCTCACTTATGGGCTAAACAACCGACACAAAAATACGAAAGAGGTCGTGATTATGTGGACTTTGCTCCAGACAGGGTAGCTTGTCAGGATGCAACCGCACAGATGGCTCTTTTACAATTCATGCACGCCGGAAAATCTCAAGTAGCTGTTCCAACCACTGTTCATTGTGACCACTTGATTCAAGCAAAGATGGGAGCCGAAACAGATTTGGCAGTTGCTAACAAGCAATCCAAAGAAGTTTTTGACTTTTTATCCTCGGTGTCTAACAAGTACGGAATCGGGTTCTGGAAGCCGGGCTCGGGAATTATCCACCAAATTATTTTGGAAAACTATGCGTTTCCTGGAGGATTGATGATTGGTACAGATTCACACACGGTAAATGCCGGAGGATTAGGAATGGTTGCCATCGGAGTTGGTGGTGCTGATGCTGTTGATGTAATGGCAGGAATGGCATGGGAATTAAAGTTTCCTAAGCTAATTGGTGTAAAACTTACCGGAAAATTAAACGGATGGACAGCACCAAAAGACGTTATTCTTAAAGTGGCGGATATTCTTACTGTAAAAGGTGGAACTGGGGCTATTGTAGAGTACTTTGGCGAAGGTGCAAAATCTATGTCTGCCACCGGAAAAGGAACGATTTGTAACATGGGAGCCGAAATCGGTGCGACAACGTCAACTTTTGGTTACGACGATTCCATGAGAAGATATTTGGCGGCAACAGGAAGACAAGATGTTGTTGATGCTGCTGACAAAGTTGCGGATTACTTAACAGCAGACCCTGAGGTGTATGCCGAGCCAGAAAAATATTTTGACCAATTAATCGAAATTAATTTGTCTGAATTGGAGCCGCATATCAACGGGCCATTTACGCCGGACAGAGGAACGCCAGTTTCTAAAATGAAAGCTGTAGTTGCTGAAAACGATTGGCCAATTAAAGTGGAATGGGGATTAATCGGGTCTTGTACCAACTCATCGTATGAGGATATGTCGCGTGCGGTGTCTATCGTGGAACAAGCTTTAGAGAAAAATATCACACCAAAAGCCGAATTCGGAATTAACCCAGGTTCGGAACAAATTAGATACACCATCGAAAGAGACGGAATCATTGATACTTTTGAAAAATTAGGAACCAAAGTTTTCACCAATGCTTGCGGGCCATGTATCGGTCAGTGGGACAGAGAAGGTGCCGATAAAGAAGAAAAAAATACTATTGTTCACTCGTTCAACCGTAACTTCTCTAAGCGTGCAGATGGTAACCCAAACACACACGCATTTGTAACTTCACCAGAAATGGTAGCTGCATTGGCAATTTCAGGAAGATTGGATTTTAACCCAATCACAGATACCTTGATTAATGACAATGGAGAAGAGGTGAGATTGAATCCGCCAACAGGTGACGAATTGCCAACCAAAGGTTTTGATGTGGAAGATCCGGGATACCAAGCGCCTGCAGCTGACGGCTCAAGCGTAGAGGTAATTGTAGATGCAAACTCACAACGTCTGGAGTTGTTAACGCCTTTTGCGCCTTGGGATGGAAGTAATATTACCAATGCGAAGTTGTTAATAAAAGCCGAAGGTAAATGTACAACCGACCATATTTCTATGGCAGGTCCGTGGTTGAGATTTAGAGGGCACTTAGACAATATTTCTAATAATATGTTGATTGGTGCAGTAAACTACTTCAATAAAGAAACCAACTTGGTGAAAAACCAACTTACAGGTGAGTATGGAGCAGTGCCAGCAGTACAAAGAGACTATAAAGCCAAAGGAATTGACACTATTGTTGTGGGGGATCACAACTATGGAGAAGGCTCGTCTCGTGAGCATGCGGCAATGGAGCCACGTCACTTGGGTGTAAGAGCAGTATTAGTGAAGTCGTTTGCACGTATCCACGAAACAAACCTGAAAAAACAAGGGATGTTAGGATTAACGTTTGCCAATGAAGCAGATTATGACAAAATCCAAGAAGATGACACCATCAACTTCTTAGACTTGACTGACTTTGCGCCAGGCAAGCCGTTAAGCTTGGAATTTGTGCACAAAGACGGAACAAAAGATGTTATTGTGACAAATCATACTTACAATGAAAGCCAAATTGAGTGGTTTAAAGCAGGTTCTGCCTTAAACTTAATTGCGGCGAGTTAATAAAATCCTAAAAGGGTTAATGCTTAAAGGAGTTGTGGAAACACAGCTCCTTTTTTTGTAGCCTGTTTATGGTGTATGATAAAAATGATTATAGCTTAATTTTGAGGCAACGCAAGGGAAGTTTTTAAAGCATAACAGTGCTGTCAGTTTGAAATTTAACGATGTAATAGACAAAATGAAGTATAAGCAAATTGTGAGGTAAATTTAAACAGGTTCTTAATAAATTACCATAAAACAGTGCGTTTGTAGCTGTTTTAATCATCTGTTTAAAAATCCCAATCCCTACTTTAATTTAACTGTTTGGTCATAATATCTCAAGAAATATTAACAATATGTTATTATGTGTTGTAAATATTATTATATTAGCGGTATTAATTTAAACTTATAAACTATGAAAAGAATTATTTCTTTACAGAAAACACATCGATGGCAGAAGAATAAGCTAAGGACAGTAGCTCTTTCTGCTATGATGTTGTTTTTAGGGCAATCAGCCATGTCTCAAGTGCTGGAAGAGAGCTTTGATGATACGACAATGCCTACAGGATGGACGCAGGAAACAGTTGTTGGATCCACTAACTGGAATACAGTAACCACGAATGGAAATGGTTCAGTTGTTCCGCGATCAGGAGCTCGTATGGCTGAATTTAGAGTAGGTACAACAGGGTCTAAAACTAAGCTGGTTACGCCTGCGATGGATCTTTCGTCGGTAACCAGCCCTATGCTTACATTTTATTATGCAAACGCCAATTGGTTTGGAGATATTGATGAGTTGCGTATTTTTTATAAAACCAGTGCTTCAGGAGATTGGGTGCAAATAGGGGTTGATTACATAGATGAGCAAGCAGAGTGGGAAAAAGTTGAGCTTGTATTGCCTAACCCAAGTGCTGATTATTATATAGCTTTCGAGGCAAAGTCCAATTGGGCAAGAGGCTTGAATTTGGACGATGTTTTAGTGGATGAAGCGCCAACCTGTTTTTCGCCAGGGTCTTTGAGTGTGTCCAACCCTACTTTGTCTTCGATTGACTTAGCATGGATTGGTATGAGCGGAGATACTGGAGATTATGAAATTAAATGGGGCGAACCAGGCTTTGATGCCGATTTAGCCACAGCAATCTCGGTAACTGGACAGTCTTATGCTTTGAGTGTAACTGGCGGAAGTTACGAGTTCATGGTTCGTGAAATATGCGATGTGGATGAAGAGAGTGACTGGTCTTCTCGTCATTCGTTCAACGTGCCACAACTTGGTGAAGATTGTAGTGCGCCTATTGAGATTACATCATTGCCTTATACGACCACCGATGATACGGCTAACTATACGGATAATCCAAACATTGAAGGTGCGCCTGGTGGTTGTGGTGTAACGGGCTCTTACCTTAATGGTAATGACGTGGTATATGCTTATACTGCCGAAAATGACGGAGCGATAATAGTAAGCCTTAGTGGATTAACCACAACCTATGCAGGGATTTTTGCTTATGCTGATTGTGCTGATATTGGTTCAGCGTGTATCGCTGGGGCGGCTAATACAAGTTCTTCTACTGATTTAGACTTTGAGTTGACTGTTGAAGATGGTGAGACCTACTATTTTGTTATCTCAACATGGGCAACTCCACAAACGGTTGGTTATACTTTAGAGATTACTGAGTTGCTTTGTGCTACGCCAACAGGCTTAGGGTCAGAAAACCCTACATTGTCATCTATTGATTTGTCTTGGATTGGTGTAAATGGTGAAACAGGAGAATATGAAATTAAATGGGGGGAGCCAGGATTTGACATTGATGCAGCAACAGCGATTTCGGTAACTGGTCAATCTCACACTTTGAATGCAACAGGCGGAAGCTATGAGTTTGTAGTACGTGAAATTTGTGATGGTGTAAATGAAAGTGCTTGGTCTTCAGCGCATGCGTTTCTCGTTCCAAGCGTAGGAGAAGATTGTAGTGCGCCTATTGAAATAGCGACGCTACCTTATATTACACAAGACAATACTTCAAATTACACAGATAATCCAAACATCGAAGGCACGCCTGGTGGCTGTGGTGTAACAGGATCGTACCTTAATGGTAATGACGTGGTTTATGCTTATACTGCAGAGAATGACGGAGCAATAATAATAAGCCTCAGTGGGTTAACGGCAAACTATGCTGGAATTTTTGCTTATGCTGATTGTGCTGACATTGGTTCAGCTTGTATCGCCGGGGCGACTAATTCAAGCTCTACTGCTGATATGGGCTTTGAACTGACTGTTGTGGAAGGTGAAACCTATTATTTTGTTATTTCAACATGGGCAACTCCACAAACGGTTGGATATACTTTGGAGATTGCAGCGCTTGCTTGTCCTGCTGTTACAGATGTGATGTCCACTGATGTGTTGGCAGACGAAGCAACTTTTACATGGAGTGAGTCAGAATCTGCTGAATCATACGATTGGTTTGTGTTCGAAAATGGTGCTGACACAGAAACAGCTACAGCTTTATTTAGCGGAAATGTTACAGCAGCAACAGTTACTGTGGATGGATTAACGCCTGAGACGGATTACGACTTTTATGTAGTTGCAGATTGTGGAGCAACAGATGGAGAAAGTGTGATTTCTAACAAGGTTGATTTTAAAACAACGCCAGTGGCAGTTATTGTGTCTGAGAGCAGCCCTATAGAAAACGAAACTTTTTGTTATGGTCACAGTGAGAATAAAGCATGGTTGTTCCAGTCAGAAAATGGTGAAGAACTAATGATTTCATTTACTGCAGGATCCGTAGAGGCTAACACTTGGGTTGGCGATACTTATGATGACTTGGTGATATATGATGGAAATAATAGCTCTGGGTTAGTGCTGTTTAATTCTGATCTTGATGGTAATGACTTAACTGGTCTTACTTTTACAGCGACATCCGGAAGTATATTTATGACATTGATTGCTGATGGTTCGGTTTCTTGCTCATCAAGTGATTCTATTACAGAATTGGATTTTGATGTTGTTGTGATAGTTGACCCTTGTGCTGATGTTATAGCGCCAGAAATTACTTCTCCATATTCATTAGAAGAAGGACAAACATTGGCTGATGTTGTAGCAACAACAGGTGAAAACCTTACTTGGTACACCGATGCTGATCTTAATGATTTGGCTGATATGACAGAAGAATTGATTGCGGATGACTACACTTTTTACGTAACGCAAACAGTAGGTGATTGTGTGAGCCCAGCTGCTGAAGTAGTAATAGTGGTAGCTGCTGACCCTTGTGATGATGTTATAGCGCCAGAAATTACTTCTCCATACCCATTAGAAGAAGGGCAAACATTGGCTGATGTTGTAGCAACAACAGGCGAAAACCTTACTTGGTACACCGATGCAGGTCTTACTGATTTGGCTGATATGACAGAAGAGTTGGTTGCGGATGATTACACTTTTTACGTAACACAAACAGTAGGTGATTGTGTGAGTCCAGCTGCTGAAGTAGTAATAGTGGTAGCTGCTGACCCTTGTGCTGATGTTATAGCGCCAGAAATTACTTCTCCATACCCATTAGAAGAAGGACAAACATTGGTTGATGTTGTAGCAACAACAGGCGAAAATCTTACTTGGTACACCGATGCAGGTCTTACTGATTTTGCTGATATGACAGAAGAGTTGGCGGAAGGTACTTACACTTTCTATGTAACACAAACCGTAGGTGATTGTGTGAGCCCAGCTGCTGAAGTAACAATAGAGGTTGCGCCAGTTAGCTTGTCGCAATTTGATATGGCAAACCTAAAAGTTTACCCGAACCCAACCCATGATGTTATCAATGTTTCTTATGTAGAGGTAATTGATACAGTGGAGGTATATAACTTATTAGGTCAGCGAGTGATGGTAGAGCGTTTTGCCTCAGAAAATATCACGTTTGACATGAGTAGATTAAGCAATGGAGCTTATCTTGTAATACTTCATGCTAATGGAGTTAAACAACAAGTTAAAGTTGTTAAAAAATAATAGATAAAATTAATTTAAAAAATCCAGCCCAGTCGGTAAATTGACTGGGCTGGTTGCTTTTATGATGCCAACGAAATGTTATTGTTGACAAAAAAAGTATAGTTAAAATTTCCTAATAGAAAAATAATTTATATATTAGTCACAAATTTAAAATACTATTATTATGAAGAAAATTACTACTTTACAGAAAATAAAGGGCTGGGGTAGGAGTAAGTTAAAGTTACTAACTTTCTTACTTATGCTGTTTGCTGGATTTTCAGCAACTGCTCAGTTCACTTTTCCTGCGGTAGCCGGTCCTACAGATGTGCCTGGTGGAACAACAGGAGTCACATTGAATATTAATGATGCTACCAATACCGAGGGAGTACCTGCTGGGATTTACGAAAGTTACACAGTGACTGTTGATTGGGTAAGCACGGATAATGCATGGTCGTCCGAAACACGAATAGAAATTACAACAGCGTCAGGCAGTACAGGGGAGATTACCGCAGACAATGCGACATCAAACGGAAGCCCAATTGAGCTTATTTTTTCCGGTAATTTCAACGGGTACTACGAGCCTGCTGTTGATGGTTTGTTAGATATAAAATTACGCCAAACTTATAGTAGTTCTGCTGCAGATTGGAGTGACATAACCATTGAGTTAATACCTGCTCCAACATGTATTGCTCCAACCAATATTACTTTTGAAGAGTTAACTTCTACCGGAGCAACAATCTCATGGGATGAAGTTGGCGGAACACCAGATGAAGGTTTCGAATGGGAGCTATTAGATGCTGATGAGGATGTTATTGATTTTGGCGTAGTATTGCCAACAAGCGATTTTGAAGCAGAACTGATAGGCTTAGATGCAATGACTGAATATACATTCAGAGTAAAAGCTCTTTGTGATGTATTAGATGAAAGTGCATGGAACACAATCGAATTTATCACCTTATGTGATTCATTTGATGAGTGGTCAGAAAATTTTGATGATTATAATACCGGTAGCTTTTTGCCAGATTGTTGGAATCGTGTAGTGTCAGGTAGTGGTTCGTTGACAATTTCATCAACAACCCCAGCTTCAGGTACAAGAAATATATACATGTATTCATCTAACGCATCTAACGCAGTGATGGCAGTATTGCCTTCATTTTCTAATGTTAGCGATGGAACACACTGGTTAAAATTAAAAGCTAGATCGACTACTGCAAACGGAACATTAAAATTAGGTTATGTTGTCAATAGTTTGGAGATAGGTGATTTTGTAGAATTAGAAGATATACTTTTACCAAATACATCATATGCAACAGGGGAAATACTCGTGTTTCAAATACCAGAAACCATTCCTTCCAATGCAAGATTGGCAGTTGTAAATCCTGGGTTAAATTCTTATTCTTTCTATTTAGATGACTTCGTTTGGGAAGAAGTGCCTTCTTGTATAGAAGCGTTCAATTTGGATGCAAATGGAATCACCGCTACTGGCGCTGAGCTAAGCTGGACTAGTGATGGAGACTTGTTTGATGTTGAGATTGTAGAAGCTGGGGAAGACCCAAGTGGAACACCAAGTGATTTTGGTGTGGGCAACCCATTTGTAACGGTGACTCCGTTAACGCCAGCAACTTCTTATGATTATTATGTAAGACAAGACTGTGGATTCGGAGACCTTAGTGTATGGGCAGGGCCATTTACCTTCACAACTACTTGTGTGCCTGTGACAACACTTCCATACATAGAAGATTTTGATACCCATGGAACAGGTTCTGGGATATTTCCTCCTTGTTGGGAAAGACCTGAAGTTTATGGAACAACGCCATTTCCTTCTATTGTAAGTCAGACTAATGCGCCTAGTAGTCCTGGTGTTTTACGATTCCAATCAGCTATAGGTACGCCAACTTACGCCGTTTCTCCGGCTTTTGCAGAAGATATTAACAATCTTCGTGTAACTTTTCAGTTAAGAAAAGAGGGGGTCTCTTCAGGAAGTATGGATATTGGAGTAATGAGTGATGCAAGTGATATAGATACTTTCGAATTAGTCGAAACCATCAATCCAGGAACTGATTACACTTACAATGAGTATGTTATCTATCTGGACGATGTAACGCTATCGGGAGCTGATAATCATGTTGCCTTTAGATATAATGCAGGATCAAGTGCTGCTTGGTACTATTTTATAGATGACTTTGTTGTAGAAGAAATTCCTTCTTGTATTGAGCCTAATGACTTGGATGCAAACGGGATTACTGCTACTGGCGCCGAGCTAAGCTGGATCAGTACAGGAGACTTGTTTGATGTTGAAATTGTAGAAGAAGGAGAAGAACCAAGTGGAACACCAACAGACACTGGTGTAGGTAATCCATTTATAACAGTAGATCCGTTAACACCAGCAACAACGTATGATTATTACGTAAGACAAGATTGTGGATTCGGCGACCAAAGTGCATGGGCAGGGCCATTTACTTTCACAACCACTTGCTTGCCTGTGACAACACTACCATATACAGAAGATTTTGATACATACGGTACAGGACCTCAGGCGTTTCCAACTTGTTGGGAAAGACCAGTAACTTATGTAAGTGGATCTAATATTTGGCCTTCTATCATTGGAGGTGTAACAGGAGCGAATGGAAATAGTCTAAGATTCCAAGCATTAACCACAGAGCCGAGCTATGCCGTTTCTCCAAAATTTGCAGTTGAACTAAGTGGGCATCGTGTTAAATTTAAATTGAGAAAAGAAGGGACAAGTTCGGGTACTATGGATATTGGTATGATGACTGATCCAAACGATATTACAACTTTCGTGTTGATAGAAAACATTGATCCAACTTCTACCGTGTTTGAAGATTATGTATATAATTTCGACGATTTTGATGTATCAGGAACAGACCTGCATGTTGCATTCAGGATGAATTCAAACTCAAGTGCCTGGTATTATTGGATAGATGACTTTGTAGTGGAAGAAGTTCCTTCATGTATGGAAGTTTCTGGCTTGGGTGCAAATGGCGTTACTTCAACAGGAGCCGAGCTAAGCTGGATCAGTGACGGAAACTTGTTTGATATTGAAATTGTTGAGGCAGGAGAAGATCCAACAGGTGTGCCAACTGATGTTGGTGTGGGCAACCCATTTATAACTGTTGATCCGTTAGCTCCAATAACAAGTTATGACTATTATGTACGACAAGATTGTGGATCAGATGATTTAAGTACTTGGGCAGGACCATACACATTTACGACCTTGTGTGCAGTAGAAATGGCACCAACTATGGTGGAAAACTTCTCGTCTTACACAGGTGGAATTACTACTACAAGCTTACCTTGTTGGGCGGAAGCTACGGCTAATAATATAGGAACTCCATTGACAGGTACTACAAGCTCGTGGACAAGTGGTGTTTATAACAATATTACTGGGCATATCAACGGTAATGCTGCTTATATAAATCTTTACAGTACTAGAAATGAATGGTTAGTTTCACCAGTTATTGATTTAGGTGATGGTACAATAGAGTATGCATTACGTTATGATGCCTCTGTGGTACCTTGGTCAGGAGCTGATAATGTGGAAGACATGGGTAGCGATAAGTATGTTGCAGTTGTTGTTTCAACTGACGGAGGCGCTACTTGGTCAGAATCTAACGTGGTTACCATGTACGACAATAACAACATACCAAATAATGGTGGAGTTTCTGATATAATTTCATTAGATGGCTACACAGGAGAGGTTCGCATTGCATTTTATGCAAAAAGTACTTCTACTTCACCTGATTTAAGGTTCTATATAGACAACTTCCGAGTAGAAGAAATGCCGGCTTGTCTTGAGCCACTTTCAGGAAGTGTGGAGAATATAGGGTCCGATTCTGCAACCATCAACTGGGAAGCTTCAGGCTCATCCAACGTAAGTGGTTACGAATATGAAATCCGTACAGGCGAAGATGATGATGAGACAGTTGCTACAACTGGAACAACAGTTGCACCTGTTACCACTGCCGATGTTACAGGCTTAGATGATGCGACAGAATATAAAGTTTATGTCCGCTCAGAGTGTGCTGTTGGAGAGTACAGCCAATACAATCTTGTTGCTACATTCGTTACAGAGTGTGACGCAACAGATGTACCATATCTCGTACCAATAAACGACACTACTGGAAACGAATTGCCTATGTGTGTGAGCGTTGTTGACGTAAATAATGACGGATACACCTGGACTACCGCTGCTGGAGGTAATGGTATAGATGGAAGAGTAATGTATTATGCCTACAATTATGCTGAAGCGGCAAACGATTGGTTCTTCCTTCGTGGAATAAATATGGAAGAAGGAGAAAGTTATAGATTAACTTTTAAACATAGGGTTCAGAGCGCGAGCTATCCTGAGAAATTAAGAGTGTCGTATGGTAACGCACCTACAGCAACAGCTATGAACGAAGAATTATATGACGAAACTTTGAACAACACAACAGGTCAAGAAGAGTTAATTGACTTTATCGCTGAAGAAACAGGTGTGGTTTATATTGGTTTCCAAGTGCATTCTATTGCTGGTCAATGGGACTTATATGTAGGAGAAATCTTTGTTCAAAAAACACCGACATGTTTCCCTGCTGAAGATATTACACTTGATGATGTAGGAAAATTCTCTGCAGATATATCATGGGATGCTCCAGAATTTGGTAATGATGCTGATGATGGATACGAAGTAGAAATAAGAACTGAAGGTGAGCCAGGTGATACCGTAGGGTATGTAGATACTGTAAACACAACAAGTTTAACAGCAGAGTTTACTGGTTTGGATCCTGATACAGCTTATTTCGTGTACATCAAAACACTTTGTACCGAGGTTGATGATGAGAGTTTATGGTCAGAGCCATTCCAATTTAGAACGTTATGTGACGCGCCAGAGTTAATTAATGTGCCTGGTGGAGAAGTATGTGGATCTGGAAGTGTTGAGCTTGAAGCGATTTATACTTCAGGAATAGTTGAGTGGTATGATAGTGAAGAAGGTGGTGAATTGTTGCACACAGGTGAAAC
>Ga0209075_1004089_pt1 | contig 11837 bp, 8 predicted proteins | sample Stecom2011_FD_187523 | JGI IMG/M metagenome (GOLD analysis project Ga0209075, IMG submission 187523) | Agricultural soil microbial communities from Utah to study Nitrogen management - Steer compost 2011 (SPAdes) (version 2) | ecosystem: Environmental > Terrestrial > Soil > Agricultural land...
ACAGCACGGCTTCTTTAAAGGAAACCGAGGTGGCACCACTGGAAGACGCTTCCTGATAAGGGATTTCCTCACCGGACTTGATGGAAGCGGTCTGGCGATCGGCGGTCACCACTCTTGGCTGGGACACGACTTCTGCCCGACCGTCGCTTTCCAGCGCGGACAGCTCAAGGTCCACAAGGAAATCATCGCTGCCCCAGCCGATCGCGAATGAAGAGGCACCCTCTCCGCTGACACCAAGATCCACCCCAAGCGCCTGCGGGAAGGTGATCGCACTGCTGCCGCCAGCCGCTGCGTCACGAGCCTCTTGCAGCGTGCCCAGCGAGCCACCAATGGTGAACACATCATCACCGTCTACGTTGTAGGCTGCCCCGCCCCAGCGTACGCCAAGGTCTTCGGCCACGTTGGTCTGAGCCCGCACGATCCGGGCTTCAATCGAAACCTGACGCACCGGTACGTCCCAGGTGGTCACCAGCCGGCGGATTTCTTCCAGCTTGCCGGCGGTTTCGCGCACACTGATGGTGTTGGTACGGCCGTCAGACGAGATGAAGCCGCGGGCAGAAATCAGTTCTTTATCGGCCTGGATCAGAGCCACAACGTCTGCCGCTTTGGCGTAGTTCACCTGAATAATGTCGAGGCGGACGGGTGCCAGCTCAGCAATCTGTTTGGTGGTCTCCAGCTCAAGCTTTTCACGGGCCGCGATTTCTTCTGCCGGCGCTACCAGCAGGACGTTACCGATCTGGCGCTTGTCCAGGCCTTTGGTTTTCAGGATCAGGTCCAGCGCCTGATCCCAGGGCACGTTCTGCAAGCGCAGGGTGATGCTGCCACCGACCGTGTCACTGGCCACCAGGTTTAGACCGGTAAAGTCGGCAATCAGCTGCAGCACCGAGCGCACTTCGATGTCCTGGAAGTTAAGGGACAGCTTGTCGCCACTGTACGGGAATTTTTCCTCGCGGCGGGTTTCGGCCTCTTCACGGGAGAGCTCTTCCACACTGACTGTGAACTCCCGGCCGGACTGGTAGGCGATGTAGTCGTAATCACCCTCCGGACGGATTTCAATAACGGCATTGCCATCCTCAACAAATGTGTCGACGCGGCTGACCGGAGTCGCGAAGTCGGTGACATCCAGCCGGCGGCGCAAACTGGCCGGCACCTCGAGGTCTGGCATGGTGAGACGGATACGGCCACCAAGTTCGGTCAGGTTCACTGACGCCTTGCTGTTGCCGAGATCGACGATTATCCGGCCCTCGCCTTTTTTGCCGCGCCGAAAATCAACACCCGCCAGTGCATTGGCTGAGGCGGCAGCGGACGGTGCCGCAACCGGCTGAGCCTGTCCGGCACTGGCCACGGCCGCCGGCGCACCGGAGCCACCAATGGTCATTACCAGAGAGTTATTCTCACGCACGGTCTGATGGGGCACCAGCTCCACCAGGTTGAAAATCAGCCGGGTGCGGTCTTTGGTCTCAACCACCGTCAGGCTCTGTGCGTTACCACTGCCCAGCGAGATGCTGCGCTGGTTCAGCCCGCTGGTGGTGTCGCTCAAATCAACCGCAATCCGGGCAGGACGCTCAATCGTATAGCCCTTTGGCTCTGGCGGCGGGCCGTCAAACTTCATGGTCACTTCGAGGCCTTCCCCCGGCAGCGACGAAAACGATACGTCTTCCAGCGTGACCGCTGCGGCCAGGCTGCTCCATAACCCGATGGCAATCACGCCTACACAGACATTGAGTTTTTTGAACATCGCTAGCCTCGATCCCACCACTTTTTGTTCATGCATGTTTCGTTCAATCATTTTGTTCGCGCTCCCCTGCCTCATCCTTCACTCAGTGACAGGGAGCGTGGGCGCTCGACCCAACCACCCCGACCGTTTGGAACGATTTCGACCAGCTCAATCCGGGTTTCTGTGACACCGACCACCCGCCCGTAGTTCTGGCCCATATAGTTACCGGTACGTACTCGGTGGATACCACCATCGCTGTCCCGTACCAGGGCGTAAAGGCCACCATCCGCCCCCTGGAGCGTACCAACCATGCCAAGGGACTTGAGGTCAAAGTTTTCCAGCACTTCTTTGGGCCGGTCCAGGTCTGGCTCGACATCGTTCACCGGCTGTTCGTTAATCATGGTCAGCTGAACATCGATGGGAGGCTCAAATGGCGCCCGCTGGTCTGAAGCGGAATAGTTGAACGCCTCATAGGCTTTAAACTCCGGCAGAGGTTCTACGTGCCCCCGGGGCTTGGCCCGGGTGTCGGCCATGAACTTGTCCAGGTCCGAGAAACCGCTTCCCTGGGAGCAGGCTGTCAGCAACGACGCCAGACAGACACACAGCCAGGCTTTTCCCGCATGCTTTCCTGTCATGCTCATTCTCCGGCCCGGTAGCGATAGGTGCGCGCAACCACTTGCATATCAAGCTGATCGGCATCCCCGCTGGTTGGTTTAATGGTCAGGTCGTGAAGTGTAACGATCCTTGGCAGGCTGGCAACGCTGCTGACAAAGGAAGCGAGCTCGTGATACGTGCCCGATACCCGGATATTGATCGGCAACTCAGAGTAGAAGTCCCGTCGTTGCTCGGGCTGCAGCTTGACTTCCTGCAGCGCAAGCCCGCTACCCAGAGCGGTATTGGTGATATCTTCCAGCAGACCTGGCACTTCGGTCTCACTCGGCAGCTGGCGCACCAGTGCCCCGAAGGTTTCTTCCATCTCCTGCATCTGCGCCTTGAACACGCTCAGGTTGGCCACCTGGTAGGCCTTGCGTTCGTATCTGTCCTTGAGTTCCTGTTCCTGCTGTTCTACCCGCTCAAGTTGCGAATACTGATCCTTGATAAAGAACCAGTAACCGCCACCGAGCATCAGCGCGAACACCAGCAAGGCGACAATCGCTTTGACCGGCGCGGGCCAGATACCCGCATTGTTCAGGTCCAGATCGTTAATATCGAATTCGTTCAGTTTTTTAAGTGAGTCCGCGAGGCTCATTACTTATCCTCCCCTTCGGGCTCTGGGGTTGTCTGCTGTACAGACAGGTTGAACTGGCTGTAGCCGGCGCGACGGTTATCCGCTACCGCAACGTTAGAAAGATTGGGGCTGGCGAACCAGTCGGAATCCTCAAACTGGCGCATCAGGTTGGAAATCCGGCTGTTGGACTCTGCCATCCCGACAATATCAAGGCGATCGCCGCTCCGCTTCAGGTCTGTGAAGTACAGCCCGTCGGGAAGGGTGCGCACCAGCTCGTCAAACACCCGCACAATAACGGGCCGCTTGCCCTGGAGGTCCTGGATCACCTGCATCCGTGCCAGCAGAGCATCCCGCTGGCGCTTGAGGTCATCGATTTCCCTGATCTGCTTGTCCAGCTCTTTACTGGCCGTTTCGATATAGGCATTGCGCGACTGCTGATAAGCTACCCGGCTGTCCAGATCGCTCTTCCAGAGGTAGGCAAGACCACCACCGATGATGGCTGCGCCCAGTATCATGGTGACAAACTGCTTCTGCTTTTCGGCCCGGAGTTCTTCACGCCACGGCCTGAGGTTGATCTTTGCCATCAGTCGAAACTCCTCATTGCCAGACCACAGGCAATCATTAACGACGGGGCATCATTGCTCAAAGCAGAGGCATTTACCCGCGAACCAATCGACATATCGGCAAAAGGGTTGGCAACCACGGTGCGAGTGGCGGTTTTTTCCTCGACCATTTCTACCAGACCCTGAATGGATGCGGTCCCCCCGGCCAGGACCACGTAGTCCACGGCGTTGTACTGGCTGGCACCAAAGAAGAACTGGAGCGCGCGGGCAACCTGCTGGACCACCGCCTCACGGAACGGCCCAAGCACTTCTTCTTCGTAGTCATCCGGCAGGCCGCCTTTCTTCTTGGCCAGACCGGCTTCCTCAAAGGAGACCCCATAGCGGCGCTGGATTTCTTCGGTCAGCTGGCGTCCGCCAAAAATCTGCTCCCGGGTGTAGACGGTCCGGCCCGCGGCAATCACGCTGAGCGTGGTCATGGTTGCACCGACGTCAACCACCGCCACCACCAGTTCCTCGCCCTGGGAGTCGAGCTGTTCTTCGATCAGGCTGTAGGAGCGCTCAAGGGCATTGGCTTCGACATCCACGATGCTGGTTTTCAGGCCCGCGATCTCGAGTACGTCTTCCCGGACATCCACATTCTCTTTACGGCAGGCCGCAATCAGGACTTCAACTTTATCGGGGTTGGTTTCGGAGGGGCCCTGAACCTCAAAGTCGAGAGCCACTTCATCCAGGGGATAAGGAATGTACTGGTCGGCCTCCAGGCCGATCTGGTCTTCCATCTCGAACTCATTGAGCCCGCCGTCCATCTCGATCACCTTGGTGATCACAGCCGAGCCTGAAACAGCGACTGCAGCCTGCTTGACGCTGGTGCGGGATTTGCCCACCACCCGCTTGAGGACTTCGCCCACCGCTTCAACATTGGTAATGTTCTTTTCAATTACCGCATCAGCCGGCAACGGCTCGACAGCATAGCTCTCGACCCGATAGCGACCGCCCTGCTTTGACAATTCGAGCAGTTTCACAGAGCTGGAGCTGATATCCACCCCCAGCACAGCACTGGATTTTTTTCCTAAGAGTCCGAACACGCGCCCACCCTATACCTGGTTAAATGCACCCGGCGTTGCACCCCTGATCCCCCTGCACTCCGGCAGTTATTTCAGGGTTACGTTATCTGTTTTTTATGTAAGAGAATTTCTTGTTTTTTATGTCTACAATGCACTCTCTTGTTTTTTCAGGAGCGATTGCAGACCAGGAAAGCTAGCCATCTTTCCTAAAGCAATTTCTCAAATAATAGACTTATATCCAACTGTTGTCAGATAAAAATGTCTCATTTGCTGCGTACATCTCGTGTTTTTGCCTGGTTCATTCTCGCCGGCCTGAGTGTCGCCATTATCCTGCTCTCGAGCTTCTATCTTTATCTTCGTCCGAACCTGCCAGACGTTGAGCAACTGCTTGATGTCAAGTTGCAGACGCCGCTGAGGGTATATAGCAGGGACGGCAGATTAATAGCAGAATTCGGTGAAAAGAGAAGGACACCGATCACAATCGAACAGATCCCTACAATTCAGTTACAAGCCTTTATGGCGGCAGAGGATGCCCGCTTCTACGACCACTTTGGGGTCGACATTAAAGGGCTGGCGCGGGCTGCCATCGAACTGGTGTCCACCGGCGAGATCCAGTCTGGTGGCAGCACCATCACCATGCAGGTTGCAAAAAATTACTTTCTGTCACGGGATCGCACCTTCATCCGGAAGTTCAACGAAATCCTGCTGGCTCTTCAGATCGAGCGCGAACTGACCAAAAACCAGATCTTTGAGCTCTATCTGAACAAGATCTACCTGGGCAACCGGGCGTATGGCATTGCCGCTGCCGCGCAGGTGTATTACGACAAGCCGGTTGACGAGCTGACCCTGGCGCAGATGGCCATGCTGGCCGGATTACCCAAGGCCCCCTCGGCGTACAACCCCCTCGCCAACCCCGAAAGAGCCCATATTCGCCGGGACTGGATTCTCGGCCGCATGAGGGATCTCGGCTATATCAACGAACAGGAATGGGCTGACGCCGTTGGCACCCCCCTCACCGCCCGTTATAACGCCCGCGAAACCGAGGTAGACGCCGACTATCTGGCCGAAATGGCCCGGGCCGAAATGGTGCGCCGCTATGGCGATGACGCCTACACCGAGGGTTACAGCGTGACCCTCACCGTCGACAGCGAGAAACAACAGGCGGCCACCGATACGCTGCGGGCCGGTCTGGAAGGGTATGACCGCCGGCACGGCTTCCGGGGGCCGATCGGCAAGATTGATGTGAGCGACCTGGCTTCTGAGGAGGTTGCCCGCCAGCTCCTGAATTACCCCCAGGTTGAGTCTCTGGTACCGGGCGTGGTCACCGGGATTGATGACCAGAACGGCGAGGCGAAGGTGCACCTTCGCAGGCTCGGCACCGGCATCATGGCATTCGACACCATGAGCTGGGCACGCCGCTACCGCACCGAAAACCTGCTGGGCCCGGAACCGGGTAAAGTTTCCGACGTGGTGTCTGTCGGCGATGTGGTGTATACCCGGATACTGGAACTGCCGAAACTGCCCGAGCCTGACGAAAGCGGCACAGAGGCAGAGACACCAGACGACAGCCCGGCCGCCACACTTACAACAGCCCTCGCCCAGGTACCCAGAGTAGAAGGCGCGCTGATTTCGCTGACCGCCGGGACCGGAGCCATCGAGGCACTGGCAGGCGGCTACAGCTTCAGCCAGAGCAAATACAACCGGGCCACCCAGGCACAGCGCCAGCCCGGTTCGACCTTCAAGCCCCTGCTTTACCTGGCGGCACTGGAAAGCGGCCGGACACCGGCCACGATCTATAACGACGCCCCGATCGTATTCGAAGACAGCGACCTCGAAGGCGCCTGGCGCCCGCAGAACTCAAGCGGTCAGTTTTATGGCCCCACCACGCTCAGAGAAGGCCTGTACCGGTCCCGCAACCTGGTTTCGATCCGGCTGCTCGAAGACATCGGCATCCAGACAACGCTGAATTTTCTGCGGCAACTCAAAGTGCCCACCGAGAACATGCCGGCCAACCTGTCGCTGTCGCTGGGCAGTGGCCTGCTCACACCCATGGAACTCGCACGCGCCTTCGCCATCATTGCCAATGGCGGCTACGACGTACAGCCGTACCTCATCGAGCGCATTGAGGAATCAGACGGGACGGTACTCTACCAGGCCCCGGAGACCATCCTCTGTGACCGCGATTGCGATCGTATCGCCGACAACGAAAACGCCACCGAGATCGACACCGGCGAGCTTCCCGAGACGGAAGGGCTGGCCCTGCCTGCATCCGCCGATCCCGAAAGCCCCCGGTTGATGAAAAGGCTGGCCGACGCACGCTCTGTTTACATCCTGCATTCGATTTTGCAGGACGTGGTGCGCAAGGGCACCGGTCGTCGGGCCCTGGCGCTGGATCGCAACGATCTGGCCGGCAAGACCGGTACCACTAACGACCAGAAAGACACCTGGTTTGCGGGCTTCAATCACGATACGGCCGCAACTGTGTGGATCGGTTTTGACCAGCCCGCTCCCCTGGGGCGCTCCGAGTATGGCGCCAGTACCGCGCTGCCGGTGTGGGTAGACTACATGCGGGTCGCACTGCGCGATGCACCTGAGGCAGTCATGGAACGCCCCTACGGCCTGGCCAGCATCCGGATCAATCCGCAGACGGGACGGCGCGCAGGCCCGGGCGAGTCCGGCGTGTTCGAACTCTTCAAAGAAGAAGACGTACCCTCCTCGCAGCCGGCGGGCGGAGCCGGCAGCTCCGGCCTTGACGGGCAATCGGAAGACCTGTCCCGGCAGATCTTCTAGACCAGGCGTCAACCAGACGCCCACAAAAAAACCGGCGGGATCTCCGCCGGTTTTTTTGTGAAGCCAGACACGCACTACATCAGGATCAGATGATGTCGCTCATGGCCTCCAACGGGTAGTGCGCCGGGTAAGGCAGGCGGGCTACACCGGAATCGACCGCCGCACGGGCGACAGCAGCAGGCACCACCTCAAGCAGGCGAATGTCCATCGGTTTGGGAATGATATACTCTCTGCCAAACTCCAGGCTCTCTACGCCATAGGCGTTGCAGATTTCACGCGGCACCGGCTCCTTCGCGAGCTCACGGATAGCGTGAACAGCCGCCACCTTCATTTCCTCGTTGATGGCGGTTGCACGAACGTCCAGCGCGCCACGGAAAATGAACGGGAAGCCCAGAACGTTGTTTACCTGGTTAGGGTAATCAGAACGGCCTGTTGCCATGATCAGATCATCGCGCACTTCATGGGCAATAGCCGGGCTGATTTCCGGATCCGGGTTGGAACAGGCAAATACCACCGGATTGGGCGCCATTTTCTTCAGCTGCTCACCAGTGAGCAGATCGGGGCCAGACAGGCCAAGGAACACATCTGCGCCGTCGATGGCGTCGTCCAGAGTGCGCTTGTCGGTCTTGTTCGCGAACATCGCCTTGTACTGGTTCAGGTCATCACGATCAGAGTGGATCACACCCTTACGGTCGAGCATGTAGATGTTCTCAGAGCGAATACCGCAGCTGACCAACAGTTTCATGCAGGCGATGGCGGCCGCACCGGCACCCAGGCACACCACCCGGGCTTCTTCAATCTTTTTGCCCTGCAGCTCAAGAGCATTGATCATGCCGGCGGCAGTGACGATGGCAGTACCGTGCTGGTCATCGTGGAAGATGGGCACCTGGCACTTCTCGATCAGGGCGCGCTCGATTTCAAAACACTCAGGGGCCTTGATGTCTTCGAGGTTGATCCCGCCAAAGGTGTCTGCAATCCGCTCAACGGTTTCAATAAACGCTTGTGGGCTTTCGGAATTGACTTCGATATCAAATACGTCGATTCCGGCAAAGCGCTTGAACAGTACGCCTTTGCCTTCCATGACCGGCTTGCTCGCCAGGGGGCCGAGATTACCCAGACCCAGGATGGCAGTACCGTCAGAAATAACGGCAACCAGGTTCCCCTTGGCTGTGTATTTGTATGCGTTCTCGGGGTCCTTCGCGATCTCGCGGACCGGCTCGGCAACCCCGGGGCTGTACGCCAGGGAAAGGTCGCGGGCAGTTTCGGTTGGCTTGGTGATTTCTACACTCAGCTTACCCGGCCGCGGTTTGGCGTGATATTCAAGGGCTGCTTCTTTCAGATCTTGAGACATTGCCACTGTTCCGTTTGTCACGTTTAAAGGTAAATCCTGCTGGGCCTATCCAGCGGAGCGCGACATTATGGCCTGCTCAACCGCAAACGACAAGTCGAAATCGAACACTTTGCAGCCAGTCAATAAGGCATTTTGCGTATATAAGGGCATTTTCTGGCCCTTTCAGACATAAAAAAAGCGCCTTTCGGCGCTTTTTCACGTTTTGCAGACAGATCAGGCTTTCTTGCCGCCGATCCGACCACCAAAACGCTTGTTGAAACGATCGATACGACCGCCGGTGTCCATAACCTTCTGCTTACCAGTGTAAAACGGGTGGCACTGGGAGCATACGTCCAGCTGCAGATCGTGACCAACAGTAGAACGGGTTTTGATCACATTACCGCAGGAACAGGTCGCGGTGATAGCGTCGTACTTGGGATGAATACCTTCTTGCATGGCTAACCTCTTTCGGTCATGCCGCTACCTGGTCATCAGCCTCGAACGGCATTCATCGCCAGGCACCGCATGTTTGAATCCAATGAAAAGACCGTGCACAATCAAGCCCGGCCAGAAACAGACCGCGAATCTTACTGACAATCCCGGCCCCAGGCAAGTATCTTGAACCTCCGAAACCAGCCAGTAAACACCATGCGGCGCCAGAGCGCCGGTTATCAGGATACGCAGATACCGTGACACGGCCAGCCATCGCCCGCATTGCCCTCAACCGCCCCCTGCGCCGGCTGTTTGACTACCGCATTCCGGATAACATGGAGCTCGTGCCCGGCCAGCGGGTGACGGTACCCTTTGGCCGCCAGATCCTGACCGGCCTGGTGGTCGAAACCGGGGTAACCCCGCCCCAGGGCATCAGCCTGAAAGCCGTGCTGGAAACACCCGAGCCCTGGCCCGCCCTGCCGGAAAACACCTTTCAGCTGCTTGCCTGGGCCAGCGACTATTACCAGCATCCTCTGGGTGAGTGCCTGTTTACCGCCCTGCCCCCGGCCCTGCGCAAGGGCCGGCCGGCCACTGAGAAAGAAAACGAGTACTGGGACCGCACCACAGACGAGGCGGCACTCCCCGCCACGGCCCACCGCCAGCGGGCACTGTTCAACACCATTAAAGACTCCCCCGGAATAAGCACCAGTGCGCTGGTGCACAGAGGGTTCAGCCGGGCCCAGATCCGGGCACTCGAACAAAAAGAGCTGATCCGGCAGGTAACCGCCATTGCCGAACCTAAAGACCCGGCCGCCTACTCTCCGGCACCCGAGCTGTCGCCAGCCCAGCAAGCTGCGGCAGCAGGCTTTCCGGATTGCACCGACGGGTTTTCCGCCACCCTGCTCTATGGCATCACCGGCAGCGGCAAAACCGAACTCTACCTCCACTACCTCAAAACCAGACTGCAAGAGCGCGACCAGGCACTTGTACTGGTGCCCGAGATCAACCTGACGCCGCAAACCCTGGCCCGCTTTCGCCGTTATTTTGGCGACCGGATCGTGGTCTGGCACTCCGCCCTCAGTGATGGCGAGCGCCTGAGCACCTGGCTGAAAATCAGAACCGGCGAGCCGGTTATCCTGATCGGCACCCGCTCCGCTGTCCTGCTTCCTTTTATAGGGCTCCGGACCATCATCGTTGACGAAGAGCACGACAGCTCCTACAAACAGGGCGACGGCTTCCGGTATTCAGGCCGGGACGTTGCCGTGTACCGGGCCCACCTTAACCAGTGCCCGGTGATTCTCGGCTCGGCCACACCATCACTGGAATCCTGGCATAACGCGCAACAGGGCAAGTACCGGCTGATCCGGCTGGAAGAGCGCGCAGGCAACGCCCGGCCGCCGGCACTGGAGCTTCTGGACATTCGCAGCCGGCCCCTGGAGGCCGGACTTTCACGCCCCGCACTGACTGCCATAAAAGAAACACTGGAACGAGGCGAGCAGGCTCTGGTTTTTGTAAACCGCCGTGGCTTTGCCCCGGTAATGATGTGCTTTGACTGCGGCCACCTGGAAGAATGCCCCCGCTGCGACACCCGCCTGACCTACCACCGGCGAGACCGGGCCATGCGCTGCCACCACTGTGATTTCCAGAAAGCCGCCAGCCAGACGTGCCCGAAATGCCAGAGCGAGAATTTCAAGCCGGTGGGCCAGGGCACCGAACGCACGGAAGATATCCTGGCCGGGCAGTTTCCCGATACCCCCATTGTTCGGGTAGACCGGGACAGCACGCAGCGCAAAGGCAGCATTCAGGCCATTCTGAAAAAAGTGAACAGCGGCGAGCCCTGCCTGTTGGTGGGCACCCAGATGCTGGCCAAGGGCCACGATTTTCCCAGGGTTACCCTGGTGGTGGTGGTCAACGCCGACGGCGGCCTGTTCAGTGTCGACTTCCGCGCACCGGAGCAGATGATCCAGACCCTGATGCAGGTGAGCGGCCGGGCCGGCCGGGGCGACAAACCCGGCAAAGTGCTGATCCAGACCTGCCACAGCGACCACCCCCTGCTTTTGTCCCTGCGGGAAGGTAACTACCCGCGCATTGCCGACCAGCTCCTGTCTGAGCGCCAAAGCGGGCAACTGCCCCCTTACCGCCCCATGGCGCTCCTGCGTGCGGAGGCCGATACCATGCAGGCCAGCCTGCAGCTTCTTGATGCCATCAAGCCCATGCTCCAGGGTTCCGGGATTGAAGTCTGGGGGCCATTACCAGCCGTTATCGCCCGCAAAGCCGACCGCCACCGCGCGCAGCTGGTGCTGGTCAGCGACAGCCGCGGCCAGCTGAATCGGCGACTGAGCCACGTGTGCCAGCATCTGGACCAGACCAGACTGCCTGCCAGTACCCGCTGGGTGGTTGACGTGGACCCCCAGGAAACCGGCTAAAGCCACAAGCTTTGAAACAGGACACAGCGCACATACTGCAAAACGTTACAATCTTTTGCAGAAAAGTCCGGCTCAGCCGATGGTGAATCCACCGATTGTGCTATGATTTTCAGCAAACTAAATAACAAAGCTGTAACTATATCTGAGGTTGCGGTTCTCAAGCAGGGAACGGGCGGCCAAATAAGGCTTTTGCTGTAACGAACACTGGAGATATAACAAATGTCAGGGAAATTCCTTGCGCGTGCGTCGGCGTTATCGCTGGCCCTGTTTTTGGCTGCTTGTGGTGG
>Ga0209075_1004090_pt1 | contig 11832 bp, 8 predicted proteins | sample Stecom2011_FD_187523 | JGI IMG/M metagenome (GOLD analysis project Ga0209075, IMG submission 187523) | Agricultural soil microbial communities from Utah to study Nitrogen management - Steer compost 2011 (SPAdes) (version 2) | ecosystem: Environmental > Terrestrial > Soil > Agricultural land...
CCGGGAGATGTCCTGACCGTGGAGGTCGAGCACTCTGATGAGCACGACCTTTGGGCTTCGCCGGTGGAGTAGGGATTAGAATTCCCGAAAAATCAGTTCCCTCTCCCTCTGGGCGGGCCGCGCAGGCAGAGGGTTAGGGAGAGGGCCGGAGTTATCAGCCACGTGGGGACTTTGAGCAAGCCTGTGAGCTCAGCCCTCTCCCCCAGCCCCTCTCCCCAGGAGGGAGAGGGGAGGCTTGGGCTCCTGAGTTGGTTGCTCAGCCTTCCAGCTTCTTCTTCAACACTTCATTCACCTGTTGCGGGTTGGCCTTACCCTGAGAGGCTTTCATGGTCTGCCCCACGAAGAAGCCGATCAACTTCTTGCGCCGGTCCTCGTCCGCGGCCCGGTATTGCTCCACCTGAGCCGGGTTCTTGGCAATGATGTCGTCGACAACCGTCTCGATTGCGCCGGTGTCGGTGACCTGCTTCAGGCCTTTGCTCTCGATGATCTGGTCGGGGCTGCCTTCGCCGTTCCACATATCCTCAAACACCTGCTTGGCGATCTTGCCGGAAATGGTGTTGTCGCGAATGCGTTGGATCAGCTGACCCAGATGCTCGGCGGAAATGGGGCTTTGCTCGATTTCCAGGTTGTTCTGGTTCAGCAGCCGTGACAGCTCTCCCATCACCCAGTTGGCAGCCAGTTTGGCATCGCCGGCTACTTCCGCGGAGCGCTCGAAGTAGTCGGCCATGGCGCGGGAGGCGGACAAGACCGACGCGTCATAGTCGCTTAAGCCATATTGCTCGGAGAAGCGTTGGCGCTTCTGTTCGGGCAATTCCGGCAGGGAGTTGCGGATCGCTTCGATATAGTCATCGCCAATCACCACCGGCAACAGGTCCGGGCAGGGGAAGTAGCGGTAATCGTTGGCGAATTCCTTGCTGCGCATGGAGCGGGTTTCGTTCTTGTCGGCGTCGTACAGGCGGGTTTCCTGCTCAATGCGGCCGCCGTCCTCGAGGATCTCGATCTGGCGCTGGATCTCGGAGTTGATGGCCCGCTCCACAAAACGGAACGAGTTAACGTTCTTGATTTCGGTGCGGGTGCCGAATTCCTTTTGGCCTTTGGGGCGCACGGACACGTTACAGTCGCAGCGCATGGAGCCTTCTGCCATGTTGCCGTCACAGATCCCCAGGTAGGTCACAATGGAGTGGATCTTGCGCAGGTATGCCACCGCTTCCTTGGCGCTGCGCATGTCGGGTTCGGAGACGATCTCCAGCAAGGGTGTACCGGCCCGGTTGAGGTCAATGCCCGTCATGCCATGGAAGTCTTCGTGCAGGGATTTGCCCGCGTCTTCTTCCAGGTGGGCCCGGGTCACTCCGACTTGTTTGGTGGTGCCGTCTTCCAGTTGGATTTCCACATGACCGCGGCCCACGATGGGGAACTCAAACTGGCTGGTCTGATAGCCTTTGGGCAAGTCCGGGTAAAAGTAGTTCTTGCGATCAAACACTGAGCGCTTGCCGATCTCGGCATCAATGGCCAGGCCAAACTTCACCGCCATGCGCACGGCTTCTTCGTTCAGCACCGGCAGCATGCCCGGCATGGCAAGATCCACGGCACTGGCCTGGGTGTTGGGCTCCGCACCGAAGGCGGTACTGGAGCCGGAGAAAATCTTGGACTTGGTGGAGAGCTGGGTGTGAATTTCCAGCCCGATGACCGCTTCCCATTCCATATTCAATTCACCTCGTTAATCGTTCATCTCGGTCGTTGGCGTGCGGAGGATCAGACTGGGACGCCCTGGGGCGCCAGTGTGTGCCACTGGGTCCGCTGTTGGAACTGATGAGCGATATTTAAAAGACGTGCTTCCTCGAAGTAGTTGCCCACCAGTTGCAGGCCGGCGGGCAGGCCATTGATCAAGCCGGCAGGCATGGAAATGGCTGGCAGTCCCGCCAGGTTAACCGGGATGGTGTACAAATCAGCGAGGTACATGGAAACCGGATCAGCACGCATGGCGTTGAGGCCAAACGCAGTGCCGGGCGTGGTTGGGCTCAGGATCACGTCCACCGATTCCAGGGCCTTGACGAAATCGTCCCGGATCAGGCGACGGAGCTGCTGGGCTTTGCGGTAATAGGCGTCGTAATAGCCGGCGGAAAGGGCATAGGTGCCGATCAGAATGCGCCGCTTGACCTCGTCCCCGAAGCCTTCGGCGCGGGTACGCAGATACAGGTCGTCCAGGCTGGTGGGGTTTTCGCACCGGTAGCCGTAGCGAACCCCGTCAAAACGAGACAGGTTGGCGGACGCTTCCGCGGGCGCGATGACATAGTAAGCCGGAACCGAAAGGGCGGTGTTGGGCAGGCTGATTTCCTGAACCCGGGCCCCGAGGGCTTCCAGTTCCTTGATCGCTGCCTGGATCACCTCCGCCATGGCGGGGTCGAGATCGGCGCCGAAATACTCTTTGGGCAGTCCGATGCGCAGCCCATCCAGGGGCTGGTTCAGGGCGGCCAGGTAATCCGGGACTTCCTGTTCGCTACTGGTGGAATCCTGCGGGTCGAAGCCGGCCATGGCTTGCAGCATCAGTGCGGCGTCTTCGGCGGTGCGTGCCATGGGGCCGGCCTGGTCGAGACTGGAGGCAAAGGCGACCACACCCAGCCGGGACACCCGGCCATAGGTGGGCTTGAGACCGGTCAGGCCGCAGAAGGCCGCGGGTTGGCGGATGGAACCGCCGGTGTCGGTGCCGGTGGCAAAGGGCGCCAAACGTGCCGCTACGGCAGCGGCGGAACCGCCGGAGGAACCGCCAGAGACCCGATCCAGCTCCCAGGGGTTTTTCACCGCGCCAAAAAAGCTGGTCTCGTTGGTGGAGCCCATGGCGAACTCGTCCATGTTGGTTTTGCCCAGGCAGACGGCGCCAGCGTCAATCAGCTTCTGCGCTACGGTGCTGTTGTAGGGCGGCACGAAGTTTTCCAGCATGCGCGAGGCGCAGGTGGTACGGATGCCGTCCGTGCAGAAAATATCTTTATGGGCGAAGGGCACTCCCGTCAGTGGCCCGGCATTGCCGGCCGCCCGGCGGGCGTCCGCTGCTTTGGCTTGTTCCAGCGCCTGTTCTTCGCTGACGGTGATGTAACTGTTGAGGGAAGGATCAATTTGCTTGATTCGTTGCAGGAACACCTGGGTGATTTCGACACTGGTGTATTTCCCGGCCTGAAGATCCTGAGAAATTTCGGCAGCCGTCTTGGTATGCATAGGAGTCCGATAGTCAGTCAATTGTATGTGTGGGTGGAGTCAGGGCAGCGGTCGGCTGCTTACTCGATCACTTTGGGAACCAGGTACAGGCCCGCTTCCGTGGCGGGGGCGATGGCCTGAAAGCGTTCGCGCTGGTTTTCTTCCGTCACCTGGTCCGCACGCAGTCTTTGCACCATATCCAGGGGGTTGGACATGGGTTCGATCCCTTCGGTCGAGACAGCCTGCATTTGATCGACCAGGGACAGGATACGGGACAGGTCTTCGGTGACCTTGTCCAGTTGTGCGTCGGTAATCTGAATCCGCGCCAGATAGGCGATTTTCTCAACGTCACCGCGTTCAATGGACACTCTGGGTTCTCCGTGTTCGGTGAATAATGTTTAACATCCGCCATTGAGGGAGGCAAACAGCGGAATATCATTCGATAAAAGCCGCTTTTAGGGCAAGAAATACGCGGATGTGCAAAAAAATTGGACTATACTATGGGCTGCCGGAATTGTGTAGCATGTTGCGCCTTCGTTAGCCTGCGTCTTTACGGTTGTACTTGTCTTTGTGGAATCGTTCTAAACCATTCGCAATTGAAGCATTTTCAAAGTGCTATGCAATGGGTCCCGAAGTGGCGACAGTTGTCGTTAAATCGATTCTTGCTCTATACCGGAGGCGTTGATAAAGTTGCCGCAGCCAAGCGGTCCTTACGGGATGAACACAGGTTGTTGTGGCCGCAAATCCCCACATCAACAGGCTGCTCCGAATTTCACAGGTTTGATTGGGTTAAAAGCATCGAATGTTTAAAAAATTACGTGGTCTGTTTTCCAGCGACCTCTCTATCGACTTAGGTACCGCAAACACTTTAATTTTCGTACGTGAACGGGGCATTGTCCTGAATGAACCTTCTGTGGTGGCGATCCGCAATGTCGGCTCCCAGAAAAGCGTGGCGGCGGTAGGCTCTGAAGCCAAGCGGATGCTGGGTCGTACGCCCGGCAACATCACCGCGATCCGTCCGATGAAAGACGGGGTGATCGCTGACTTCGTGGTGACCGAGAAAATGCTGCAGCATTTTATCCACAAAGTTCATGAAAACAGCTTTATTACCCCGAGCCCCCGAGTGCTGGTGTGCGTTCCCAGCAAATCCACCCAGGTAGAGCGTAAGGCCATCCGCGAGTCGGCGATTGGTGCCGGCGCCCGTGAAGTGTTCCTGATTGAAGAGCCCATGGCCGCGGCGATCGGCGCTGGGCTGCCGGTGGAAGAAGCCAACGGCTCCATGGTGGTGGATATCGGTGGTGGCACCACCGAGGTGGCAATCATCTCCCTCAACGGCATTGTTTATGCCGAATCCGTACGTGTGGGGGGTGACAAGTTTGACGAAGCCATCGTCACCTATGTACGCCGTAACTATGGCAGCCTGATTGGTGATTCCACGGCCGAGCGGATCAAGCAGGAGATCGGTTGTGCCTTTGAAGGGCTTGAACTGCGCGAAATCGATGTGCGCGGTCGTAACCTGGCCGAAGGTGTGCCCCGAGCCTTTACCCTGAACAGCGAAGAGATTCTGGAGGCTCTGCAGGAGTCCCTGGCAGCGATTGTTCAGGCGGTAAAAAGTGCGCTGGAGCAGTCTCCGCCGGAGTTGGCGTCTGACATTGCCGAGCGGGGCATTGTGCTGACCGGTGGTGGTGCGCTGCTGCGGGGTATTGATCGTCTGTTGAGCGAAGAAACCGGCCTGCCGGTGATTGTCGCGGATGACCCGCTGAGCTGCGTGGCACGTGGCGGCGGTCGAGCGCTGGAGTTGATCGACAAGAGCAGCGGCCTGTTCCCGATCGACTGATTTGCCAAAAACGGTCAGAAAGGGTCCAGCAGAGATCTCGACCAGGGAGCTTTGCGATGGGCCCTTTTTTACGTTTTGAAGGTTGGAATTGATCGCGGGCCGCCTGCTTTTGGTAGCATGGGCCCTGCGCCACCGGCGGGTGGGGCGGATTTTGCGTCAGGAGAAACACCATTAAGAATATTTTCGTCAAAGGGCCGTATCTTGGACTGCAGATGCTGGTTATCGCACTGCTGTCATTGGCGTTGTTACTGGTGGACTATCGCTTCTCCTATCTGGACCCGGCACGACGCACCCTCAGCTCTCTCATGACCCCCATTTACCATGCTGTGGATATACCTTATGTGGTTTCCCGCTGGGCGGGGAACACCTTTGTCAGTCATGCCCGGTTACGGGAAGAAAACGAAACCTTGCGGGCGCGGATGCTGGTGCTGGAAGCCCAGGTGCAGAAAATGGTTTCGCTGGGGGCCGAGGTCAGCCGTCTGCGTGACTTGCTCAACGCCTCGGCGGTGGTGGATGAGTCGGTGGTGGTGAGTGAAATCATCAGTGTGAACCCGGACCCCTATGTGCATGAGGTGACGATCAACAAAGGATACGATGCCGGCACCTATGTCGGGCAGCCGGTGCTGGGTGCGAGTGGCTTGGTGGGGCAGGTGGTGGATGTCAGCCGATTCACCTCCCGAGTGCTGCTGATTTCCGATAGCAGCCATGCGGTTCCGGTGCAGGTTAACCGCAATGGGATGCGGGCCATTGCCTTTGGCGTGGGAACCCATGGTGAACTGGAGCTGGTTAATGTGGCGGAAACCGCCGATATCGAAGTCGGTGATCTGTTGGTGAGTTCTGGCTTGGGCGGGCGCTTTCCGGTGGGTTATCCCGTCGGGACGGTGACGTCCCTGGAACAGGAGCCTGGCCAGCCGTTTTTGCGTATTCGAGTGCAGCCGGCGGCGGAGTTGGACCGGATTCGCCATGTGCTGCTGGTGTTCAAGCGGGAACCGCTGCCGACCTCCTCTGTTGAGGCAGAACGCGGTCGCGAAGGATCTAAACAGCCGCCTGCGGCTGAATTCTGAAGTCTGCATCCATGAATATTCCATTATTGATTCTCAGTTTCCTGGTGGCTTTCCTGCTGAGCGTGGTCACCCTGCCGGAAAGCCTGATGCTTTGGCGGCCGGAGTGGGTGGCTCTGGTATTGTTTTATTGGGTATTGCAGGCGCCGGATAAGGTTGGGCTGGGGACGGCCTGGTGCGTGGGGCTGTTACTGGATGTTCTGGAAGGGACATTGTTTGGGCTGAATGCCTTGTCCCTGGCGGTGGTGGCTTATCTGCTGCTGACCATGCACCAGCGCATCAAGATGTTCCCGATTCTGCAGCAGTCGTTTACGGTGTTCATGGTGATTGGCATCAATCTCATGCTGGGCCATTGGATCAAGAGTCTAATCGGTTATCGGCCGGCGGATATGAGCTTCCTGTTTCCGGCGGTCTCGTCCGCGCTCATTTGGCCCATACTGTACCTGATTATGAATCGCCTGGATCGTTATTAAACCCCCGTTGCGGATTGTTATGAGTTTCCAGAAGTCACCGGTCATTATTCTTGCGTCAGCCTCTCCGCGACGAGCGGAGTTGTTGCGTCAACTGGGAATTGATTTTCAGCAATGTCCGGTAGACCTGGATGAGTCCGTTCAGCCCGGCGAGTCTCCGCAGGACTACGTGAAACGTTTGGCGCTTGAGAAGGCGCGGGCGGCTTCTAACCTGCATGCCCAAGTGCCGTCCCGGCTGGTGCTGGGATCTGATACTTCAGTGGTGCTGGACGGGCGTATTTTCGGCAAACCCACCCATGAGGAGCAGGCGATGGAAATGCTGCAGGCTCTCTCCGGGCGGGTCCATCAGGTGATGACCGGGGTGGCTTTGGTTGCCGAGACTCAGGAGCCCTTGGTTGAGGTGGTCATCACCCGGGTGCGGTTTCGGGCTATTGAGCTGGCGGAAATGCGTGCCTACTGGCGAACCGGAGAGCCACGGGATAAGGCGGGAGGCTATGCCATTCAAGGTAAGGGCGCTGTTTTTATACAACAGATTGAAGGAAGCTATTCCGGAGTCATGGGGCTGCCTTTATTTGAAACCGCGGCCATGCTGCGCCGGTCGGGCTACTCGCTATGGCCGACGGAGGAGGAATAGTGCATGAGTGAAGAAATTCTGATTAACGTCACCCCGGTGGAAACCCGCGTCGCGGTGGTTGAAAACGGCATGCTGCAAGAGGTTTATATTGAACGCAGTCGCCGACGGGGAATCGTGGGCAACATCTATAAAGGCAAGGTCGTGCGGGTGTTGCCCGGGATGGAAGCGGCCTTTGTCGATATTGGCCTGGAGCGGGCCGCCTTTATTCATGCCTCCGATGTCTATATCGGCGAGCCGCCCCGGGGGGAGGAAAAGGCCCCAGGGGCGCCCCGGGTGGTCCCGGATATCAGTACGCTGCTTTATGAAGGGCAGTCCCTGGTGGCACAGGTGACCAAGGACCCCATCGGCACCAAGGGGGCGCGTCTGACCACTCATCTGTCAGTGCCATCCCGGTATTTGGTCTATATGCCGGGTACCCAGCATATTGGCATCTCCCAGCGTATTGAGGATGAGGCCGAGCGGGACCGGCTGCGGAATCTGATTGAAGAGCTGTTAACGGAGATCGGCGACGGGGCCGCCCAAGGTTATATTATCCGGACGGCGGCGGAAGGGGCCGGGCGAGAGGAGCTGCTCCAGGATATTCATTTCCTGAAACGGCTGTGGAACTCGGTGTCCGAGCGTATCAAGTTGGCGCCGACGCCCTCTACGGTTTATGAAGATCTTCCCCTTTATATTCGTACGGTGCGTGATCTGGTCCGCCCGCAGACGGAGAAGATCCGCATCGACTCCCGGGAAAGCCATCAGAAAGTGCTGCGCTTCATCGAGGAGTTCATGGCCGAGGTGCGGCCCAAGCTGGAATATTATCCCGGGGAGCGGCCGGTATTTGACCTCTACGGGGTCGAAGATGAGCTCCAGCGCGCCCTGAGTCGCAAGGTGCAATTAAAGTCCGGCGGTTATCTGATTATTGATCAGACGGAGGCCATGACCACCATTGACGTGAACACCGGCGCCTTTGTGGGACATCGCAATCTTGAGGAAACCATCTTCAAGACGAACCTGGAAGCGGCACGGGCCATTGCCCGCCAGCTGCGGCTGCGTAACCTGGGCGGTATCATCATTATCGACTTTATTGACATGGAAGATGTGGAGCATCAGCGCCAGGTGATCCGCATGCTGGAAAAGATGCTGGAGCGGGACCACGCCAAAACCAATATTTCCTGCGTGTCAGAGCTGGGGCTGGTGGAGATGACCCGCAAGCGGACCACCGAAAGCCTCGGGCAAACCCTGTGCGAGCCGTGCCGGGTCTGTGATGGCCGCGGTATTCTGAAAACGCCGGAAACCATATGCTATGAGATCTTCCGTGAGATCCTCCGGGTGAACCGGGCCTATGATGCCAGCAGTTACTTGGTGCTGGCCTCTCAGTCGGTGGTGGATGTGCTGTTGGATGAGGAGTCCGACAGCGTGGCGGACCTGGAAACCTTTATTGGCAAAAACATCAAGTTCCAGGTGGAAAGCATGTATAGTCCGGAGCAGTACGATGTCGTTCTGCTTTAAGCGGGACGTGGTCATTTGAATCCCCTTGCGGGGATGCGGAACAACAGCAGATATCAGTAAAGAATTTTCATGTCTTGGCGGCACTGGCTCCTAAAATTTTCCAATGGCATTTGGCTGGTTGCAGTGCTGCTGGTGGTGGTGCTGGCCACTTACGTGGCCTTGGGCCGCTATCTCATGCCATTTGTGGCTTCTTACAAAGAGGATGTGGAGCTGCGGTTGGAGCAGCTTCTGGGGCATCCCTTGGAAATCGGCGGGATTCGCGGGGGCTGGGACGGATTTGACCCGGTTCTGTTCGTCCGAGAAGTGCAACTGGTGGCCGAAGCGGATGTTGAACCGGCCTTTTCCATGCGGGATTTTCGCCTGCGTCTGAATGTCTGGCAGTCACTGCGCCAGCGCAAATTTATCTTTCAGGATATCTATATCACCGGCGTCAACCTCCGGCTGCAGCAATCTGCGGGGGGCGGTTGGCACCTGGTCGGCCTGTCCCCCCAGCCCTCCCAAGGCTCCGGCTGGCAGGAAGTTCGCCAGTATCTGGCTCAGCCCAATGTGGACATCGCCGAGGTGAAGGTGACGTTGGTGAACCAGGACGGCGAGAGCAGCCTGTGGCGGCTGCCACGGGTGCATATGCAGGATCTGGGCAAGGGTTATGAAGCCAGTGGCAGCCTGTTGCAACCCGGTAGCAACGAGCGTTTTTTACAGTTCTCCCTACGGGGTCAAGGGAACCCGCTGGGGGGTGACTTTAGCGGGCTGATCTACGTTGACTGGCTGTCAGGACCGTTTCTGGATCCTTTCCTGCAGGCTTATAGCTTGAAAGATGTCCGACTGTCCCATATTGACGCCAGCGGTACCGGCTGGCTGACTTTTGAACAGGGCAGGCTGCAGGATGTTCAGGGCAACGTGCGACTTAATGCGGTGCAGTGGCGCACCGACACCCTGGCGATTGCCCCGGTGGAGAATTTGTCTTTCAAGTTTCACCTGGCGCTGGAGCAACATAACTGGCAGCTGCTGGTCGATCAGTTGGACTTCTACTGGCAGGGGGAGCGCTGGAAGCCTTCCAGCCTGGCGGTGCGCGCTGGACAGGGCCGGCAGTTAATCGCCCAAGTCAGCCGTATTCCCTTGGGGCTGGCCTCACAGCTGGCCCAGGCGACTCAGTTGTTGCCGATTGTGGGTGTGGATGAACTGGCCGGGCGTGAGCCCACCGGCGAATTGCGCAACCTGTGGCTGCGGGTCCCTTTGGGGGAGTCTGCTCATGAACTGTTTGAGCTTCGGGCTGATCTCAGTGGCGTAAACGTTACCGGATTTCACTCCGCGCCGGGGGCCACCGGTATTGACGGCTACCTGAGGCTGACTGAAAAACAGGGGCTGGTGGAGTTCAGAAGCCGTAATCTGGGACTGAATTTTCCGGAGCTGTTTGACCAGGGCTGGACGTTCCGGCGTGGTGAAGGAGTGGTCTCCTGGCAAACCGAGGCGGGGCGGACGGAAGTGGTCGGGCGTAATATCCGACTGAGTTTGCCGGACCGGCGGGGTGATATCGAAGGCGGCTTTCTGCTGAGAACCGGCGACGAGGAGTTGCCGGATGAAGACCGTTTCGATCTCTCCCTCAAAATTCGGGATATGGATGCCTCCCTGGCACGCTCTTTCATCCCATGCCTGATTGTCAGCGCGGGCATTTGTGACTGGGTGGCCACGAGTGTGAAAGAGGGGAGCGTTCCCCGGGGGAGCTATGACTACAGCCACTTCATCAATCCGGATTCGGGCCTTAAGGAAAGCATCTCCCGCCTTCACCTGGAGTTGGAGCAGGGCGTGGTGGCCTTGGCCCCGGAGTGGCCGGCCGCCGAAGACGTGGCGGCAACGGTTGCCTTGGATGGCGGGGTGCTGGAGGTCGCCATCCAGCATGCCAGACTTGCTGACACTTTGGTGCGGGATGCGCGGGTTTGGATTCCGCCTTCACCGACAGGCGATCCGGTGCTGCAAGCCCGGGTTCAAACCAATCTCTCAGCCCACCAGGTCAGTGGTTGGCTGCAGCAGCCGGTTCTGAAGGAAGCGGCGGGCGCTATTGTCGATGACTGGAGCTTGGCGGGCGAGTTTCAAACCAATGTCGACCTGAAAATCCCCCTGTCCCAGGAGCCGGCTCATGTCCGGGTGGTCACCACGACAGCGGATGGGGCCTTGACCATCCCGGCCGTGGATCTGACGCTGGGAGAGCTCCAGGGAACCTTTGTTTTTGACAGTGATGAAGGGTTTTCCGCCAAGCAGGTTCAGGCAGACCTGTTGGGAAGGTCTGCACAGTTAACTCTGCGCAGCCCCAGTTGGCGCCCGGATCATAAAGTGATTCAAGTGGAGGCAACCGGCAAGCTATCCCTGCCTGACGTTTATGCGTGGCGTGCCCTGGAAGCCCTGCCAGGCGTGCAGGGCGAGCCGGCCTACAAGGCCAGTCTGCTGGCGGAGATCAGTGATGCCAAGCCCAATCTGACCCTGGATGTACAAACGGATTTGGTGGGCGTGGCGGTGGACTGGCCGGAGCCCCTGCGCAAGGATGCTGCGGAAAAACTGAATCTGCGCTATGTGCATCGTTTTCCGCTGGACTCCGCCGTCTCTGAAGCCCAGCTGGCCTTGGGCAACCTGGCCAACGGCAAGTTTCGGTTTGGTGAAGAGGGCTATCAGGGTGGCGTGCTGGCTTTTAATGATAAAAAGCTGCCGACCCAATTTTCAGGCACCCTGATTAAGGGCAATCTCAAGCGGGTTGATGCCGATGCCTGGCGTACCATGCTGGAAGACCAACTGCAGTTGCCCACCCAGCCCGAGACCCAGGGCCCGGCCTTGCGGGTTGATCTGGAGGTCGATCGTCTGCATTTGTTGGGGCGGGAGCTGCAACAGGTCCACTTCCAGCTGGGACGGGAAAACGCCGGCTGGCGGCTTGCCCTGGACAGTCCTGAGCAGGTGGCGGGCTACCTGCTTTTGCCCGATAACGATAAGTCCCCGGTGCAGGGACGTTTTGACTACCTGAAGCTCGCCTCCGGAGACGGCCAGAAGCTCGGCAAGGTGGTGTCGCCTCGATCCCTCCCGCTTCTGGATATTGACGTTAAAAAACTGATGTTGGGCGAGCAGGATTTTGGCACCTGGTCCTTTATAACCGAGCGTCGTGAT
>Ga0209075_1004091_pt1 | contig 11832 bp, 7 predicted proteins | sample Stecom2011_FD_187523 | JGI IMG/M metagenome (GOLD analysis project Ga0209075, IMG submission 187523) | Agricultural soil microbial communities from Utah to study Nitrogen management - Steer compost 2011 (SPAdes) (version 2) | ecosystem: Environmental > Terrestrial > Soil > Agricultural land...
TGGCTGAAAAAATTGGTGGTTTCTATTCAGAAGAAGAGTTCAATCTTGATCGCCTGAAACAGAATCCCGGCGTGTTTGCAGAGCTAGGCCGGACCTGCATTCGCAGCGATTTCCGCTCGGGAGCGGCGCTAAGCATGCTGTGGACAGAAGTGGCGCGGTATCTGGTTCAGGAAGGCATCGACTACCTGTTGGGTTGCGCCAGCATCAGCATGCTGGATGGCGGTTACAAAGCATGGCGAGTCACCCATCAGATTCAACAGGAGTACCTAGCAGCAGAGGAATTCCGAGTCACGCCTAAGCGCACATTGCCTCACCTTGCCAGCCAGAGCACACAAACAGACAAGGTTGTGATTCCGCCTCTGATCCGTAGCTATATGCGCTTGGGTGCCGAGGTGTGTGGTGATCCCTGCTGGGACCCTGCTTTCCGCTGTGCGGATCTGCTGGTGCTGCTGAATGTGGATAACTTAGCCGCCCGTTATGCGCGGCGCTACAACCTAGAGGCCAAAATCGCTTGAACAAACTAGAGCGGATTGTCGAGAGTGTTCGGTTCGTCACCCGCCTGAGTGCGTTTTTAGTCTTTTTGTTGCTCAGTATGGCAACCCTCGGTTTGGTTCGAATTATCGAATGTTGTAGCAGGCAAAAAATCGACCGAACCATTCTGGTGAATGGGTATTCTGCTGGTTTATGCCGGTTGTTGGGCATACGCATTCAGACTCACGGTTTGGTGATGGAAGGCCCGGCTTTGCGTGTGTGCAATCATGTTTCTTGGACCGACATTCCCATTCTGGCGGCGGGCCTTCCTTTGCGATTTTTAGCCAAGCGCGAAGTGGCGTCATGGCCTCTAATTGGCTGGATTGCAGGTGAAATCGGTACGATTTTTGTTCACAGGGGTGCGGGAGACTCCGCGAAGGTACGACAAGCACTGGTCTCGTCTTTGGCAGGCGGTAGTTCAGTCATGGTGTTTCCCGAAGGAACGACAACCTCCGGTGAAAGTGTGAAGCGGTTTCACCCCCACTTGCTCGGGGCGGCCATCGAGGCGAAGTGCTCGGTACAGGCGATATCGATTGCTTACCACCGAGATGGGCAACCCGACAGATTAGTGCCGTTTACGGGTGATGATGATTTTGTCTCACACCTATTCCGCCTGCTAAAAAAGCCTGCGGTGCGGGTGGATGTGATGTTCCACCCATCTGTGGCAGTTTCCGCTAGTGATAATCCCGCGGACTTAGCCCAAATGCTTCACCAGCAGGTCAGCCAAGGCCTGGTGACACGGCGTGAAGAACATGAACGCGTGGGGATGTCAGCACACACGTCATAGTAAAAACGAAAGTGGTATCGAACTCGGCTGGGCTAAGGGGTTGTGTAGCAAAACTGTCATCATTGCGGTCTAGGCTCGTCCTGAACATTTTGAGAGGCAGTTCACGTTATGAGTCTTACCGTCCGTCAGCGTTTGCTGGTGTTTTCCGGATTTTGTTTGATTGCCCTTTCTGGCTTGGCATGGCTTTCGGTGTCAGTCGTGCAAGATGCTCAAGAGGCAACAGATCGCCTCGTGCGCGAACAAATGTCAGATGTCTGGCTGCTGACGGATCTTGATCGTAGCCACCGTCAACTCAAAGACCTTGCGTACAAAATAAAAGCTCAGCTTTTATTGTGGAATGAGATCAGCGAACAGTTCGAGGGAACTTCCGCCGCAATACAAGCGCAATGGCAGTCCGCGCTTGAGAACCCCCGCTTGCAGAACTGGGCAAAGGAGAACATGGGGGCACATCAAGTGGTTTTGGATCTTCTTGTAGCTCTGAAAGAACCCATTGATCAAGCGAGCTACTATTCCGCCGGGAAAGTTGTCGATTTTCAGTTGCATCAGGCGCTTGATCCCATGCTTGCAGAAATTGATGCCCAACGCTCGGTGGGCCGTCAGCAGGCTCATGCAGGGTCAGTATCCCTGATTGCATTCCTCGAACAGAAACAGTACTTGTTGCTCGCAGGCTCGCTCTTCGTGTTGCTGGGCGCCTTGCTTCTGACCTATTGGCTCCGCCGGACTGTGACTACCAGACTTCGGTTGATCGCGGAACGCCTCAGGATTATGGAGGCGGCATCGGATCTTTCCACACCACTGCCGATTTCAGGACGCGATGAAGTAACGGCCGTTGCATTGGCAATCAATGGATTGATTGCCAAGTTCACTGTGTTTGTAGAAGAGGTCACCGACGCCGCTACTGCCTTGCAGCAGCGTTCTGCCAATCTGGATGCACAGGCTGATGCAGTTCAGGCTTCATCACAGCATAACAGCCGGCAAATCCATGATGTAGTTTCATCGATGGGTGCCATTACTGAGAGCGCTAGCCAGATTGAAAGGTCGGCACAGTTTTCTCGCGCGCAGGTTACCGGTGCCGTTAAAGGCAATGATGATGTTCAGATTAAATTGCGGGAGAGTGAGCAGGCCGCTGAACATGCGGTCGAGGTAATCAATCGTGTGGCGGAAGCAATTGAGGCGCTTCGAGGCTCCAGCCAAAAAATCGAACAGGTCATCAGCGTGATTGCTGACATTGCCGAACAGACGAACTTACTGGCTTTGAACGCAGCTATTGAAGCGGCTCGCGCTGGCGAGCAGGGGAGGGGCTTCGCTGTTGTAGCAGAAGAAGTGCGAAATCTGTCTCGCCGAACAGGCGAATCTACCAGTCAGGTGCGTCAGTGGGTTGGTGAGTTGGTTGCCCAGGTTGATGGCGCTCATGGTCTACTAGGCGATACCCGGGAGGCGGGCAATTCCAATCGGGAAACGCTGGCATCGCTTAAAACTCATCTTTCGGCGCTCAACAAAACCTTTGACGACCTGAATCATTTTTCAAATGAGGTCGACGAAGCGATTGATGTGCAGCGTGATGAGATTGGCCGTGTGGGGCGGCGTGCGACTGCGCTGGGAGAAAGCGCTGAGTCACTCGAGCAACATATTGGCAGCACAAAGACGGTTAGTGAGCAACTACGTGAACAGTCCGAATCACTAAGAGCCCTGATTGCTCGTTTCCAGATCCAAGGAGCCTAAGCCAGCATGACTTTGAACGGTCAGACCCAAGAGTTGCAGAGAATTATTGATCGGCAGCTAATCTCTACGTTGTTTCAACCAATCGTGGACTGTCAGGAAAGAAGTGTTCTTGGTTACGAGGTGCTTAGCCGGGGCCCTTCTGATAGCCCACTTCACGCAGCGCCCGCATTGTTCCAAGCAGGAGAGCAGTGCGATCAGGTTATTAGTTTGGAGCGCGCTTGCCTCGGACATGCCTGGCAAATTCTGCAGTCGTCGCCTTCAATATTTGCTTTGCCCGTCGTGGAAAACGATAGGCCTCTCGGTCTGCTCCATAAGTGGCGTGTAATGGAGGTATTTAGCTCTACATATGAGCGTTCCCTCAATCAGGCAAAGCCGGTAGACAGTCTGACCGCTCGCGACGCGCTTGTAGTAGAGCATGATGAACCTCTGGAGGGCGTCACTCAGTCGCTTTTGGAGGATGATCTTTACTATCTAAAGCAGCATTTTATTGTGACCAGAGATGGTCGATACATGGGCTTGGGTTCAACGCGCTCTCTACTACGCACGATGACCCAGCGCCGGGTTGAGCAGGCCAAGCATGCCAACCCCCTTAGCCAGTTGCCGGGAAATGTTCTTATTCAAAGGGAAGCCATGCGCAGGCTTCAGAAAAACGAAGCTTTCACCTGCATTTACTTCGACATTGATCACTTCAAACCATTCAATGATGTGATGGGGTATGGCGAGGGTGATGAGGTTATTCTCTCCCTAGCACGACAGTTATGTGCAGTTTTTGACGGAGATACAGACTGGGTTGGTCACATTGGAGGGGATGACTTTGTGGTGTATAGCAGCAAACTTGAACTCCAAAATCGCTGCGAGCAAGTACAAAAACTTTTTAAGCTTGAGACCCTATCGCGTTACCCCGAAGCACTGCGCAAGGCCCGCTCCATGACTGCAGAGGATCGTGATGGAAAACTAAAGCGTTTTCCTCTCGTCGCGCTTTCCGCAGGGATCGTAGTGGCAGGGAGTCGGTCATTTGGCTCTGCTGCAGATTTGGCTGCTACTGCAGCGGATGCCAAGGCCAAAGCAAAAAAATCAACCAGCGGAATTCACATCGTTAGAGGTGAGTGCGTTGCAGAAGGGTCAGTACCAACTCAGGTAATTGTTTTCAATGCAGGGCCACCCTTGTAGCCCTGTCATCCGATTTGAGAAATCCTGTATTCGGGACAGATGAGGGAGATAGTAAAAAACCGGACAAAGTCCGGCTTTTTACTATCTCTGAACCAAGTCGCGCCCAGAGGCGCTCTTAAACTATGAGGCAGTGGCTTAAAATTTCACACGCATACCTGCAAGAAAACCCATGTCAGCATTGTCCTTGTCGGTATCAGCAACTTCTGCGAAAACGCTGACATTTTTTTGCGTTGGGAATTTATAGGTAACGTTGGCATACCAGCCCGTAACGTCGTCGCTTCCATCTAGTTCCTGATTCTGCATACCAATGGCTACGCCAGTGGTACTTGCCACATCGAAGGTTGCCGCTACGTTGTATAGGGTTGTCTCTTGGTCCGTGTTGCCATCATCGGTAACACTGTAATCTGCCCCAAGCCCGAAAACACCAAAATCATAGCTAGCGCTCAGCCCCCAAGTGTCCAGAGACTCGCCCGCAAGAGGAGAGTGCTATTCCTATCGGCGATAGTGCAGTTTTGAAGCAAGGTCCGCCGAAATTTTTCAGATATCCATTCTGTAGCGACCACAATGTATGGAGTCAATTTGGGCCGGGTTGGATTTAACCGGCAACAGTTAGTAGTCAATTGGCTCGTCGTGCGCAATAGCTTTCCGGTGTGTTGTATACGTTCTACATGCAGCGGTCTAATCAGGAATGGCTTTCAAGTAGAAATGTTTACTATTATCATTGGCAATATTATTCAAATGGTTAGGTTGCCGAAAGGCGCCATACCCTGTTCGAGGCCAAGTTATGTCTTCTAGCGCTCTATCGCTTCATCCACTTTTGAAAGTCATGCGGTATACACCACTATTTTGGTTGGGCGCCGTGCCCATGACCATGGCGCAAGCGCCTGAAAATGAGGCCCCATTACTCACTCCACTTGTCGTTACTGGAACCGCGATGAAAGTGGAAGCCCCAATTATTGAAACACCTCGTCCGGCCTCCGTTGTTACTCGCGATGAGTTAGAAGAGCGCAATGTGCGGTCCCTTGATGAAAGCTTCCGTTATCGTGCAGGTGTGGTAACGGGGCAGTACGGCAGCGATAACGATACCGACTGGTTTAAAGTGCGCGGCTATGACCAGTCGACGTATCAGGATGGTTTGCGCATTTACCGTGCTGGTTTCTACCAATGGCTACCTGAGCCTTATGGGATTGAGCGGGTTGAACTGTTGAAGGGGCCGGCCTCGGTTCTCTATGGCGAAGCGCCTCCCGGTGGCGTTATAAATGCGATTAGTAAACGCCCCACGAAAGACCCGCAAGGGGAAGTTGTTGTCGAAAGCGGTACAAACAACCACCAGCAGATTGGAATTGATAGCTCCGGCCCGGTTAATAGTAGCAACGATGTACGCTATCGCTTGGTCGGCCTTTACCAAAATGCTGAGGGTGATATCGATGATACTGAAAACAAGCGCTACTACGTGGCCCCCAGTCTTGAATGGGATATTAGTGATCAGACCACGCTGACTCTTCTGGGCAGCTTTCAGAAAGACGACGCGGTGCCCTACAACGGTTTCAAACTACCCTATGGCACCATTGAAAATACACCCTTTGGCAAAGTCGACCCGGCGGTGAATTACGGTGAACCCGCCTACGATGTAAATGAACGCGAACAGGCCTCTTTGGGCTACCAGCTCTCACACCAACTAAATGACATTTGGCGCTTTGAGCAAGATCTGCGCTATAGCCAGCTCGATATGCTATTGCGCAGCACCTACATTTTTTTCCAAAGCGCGCCAAGAGAGGGCACTCGAGGTCTGGTTTATCGCGATGGCGATATCACCTCCTGGACGATTGACAATCGGATAGTTGGCAAGTGGTTCACGGATCGTACTGAAAATACGTTGCTGATGGGTGTGGATTACCAGAATCTGGATAATTCTGGAAAAGAGGCGGATCCATTCCCTTTCGGTACGGTAGATCTGTTTGAGCCTCAGTATGGAAACTATACACCGGTGGCTGAAAACGACCTGATTCAACGAACGGTTGAGAAGCAGCAAACGGGAATTTATCTTCAGAATCAGCTCCGTCTTGATGATCAGTGGATCTTTCTCGCGGGTGCGCGTTATGACAAGGCCGAAACGGATAATTTGGCAAACGGCACCAAAGAGCGTGCTGACGACAATGAGGTGTCAATATCCGGCGGCGTTATGTACCTGATGAACAACGGCATTTCTCCTTACATCAGCTATACAGAGTCGTTTCAGCCCACAGTCGGTACCGACGCTAATGGGGCCTTGTATAAGCCCAGGGAAGGTAAGCAGCTGGAGGCAGGCATCAAGTATGCGCCGGACAGCATTGATGGCTACTTGAACGCTTCGGTGTACCAGATTGAAGAAAAAAACTCGCTGGTGACCAATGGTGCTTTTCAGGTACAAGAAGGCGAACGCAACACTGACGGTTTTGAGCTGGAAGGGGTTGCCTATCTGACTAGCAGCTTTCAGCTGACAGCGGCTTATACCTATAGCGACTCCACTACTCGAAACCGGGCCATTGGAACTGGTTCGGTTAGGGCTGCCTTGATCCCCCGCCATATGGCTTCGGCTTGGTTTGACTATGTGTTTTCACAAACCGTTCCAGGTTTGAAGTTTGGAGCAGGGGTGCGCTTTGTTGGTGAAACCAAGGACGAAACCTATGGCTATGAGGTTCCCTCTTACAGTGTCGTTGATGCCATGGCCAGTTATGACTTTGCACAGAGTTGGCGCGTTCAGCTAAACGTTAGCAATCTGGCTGATAAGGAATATGTCGCAAGCTGTGATTACTGGTGTTACTACGGCGAGGCGAGACGCGTCACTGCTAGCTTGAACTATCGATGGTAAGGCCGTTCGTGATCTTATTCTTTCTCGCATTGATGTCGCTGAGCGTCGAAGCTGCGACATCCGGCACTTCGCAGCAGGTGGGCGATTATCCCCGAGTGGCCACTGTTGACTGGACGTTGGTGGAGACTCTTATGTCGTTAGGGGTTGTGCCTGTGGCCGCAGCCCAAATTAAGGACTATCAAGCATGGGTTGCGGAGCCCGCACTCCCTGAAAGCGTCGTAGATATAGGTTTGCGAGGCCAGCCCAACCGAGAACTAGCAGCTTCGTTGAATCTCGACCTAATCCTGATATCTCCCTTGTTCAGCGCAATTGAACCAACCCTGTCACAAATAGCGCCCGTTCAGACACTGACTACATACAACCCCGAGAACGACTTTTGGCAGAACCTCGTCGATACCACGCGGCAGGTGGGTAAGCTGACCAATCGCTCAGCAGAAGCGGAGGCTGTCATAGAGCGCCACCGCTTGCGAATTAGTCATCTGAAAGAAAACATTGCTGTGGATACTCCTTCACTTTTGGTCGTTCAGTTTATTGATGACCGTCATGTGAGGGCCTACGGCAAAGGGAGCCTGTACGACATGGTGATCAACCGACTCGGGTTACAAAATGCCTGGAAAGGCCAAACAAATATGTGGGGCTACACCACGGTAGGCATAGAGAAACTGACTACTCAAGGCTATCTGGTGGTTGTCGATCCGATTCCCATGAGTGCAGAGGGGGTGTTCGAAGATAACAAGCTTTGGCAAGCGTTACCGGCTGTTCGCAGTGACCGAGTTCTATCGATGCCAGCCGTTTGGAGTTTTGGGGCACTGCCTTCAGCAGTCCGCTTTGCTGAAGAGCTATATCAGGCACTTTCTGAACAGCGCGCCATCGAGTCCGATTCGAGCACCTTATGATCCAATTGAATCGGTGGGTTTCGCCCGCCTATGTCTGTTTGCCTCTGGCGATCATCAGCATTGTTATTACTTTTAACTTGATACAAAGCACACTGCCAGATCTGAGCTACCGCAGTTTTAATTTTTCTGTCGGACTTTCCACTTCTGAAGCCACAACGATGTCTAAAGCTGTGATTCAGTTTAGTGTGCTGCCTCGGATCGCCATCGCGTTGTTGGTTGGTGCTGCGCTTGGCCTAGCTGGTGTTTTGATGCAGCAGGTATTACGCAATCCTATCGCATCGCCAACGACACTGGGTGTTGCCAGCGGAGCGCAACTTGGCCTTTTGCTGGCCACATTGTTTGCGCCCGGTCTCTTAGCTTTCGGTAGCGAGTGGGTGGCATTGGCCGGGGGCGCTATCTCATTGCTGCTTGTGCTTTCGTTATCTTGGCATCGCGGGTTAGCGCCCGTTGCTGTGGTTTTGGCTGGGTTGGTAGTCAATCTATACATTGGTGCGCTGAGCACTGTACTGATTCTTTTTCATCAGGAAGATTTTCGTGGCTTGATGATATGGGCAGCTGGCTCCCTTGCTCAGAATAGTTGGAGCGATACTCTGCATTTGTTGCCACGTTTGGTAATAGCGGTGATCTTAGCGGGATTAATAGCGCGGCCTCTGAGCTTGTTGGAGTTGGACGAGTCCGGGGCCCGTAGTCTCGGTATTTCTGTTCGAAAGCTCCGGCTAGTGGGCTTGGGTTTGTCTGTTTTTATTACAGCGTCTGCAGTTAGTTTGGTGGGCATCGTAGGCTTTGTGGGATTGGCAGCGCCAGTGATCGTCAAACTGATGGGGGCGCGTAGCTTGGCACAGCGGCTGCTTTGGGCTCCTGTTTTTGGCGGGCTGCTACTCCTCACCACCGATCTTTTTTTGTTGCAGTATTCAGCGCAGTTGCCTTCGATGGTTCCAACCGGTGCCATGACCGGGCTATTAGGTGCACCATTATTGCTTTGGCTTATTCCGCGCTTAGCCCTGAAAGGTTCCGCGCCAAACACCTCTACAATGCCTTTTCAGCTAACCAGTAAGCCCAACCCACGAATGTTTGCTTGGCTTCTGGCTCTACTGCTCATTTCATCGATTGTGGCGTTGTTCGTTACTCGGTCTGCTGCAGGTTGGGTGTTGACTGACACTGGGCAATGGGAGGCCATTGCCAATTGGCGGCTTCCGCGTGTGCTTGCTGCTGCCGGTGCTGGCATTTTGCTGGCTTTGGCGGGTGCTACGATTCAACGAATGACAGCCAACCCGATGGCCAGCCCGGAGGTGTTAGGGATCAGTTCTGGTACAGCTGTTGGGTTGATTTTAACTATCTATTTTTCCTCAAACATTACTGTGCCGCTGCTTATCGTGTCCGGCGCAACAAGTGCCTTCATAACGCTTGGCGTTTTGATTTTCTTGAATCGCCGAACTGGGTTTCAATCTGAACGCCTGCTTCTCACTGGAATAGCAATAGCGGCTTTGTTCGAACCGTTGAGGAGTATTTTTCTTGCGAACGGTGATCCGCGAATACAACAAGTCGTCGCGTGGATGTCAGGCTCAACTTACTACGTCGATTTTTCATCAGGCTTGAGCGCCTTCCTGCTCGCTGTCGTGATGGTGTCGTTAACGCCACTGGTTGCCCGGTGGCTGGACTTATTACCACTAGGTCGCAACGTTGCTTTGGGTTTGGGGCTGAGTGTCGATAAGGTTCGGCTTGTACTGCTGGTGCTGGTGGCGATATTGACCGCACTTGCAACCTTGATTGTCGGCCCCTTGAGTTTTGCGGGGCTACTAGCGCCCCATGCCGCCCGAATGCTGGGCTTTTCTAAGGCGCTACCCCACCTTGTGGGTTCAGCAATTGTCGGTGCTTTACTGATGATAAGCGCGGACTGGCTGGGGCGTCAGGTGTTGTTCCCTCAGGAGATCCCAGCCGGCCTAATAGCCTCACTTCTTGGAGGCAGCTATTTCATATGGGGGCTTAGAAGGTATTAGAAGGAGTAAGCGACGGACGCCTCCACCGTTCTTTCCTCTCCAAACCAACAGTTAGCGCTGTCGAAGCAGCTGTAGTAGCGTTCGTTGGTGAGGTTATTGATAGACACACCAACCTCTGTACCTTTCAAAGTGTGTGCTAACTGGCCCACGTCATAACGCAGAGCGATGTCCAGAAGGGTGGCGTCAGGAACCTTGCCTGCGTTGGTGCTCGCGTCGTATTCAGCCTCGCCGATATAGCGCGCACCGATGCCTGCAATTAAGCCATTTAAGACTCCTTGGTCAAAGCTATAGTCGGCCCAGCCAGACAACAGGTGTTTGGGAACCCAAACCGGTGTTTTGCCTTCCAAACCAGTGTTGTCTTTAGTGACCTCTACGTCTTGGAATGTGTAGCTTAGAGTCAGTAGCAAGTTATCCAAAGGTTGGGTCAGGGTTTCCAGCTCTACGCCTTGTGAGCGCACAGCACCTGCCTGAATCTTGTCATAGGGGCCGCCAGCGGGATCACGGGTTGGTACGTTGTCTTTGGTGACCTGGTAGAACGCCAGATTGGCATTGGTGCGTTGGTCTGGTGACTGATACTTCACGCCCAGCTCCCATTGGTCGCCGGTGGAAACATCAAATTCATTGCCGTTTCGATCTCGTCCAGTCTGTGGTTCGAAGCTTTCAGCGTAGTTGAGGTAAGGCGAGAGACCGTTATCGGCTTGGTACATGATTCCAGCACGTGCTGAGATGTTATTCTGTTCAAGTTTTGCATCGACGGCTGTGCCGTACTGCTTTCCGTTTTCCGTACCCGTGAAATCATCCCATCGTACGCCGCCTATCAGCACAACTCGGTCGATTCTGACCTGATCTTGCAGGTATACGCCTAGCTGCTTTTTATCAATCGTGAAGTCAGACGAATACGGCGTGTTTGTAATATTGATGGTTGAGCGTGAAATTTGCTGATGATTTGGATTGAAAAGGTCAATGGAGGGGGCGCCACTTCCACCGGCCGTATCCTCATAGATGACATCTGATTTCATGCTTAGATAGTCAAACCCGACCAGCAGATTGTGCTCTACAGCGCCGATTTGAAAGCGCCCCGAAACTTGATTGTCAATCGTGAAGCCAGTGGTTGCTTCGTCTGTCAGGTAAGCTTCCCGCGAGAGGGTTCGCCCGTCAGCGGCCAATCCGGTGCCATAAGTGTTGGTTTGAAACGTGCTGGCATCGGTGTAGCGAAAATTCTGAAGAAAATTCCAGTTGTTATTGATGTTGTGGTTAATTTTATAGCCTGCGAGAAGAACCTCTTTGTTAAACTGATTCCAGTTGGAGTCACCAGAGAACGCATCGGTATCCAGCTTGCCATTTGGATTGGGTAGGAAAAGGCCGGATGCTGGGAGGGATGTGTAAATGCCCATCTCCGGATCTTTCTGATAATACAGGTTAAAATTCACCAGAGTTTTATCGCTAATCTGCCAGTCTAGGGAGGGCGCTACCATGTAGCGTTCTTCTTCCGCAGTTGCTGCCTGTCCGTCTCGGGTGCGGGCAAGCCCGACTAGGCTGTAGGACAAATCGGAATCTCCCAGTTGCCCGTTACTTTCAACAGATGCTTCATTCAAATTACGCGATCCTGTGGCCAATTCAATTGTATTGGATGAACCGGCGGTCGGTTTTTTGCTGATTAGATTAACCATGCCCCCTGGCGGCATGGAGCCATACAGAGTTGAGGTAGGCCCACGAAAAACTTCTACTTGCTCAACAGCTAACAAATCGATTTGCGGTTGAAGGTTCCAGTCGTTGTAGAGCAGTTGCATGCCATCGTAATAGTTTTGGTAATTAATAAATCCACGAATGCTGAACAGGTCAAGACGGCCGACAGCTCCGCCTCGCAGCTCTGTGTTG
>Ga0209075_1004093_pt1 | contig 11829 bp, 8 predicted proteins | sample Stecom2011_FD_187523 | JGI IMG/M metagenome (GOLD analysis project Ga0209075, IMG submission 187523) | Agricultural soil microbial communities from Utah to study Nitrogen management - Steer compost 2011 (SPAdes) (version 2) | ecosystem: Environmental > Terrestrial > Soil > Agricultural land...
TACCAAATATTGTGATTACAATCGATAAAATGGATGCATACCATTTTGGCTATTTAGTATACTTTTTTGAAATTGCATGTGCAATGAGTGCATACCTATTAAATGTCAATCCATTTGATCAACCTGGTGTTGAAGCATATAAAACAAACATGTTTAGATTATTAGGAAAAAAATGAAACTATTTAAAACACAAACCGCAGAAGAAACGATTCATTTGGGCAAATGCTTAATTGAAAACTTACCATCTAGTTATCATGTCATTTTACTAGATGGTGATTTATCTAGCGGAAAAACTACATTTACAAAAGGTATTGGTAAAGCCTTAGGCATTAAACGCGTGATTAATTCACCGACTTTTACCATTTTAAAAAACTATGAAGGTACAAAAAAGTTAAACCATCTAGATTTATATCGGATGGAAGGCATCGGATTAGATTTTGATTTGGAAGAATACATTTTAGATGAAGCAGCTATTGTAGTTATTGAATGGCCTAACCGAGTTAAAGAACTCTTGCCAAAAACATATGTATTAGTTACTTTTAAATGGATTGATGAAACAACAAGACACATCACAATTCAAACAAGTGATGGTAACGATGATTGGATAAAAGACTTATGAAATACTTATTAATAGATACATCAACAAATGCTTTGATCATTATGTTACATGATCAAGATAAAAAAATAGATGAACATATACGATATGGACGTCAAGACCATCAGGCGCATATTATTCCAATGATTGAAGAAGTCTTAGAAAAACACGCACTTAAACCACAAGATTTAGACGGTATTATTGTTGGTATAGGTCCTGGATCTTATACCGGGCTTAGAGTCGGTGTTATGACTGCTAAGATGTTAGGATATGCTGCCAATATCAATGTATATAAAATAAGTAGCCTAGCATTTTTAACATCTGGTTATTCCAACAAAGTTTTAGCATGGCATGATGCTAGAAACAACCAAGGTTTTAGTGCAACCATTCAAGCAGGTAAAATATTAGATGAAGAAAAAGTTCGTCATGAAGAAGAACTTTCAAACGATGATTTAAATAGACGTATCATTTTAAATAATGACACCATTAAAATGGATGGTAACATCATTATAAAAAATAAAGTATTGGTTGAAGATATTTATAAACTCATACCAAACTACTTAAGACAAACACAGGCGGAAAAAGACCTTGATCAGAAAAGCAAGTCTTGATGATCTACAAACGATTGTAGATTTAGAAAATAAAGTTTTTGGTCATACATTAGGCTATGCATTCTTAAAACAAGAATTACTTGAAAATGAATTTTCTAGAATGTATGTTTATACTAAAAATAACCAGATCATAGCGTATTTAAGTTATCGACAAATAGATACCAATGCAGATATACTAAACTTTTTAGTCGATACACCTTTTCAAAACCAAGGTATTGGTAAAAGTTTATTTGAACACGTCTTGTTAGATATGAAAGAAGACGGTGTTAATTCGCTCGTCTTAGAAGTAAGAACAAGTAATGAAAGAGCCATTTATTTTTATAAAAAATATGGTGCTACAATTGTTACTACAATAAAAAACTATTATGAAACAGAAGATGCTTATATGATGTATATGGAGGTGAAATAGTGATTATACTATCTGTTGAAACGTCTTGTGATGAAACAAGCGTTGCAATTACAAAAAACGGAAAAGAAGTTCTTTCGAATGCCGTTTTATCACAAATTAATATACATCAACCTTACGGTGGGGTAGTCCCTGAAATAGCCTCACGAGCACATATTGAATCGATGCTCTATATGTTTGATGAAGCGATTAAAAAGGCGAATATTACGATTAAAGATATTGATTTAGTTGCAGTAACTCAAGGACCTGGTTTGATAGGGTCACTGCTTGTAGGTATTAATGCTGCAACAACCTTTGCATATGTCAATCAAATACCTTTAATGGGTGTAAATCACCTACTTGGTCATATTTATGCCGCACAAATCGAAGGCAATATGGACTTTCCATTATTAACATTATTGGTTAGTGGTGGACATACAGAATTACTTTATGTTAAAGGTCATTTAGATATTGAACTATTAGGAACTACACTTGATGACGCTGTTGGTGAAGCTTATGATAAAGTTGCACGCATGTTAGGTTTGGGTTATCCTGGTGGACCGGTAGTAGATCAACTTGCACATCAAGGACAACCTATTTATGATTTACCAAGACCCATGTTAAAAGATGACCCTTATAATTTTTCCTTTTCGGGTTTAAAAAGTTCAGTACTCAATTTAGTCCACAATATGAAACAAAGAAAAGAAAACTTTAAAGTAGAAGATGTTTGTGCATCATTTCAACAAGCAGTTGTTGAAGTATTAGTAGAAAAAACTAAGTTTGCTGCAGAACAACTTGGCGTCAAACAAATTATTGTTGCTGGTGGCGTTGCTGCAAATAAAGGTTTACGAAAACACATGAAAGAAAATATTTTACACATTGAAATACTTACACCAAGCATACGATATTGTACAGATCAAGCAGCGATGATTGGTATTGCAGCTTACTACCAATATCAAAAACATGGTGCTTTAAAAGATTATTATTTAAAGGGTAGTGCTTCAATTAACTTTGTTTAATTTATAAGCATTAATGTTAAATAATTATATGAAAAAGCATATAATGAAATCACCGAGGAGGGGAAAATTATATGTTTAAATGGATTAAAAGAATTATAAAATTAACAATATTACTGATTGTACTTTTACCGGTGATTTTATTAGTTGTCATGTACAAAGGATATAGTGCACCACTTGAAGATTTCAAAGCACATCCTAACCTATCATTTACGACAATCGCAAGTAATAAGTTAGATACTTTTTTAGCAGATGATACAGCCCAAACATTTGACTTTGTCTTAACAAGTTCAGAGGCAAATGCTGCATTAAAAGCAATGTATGCTAGTAACAATCTAGACTTTGGTAAAACAGATACAAACATTGATATAAATAAACGTAAATATGCCATGGAATTTGGTTCGGGTAATGGTGGTTTTAAAGGTGTCACTGTAAAATTTGATGAAACAGGTCTTAGCCTTGAAGCCGGTATTGACGCAGGATTTTCTGGTATATATTATCAAACAACTTTATATCTAGACTTAGATGTTAAAATTGAACAAGTTACGATCAATGATGAAATACAAACACAATATAAACTACAAATTAAAAACATTAAATTTGGTAACATGCCAATTTTATGGATGTATGATTTAGCAGATTGGATTGTTGGTCGTTTTAATGAAGACGGCTTAAATGGTTTAATTCAAAATGCGGTATCCGGTTTTGGAAATTATGATTTAAAAACAAAATCCATATGGTTAAATTCAAAAGATTTAAAAAATCTAATTTCTGATGAAGATAGTGATAACCGTGCCATGATAGAAGCCTTATTAGGTTTTATAGATGAAGAAGAACTCTTACTATCTGGCTTTGGTGAAAATCAAGGTGGGATTGCACTAGCATTAGGTAAGATGCGCTCATCTAAAACACCTTATCAAACAACTAATGAAATTTCTAATGAAAATGAATTAGAAGATATGTTTCAAACACAACTGACCTCCTTATTGTTATCATCTCTTGGTGGTGGATCTACCTTAAATTATGATATGCATGAAGATGCGTTTAACCAATTAGTAGCCTACTATATTGGTGATAGTATGGATATGACACAAAGTTTTGATTTTGAAGATTACGAATATACTTTAGAAACATTACCGCTTTATGCAAACTTTATCAACAATAAAATACATTTTACAATTATTATGAAACTTTATAATACAGCAAATCCAACCGATGTATTTCAAACCGACTTTACACTTTTAACCACACCATCAATATCTACAAATAAAAAGGATTTAATCTTTAGTGTAGACAGTATTAACATTGGTGATGAAACCACTGTGACCAATGATAAAGTATCAACGATACTTGCTTTAGTAGGTGATAATGAAATCATCGTTGGCAACAAAATCGTATTAAAAGACTTTATGGACAACTTCTCTAATCAAGCGATGAGTGTTCAAAGTGTTACTGTACATGGTAAATACTTAAGATTTGTTGTGGAGCCTACAGCAGCCAATCAACAAGCATTTGAAGATTTACAAGATGCTATTGATCTTGCACTTCAAACAGTTTTATTAGATCCAACTTATTCTGGTATTTTAGATGCATATCAAAATGATCCGGATAACAGTGAGGATATCCTTGATGCATTTAATGAACTATCAGAGGCAGAACAAGTAGCATTTTATAATTCACTTTATACAACGCTTGGTACTGAAGTGGATTTAGGTGGTTTATTACCATAAAAAATGTTTTTTAATGACTATTGAATAAATTAAATTTTAAGGAATCTAATTTTAGGTTCCTTAAATTTATATAAGTTCTTAAAAACTTGACTTTTATAAGTTTAAATATGGGAAGAAACCACCATATTAAACGCATTCATATGATATAATAAATATAGTAAATTATGCAGGAGTTCCTATGGTTATTGTATTTGTAATAGATAATTACTTACATCAATCTAATGGTACCGTCATCACTGCCAAACGCTTTATTAAACAACTTAGACAAAGAGGCCACACGGTACGTATTTTATCATGTGGTCATGAGGAAAAAGACTTCTACGTATTAAAGGAAAGACATATACCATTAGTAAGCTATGTAGCAAAAAAACAAGATGTTATATTTTCTAAGCCAGATAAAAAAATAATTTACGAAGCGATTAAAGATGCGGATGTTGTCCATTTAGTTACACCATGGAAAACCTCTAAAGTAACCTATAAAATGTGTAAAAAGTTAGGTATACCGGTTGTAGCAAGCTTTCATGTGCAACCAGAAAATATTACATATGGTATTGGCTTAACTAGAGCAGGGTTACTCAATAAATTTATATATTTAAAATTTAGAAGACTTTATGGCAAGCTAGATTATGTCCATGCACCATCTAACTTTATTGCAGGCGAACTTAAAAAACATAATTACCCTACATCGATTCGGGTGATTTCAAATGGTGTATCCGATGAATTTTTCAATCAAAAGATCAATGAAGACCAACAAAATTTTAGAATTGTAAGTATTGGTCGTTATGCAAAAGAAAAAAACCATATGTTATTGTTAAAGGCAATTAATGCATCAAAACATAAAGATAAGATTCATCTAACATTAGCAGGACAAGGACCTTTAGCATCAAAACTAAAAAACTATGCACAAAAGCACAACTTAAATGTTGATTTTGGATTCTTAAGTCAAGACAAATTATTAAAGACCCTATCCAAAGCATCTTTATATGTTCACCCTGCAAATATTGAAATTGAAGCGATTGCTTGTTTAGAAGCCATCGCAGTTGGCCTAGTGCCATTAATTGCAAATGCTAAAAAATCTGCAACACCGCAGTTTGCAATGGATGAAAGAAATCTTTTTAAACCAAACAACATAGAAGATTTAACAAGAAAAATTGATTATTGGATAGAACACAATGAAGAACGTGTTGAACAACAACAAGCTTATCAGACGTTTTCTAATAAATATAGAATTAGTAACTCAATTGATATGTTTGAAGAAATGCTAACTTTAGCCATTCAGTCACATAAGACTAAAAAGTTATCAGAAACGGTTAAGGGTAAAGCTTTTGCTAGAAGGTTTCATCATAAACCAATTAAGAAAACTGTTTCAGCACTTGCATATTACTTTATTGCCTTACCACTTTTAACAATTTATTTAAAAGTGTGGTTAAATGTTCATTATAAAAATAGAAAACATTTAAAAGGTATTAAAGGTGGTGCAGTACTAGTTTCCAATCATGTCCATACAATGGATTGTGTAATGAATTCAATAGCAAGTTTTCCTAAAAGACCGATTATGACGGCACAACAAGATAACTTTAAACTACCAGTTGCAGGATTCTTTGTGAATTTATTGGGTACAGTACCAATTCCTGAAACTGTAATGGAAACAAGACTATTTATCAATAGTTTAAGCAAACATATTAAAAAGGGACGCTTTGTACATATATATCCAGAAGGTGAATTGATTCAAGAAGATAACAACATTCGACAATTTAAAAACGGAGCATTTAAATTAGCAGTAAATGCAGGTGTTCCAATCGTACCGATTAGAATACACTTTAAAGAAGGCAAATTTAGAAAAAAACGCATAGAATTAAATGTGGGTGAGCCATTATATCCAGATTTAATGATGATACAAAAAGAAGCTATGACAAAACTTAAAACGGAAGTCATGGACGTTATGGCAACATTATAAAGAAGGTGACATTATGAATAATCAATCAAATTTTATTAAAACAATTATGGAAAATGATTTAGAAAGTGGTAAACACGATAAAATCATTACAAGATTTCCACCAGAACCCAATGGTTTTTTACATATCGGACACGCTAGAGCGATTGTAACAAACTTTGAACTGGCTAAAGTTTTTAATGGACGTACAAACTTAAGATATGATGATACCAATCCATCCAAAGAAGATCAAGTGTATGTGGATGCCATAGAGCGTGACATACGTTGGCTAGGTTATAACCCGGCAGCAATTTACTTTGCAAGCGATTATTTTGGTGAAATGTTTGAACGTGCTAAGTTATTAATTAAAAAAGGATTAGCCTATGTAGATGATCAAACAGCTGAAGAAATATCTCAAACAAGAGGTGATATAGTAACCCCTGGTATACCATCACCATATCGAGATAGAACACCTGAAGAAAACTTAAAACTTTTTGAAGAAATGCAAGCTGGTAAGTATCCAGAAGGTTCTAAAGTGTTACGTGCAAAAATTGATATGGCAAGCCCAAATATGAACATGAGAGACCCTGTCATATATCGAATTAACTTTACACCACATCACAACACAAAAGATCAGTGGAAAGTATATCCAATGTATGATTTTGCACATCCAATTGAAGATGCGATTGAAGGGATTACACACTCACTTTGTTCATTAGAGTTTGAAGACCATAGACCATTATATGATTGGGTCGTACGTGAAACAGAAATGCCTAAAGTACCACGTCAAATTGAATTTGGTCGTCTAGGAATTCAAAACACAGTGATGTCTAAAAGATATTTAAAACAACTCGTTGATGCTGGATTAGTTACAGGGTGGGATGACCCTAGAATGCCTACACTATCCGGTTTAAGAAAAAAAGGTTATACAAAAGAAGCGATTAGAGAATTCATACTAGCAACAGGACTTGCTAAGGTTAATAGTGAAGTTGAACTAGATATGCTTGAATCTTTTGTTCGTGATGATTTAAATAAACGAGCAAAACGTGCTTTTGCAGTTGTTGAGCCTTTAAAGGTCACCATTACAAATTATCCAGAAGATAAAGTGGAATATTTTGAAGTACCATTCCATCCAGATCTACCGTCTTTAGGTCTTCGAAGAATTGCATTTTCTAAACACTTATATATTGAACAAGATGACTTTGAAGAAATTAAACCAGATAACAAGTATCGTCGTCTTTCATTAGGTGGTGAGGTTCGACTATTTCACACCTACTTTATTAAAGCCAACGAAGTTGTTAAAGATAAAGCAGGTAACGTTATTGAAGTACTTGCAACCTATGATCCACAAACATTATCTGGTTCCGGATTTAAAGATAGAAAACCAGATGGTACGATTCATTTTGTTGAAGCAACCACAGCAATTCCAGCAACCTTTAATTTCTATGGTCAACTTTTAAAAGAAGATGATGCGCTACCTTTAGAAGAACGTTTTAACAAAGACTCACATCAAGTTAAAAAAGGGTTTGTTGAAAGTAGCTTAAAAGATGTTGCACATGAAGAAAAATTCCAATTTGTTCGAGACGGTTACTTTAATTGTTACTATGATGGTGATGATAAATATGTCTTCAATGAAATTGTTGCCTTAAAGAAAAGCTATAAATAGTATGAAAACAAAAACATGGTTAGACAAATTAAACCCACAACAAAAACAAGCGGCCACCCACGTAAGTGGTCCGCTTTTTGTAGTTGCTGGTGCCGGTACTGGTAAAACAAGGACATTAACAACAAGAATCGCATACTTAATTGAAGATTTAGGTATTGCGCCAGAATCTATTTTAGCAGTCACTTTTACCAATAAAGCCGCTAAAGAAATGAAAGAGCGTATTATTGAAATGTCTGGACCATATGCAACCAACACTTGGATATACACATTCCATGCTTTTGGTGTCCAAGTATTAAGACGCGATATTGAACATTTAAATATGGGCTATACGACCAACTTTAATATCATTGATGAAGATGATGCTAAAGCGATGGTGCGTAAAGTCATTAAAGATTTAAATTTAGATACAAAATCCTATAAAGCGAATGCCTTAAGACATAAAATATCAGTTTATAAACATTTAAATCTAGATTATTTTGACAACACCAATGAACGCACCGTTTATGAACGATATAAAGAAGAACTTAGAACAAATAATTTATTAGATTTTGATGATTTACAATTATTGACGTATAAACTATTTAATGAATATGAACATGTATTAGCATATTACCAAGATAAATTTAATTATATATTGGTCGATGAGTTTCAAGATACCGATCATCTACAATATAAAATGATGAAATTGCTTGCAGCAAAACATCAAAACCTATTTGTTGTCGGTGATCCCGATCAATCTATTTATGCATTTCGTGGTGCCAATTATGATAATGCTAAAAACTTTTTGAAAGACTTTAAGCGTGAAGATGGTCAAGATAATCGTGTTGTGTTAGATTTAAATTACCGTTCTACAAAACAAATATTAAGTTTTGCTAATAAATTAATTAAACATAATAAAAATAGACCAGTTACAAAAGATCTTGAAACAAATTATGGTGATGGCCTTAAGCCTTATATATGGTCTGCTCAAGGTGATTTAAATGAAGCACAAATGATCGCAAACGAAATCCAAACACTTACCCAGGATGCAGGTTATAAGTATAATGATATTGCTATACTTTATAGAAACAATGCATTAAGTAGAACGTTTGAAGATGTCTTTATGAAATATAATATTCCATATGTATTATATGGAGGTATTTCATTTTACCAACGTAAAGAGATTAAAGATATCCTTGCATATATTCGTTTAGTACTTGATACAGATCTTGACTTTTATTTAATGCGTATTATTAATACACCAAGACGAGCAATTGGTCCAACAACATTAAATAAACTACAAGCACATGCTAAAGAACTTAATTTATCCATGTTTGATGCAATAGATACACTGAATGTTTCTGGTAAAACCAAACAAAGTTTATTAGAATTTAAACAACTCATTCTAGCAATGAAAACTCATTTTAATACATTTACAGAATTAGATGGTGTTGTTAATTATGTAGCACATCAAACCGGTTATATTAAAATGCTAGAAGAAGACAATGATGATGTTTCAAAAGATAGAATCGAATATATTAAAGAATTAAATAACCCATTTGTTCAAGCAAAGTTTTACTACGAAGGAGACTTTTATGAACAACTTAAAGAACTACTCGACCAAATCGCATTATATAGCGATTTAGACCGAACCACCAAACAAGATGCTGTCGTCTTATCAACCTTCCACCAAGTTAAAGGTTTAGAATTTAAAGTCGTCTTTATGACGGTTATGGAAGAACAAATTTTCCCTTCCAATCAATCCTTTATGGATTTAAATGAACTTGAAGAAGAAAGACGTATTGCTTATGTTGGCATTACACGTGCTAAAGAAAGACTTTATTTAACACGTAGTGAGAAACGCTTGTTGTATGGTGCTTTAATTTATCCAAGACCTTCAAGGTTTTTAAAAGAAATGATGCCAGATGAAGAAATCTTTGTTAAAAGAAATGCCCAAAAAACACCGAGTCAACAATCAACATATCTTAAACCAGGTGACCGCATTATGCATCAAGTATTTGGCCAAGGGGTAGTTGTTAGTTTAGAAAAAGATATTGCAACTATTGCATTTTCAATGCCACATGGTGTTAAACAACTCATAGAAAGCCATCCGAGTATTAAAAAACTTTAACTGTAAAACATATAAACAAAATGGTTTATATGTTTTTTTATATTTTTATAAACTGCATATAAATATACAATTATCAATGAACATGATATGATAATGACTACACTAAAATATTAAGGGATAATAGGAGGGTGTATGAAGAAAATATTAGGTGCATTGATAGTTTTGTTGTCCATTGTATTAGTTGCATGTACAACGAAAACCTATCATATAATATTTGAAACAAATGGTGGTAATGATATTCCACGCATTGAATTTAGCGGTAGTTATGCATTAGAAGATATAGAAAAGATTATACCAACAAAACCAGGCTATGTATTTGGCGGATGGTATTTAAACAACAATTTAAATGAAGATAGTTTATTAACAGATGATATTGAAGATGATATAAAACTATATGCAAATTGGTATTTAATTCAGTATGAACTTATATTGAATTTAGATGGTGGTACTTTACACGAAGATCAAGTGTTAAGCTTTACAACGGTTGATACGGTATTACTTTTAGAACCAACAAAAGATGAGTATGAATTTTTAGGTTGGTCAAAATCACCAAATAGTAATCAATATGTAGACGAAGTTGAAGCCGGTACAATTGGCCATCAAACATTTTATGCAAATTGGTTAGAAGCACCAGGTAAATTGACTTACAATATTCAATTTAAACATGAAGATGGATCATTATTGAGTGCTGTTACTGCAGAAAGTGGGCAATTTCCTATCTATGTTGGACCCGTTCCAACCAAGCCAAACTCTGAAACACATAGATATACATTTATAGGTTGGGATAGTGAAATTACTGAAGCAACGTCTGATAAAGTTTATACAGCCGTGTTTGAATCTGAACTATTAGATCAGTTTGATCCGGCAGATTTAAATATATTTTTCGATGAAGATGTCTATGCATTAATCCCTAATTTTAATACTGCAGATTATGATGTTTTTGAAATATCAGGTGGAGCGTTTATCGGTGCAGGCTTTGATTTATTTGACTGGACCGAAGCTGATCGTGATGCATATGATGCGCTACTAGATAGTTTATTTGAGTATGATGAAGATTCTGGAGCTTATAGGGTGGGAAGTTACTTTATTGATACATATATGGATGAGTATTATTATCCGGGAGAAATTGTCTTTGGTGTAGAGGTTTATGCAAGAGTAGATATACCAATGGACCAACCACTCGATATTGAAGCGTTTAATGATGTATTTGGTTTTGATATGTATAGCCTATTACCAAGCTTTACAGCAACTCAAGCTTATATGTTTAACTGGAGTTTCGAGGAATTTATTTACATTTATGTGGATATATTTAATTGGACTGAAGCAGATTTTAATCAATTTAAAGATGATCTAGCAGCGACTTTTGAGTATGATGAAGAAGCAGATGCTTATATATTGGGTTCATATTACATTTTGCCTGATGTGGATGAAACATTATATGAAGGTATGATAGTGTATGGGTTTGGTATTGATGGGTTTAACGATGGAACTGCACCTACGATTCCAGACAATCCCGGCAATGAAACGGGTAACTTAACGACATTATCACCAAGACAATCGATCAATGCATATGAACAAGCAACATTTGGTGCTTCAGGGTTACCATCTACGGGCGCGTATAATGTCTTAGTGATACCAATAGAAATACAAGGTCATCCGTTTGAAAGTACATATGCAACGCAACTTGATAAAGTATTTAATGCCAATGCCATACATACAGGGTGGCGAAGTGTTTCTGGGTACTATTTTCAATCAAGTTATGGCAATTTAGAATTAACATTTG
>Ga0209075_1004094_pt1 | contig 11827 bp, 10 predicted proteins | sample Stecom2011_FD_187523 | JGI IMG/M metagenome (GOLD analysis project Ga0209075, IMG submission 187523) | Agricultural soil microbial communities from Utah to study Nitrogen management - Steer compost 2011 (SPAdes) (version 2) | ecosystem: Environmental > Terrestrial > Soil > Agricultural land...
TTGGAGGAAGAAAAGAAGACTGATGCCCTCCTCACCCAGATTGCTGAGGAGCATGTAAATGAAGACGCTTCTGACGAGTAGCATTAAAAAAGAGAGGTTTTTCCTCTCTTTTTTTTGTTTGAAAAAAGATTCAGTAATAGATGGTCGTTTTTCTCTCGAAGATGCTATCAGCTATCAAAAGGCCTGGATCCCGTTTAGACATAAATGATTTCTGATTCAATTGCTTGAAAGTAAATTTCTTTGATTCCTTTCCGCGAGACGAGATCAACTTTTCTTTGGGTTTTGTTTTCTAAAAATTCAAGCTATGAACTCAATTCCTGCCGGTCTGAAAAAACGATTACCCATGAGGTGGCATTGCTGAAAAATAGGGTTGCCCTTATTTTTTGTTTGAAAGATAAAATTATGGTGGTAGTTTTTATCAGCCTGATTTCTCCATTTTAATGGATGTAGATAGGTGAGATAGACAGTAGAACATATTCGTCCTTTTTAACTAAAATCAAGAGACTGAATAACCAGGGGTGTGTGAAATCAACTTCCTTAGTCATCCAGTCTCGCAATCATTTAAACCTACACCTCAAACTTCGTCCACTTCTGCTCCTCATTCGATTTCAATACCGTCTGGACAAAGGCCATGCCTCTCAATCCCTCTTCCACACCCGGGAAATCATGTATTTCTGGATCATAGCCCGCGTGGTTGCCGGTCTCGGCACTGAGGCCTCCGGTGCTGTTCTTCATCGCTTCTTCGCCCCATCTGGCCCGAAGGGCGTAGGCAAAGTTGCGGTAGATGCTAGCAAAGGTTTCCACATATCCCTCGGGATGCCCCGCAGGCTGTCGGGTATGGGCTTGGGCATTGAGGGAAAGGTCGCCTACTCCCGTGCGGAGGATGCGCGAGCCTTTTTCCTGGTTGGTCAGGATCAATGTGTTGGGTTCTTGCTGCCGCCATTTCAGACCTCCAAACTCGCCATAGATCCGGATATTGAGGTCATTTTCCTCTCCATTGCTGATCTGGCTATTGTGTAGAATGCCTTTGGCGCCGTTGTCGAAGCGCAACAGCACGTTGGCATCGTCGTCCAGTCTTCTGCCTTCCACAAAGATGGTGAGGTCAGCCATAAGTTCGGTGATCTTCAATCCGGTGATGTATTCGGCCAGGTTTTCGGCATGTGTGCCGAGATCTCCGATTCCTCCAGCTCCGCCGCGCGCAGGGTCTGTCCGCCATTCCGCCTGTTTCTGACCAGAGGCCTCCAACAATCCTGATAGCCATCCTTGCGGATATTCCACGACTACTTTACGGATTTTGCCGAGCGCTCCTGATTTGATCAGGTGCTTCGCTTCCTTGACCATAGGATAAGCGGTATAGTTATGGGTAAGTGCAAAGAGCAAACCTGAGTCTTCTATAATTCTTGCCAGCTCCTTGGCTTCGTCCATAGTAAGGGTCATCGGCTTGTCCAGCACAAGGTGAAAGCCGTTTTCTAAGGCCATCTTCGCAGCCGGAAAATGGACGTGGTTTGGGGTGACCACGGAAACAAAGTCCATTCTTTCCCCCTCCGGAAGTTCTTTTTCTTTAAGGATCATTTCCTCATAAGAGCCATATACCCGATCTGCGGGAAGGTAGAGCGCCTCTCCCGTGGCCTTTGATTTTTCCGGATTAGAGCTGAATGCTCCACATACAAGTTCAATTTCGCCGTCAAGCGCGGCACCTCGGCGGTGTACTGCTCCTATAAGAGCTTCCAGGCTTCCACCGATCATGCCCATTCTGATTTTTCTTGCCATTTGGTTTTTTATTAATTGTTGTTTATTGTCAGATGTCCGAAGACGGATGTCGGATGTCGGATGTTTACATCGGTCATCCGTCATCTGTCATCCCTCTTTTACGTATTCAACTTCATAAATCCCCCATCAATGGGATAATCCGTTCCCGTAATAAAGGAAGATTCATCCGAGCAGAGATAGAGGGCCAGAAATGCGATTTCGTCCGGCCTGCCCATTCTTCCTATGGGTTGCGTTTTGGATAGCTTGTCAAACATCTCGTCTTTATTGTCCGGATAATGTTTAGCCAAGTAGCCGTCCACAAAAGGGGTATGCACCCGTCCGGGTGAAATGCAGTTGCAACGGATGCCGTGGGAGAGGTAATCTTTAGCCACCGATAAGGTCATGCCTACTATGGCTCCTTTGGTAGCGGTATAGGCAAAACGGTCCTGCAATCCCAGACTTGCGGCGACGGAAGCCATATTTAATATTACACCGCCTTTTTCCTTCATCACCGGAAGGACCGTATGTAGACAATTGTAGGCTCCTTTTACATTTACAGCGAACATCCTGTCAAAATCCTCTTCGGATGTGGATTCCGCGGTGCCGATATGGGATATTCCTGCATTGTTGACCAGAATATCAATAGCAAAATATTTATCCAAAATAGCCTGAAGCGCCTTTTTCACATCCTGCTGGTCGGCCACATTGCATTTGTGGAAAAAGGGCCGGCCACCCTGAGCTTTGATTTCTTCGATGACTTCGTCAGCTCCTTTCTCGTCAATATCCAATACACAGACTGTGGCTCCCTGTCTGGCAAACAAGAGAGAAATGGCTTTTCCGATGCCACTTCCGCCTCCGGTGATTATCGCTACTTTGCTGTCTAGTCTTAACATAAATTGTGGTATTTATTTAAATGGGGAGGGACTGATACAGGTCCAGCCACCGTCTACTACTATATTCTGCCCGGTAATATGTTTTGCTTTATCAGAAACCAAAAACAGGGCGGTATCGGCAATATCAGCGACGTCGGCCGGCCGTCCCATAGGCGTGATTTCCGACCAGACTTTTTCATAATCCGGATCCGCTGTTGTTCTGGTTGTCAGGGTAGCCCCTGGGGCAACAGTATTCACAGTGATCTTGTATTGGGAAAGTTCTATCACTAGATTTTTTGCCAACATCTCTAAAGCTGCTTTGCTCATGCCATAGGCGGCCAGGTTTTTATGTGCCTGATGACCTGTTACAGACGACATAAACAACATGGAACCCCCATTTGATTGCTGCTTCATCTGATTGGCTGCTGCCTGCGCAAGGAAAAAGGTCCCCGCAAGGTTTACCTGCATTACCTTAAAGAAGGATTCCGGGGGATAAGTGAGGAAATCCCCGAAAAGGGTGATGCCTGCGTTGGCAATGACGATGTCCAAGCGCCCATATTGCTCTACGGCTTTGTCCACCATTTGATGGATCAAATCGATGTCGCTGCTATCTCCGGGGACAGCCTGACAGGATCCTGCGGTCTCCCGCACTATTTCGGCCACTGCCTGTGCGGTAAGCTGGGGGTTTATGTCGTTTAGAAGAACATTGGCCCCTTCTCTTGCCAAACATTTGCCAATCTCCAAGCCGATCCCCTGGCCGGCACCAGTGACTATGGCTACTTTGTCCTTAAAAGTCATGCAAAAAACCGTTTCATCATTTTATGGCGGAATATAATTTAAAAGTATAAAAATAAAACCGATCTAGGGGATTTTTGGCTGAAAAAGAGGTTTTTTGGTTGTTGGGACAGTTCTGATGCCATATATATAACAGCGTCGACTGCCCCCAGGACCAGAGCATTGTGTCTTCGATTCCCGGTCTCCGGTCTCCTTCTTTGGTCTTCCTCCTAAACCCTGACAAAAGTCATGGGGATAATCCCTGAAATGGTTTACCTTTGGTTTGTAAACCTATCGCGGAGGTCAGAAGGTTATCACCCGATCTTCTTATTCATCAGCGAGGCGCAGGAAAATGGCCCGATTATTACCGGGAATAGACCATTGATCAAGATTAATTTTGTTTTACTTTGTAAAGTATCTAGGTTAGTTGTTGGGTTAAAATCCGATGACATAAAAAAGTTTATTATGATGTTTATAGATCCACATATCCATGTCACTTCCAGGACCACGGACGATTATGAAGCCATGCGCAAAGCGGGAATCGTAGCGGTGATTGAGCCCGCATTTTGGTTAGGCCAGCCTAGAACCAAAGTAGGCAGTTTCCAGGATTATTTCAGCAGCTTGATTGGTTGGGAGCGTTTCCGTGCCAAGCAATTCGGGATAAAGCACTATTGTACCATGGGACTTAATTCCAAAGAAGCCAACAACGTGGAACTCGCAGAGCAGGTTATGGAACTGTTGCCGTTATATGTCGGGAAAGAAGGGGTGGTAGCCATTGGTGAAATCGGCTATGATGATCAGACGGAAGCAGAGGATCGTTTCTATCGGCTTCAGTTGGACCTCGCCAAGGAAGTAAACCTTCCGGTTTTGGTTCATACTCCCCACAGGGATAAGAAAAAAGGCACCACCAAAAGCATGGATGTTGCCGAAGAACATGGGTTGAAACCCGAGATGGTAATCATTGACCATAATAATGAAGAAACCGTAAAAGAGGTGTTGGATAGAGGGTACTGGGCTGCATTTACCATTTACCCGCACACCAAAATGGGCAGCGAGCGTATGGTAGAGGTTTTAAAGCAGTACGGTCCAGAGCGCATTATAGTAGACAGTGCCGCGGACTGGGGAATCAGTGATCCTTTGGCCGTTCCCAAAACTGCCGCATTGATGCGTGAGAGAGGCATTCCTGAAGAGCATATAAGGTTGACCTGTTATCAAAATGCCCTTACTGCGTACGGTCAAAGCGGCCAAATGGATGAAAGGGATTGGCTTGAAGCAGAGCCTATCGACCAGACCAAAAAACTTGGGGGAAATTCTGTGCTTCGAGGCGGCCAGACCCCGAGGATAGAGGGCTCTTCAGAATTTGTTGAAAATTAAGTGAAAGAAAGAGATCTGGAAAGTAAAGGGAGCAGGCTATGAAGAAGTTAATGGCCTATTTGCGCCTGACCCGTCCTGCGAACGTTGTAACCGCCATAGCAGATATATTGGCGGGGATCGCAGTATCGGGCGCGGCCTTGGTTTTGTTCTCTCCTGAAACCGTTTCTGATAGAAGCGTAGAATTTAGCTCTTGGCTGTGGCTATGTCTTTCCACCATCGGTTTATATGGCGGAGGCGTGGCCTTTAATGATGTCTTCGATGCCGAATTGGATCGCGTAGAAAGGCCGGAAAGGCCTATTCCCAGCGGAATAGTCCCGCTTAGAAATGCTGCCGTTATGGCTTCGTTGCTCCTCTTGATGGGAGTAGTGGCTGCTTGGCAGGTTTCACTTTTGAGCGGGATGATTGCCATTGTGGTGGCTTTTCTCTGCGTATTGTACGACGCCTGGGGCAAGCATCAATTGATCTTTGGGCCCATTAATATGGGCCTTTGCCGGACGGGTAATTTATTGCTCGGAATCAGCATCATTCCGGGCATGGTCGCAATGAATTGGTACCTTGGATTGATACCCCTGGTTTATATCGCTGCTATTACGATGATCAGTAGGGGAGAGGTTCATGGGGGCAATAAGTCTGCGCTCCAAGGTGGGCTGGCAATGTATGCGCTCATTGTTTTGGTGTTGGTTGCATTGTCTTTTACTACGCCGGTACCGTTTTGGCAGGTGCTTCCTTTTCTGGTCCTTCTATGTTATATGATCTTTCCACCCTTGCTGCAGGCGCTTAAGACCCCTAAGCCACAGTTGATCGGAAAGTCTGTAAAGGCAGGTGTTATCTCCCAGATCGTAGTTAATTCCGCACTATCCGCAATGTTCGCCGGATGGCAATTTGGGGTATTAGTCGTATTATTGCTTCCTCTGTCGCTCTGGATCGCCCGCAAGTTCGCAGTGACCTAATCCTAAAGAAATCACATGCTTAAGGAACTCTATTCTTCATATAGAGTTATTTAATTATATAGAATAAAAATAATGGAAAGAACAATTGAGCAGGCCTTTGCCGTGCCTTTTAGGTATCAGGTTTGTTTTACAGAAAATATATTCGACGCGAGTAACAATACTCTGGCTAAGTTGCTGAACAATGGCAAAAAGGCGAAAGCTTTCTTTGTAATAGATCAGGGAGTCGCAGAGGCGCATCCAGAGTTACTTGCACAGATCAAATCCTATAGCGGGATTTTCAAGGAGGATTTTGTGCTATGTGCCGATCCTCTTATTGTTCCTGGTGGTGAACGGGCCAAAAATGAACAAGAACACTTCCGCAACATTTTGGATGCGACCAATGTCTATGGTATAGACCGACATTCATATATTATTGTCATAGGTGGCGGAGCAGTGATCGACATGGCAGGTTTTGCTGCCGCTATTTCCCATAGGGGAATACGCCTTATCAGGATTCCCACTACCGTACTTGCGCAAAATGATGCGGCAATTGGAGTGAAGAACAGCATTAACGTCTTTGGGAAAAAGAACTACATGGGTACGTTTACGCCGCCTTATGCCGTGATTAACGATTCGGGATTTCTAAAGACACTTGGCGAGAGGGATTGGCGTTCGGGTATTTCGGAGGCCATCAAGGTAGCGCTGATCAAAGACCCGGAATTTTTCTATTGGATGGAAAGCCATGTTGAGTCCTTTAATGCTAGGGAAATGGTTCCTATGGAAGAATTGATCTACCGTTGTGCAGCCCTTCATCTTGACCATATTGCAGGAAAAGACCCCTTTGAGTTTGGTTCCTCAAGACCACTGGATTTCGGTCATTGGGCAGCTCACAAACTGGAACATCTTACCAATTTCAGTATCCGCCACGGGGAGGCCGTTGCTATTGGAATTGCATTGGATTCAACTTACTCTTGGTTGAAAGGGATGCTGTCTGAATCTGATCTTAAACGGATTATCCAGGTGATTAAATCACTTGGATTTGACTTATACGTCTCCGAACTGTCAGGGGAAGCCTTGTTGAAAGGTTTGGAAGAATTCAGGGAGCATCTTGGCGGCGAGCTGACCATCATGCTGTTGGAAGGTATAGGAAAAGGGATAGAGGTACATGAGATGGACGGAGATCTGATTCATCAGTCGGTGGACAAATTGAAATCTTTTATGGAAGAAAATATCACCGTATAATGATCATTGACGGACTTCATCTCACCTATTGCACGAATATACACCCCGGCGAGAGCTGGGAAGATACCTTCGAGAATCTTCGATTCCATATTCCCAAGATTAAGCAGCGGTTATCGCCAGATGGGCCACTGGGCATAGGCTTACGTCTTTCCAACGAGGCAAGCCTGGAGTTGGTGAAGGAAGAGCAAATAAGCGAATTTAAAGCTTGGATGAACGCCAACCAAGCTTACACGTTTACCTTCAATGGCTTTCCCTATGGCGGATTTCATCGGCAAGTGGTCAAGGATCAGGTGCATCATCCAGATTGGACGACCACGGAGAGGCGGGATTACACGCTACGCCTTTTTGATATTCTGAAAGCCTTGCTTCCCGAAGGCATGGATGGAGGCATTTCTACCTCTCCCCTTTCCTATAAATTCTGGCATGAAGGGACAGACAAACTTAATGAAGCCAGAAAAGTTGCTACGCTTCACATGGTGGAAGTGGCGGTAAAACTTTACCAGATCAAACAGCAGGAAGGGCAATTACTTCACTTGGATATAGAACCCGAGCCGGATGGGCTGTTGGAAAACACGCAAGACGTTCTTGATTTCTATAGTCATTGGCTGCTTCCCCTCGGGAAGGGGATTTTCGTCAAACAATTTGGTTTATCAGAAGAAGAGGCAGCCTCAGCTTTAAAAGAACATGTTCGCATTTGTTATGACGTTTGTCATTTTGCCGTGGTATACGAGAAGCCTGAAGAAGTATTTGCTGCTTTTCATGCTCAGGGAATAAAGATCGGTAAGATCCAGATCAGCGCTGCCCTTAAAGTGGAATTACCCAAGGAAGAGGAGGAAAGGCGCCGCATAGAGAGCTTGTTGCTTCCTTTTGCAGAATCAACGTATCTTCATCAAGTGGTCGCCAGGGAAGAAAATGGGCAGTTGCAGGCATTCAATGATCTTCCCCAAGCCTTAGAAACTCTCCGTAGCACCAACGCCGAGGAATGGAGGATACACTTTCACGTGCCGGTGTTCTTGGACCGATATAGCCATCTTTCTTCTACTCAGGAAGATATTTTGGAGGTATTATCGATCATCCAAAGCCAGCATGTTGCCCATCATTTAGAGGTTGAAACCTATACTTGGGAAGTTCTGCCGGAGGATGTTAACTTAGATCTCACTCATTCCATCATCAGGGAGCTTCAGTGGGTGAAAGAAAAAATGAAATAATGAAAAAAACAGTTGTACTGGATGTGGTGGCCTTATCGGGTCGGGTGATTGGGGAGCATACGCCTTTTTTGAAAGCTTGGGTTGACAAGCGGAGCCGGGCTACCATAAAGCCCGTGCTTCCCGCCGTGACCTGCTCTGCCCAAACGGTGTACTTGACAGGTAAACATCCCAACGAAAATGGTATTGTGGCCAATGGTTGGTACTATAGAGATACCTGCGAGATTCGGAACTGGCATCAATCCAATAAGCTGGTGCAAGCACCAAAGGTATGGGACGAAGCCAAAAGACGCGATCCTAATTTTACCGTTTCTAATATGTTCTGGTGGTTCAACATGTATTCTACTGCAGATTATTCTGTGACACCACGTCCATTATATCCATCTGACGGCCGAAAATTACCCGATATCCATAGTCATCCGATGGATTTTCGGGACCGGTTGCAAAAGGAGCTCGGCCAATTTCCTCTATTTTCCTTCTGGGGTCCCAATGCAAATATTGAATCTACCCGATGGATTGCCGAGGCCTCTAAGAAGGTGGATCAATGGACTGATCCAACCCTGACGCTTATCTATCTGCCGCATTTGGATTACAAGCTTCAGCGCGTAGGCATTGATTTTTCAAAGATCGCCGCGGAGCTGAATGAAATCGACGATGTTTGTAAGGATTTGATTACGTACTATGAAGGGCAGGGGGCAGAAGTCATATTGCTGTCTGAATACGGGATCACGACTGTCAATAACCCCATCCATATCAATCGGGTTCTACGGGAAAAAGGATATATTGTGGTAAAGGACGAATTGGGCTTGGAAACGCTTGATGCCGGTACCTGCAAGGCTTTTGCAGTAGCTGACCATCAGATAGCCCATGTTTACGTCAATGCCCAAAAGGACATTCCGGAAGTAAAAAAGCTGCTTGAGGCCACTCCGGGAATAGAGAAGGTTTTGGATGAGGAAGGCAAAAAAGCTTATCACCTCAACCATGAGCGTGCCGGTGAACTGGTAGCGGTGGCGGACAAGGACTCTTGGTTCACTTACTACTATTGGTTGGATGATGCCAAGGCGCCGGATTATGCAAGAACAGTAGCTATCCATGCCAAGCCCGGATATGATCCAGTGGAAGGTTTTGCCAATCCGGAAATAAAGTTTCTAAAGGCAAAGTTGGGGATGAAATTGTTGAAAAAGAAGCTTGGTTTCAGGACCATGATGGATATTATACCCTTAGATGCTACTTTAGTGAAAGGTTCACACGGGCGAATAGGAGAGAATTCCTTGGATCATCCTATATTGGTGACCGGAAATGCTGCCTTGGCTAAGGGGCCGGTAGTAGAGCCTACGGATATTTATGAATTTATTCTAAATCATGTATTTCAGGATCAGAGACCTGCGTAGGAGGTTTTGTGGTTCTTTACAGCTTAGTATTAAAGATGAACAAAGGATCAAGTATATTTTTCGGAATTTGGAGTCTTCTTTTTGTGGTAGGAGCTCTTGTTCAGATCAATGATCCCGACCCCTTGGTATGGGTGAGTATTTACCTGATTGCCGCATTCCTGTCAGGTTATGTGGCACTGGGACGCTTTCCGAAAATTCCTCTGGCTATTGTTACCATACTTTGCTTTGCGGGGAGCCTTTATTATTTCCCACCTTCTGTGAGCGAGTGGATCGCCCAAGAATGGCAGCAACAAGACTTAACGATGAAAACCGTATCCATGGAAGAATCACGTGAATCCTTGGGTTTGCTGATTATAGCTATTGTGTTAGGTATTGCTTGGTTTAATGGGTGGAGAAAAAAATCGCGGCTGAAAAGCAAGTACGGTCCGAATTATCTTTCATAGACGTAAGAAGTAAGATAGAAAACTTAAGATGGGGATGACAATCCGGTTGTGATAGATGGATTGTTTGAACAGTGGACTTCTCAATACTTAATACCAACTACTCTTTACCCAGTGCTCCACCTGTGGACCTTGGTTTTTAAAATTTCAACTAAAAAAAAATGAATAAAAAATACGATGTAGTAGGCATAGGAAATGCCCTTGTAGATATTGAATTTCAGGTAAAAGATGAATTTTTTGAACTCAACAAGATCGAAAAAGGTGTGATGACGTTGGTCGATGAGGACCGTCAAAATCACCTGATGAAGGTGATTGATACTGAACATGCCAAGAAGCAGTGTGGAGGTTCAGCGGCCAATACCGTGATCGCAGTGAGTCAATTCGGGGGAAGGTCCTATTACAGTTGCAAAGTGGCGGATGATGAGTTAGGCCATTTTTTCACAAATGATATGAAAGAGGCAGGCGTAGACAATAACCTTGACCACAATAATCTAGAGCAGGGAATTACCGGAAAGTGTCTGGTAATGGTTACTGAAGACGCAGAGCGCACCATGAATACTTTCTTGGGGATTACGCAGGATTTTTCTGTAAATGAAGTCAATGAGTCTGCCATAAAAGAGTCGGAATACCTCTACATAGAAGGTTATCTAATTACTTCTCCCAATGCCCGCGAAGCCATGAAGCATGCTAAAAAGGTAGCAGAGGAAGTGGGAACAAAGACGGCCCTGACATTTTCAGATCCGGCTATGGTCAAATATTTTAAGGAAGGTTTTGACGAGGTGATCGGGGAGGGCGTGGATCTGCTCTTTGCCAATGAGGAGGAAGCAATACTTTTTACAGGTAGAGAAGATTTACTTGAAGCGAGGGAGGAATTAAAGAAGGTTGCAAAACGGTTTGTCATTACGATGGGTAAGAACGGGGCCATGATTTTTGATGGCGATACCTTTATTGATATAGAGCCTTATCCAACGGTTTCCATCGACAGCAACGGGGCAGGGGATATGTTTGCGGGAGCCTTTATTTATGGTATCACAAATGGCCATTCCTATGCATCCAGCGGCAAGTTGGCCAGTATGGCTTCATCCAAGGTAGTGAGCCAATTCGGCCCAAGGTTAAAATGGCACGAAGCAAAAGAAATTTTGGGGAGATTAAACCCGTAATTGAATTAGTAAATTGATAGATAGGATAAGGGCTGGAAAGAAATTTTCAGCTCTATTTATCCCCATAAACAAGATGCTTGTGTGTATATTCCGCATCTAGCAAGGTGTCTTGGGCTGTAGCATGATACGTTAAAAGAAGATCAAATCCGTTTAGGTCTAGGGCATCATTGATCACCAGTTGAAAGGTTTGATCAGGCAGGGAGGTGATTACGGCTTGATAGCGTTTTACCTCTATTTTTATAGTGCCTTGGAAAGATAAGAGGAATCGGATTTTCGCGTAATATTTATCTTCAAAAAAGAACTCTTCGATCACCCAGGGGTAAAGTTTATTCTCTGTTTTAAGTTGATCTACGTAGTCCCCTTCATAAAGTAGTTTTCCTGCGTCAAACACTTGGTGCGTTTTGAGTTTTCCAACTTCAAATAAAAAGGTGTTTCCATCTTGTATCCCATTTTTCCATTTGGCGATGGCAGAAATAGCCCCTTGTTCTCCATATTTAAAAGCTAATCCATCTTTCAGTCCCGCCTCATTTAATGGATAAATCCGCTGTGGCAGGTCTTTTGCGCCCCATTTCAGTACTAGGCGTTTACCTGAGAGCAGGAGCGTATCGGGGGGGGTCGGCTCATCATTTATAGACATAGCGGAGTTTGAGGCGGGATTTTTGCAGCCAAACAATATTCCAATAAAGACGAC
>Ga0209075_1004095_pt1 | contig 11826 bp, 10 predicted proteins | sample Stecom2011_FD_187523 | JGI IMG/M metagenome (GOLD analysis project Ga0209075, IMG submission 187523) | Agricultural soil microbial communities from Utah to study Nitrogen management - Steer compost 2011 (SPAdes) (version 2) | ecosystem: Environmental > Terrestrial > Soil > Agricultural land...
TTTAGAGGAGTTGAAACCTATTTTAGAGTTTTAAATGGCGAAATTCATAAAGGCCAGAATATTAAATTTATGGCTACAGGAAAGTCTTACTTCGCTGATGAAGTAGGGACTCTTAAGCTTAAACAAATCCCTAAGCAAGTAATTAAAGCTGGGGACGTTGGATATCTTATCACTGGAATTAAAGAAGCTAAGGAAGTTAAAGTAGGTGATACAATTACTGATTTCAAAGAACCAACAACAAATATGATTGAAGGTTTTGAAGATGTAAAGCCAATGGTTTTCGCAGGAATTTATCCTGTAGATACTGAAGACTATGAGGACTTACGAGCATCGATGGAAAAGCTTCAACTTAACGACGCTTCTTTAGTGTTTGTTCCTGAAAGTTCTGCTGCTCTAGGGTTTGGATTCCGATGTGGATTCTTAGGAATGTTGCACTTAGAAATTATTCAAGAACGATTAGAACGCGAGTTTGATATGACTGTTATTACAACGGTTCCTAACGTATCCTATCACGCTTTCTCAACAAAGTCACCAGATACTGAAATACTAGTAAATAACCCTTCCGATTTGCCCGATCCATCTATGTTAGATCGTGTGGAAGAACCATTTATAAAGGCTACTATCATTACAAAATCCGAATATGTAGGAAACGTGATGTCTTTATGTATTGAAAAACGCGGAATTATTACTAATCAAACCTATTTAACTACAGATAGAGTTGAATTAAGTTTCGATATGCCACTTGCAGAAATTGTATTTGATTTCTACGATAGATTAAAAACAGTTTCAAGAGGATATGCATCATTTGATTATACTCCAATTGGAATGAGAGCATCTCACTTGGTTAAAGTTGATATTCTGCTTAATGAAAGCCCTGTAGATGCGCTTTCTGCATTACTTCACCGAGATAATGCATATGACATTGGAAAGAAGATTTGTGAAAAACTAAGAGAATTGATTCCAAGACAACAATTTGACATTCCTATTCAAGCTGCAATTGGAGCAAAAATTATTGCTCGTGAAACAGTAAAAGCTGTTAGAAAAGACGTTACCGCTAAATGTTATGGTGGGGATATTTCTAGAAAACGTAAACTTCTTGAAAAGCAGAAAAAAGGGAAAAAGAAAATGCGTCAAATTGGAAACGTAGAAATTCCACAAGAAGCATTTATGGCTGTACTTAAATTGAACGATTAATCTAAATATTCGTTCAATTTAAGCGCTCTATAATTTTAGTTACATTCAGCTCCAGACTCCTGTAGCCCAGATAGATATTCATCATAAGGAGTGCCTGTATTCTGACCATTTATAGAAGCAGTTCCATCATTTTCATTACAAATTTCGAAAGGTCCTGTTTCAATAGATGAACAAGTCATACAGCTTTGCTCCTCATCTTTTTTGCATGAGAAAACCAATATGCTAAACAACATCAAAATAAGAAAGTAGGACTTTTTCATACTGAATATTTAATTATAAATATTTATTTCTTTGTTTTTCCAGCATCAACAGAGCGCGTTGCATTAGCTACGTCTTCAAAGTCTACAGCTTTCCCTAAGTAAACTAAATAGCAACCTGGTTCAATTTCTAAATCGGCAGGAGTTGTAACTAAATCTAAAAATCCATCGGCATGTTTTAAAAATAGTGGAATGGCATTTCTATTTTCAGAAATCACATTCAACACACGAAGGAATTGATTGTGGCTATCTACCTTAATTTCCTGAATAGATGGAAACTCTTGTGAAACTTCGGAAAAATGATTGTAATCATACGTATAAGAAACTAACTCTTTTTCTTTAAGATCTTCGCGATGGCGCATTTCTTCGGAATTCATTAACCTAAAAGTTCCATTTTCGCCAAAATGTTCACCAAAACGAGTTATAGCATATTTATTTATTTCGTCATTTCCAGTCATTGCTAAAAGATACCCCACGTCATTAAGCTCAAAATTTCCTGTTAAATCATCTGAATAAATATTCACAACAAATGCATCTAACCCTAATTCTTTTGCTCTGTTGACATTTAACTGGTTTGAATCAATCAAAACAACATGACGATTATTTTCTTGAAGGTATGTAGCAATTAAACGAGAAACTTTTGAAGCTCCTACCATTAAAATTCCTTCAGATTTTTTAAGTTTTACACCTAACCATCTTGACATGATTCGGGCAGTAGTGGCATTTAAAATAACCGTACTCAAAACAACTGCAAAAACTAAGGGCGTAATATATTCAGCTCCAACAACTCCACTAGCTACCAACTGTGTTCCGAAAAGTGAAGATATACCTGCAGCTACAATTCCTCGAGGCCCTACCCAGCTAATAAAGAGTTTTTCATTGACTTCAAGAGGCGATTTAATTGTACTCATGAAAACCGATAGCGGGCGAAGCACAAAAATTACAATCGCTAATAAAATTGCTGTTTTCCAATTATAGACCAACAATAAATCGTCAACACTAATATTTGCAGCTAACAGAATAAAAAGAATTGAAACTAAAAGAACACTCAACGATTCCTTGAAAAACAAAAGTTCTTTTAGATTAGGGAGGTCACTGTTTCCAAGATACATACCCATTACAACTACAGCCAAAAGTCCAGATTCGTGAGCAAACAAATCACTTAAAACAAAAATTGCCAACACTAAGGACAGAGAAACAACATTGGAGAGATAATGAGGTACAAATTTTTTCTTAATCGAAATATAAAGGGCATAACCAGCAGCTGTACCGAAAGCTAGGCCAATTAAAATAATCTTTCCAAACTCAAGCAGTGCTTGTCGAGTATAATCTGAATCTCCTTCAATTCTAATAAATTCATAAACCAAAACAGCCACTAAAGCACCAATAGGATCGATTAAAATTCCCTCCCATCGAAGTACAGCTGCTACATCTTTCTTAAGAGGAATGTTCCGCAGAATAGGTGAAATAACCGTAGGGCCCGTTACAATAATCAATGCAGAAAACAGAAAGGATATTCGCCAGTCCAGACCAAACACATAATGAGCGGCAATTCCAGCGCCAATGAAAGTGATTACTGCTCCAATGCTAATGAGCTTTCCAATGGCTCCACCAACTTTCGATATTTCATCGCGTTTTAAAGTGAGTCCTCCTTCAAAAAGGATGATTCCTACAGCTAATGAAACAAAATAAAATAGATTTTGACCCGGAAAAAGCCCTATTTCTCCATCCCAAATAGGTTGAAGCCATTGCTCTCCATCTGATGAGAAAAATGTAGAAATCGGACCTACTAAAAGTCCGATTAAAATAAGGGGTAAAATTGCTGGTATTTTGAACTTCCACGCCACCCATTGTGCTAAAATTCCTAAAATTATAATTCCTGCTAATTCTACCATTAATAATCGATTTTGGTAAATTAAAGATTTTTCATTCCCAAGCAATCTTAAGGAATTGTTAAAAATAGCATAATTAATTTACCCTTCAATGGCGAGTGTGTAACGCTTTTGTTATTTTGCGGTTAATTCTTTTTTAAACTATGCAGTTATATCCTATTGAAGCTGGCAATTTTAAACTTGACGGCGGAGCGATGTTTGGAGTTGTCCCAAAGACCCTTTGGACAAGAACCAACCCAGCTGATGAAAACAACATGATCGATCTTGCCACTCGATGCCTTCTTATCGAAAATGGCGATAGATTAACCCTTATAGACACTGGAATGGGAAATAAACAAAGTGAAAAATTCTTTGGTTATTATTTTCAGTGGGGAAATCATAATCTACACGACTCCTTAAAAAAACACGGATTTCACGCAGATGATATTACCGATGTTTTTATGACACACCTTCATTTTGATCATTGCGGAGGAAGTATTCAATGGAACAAAGATAGAACTGGATACGAACCTGCTTTTAAAAATGCAACTTTTTGGAGTAATGAAGAACATTGGAAATGGGCTACAGAACCAAACCCTCGGGAACGAGCTTCATTTTTAAAAGAAAACATTCTGCCAATGCAAGAAAGTGGACAACTAAAATTTGTTAAACGTCACAACTCCGATTTTGCTGAAGCAAATGAACTTGATTTTGGCGTTCTATTTGTTGACGGACATACAGATAAACAAATGATTCCTCACATCAACTACAAAGGAAAAACCTTAGTTTTCACGGCAGATTTGCTGCCTACTGCAGGACATTTGCCACTTCCATATGTAATGGGCTATGATACACGGCCATTACTAACACTTTCAGAAAAAGAAAAATTTCTAAAAAAAGCTGCTGATAATAATTATTACTTGTTTCTAGAACACGATGCACATAACATGATTATTACAGTAAAAAATACTGATAAAGGGGTTCGTCTAAACGAAACCTTATCTTTACACGAATTCTTTAATTAATATCTCTTTTAAAACATGAAAATTATCAAGACATCAATTTATGCGCTTGCAATCTCTACTATTTTAGTAAGCTGTGGTGCAAGTGCTCCAATCGTTGCCCCTCCTATTGGCAATGTTTCTTCAACTCCAACAAAAAATGTTGCTCTAACCGAAGATGAATTAAAACAATGGGGGGCAATGGATCTAGTTACCGATACGGTACCTGGAATGAGTGTTGACAGAGCTTACCGAGAAATCATTAAAACCCGAAAAGGAAAATCTGTAATTGTTGGAGTTATTGACAGTGGTACAGATATCGAACATGAAGATTTGAAAAACGTTCTTTGGACCAATCCTGGAGAAATTGCAGGAAACGGAATTGATGATGACAACAATGGTTTTATTGATGACGTACACGGGTGGAATTTCTTAGGAGATATCCTTGAAGAAAACATGGAGTATGTTAGAATCGTTAGAAAACTAGGGCCAAAATATGAAGGTAAAGACAAATCGTCTATTAGTGCTGCAGACTTAAAAGAATATGAATACTATAAAAAAGCTAAAGCAGAATTCGATAAAGAATATGCTGAAACTATGGGTAACAAAACCCAATATAGTATGATGGTTTCCCAATTAAAACCAGCTCATGAAGCAATGGCTGAAAAATTAGGGAAAGAAGATTATACTTCAGAAGATTTAGATGGAATTAAAAACCCAACAGACACTGAAAAAGAACAAATCGGAATGCTTAAGCAAATGCTACAATTTGCTGATTCACTTCCTGAAGTGCTTAGCCAAATGCAAAGAGGAATTGATTATTTCTCAAGTAGACTAGATAGTCACTTCAATACAACCGATGATTTCCGTGGAATTTTAGGTGATAATCCATATGATATTAATGATAATATTTATGGAGATAATAACGTACTTAGTATAGATCCTACACGTGATAACGTTAAACACGGAACACACGTTTCAGGAATCATTGGTGCAGAACGAAACAATGGAATTGGAATGGATGGTGTTGCTAATAACGTTCAAATAATGACCGTTCGTGCAGTACCAGATGGTGATGAGTATGATAAGGATATTGCACTTGCCATTCGCTATGCTGTTGATAATGGGGCAACTATACTTAACACAAGCTTCGGAAAATACTACTCACCAAACAAAGAGTGGGTTTACGACGCGATAAAATATGCTGCTGATCACGACGTATTAATTGTGAATGCAGCAGGAAATGACGGATTAGATCTTGATACAGTAAATGTGTATCCAAACGATCAATTTGATAACAATCCTGAAATTGCAAATTCTTTCCTTACTGTTGGGGCACTTAACTTCGAATATGGAGAAAACATGGTTGCTAACTTTTCAAACTATGGAAAAATCAATGTGGACGTTTTCGCACCAGGCGTTAGAATTTATGCAACAACGCCAAATGATAGCTATGAGTTTTTAAACGGTACTTCAATGGCTGCTCCTGGAGTGGCAGGAGTTGCAGCAATGATTCGTTCGTTCTATCCTAAACTAACTGCTCCACAAGTGAAGCAAATTATAATGGATAGTGGTATTTCACCAAATATTGAAGTTGTCCTAGGTGGTGATCCATCAAACAAAGATATGTTTCCGAATATTTCAAAATCGGGTAAAATTGTTAACTTATATAATGCCTTAATTATGGCAGATAAAATTTCTAGACAATGAGATACTTTCTAAATGCCCTTTTTTTAGCTGCTATATTCCTTTGTGTTCCGCTAACTACAATTTCGGCATTTTCACAAAACACTTCCTATTGGCAACAAGAGGTTGATTATAAAATGGACATCCAAATGGATGTTGAAAAACACCAATACAAAGGAAAACAGGAATTGAAATACACTAACAATTCCCCAGATACTTTAAACAAGGTGTTCTATCATCTATATTTCAACGCATTTCAACCAGGAAGTGAAATGGACGTTAGATCTCGAACACTTATTGATCCTGACAGACGAGTTAGAGATAGAATTTCTAAACTATCTCCAGAAGAAATAGGCTATATTAAACCTCTTTTTATAACTCAAGATGGAGTTGGATTGAAATATACTATTAGAGGAACAGTAATGCAGGTGGAATTAAATAAACCCATTCTTCCTAGTGAAACCACAGTTTTTAAAATGGAATGGGATGCACAAGTTCCATTACAAATTAGAAGATCTGGTCGAGATAGTTCCGAAGGTGTTGCTTTTACTATGACACAATGGTATCCAAAAATCGCTGAATACGATTTTGAAGGATGGCATGCTGATCATTATATTGGACGTGAGTTTTATAGTGTGTGGGGTAATTATGACGTGAAAATAACCATAGATGAAAGCTATACTATTGGTGGAACCGGATACCTCCAAAACTCTGCTGAAGTTGGCCATGGCTATACTGCTCCAGGACAAAAGTGGATGAAACCAAAAAAAGGAAAATACACTTGGCACTTTCTAGCGCCAGACGTACATGACTTTGCTTGGGGAGCCGACCCAAATTATATCCACGATACCTACCCAGGACCAAATGGAGTAACACTTCATTTCTTTTATAAAGACAATCCAGAAATTGCAGAAAATTGGAAAAACCTACAACCAAAAACTGCTGCACTTATGGAGTTTTTTAATGAACACGTTGGACCATACCCTTATGAACAATATTCTGTAATTCAAGGTGGAGATGGAGGAATGGAATATGCCATGTGTACAATGATTACAGGCGAAAGAGAGTTTGAAAGTCTTGTGGGAGTAACAGCTCACGAACTTGCACACACTTGGTTTCAGTTTGTATTAGCAAGTAATGAAAGTAGACACCCATGGATGGACGAAGGATTCACTGTATTCATAGCCGATGAAGCAATGAACTATGTAATGGATGAAAAAAAGAGTAATCCACACTCAGGAACATATAGAAACTATTACTTTATGGCTAATAGTGGGGAAGAGCAACCTTTAAGTACACATGCTGATAGATATGAAACAAACCGATCCTATGGAATTAACGCCTATAGTAAAGGTTCTGTGTTTTTATCACAATTGGGCTACATCATTGGACCAGAAAATTTCAGTAATACACTAAAACGTTTTTACAACGATTTTAAGTTTACCCACCCTACGCCAAATGACTTTATACGTACTGCAGAAAAAGTATCAGGATTTGAATTAGGATGGTATTTAACAGACTGGACTCGCACTACAAATACAATCGACTACGGAATTAAAAATGTTAATATCGAAGAAGAACGAACAACAGTTACTCTAGAACGAATTGGATTAATGCCAATGCCTATAGATCTGTATGTAACTTATGAAGATGGCTCTCAAGAGTTATTTTATATTCCACTTCGAATGATGTGGGGAGAAAAACCAAACCCTTTTGAAAATTTAAAACGTACAGTTTTAGAAGATTGGGCATGGGCATATCCAACCTATTCATTCGACATTGATAACGGTAAAAAAGTAAAAGCCATAGTCATAGACGCCACTCAAAGAATGGCAGATATCAACCCAGAAAATAATATTTGGGAAGCCGAATAATTGGTTTTATTATTTTAACCAAATTTGAAAGACCTCAATGGTTTTCCGTAATACGGATAAATTAACCATCGAGGTCTTTCTTTTTTTATATTTACAACGTGAATAAAAAGTTTCCTAAAAATGAAAAATTAAAAAGTTCAAAAGCAATAGAACAATTGTTTTCGAACGGAAAAAATCATTTCAAATACCCAGTAAAAGTATTTTATATTCCTGAACCAACAGCTAAAAAAACTAAAGCTGCTTTTGCTGTTCCTAAGAGAAACTTTAAACTAGCAGTAGACAGAAACCGCATTAAACGAAAACTTCGCGAATCCTATCGGCTTAATAAATATCTTATTGAAGAAGATACAAACCCAAAATATTCATTATTATTTCTATACTTAGGAAAAGAAGAAGTTGAATATAGTCAGCTTACAAAAACAATAGTGATTCTACTTAAAAAGCTTCAAAAAAACAAGCAAATAGCATCAACTTAAACCAATGATCTTACTATCAAAAAATTCAAATTGAGAGATGATATGGATTTTTCGTATTTTTCTCATACAATCAATACCTTTGATTTAGATTCAGAATTGCATTACTTACCACAATTTTCTTCCATATTTATTAGTTGAATAGAATTGTAAATCATTCAAAAAAATGAAAAAAAGAATATTAATACCTCTAATAGCTGTTGGAATATTTTTTACAACAGCTAGTTTCAAAAGTGATTTTTTTGAAATCGCTAAGCAAATTGAAATTTTCACAACTCTTTTTAAAGAGCTAAACATGAATTATGTAGATGAGGTTACTCCAGCAACACTTATGGATAAAGCCATTAAAGGAATGTTGGAAGATTTAGATCCATACACGGTTTATTGGAACGAACAACAAGTTGAAGATGCTAGAATTACTAACTCGGGAGTTTATACTGGAATTGGTGCAATTGCCCAAACTAAAAAAGATAAAATTATAATCATAGAGCCTTATAAAAATTATCCTGCAGATAAAGCTGGATTGAAAGCTGGTGATGAAATTATTAAAATTGGTGACATTAACATTGCCGATTTTGAAAACGATGCTGGAGAATTATTAAAAGGAGCAGCTGGAACAAATGTGGAAGTCACCTATAAACGCCAAGGCAAAACCGAAAAAACCACAATAACTAGAAATGCTGTTGAATTACATGCTGTTCCATTTTATAAACTAATAGATAACAATATAGGCTACATTGTCCTTTCTCAGTTTAATAGTAAAACCACACAAGAAACCAAAGCTGCTTTAATAGATTTAAAATCGAAAGGTGCAACTAAACTAATTTTAGACTTACGTGGAAATCCAGGTGGATTGCTTAATGAAGCTATTAGTGTTGTAAATCTTTTTGTAGATAAAGGAGAAGTAATAACTACCACAAAATCTGTAATTGACAAGTACAATAAAGTCTATAAAACAACTAAAAAACCTGTTGATACTGAAATTCCATTAGTTGTTTTAATCAACGGCCGAAGTGCTTCCGCTAGTGAAATAGTTTCAGGAAGTTTACAGGACTTAGATCGTGCAGTGATAATAGGAGCTAGAAGTTTTGGAAAAGGGCTTGTACAGCGCCCTAAATCTCTCACCTACGGCACACAACTCAAAGTAACTATATCGCGATACTATACACCAAGTGGTCGCTGTATACAAGCACTAGATTATTGGGATAGAGATGAAAATGGAGATCCTATAAGAAAAGACACCAAAGAATACAACGAGTTTAAAACAAGAGGAGGAAGATCTGTTTTTGATGGTGGAGGAATCCTACCTGATATCCAACTAGAATCTGCTGTGTATAGTTCAATAACAACTGCTCTACTGAAGGATAATGCCATTTTTGATTATGCCACAAAATACTACTACAACAATACAATGGACAATTGGGAAAATTTTAAATTCACAGATTCCGATTTTGATGATTTTTTAATATTCCTAAAACAAAATGAGTTTAGCTACAAAACTGAAACTGAAAAAAAGTTTGCGGAAGGCTTGAAAACTGCACAAGATGAAGATTTAGATAAAGAAATTTCTACTGGATATGCTCAACTATTGAAATTGATCGATCAAGCAAAAGACAAAGCAATAAAAGATAAAAAAATTGAAATTGAATCACTTCTTGTTGCCGAAATAATGAAACGCTATTTCTACCGTGAAGGACTTTACAACTATCAAATTGAACATAATCCTGAAATATTAGAAGGAATTGCAGTGCTTAATAATGAAGGACGATACAAGAAAATATTAAAATAAAAGCGATTAAAATTCACCTAAATTTTTTGTGGAAATCTCAACTTTAACATTATGCAATATAGCTTAACAAAAGCTTAACCCATTCAAAATCAATATTATTGTAATTTGTACCATTATGGTACACTCAGAACAAAAAGACGAAAACAAAGAAGTTTTAATTGAATCTTTAGCCTACCTTGAAAACAAAGGTTTTGAAAATATAAAGGCTGACCTAAATGGCTATGAAACACCAAAATCCTATCACAAAAAAGATAGTGAAGTTGTCATCACTCCAGATATTGTTGCAGAGCGAGGAGGAATTAAACATTATTTTGAAATCAGTTTAAAATCTGCAGAGCCAATATTTCTAAAATCAAAATGGCAATTTTTAGATACACTGACACGTATGAGAAATCAGCGTTTCAAGATTATCACTAGAAGAGGGCATTATAAGTTCACAGACGAAATGCTAAAAGAACTTAACCTTGAAAAAACATTGATTAAACTGTAATAGTTTTAATCATTGCAACGTGTGGAATTCCGTCTTCCATATACCTATCACCAACGGTTTTAAATCCATGATGTTCATAAAACGTCACTAAATAAGTCTGTGCTGATATTTTAATTTTATCAGGACTATACTTTTTTATGGCTGTTTTGATTGCAGCATTAGTTATTTTATGTCCATAACCAAGCTTTCTGTAGTTTTCACGCACTAATATTCTACCAATTCCTGCTTCGCTAAAATAATCACCAGCATTAAAACACCTAGCATAGGCAATTAAAACATCATTATCCCAACCTAAAACGTGAATAGCACGTTCGTCTTTACCATCAATATCTTGATAAACACAATCTTGTTCAACTATAAAAATTTCACTTCTAAGGCGAAGTATATCATATAACTTAGAATTATTTAATTCTTCAAAAGTAAGTACTTCAATTTCCATAGAATTTAGATCAATGACGATTAAGTTTCCTACAAAGATTGTAGAATAATTTCAATATTATTCTTAATAAAAATCCAAAATGAAAGGAGTTTTATTTAAAACAACCTATTGACAAGATATTTTTTTCACTCGATTTAAATGGCGACCTCCATCAAACTTAGTATTTAGAAATACTTTTACCATTTCTACAGCTTGTTGTTTACTAGTGTATCTTGCAGGAATACTAAGTATGTTGGCATCGTTATGCTGTCGAGCCAACTCGGCTATTTCTTTAGTCCAGCAAAGAGCAGATCTAATTGCTTGATGTTTATTTGCAGTCATATTTGCACCATTTCCACTACCACATATAATGATGCCTAAATCAGCATTATGAGTAGATACATCTTCAGCTACTGGATGGATATAATCTGGATAATCAACACTATCTTCTGAATCAGTTCCGTGATTGATAATAGTATGACCTTCTTTTTCTAAAAAGGAAACAATTTCAAACTTATACTCAGTGCCAGCGTGGTCGTTACCAATTGAAATTTTCATAATGTTTTTTATTACAAAGATAAGTCATCATTCAATCATTGAGCATGGAAGCAGATATAATTCTCATACTCAATACAGAAACTCTTTATAACAAGTTATATTAACTTCAGTTAACAAGTATGTTAATAATTGTTAATACAAAATCAATAAGAAAAATTGCAAATGTGGATTTAAATTTGAATATGGTAAACGAATTGAAATTTCAACTATTTTTA
>Ga0209075_1004096_pt1 | contig 11820 bp, 8 predicted proteins | sample Stecom2011_FD_187523 | JGI IMG/M metagenome (GOLD analysis project Ga0209075, IMG submission 187523) | Agricultural soil microbial communities from Utah to study Nitrogen management - Steer compost 2011 (SPAdes) (version 2) | ecosystem: Environmental > Terrestrial > Soil > Agricultural land...
TAACACAGAAGGTCAGCTGATTTTTGCTCACATGTCATTTCAGCCTTATATGGTTTATGTGAAGTTAAAGCCTAATGAAGATTTTGAATTTCATCCGGTTCTTAACACTAATTCAGAGCAGTTAGGAACAGTTGTTATCACTTCTGACGGAAGAAAACGCATCGAAGGAGTTACAGCTCTTGACCCAAAAACCATACGTCTGATTCCGGGAGCTAATGCAGGAATCGAAAACGTTTTGAAAACCCTTCCGGGAGTGTATTCAAACAACGAACTCAGCACACAATACAACGTTAGAGGTGGGAATTATGACGAAAATTTGGTTTATGTAAACGAAATCGAAATCTATCGTCCGTTTTTGATTCGTTCAGGGCAGCAAGAAGGTTTGAGCTTTACCAATACGGATATGGTCGATAATATTGACTTTTCGGCTGGAGGTTTTCAATCGAAATTCGGAGATAAATTATCATCTGTTTTAGATATTACTTATCGAAACCCAACCCGTTTAGGAGCCAGAGCAGAAGCAAGTTTTCTGGGCGGAAGTATTACTTTGGAAGGCGTTTCAAAAAATCAGAAATGGAGCGGAATTGTAGGAGGTCGCTACCGAGACAATTCACTTTTAGTAAACTCTCAAGATACCGAAACCAACTTTAAACCTACGTTTGCCGACGTACAGAGTTATATCACTTTTACTCCTAACAAGAAACTACAAATCAGTTTCTTAGGAAATGTCTCTTCTAATACGTATGATTACGAACCTCTCGTTCGTAGAACAAAATTCGGAACGGTGGATAACCCAACGGAACTATCTGTTTTTTATGAAGGTCAAGAAAAAGATCAATATACTACATACTTTGGGGCTTTAAAAGGGACATATTTAATGAATGATGACTTCAGCTTAAAGTTAATTGCTTCGGCTTATCATGCTACAGAACAAGAACACTTCGATATTTTAGGGCAATATCGCTTAGGCGAAGTCAATACCAATATTGGTTCTGATAGCTATGGAGAAACCGAATTTACTCGTGGGATAGGCTCTCAGCTTAACCATGGACGAAACAATTTAGATGCATTCATAGCTAATTTGGAGCTTAAAGGGTTCCATTTTATGGGTAAAAACCAATTGGAATGGGGCGTGAAATATACTCGTGAAGACATCCGTGACCGCCTAGTAGAATGGGAAGTTATCGATTCTGCCGGTTTTTCGCTCAACCCTCCGATAGGTTATCCCGCTAACGACCAACCTTATACGCCTTATACGGGTCCGCTTGTACCATATCAAAACGTAAGAGCTACTAATTTTACTACAATAGACAGGCTTTCTGGTTTTGTTCAATTCAACAGAAGAGGTTCTTTGGGAGCTCACGAAATTTGGTATAACTTAGGAGTTCGTGCTCACAATTGGAGTGTTACTGGTGAAGACATTTCATCTTCCAGTCAAACTGTTTTTTCTCCAAGAGGACAATTTGCCATAAGACCCGATTGGGAAAAAGATATGATTTTCCGTTTTTCGGTTGGGATGTATCATCAGCCACCAATGTACAGAGAACTTCGTAACCAAATGGGAGAAGTCGTGTCTGACGTAAAAGCACAACAATCGATACATTATGTGTTGTCACATGATTACAGTTTTAAACTTTGGGAGCGACCTTTCAAATTGGTCTCGGAAGCGTTCTACAAATCTATGACAGACGTAAATCCATACACTTTAGAAAATGTAAGAATTCGATATAATGCTGCCAACAATGCTGAAGCCTATGCGGTTGGATTTGATACTCGACTAAACGGAGAATTTGTTCCCGGAACGGAATCTTGGTTCAGTTTCGGATACTTGCAAACCGAAGAAAACATCGATAATCGAGGCTATATTGCCCGACCAACCGACCAAAGACTCAAATTCGGAATTTTGTTTCAGGATTATATGCCAAACATTCCGAATGTGAAGGTTTATTTGAACTTAGTATATAATACAGGACTTCCGGGAGGCTCACCTTCGTATGCAGACCCTTATGTTTACCAAAATAGATTGAAAGATTACCGTAGAGCCGATGTTGGTTTCTCGTATGTTTTTGTTGATAGTACTAAAGAAAACTTACAGAACAATGGCTTATTCAAAAACTTTAAAGAGTTTTCTGTAGGACTGGAAATTTTCAACCTTTTCAACAACCAAAATGCGATTACGAATACCTGGGTGAGAGATGTTTATACCAAATTCCAATACGGGATTCCAAATTATTTGACTACCCGGGTTTTTAGTTTGAAAATGAGTATGAGGATATAATTTGAGTAAGATTTCGATTTCACATATAAAAAATCTCCGACACATAAAACGGTCGGAGATTTATATTTTTAGAAACTTTTATGTCTTTAGGAGAGCTATTTTTTGATAACTTTAAAAACTTCTTTTCCTTTTTCTGTAACGACTTCTACGAAATACAAACCGTTAGAAAAATCGGATAAGTCTATAGATGATTTTTCTATTTGAAATTCAGGAGTTGTTATTTTTTGGCCTGAGATATTATAAACAGAGATGTTGTCAACAATACCTTCAGTTTCTAAGAATACTACTCCTGTGGTTGGATTCGGATATAACTGAGTGTTTGCTCCGATAAAATTATCAGATGACATCGTTGCAGGAAGTACGATTCGCCAACCTTCTTGTTGACCTTGAGGATTAATACCGTCTCCTATAATGGTTTTACCATCAGGGGTAATATCAATAGCTGCGGTAAGTGTCCAACCGGGCAATTCTAAGCCGTATGTGTTTTCTAAAACATCTTGTAATTTTTGAGTTCCATTTTCTTCTGTCCAGATAAAAGCGTGAGGTTCAGATAGATTATCCTGACTCCATCCTACTACAACAGAACCATCATCTGAAACAGCTAAAGCTTGAATTGTAAAACCTCCTAAAGATTCTAACTCAATAAATCCATCTGATTCAGACCAGATAAATCCATGGCTGCTATCGGAAATATTTTTCTCTCCTACAACAAACAAACCATTACCCGATATATTCAGAGGTTGAATATTTCCGCCAATGGGAACCTCAGCAATCTCTATAATGTTACCTTCTTCCAAAATAGCAGCATATTCGATATTATCAGCAAGTATAATTGCAGTGCCTATTATCCTAGTACCATCATCTGATATTGCTCCTGCATTACTAAAATAGATTTCCGAAGTCGATAAACTTTCCAGAACTCCATTTTCCCACCGAAATCCATGTCCGATCATATAGCTTAATCCTACAACTACTGAACCATCTCCTGAAACTCCTTTAGATTCTGACCAATAATCTGTATCTACAAGATCACCTAAGGCCTCTATCTGCCCGTCAGCTGACCATCGTACCGCCTCCCAACCCGAGGAAAAAGCATTGTCTGACATACTGTAACCTACAATAGTAGAACCATCAGCAGATATGTCGGTTGCAAAAGACCAAGGAATAGTGAAGTCTGTTGTAGGAAGCATTCCAATTCCTGCTATTTCTCCGTTTTCCCAACGGAACCCCTGAAGAACTGCAGTTCCTGCATATGGTCCATCTTGAATAATAGAATAGGATGCTCCCACTACTATTTCCCCATTATTAGAAATGCCATAAGCAAAGGTCATTGCATTAGGAGCATTGGTAATGAAACCGAGAGGTTCGAAAGTGGCTACTTGGGAGTAAGAAGCATGGGTTATTACAAATGCGATAATGAATTGTACAATACGTTTTAATAATTGTGTTTTCATAGCTTTTTAGTTTTTAATGATTAACAAAGGCAAAGTTCAACTAAAAAAGACCCTATAACCAAAAAATAGGAGTTGAAAAAAACTGTCATCGTACTAAAAAAGTTATAGGAAAATAACTCCTTGATTATAATTTATTTGATTTAAATAGTTCGTATTCAATTGTTTACTTATTAAACATCTATAAGTCCTTTTTCAGGTAATGGATTTAAGTCAAAAAGAGTTGATGAATGTAGTGGTCATAAAAATTATTCTTTATTGTTGTTTAGGCTAAGGAGATAATCATATAAAGCAACCTCTTTTTTGTCTAAGCCCATTTTGTCCATAATTCGTTGTTTGCGAATGATACAAGCATTGTAGGTAATATTAAATACCATACAAATTTCTTTTAGACTCAAATTCATATATACATAACAAAGAAACCGAACGTCATTTGCTGTTAATTGAGGATGTGTGTGTTTTAACTGACTTAAAAAATCAGGATTTACATTTTCAAAATGTTTGATAAAATCGTCTCGTTGATTGTCTGTTCTTAAAAAGTTTTTGATGATTTTTATTTGTTCAATAGTTTCTTTATTCTGTTTGGCGGTAGGGGTGTTTTCAAGAGAACTGATAATATTTTGTATTAACTCATTTCGGTTAGAAAGATAGAGTGTTCTGGCAAATAGTTCCCGGTTTTTTTCTGCAATTTCATGTTTTAATTGCTGTTGTTTTAACCTTACGGTTTCCAGTTCTTTTTCCACCAGTAAATGTTCCTTTTTTTCTTTCTCAAGTTCTAAACCGGTTATAACTGCTTTGTGTTTTTGTTTGACAACTTTATTTCGAAAAATTTTCACCATTAAAAAAACCGTAATCAAACCAAAAATAATTACTACTACAAAGAGTTGGCGTTCTGTTCGTTGTTGTTTCTTTTTGAGATAAAGTTCATTCTGATATTCACTTACTTTAAATTTTATCTTATTAGCTTCATATAACTGACTATTAATTAAAGTAGATAATAAATCTGTAGCTATCAGAACAGAATCTTTATATTGTATTGTGGTTAAATAATCGCCTTTTTGCAAATACAGCTCAGCAATATTCTTGTATTGTTCTACTTTGTCAATGAGTTCGTCAGTGCTGTTTAAGACAATTTTAGCGTAGTGTATGGCAGTGTCTGTGTTACTCAATTTTGCATGTATTTTTGAGAGTAAATCATTCAAGCAGACATGGCAAACCTTATCACTAAAAGCATCACTGTTTAGTTTTTCTTCTAACTGATTGGCTTTGTCTTTAGCTTCTGTTATTTGTCCGTTGATAAAAAGTGCTCGAATATATATTGCTTCCCACAAAAAATCAACGGTTTCATCGGCTTCATTATTTGCTACCTCCAGTAGTATTTTTAAACTTTTTTCGGGTTGTTGCAGTTCGTTATATATATTGGCTATGTTGTTGGCAATCCCTTTCTGAAGGCGTTCCATGTTGTCTTTTTCAGCCAAACCAAAAGCTTTATTCAAATAAACTAAAGCTTCTTCATATTTTTTTTCTTTAGCATAGAGAAAGCCAATATTACTTAAGGTTAATACTTTATTATTATGGAGGCTTTCATCATTTTGTGCTATTTCAAGTGATTCTTGGAAATAATTCAGTGCTTCGCCGTAGTTAGAAAAGTATACATAAATAAGTCCGATATGATTTTTGATATTAGATAACAAATCATTCCATTGATACTCTATTGCCATAGCTTCAGCTTGTAACAATTTTTCAAGAGCTGCTGTATAGTTTTTGTTACCGTCTTCCATGCGAGCTTCTTCAATAAGTTGTTGACAAGTTTCTCGTGTGTTTAAAGGAGCACTAAAACTAGTGATTGACAGACACACAAATAACAAAAATACCATTACATGTAACGACTTTGCATATACCTTTTTGTACATAATAAAGTTTATGTATTTATTATCGTTAATAGCTTATACAGTTAAGTATAAGTCTTCTTAGGAGTGAGATTGAGGTTGGTAAGAATTATCTAAAGGCGTGAAATGTAATCCAAATATAATGGAATTATTAAATACAAATAAACAAAATCCAAAATAAATGACTGATATGTAGTTTTTTACTATAAGACACTTAGCTTATAGAAGTGGTAATCGATTCCAAAATTGATAAATAATCTTCTTGATTAACTACAAAATCTTTGTCTGAAACATCGAGTATTAACACATTGAGGTCTTTTTGTTGGCGAATGTAATCTAAATACCCTTGATTGATTTTTTCAAGATATTCTGAAGGGATTTCCTGCTCATAGCTTCTACCTCTTTTTTTGATGTTTTCCAAGAGTTGTTGGGTGTTTTGATATAAGTACACATACAAATCAGGTTTAGTGATTTCTTTGTACATAATATCAAATATCTTGTGATAAAGCCTATATTCTTCGTCTTGTAGAGTAACTCTAGAGAAAATGAGTGATTTAAAGATGTAATAATCAGTGACCGTAAAGCTTTTGAATAAGTCAAGTTGGGTTAGCTCATCCGAAAGCTGTTGGTAGCGGTCTGCCAAGAACGACATTTCAAGCGGAAAAGCATATCGAGCTTGATCTTCATAAAACATTGGCAAGAATGGATTGTCTGCAAAACCTTCCAAAAGCAATTTAGCATTAAAATCCTCAGAAATTTTTGTGGCCAATGTTGTTTTTCCGGCTCCGATGTTTCCTTCGATAACCAAGTGATTCAACTTCGTGAGCGGATATTTTTCCAATGGGTTTTTTAAATTCCCGACCACTTTAAATTCACTTGAATCTTTGCAATCCTCTAATAATTGCTTGAGTGACTTTTTTGTTTTCGGATGAATGTAATCCGGAAGAATATCGTGCAGAGGTTGTAATACAAAAAGCCGTCCTTCCATTCTCGGGTGGGGAACTTGTAATTGTGCGGTTTCTATCACCTCATCATCAAAAGCAATAATGTCGATATCCAGAGTTCGATCTTGGTAATCTTTAGAATTCGAGCGAACTCTGCCTAATTCTCTTTCGATTTCCAGAATTTCAGATAAGATAATTTCAGGTTTTTTATAGGTATGGATTAAAACAGCACAGTTATAAAACGCACTTCCTTGAAACCCCCAAGATGGAGTTTCATATAGTTTCGAAGTCTTGATGATGGTTGCTATTTTGTTGTGTATAAGGCTAATACCGCTTTCGATGTTGCAGAGTCTGTCGCCTTGACTGCTGCCTATAGATAAAATTACCTGATGTTGCTTCATAATAAAGGCAAAGTACGGAAAACAAAAATTAAGATGCAACGGAGCAAAGCGGTATTTCGTAGAAAAACTTCATCAGAAAATGTAACATTTTGAGTACTTTTGCCACTAATTAGATACAACTTTAAAAATAAAAAATATGAAGTTTTTAAGTAATGTCTTGGCGACCCTTGTGGGGTTATTTTTGTTCTTTATGATTATGTTTTTTGGGCTTTTCCTCATAGGTCTCATTATGGGAGGAAGTGCGGATGATTCTAGAAGAACTATAGTAAAAGACAATTCTGTATTGGTTCTTGACCTCGAAAGAGTGTCTCAAGACTATTCCGACAAAGTAGTGATTACAGATTTTCCTTTGTTGAATTCTGAAAATTATGGTGGTTTTATCGATATGCTCAACGCTATTGAAGCTGCTAAAACAGACAAAAAAATCAAAGGAATTTCTATGCTCAATACATCCTCTTCGTTAGGTCTTGCTCAGGCAAAAGCTTTGAGAGACAAACTCGAAGAGTTTAAAGAGAGCGGGAAGTTTGTGGTTTCGTATGCTAATTATTTTACACAAGCAGAGTACTATATCAACTCTGTAGCGGATACGATTTATTTGAATCCTGTCGGAGAAATGGACTTTAGAGGACTTGCTTCTGAAATCATGTTTTTTAAAGACTTCCAGGAGAAATCAGGAATTAAAATGGAAGTTATTCGTCACGGTAAATACAAAAGCGCTGTAGAGCCATTCTTGGAAAATCAAATGAGTCCTGCAAACCGTGAGCAAATGTCTGAGCTTTTACATTCGGCTTGGAGCACTATTGTTTCTGATATATCAATAAGCAGAAATATTCCGGTTGATAGCCTAAACAGTATTGCAGACAATTTAGGAGCTAGAACTCCGGAGATGGCACTCGACAGAAAACTGGTAGACAAAATTGCTTACGAAGATGAATATCATGCCGGCATTCGCTATGCTTTAGGAGTTGAAAAAAACAAAGAATACAACACTATTGATCTTACGGATTATGCTAATAACGTTGGAATCTCTTTACGTAAGAAGAAAGCTCCTAATAAAATTGCCGTAATCTATGCTCAAGGTGAAATTAGAGAAGGAGAAGGAAGCCCGAGAATTATAGGAGAGGGATATATGAAACAATCACTCCAAGAAGCTGTAAAAGATAAAGACGTAAAAGTTATAGTGATTCGCGTAGACTCTCCAGGAGGAAGTGCTTTGACTTCTGATATTATTTGGAGGGAAATTGAGCTTACTAGACAACACAAACCCGTAGTCGTTTCGATGGGTAACGTAGCTGCTTCAGGGGGATATTATATTTCTTGTAATGCAGATTACATTTTTGCGGAGCCGACAACAATTACAGGGTCTATCGGTGTGTTAGGAGCGATCCCGAATCTTTCGAAATTCGTAAATAATCTAGGAATTTATACAGACCAAGTAGGAACTCATAAAAATTCGAGAGGTTACAGTGTCTTCCAACCTATGGATGAGACTTTCAGAAAAGTAACTACCGAAAGCATTGAGCAAGTATATGTCACTTTTGTAAATCGTGTGGCTAAAGGAAGAAACATGACTTTTGAACAAGTAGATGAGATTGCTCAAGGTCGTGTTTGGACAGGAATCGATGCAAAGCGTTTAGGACTTGTTGACGAAATCGGAGGTCTTGATGATGCTATTGCTTATGCGGCTGATTTAGTAGATATTGATGACTATGTAGTGAAAAACTTCCCTGTATTTAAAAGAACTTTCGAGGAGTACTTTATGGATAGAACACCATTCTTCATGGCTAAAACCAAAGAGCAAATGATTAGAGAAGAGGTAGGAGAAGAAAATTATCAAATCCTTCAAAGAATCAAAGACATCAATTCAAGAAAAGGAATTCAGGCTATAATGCCTTATGAGATAATTATTAGATAAAAAATAATTTTTGAACAAGGTTCAAAGTGTAAGATTTCTCTTATAACTTTGAACCTTGTTTTTAACTTTAAATATAAACTTCTTGGGAACAATTCATCTAAAAAACATCCGTACGTTTTCGTATCACGGTTGCCTTACTGAAGAAAGCAAAATCGGTTCAGACTATTTGGTAGATTTAAAGATCAAGGCCAATTTGAAAAAGTCTGCTGAGAGTGATAATCTTGCCGATACGGTAGATTATGTTCATCTTAACCGAATCGTAAAAGAAGAAATGGCAATTCGTGCTAAACTTTTAGAAAACGTAGCACAACGAATCATCGACAGAGTTTTTAAAGAAATCCCGTTGGTTACTTATGTAAAGGTAGCGGTTTCAAAATGCAATCCTCCGATAAATGGCGATGTAGAAAAAGTAAGTATAGTTCTAAAAGCCCACAGAAAATAATATTTTAGCTTTTGATTGGCTTTAGATAAAAATTTTCTATATTTGCCCTCCGAAGCGAAAAGGCATCTTGGCCGAGTGGCTAGGCAGCGGTCTGCAAAACCGTATACAGCGGTTCGAATCCGCTAGATGCCTCTAAATAAAAACCGTTCTGAAACTCAGAACGGTTTTTTTGTTTTATACTTTTCTCAAAAAAGAACTCAGATTTTCAAAGAGTTCGTCTCGGTTTTCCATATGGCTCATATGTCCTCCGGAAAGTGAAACAAGCATGACAGAAGTATTTTCGACTTGGTCTTTATTGTCATCATAATTGAGTACCGAATCTTCTTTGCCCAAGACAAGCATCATCGGGAAGGGAGCAAAATGCAAGATTACCTCTCGGTCTTTGCGAATTTTCATACCTTCGAGAGAAGCTATAATGCCTTGAACAGGCATTTTTAAAGCTTTTTCTTTTACGGATTCGATTTCTTTTTTTAGAACTTCTCGATTTTTTTCCGAAAATAAATTCGCAATAGACATTCTTATAAAAGAAGAAGCATTTTGCTTTACAGCTTGGATAGCTCTGTCACGATTGATTTTTCGCTCATCGCTATCGGCTCTCGAAGTCGAATTTACAAGAGCAATTCCTTTTACGGAATCCGGATATAATTCGGCAAAGGCTAAAGCTATATAACCACCCATAGAGTGCCCTATTAAAGTGGCTTTTCTGATTTTATTTTCGTGTAAAACGGAATAAATCATATCGGCTTGGTCTTCCATCGTATGAACGTACCCAATGTTTTCTGTCTGTCCGTGACCCAGCAAATCAAAAGCAAAAACTCTGTGTTTTTTAGATAGTTCTGCTACGAAGAAATCCCACATAGAATGCTCTTCAAGAAAGCCATGCAAAAACACTACAGCCGAACCCTTTCCGGAATCGGTATAATGAATTTTAGCACCTCTATATAGTGTGAATTTTTCCATAACGTTAGACGTCGTCATAGTCAACATAAATCTCGCTCGAAGTCGGAACGGCCTGACAAGTCAAAACAAGCCCTTCTGCAATTTCGCCATCGGTCAAGATAGCATTTTTTTTCATTTGAGCCGAACCGTGAGTAACTCGTGCAATACAGCTGCTACAAATTCCGCCTTGACAAGAATACGGAGCGTCCAGTCCTTTCTTTAGAACTGCATCCAAAATAACTGTTCCGTTCGGTACGGTAAAAGTGGTTTCTTCGTCATCAAGCAAAACCGTGATTTTGGTTTGCCCTGCTGCTGTTTCTACCTCTTTTTCTGAAGTTGTCGTGGTGAAAAGCTCAAATTTAATTTGCTTTTCAGGGATATTATTTTCTTTTAAAATATCCGAAACTTGGGCAATCATTTCGTTCGGCCCGCACAGGTAGAATGTGTCGAATTCCAATTCTTTGTGTTTGTTTTTCAAGATGAAATTCACGGTCGAGCGTTCGATTCTACCGAATAAATGTCCGTCAATTTTAGCTTGACTGAAAACGTAATACACAAAACAACGACCGGTGTATTTGTTGTGAAGTTCGTTGATTTTGTCATAGAAAATCGTACTTTCTGGAGTTTTGTTTCCGTATACCAAAACAAAAGTACTTTGAGGCTCTTGCTCCAAAACCGTCTCCATAATAGACAGAACCGGAGTAATTCCGCTTCCAGCTACAAAAGCACCATAATTTTTTTGTCTATCGAAATCTGCCTCAAAAGTGAAACGACCTTCCGGAGTTCCTACTTCGATAACGTTGCCAACTGCCAATTGTTTGTTAGCAAAAACTGAAAAAAATCCGTTAGGAACTTCTTTAATCGCTATACGTAACTCTCCGCTGTGAGGAGTAGAGCAAATCGAATAAGCTCTTCTGATTTCTTGTCCGTCAAGGGTTAATTTCAGGTTTACGTATTGTCCTGCTGTGAATTTATAAAAATCTCTGAGACTATCCGGAACATTAAAAACTACCGAAACCGCCTCTGGAGTTTCTCTTTTTACTTCTTTTACTGTAAGTTTATAAAAATCTGCCATTTTTACAATTTTATCTGCAAAGGTAACTTTTTTGTCTAAGCTTTATAGTTTAAGGTTTTACAAATTTTGCTCAAAAATATATACCTAAGAGTTTTATGTATAAGAAATTTATGTATATTTGTTTCATCTATAATTTAATGAAAATGAAAAGCTCCCAATTATATAAAGGAAGTTTAAACACGATTATTCTGAAATTACTGGAAGAAAACGGTAGAATGTATGGTTATGAAATTACTCAAAAAGTAAAGGCTCTGACTAACGGTGAGCTCAATATTACAGAGGGTGCTTTATATCCGGCTCTTCATAAATTGGAAGCCGAAGGCTGGCTGGATGTAGAGGTTGAAAGAGTTGACAATCGACTCCGAAAGTATTACAAACTCACTGAAAATGGCCAAAAAGAAACCGTTAACCGATTGGCCGAACTCGAAGAGTTTATCAGAAATATGCAAACACTTGTGAATCCTAAATTGACTTAATTATGAAACT
>Ga0209075_1004097_pt1 | contig 11820 bp, 10 predicted proteins | sample Stecom2011_FD_187523 | JGI IMG/M metagenome (GOLD analysis project Ga0209075, IMG submission 187523) | Agricultural soil microbial communities from Utah to study Nitrogen management - Steer compost 2011 (SPAdes) (version 2) | ecosystem: Environmental > Terrestrial > Soil > Agricultural land...
ACGCAAGGATTTCGAAGAATTCCTCGAAACCGACTTCTCTTTTGAAGTCCCGGGCGTGGCTCGTTTCCGGGTTAACGCCTTTAATCACAACCGTGGTGCGGGTGCGGTATTCCGGACTATTCCTTCGAAAGTGTTAACCATGGAAGAGCTGGGCATGGGCAACGTGTTTCGTGATATCTGCTCCGTTCCACGCGGTCTGGTATTGGTCACCGGACCCACCGGCTCAGGTAAATCCACCACCCTTGCGGCGATGATTGATTACATCAACGACAATAAATACGAGCATGTGCTCACCATTGAAGACCCCATCGAATTCGTTCATGAAAGTAAAAAATGTCTGGTGAACCAGCGTGAAGTCCACCGCGATACCCACGGCTTTGCCGAAGCCTTGCGCTCGGCATTGCGGGAAGACCCGGACATTATTCTGGTGGGTGAGATGCGCGACCTGGAAACCATTCGCCTGGCTCTGACCGCCGCAGAAACCGGTCACCTGGTATTTGGCACATTGCACACCACCTCTGCCGCCAAAACCATTGACCGGATCGTGGATGTGTTTCCCGCTAACGAGAAATCCATGGTGCGCTCAATGCTATCGGAATCCCTGCAAGCGGTTATTTCCCAGACCCTGATGAAGAAAAACGGCGGTGGCCGCGTTGCGGCTCATGAAATTATGCGCGGCACGTCAGCGATTCGGAACTTGATTCGTGAAGATAAAGTGGCGCAGATGTACTCTGCTATTCAGACCGGCGCCTCTCTGGGCATGCAGACCATGGATCAGTGCCTGGCCGATCTGGTAGCACGTCGCATCGTCAGCCGTGAGGCTGCCAAAACCAAAGCAAAAATGCCGGAAAACTTTTAACAGCGCTGCATTAATCAGCCGTGTAACCTGTAACTAGCCGCATTAATACTGGATGAAATGGTATGGATTTTGATCGCTTGTTAACACTGATGGTAGAAAAAGGTGCGTCGGATTTGTTTATCACCGCCGGCGTGCCTCCTTCAATGAAGCTGCACGGCAAGGTCGTGCCGGTAACCGCTACGCCACTTCCGCCAGAAAAAGCGCGCGAGCTGGTGCTCAGCGTGATGAACGAAAAACAGCGCGCCGAATTTCTCGATAAAAAAGAGCTGAATTTTGCGGTGAGCGCGCGCGGAATAGGTCGCTTCCGTGCCAGCGCTTTTTATCAGCGCAATTTATCGGGGATGGTTCTGCGGCGTATCGAGACCAATATTCCCAAGATCGATGAACTGGGCCTGCCCGAGATCGTAAAAGAGCTGGCAATGACCAAGCGCGGTCTGATTATCTTTGTGGGTGCGACCGGCACTGGTAAATCCACATCGCTCGCTGCGATGATCGGCCACCGCAATCGCAACAGCAAAGGCCACATCATCTCCATCGAAGACCCGATCGAATTTATTCATCAACATGAAGGCTGCATCATTACCCAGCGCGAAGTTGGTATTGATACCGAGTCTTTTGAAGTTGCGCTGAAGAACACCTTGCGACAGGCGCCAGATGTCATCCTTATCGGCGAAGTTCGCTCCCGAGAGACGATGGATCACGCCATTGCCTTCGCTGAAACCGGCCACCTGTGCTTGTGTACGCTTCACGCTAACAACGCCAACCAGGCGCTGGATCGGATCATCCACTTTTTTCCGGCTGATCGCCACCGTCAGCTGTGGATGGACCTGGCGCTTAACCTCAAAGCCATTGTGGCGCAGCAACTGATTCCTACCCCCGATGGGCTGGGGCGTCGCGCCTGTATGGAAATCATGATCAACACGCCACTCGCCTCGGATCTGATTCGCAAAGGTGAAGTGAGTGAATTGAAAGAATTGATGAAACGCTCAACCGAGCTGGGAATGCAGACGTTTGACCAGGCGCTTTACGAGCTCTACGACAATGGCGAAATCACCTATGAAGACGCCTTGCTGCACGCCGACTCGCCCAACGACTTGCGCCTGATGATTAAGCTGGGATCGGAAACTGATGCCACTTATCTTTCGAATGCAGCCGATGGGCTATCCATCCAGGATGACGACCCTAAAGATCGCGGTAGAATGTTTTAGCCATTAATATCTTTGTTAGTTCGTAGGGTGGATAAGCCTAAGCGCATCCACCATCGTGGGAATTTTTCACGATTAAATGGCTACATGAACCGCGGGCTTGGTGGATGCGCAAGCTTATCCACCCTACGGGAACAACGCCGGAACCTGTAGATGCGCGGGAAGTCAGGGGTGGGTATAAGTTTGCAGCCATCCCTCCAGAATCAATCGGGCGGCAATCGAATCGATGGGATTGTTCTTGTAATCACGTGAACCGCCGCGACTCATCACCTCACCTTTTGCTTCGTAACTGCTCAGGCGCTCATCCACCATTTCCACTTTTACGCCAAACCGGCCGTGCAAGCGGTTAGCAAATTTACGCGCGCGCGCGGCCAGTTCGCTTTCGCTGTCATCCATATTGAGCGGCAATCCCACCAACACCAGATCCGGCTGCCATTCTTTAAGCAGTTTTTCTACTTGCAGCCAATCCGGCACACCGTCGCGCGCTTTCAATGGCGGCTGTGAGCTGGCAGAAAAGGAGATTGTTTGACCGCAGGCGACACCAATATTCTTGGTGCCGTAGTCAAAGGCTAAGAGTGTTTTGATCATGCTTGGTGGGATCTTTTACGCGTGCCCGGCGACACTGGAGATAAGGTTGAGGTCGATACCCAGCGGTTGTGCCGCTGCCGCCCAGCGCTGCTCGGCAGGCGTATGGAAAATGATATTGCTATCGGCGGGCAGGGTTAGCCAGGAATTCGCCGACACCTCGGCCTCCAGCTGACCTGCCCCCCATCCGGCATAACCCAGCGCGATCAGATAATGTTCTGGGCCGCGGCCTTCAGCCAAAGCTTCAATAATGTCGCTTGAGGCGGTCAGGTTAAGTTGCGGAGAAATCTCCAGAGTCGATTGCCATTTTTCGGCAGTCGGCGAATGAAGCACAAAACCACGCTCAATTTGCACCGGACCACCCGCGTATATCATTTGCGAGCCAATGCCTGCGTGGTCGATCAGTTCCATCTGCATAAAGACATCACCCAGCGACAAAGGCATTACATTGTTGATCACAATGCCCATTGCGCCTTTATCCGTGTGTTCACAGATATAGGTGACAGTATGCGCGAAGGAAGAATCTTCCAATCCCGGCATGGCAATCAAAAAGTGATTGTACAAACTGCCGGCTTTAAGCTCTGTAGTAGCGAAGGATTTAGTCATGCTTTGAGTATGGGTGCAGAGTTCGCGAAAACAAGCCAATCATTAAAATTTAGTTGTCACCATGGCACGTCAGTTGGAGGCTGTGGACAACCCACTGATTTCAAAACTCCAGGTACGAATGATTTGTAACTTGTCGGCTTGTCGGCGTATCTCCGGCGGGAAACTGGCAAAAGGTGCTGCCAGGCGCACGATCTGTTGCGCTGCCTGATCCAGAATTCGCTGCCCTGATGACTGTAAGATTTTGATCTCATAGATGCTGCCATCAGGATTGATAACCACTGACAAACGCAAATTTCCGGTGATCCGACGATTCAAGGCTTCGGCGGGATAGTTTTCGTTGCCTATCTGCTCAATTTTACTGCTCCATTCGTGCAGGTATTGCGCATCAAATGATTCTTTGGTGGCAACCGAGGTCAGACGCCGAACACGCGGGCGCTTGGCGTACTCCTGCTGCTGCCGATCCAGCTTGGCTTGCAGACTGGCGATTTCAGAGGTGAAAGTTTGCTCCTGCAATAAGCCTTCGCGTAATTCCTGTTCGTGAAGCGGCTCAGGATTCACCTGTAGTTGCACATGACGCGAGCTATTGGCGGCGGCGGTAATAACACGCTGATCCTCGCGCTTGGTTGGCGCTGCAGCCTGAGTCTCGGGCACAGGATTGACATCGCGAATTTGGGTGTCCGCAAACTCCGCACGGCGCTCGGTTGCCAATTGACGCGCCTGTTCCTCGGTACCGCTGGCCTCCTGGTTCTGCTGCGCGAGAAAATCCGCTTTATCCGGCGCTTTATTGGACTTATGAGTCGCCAAAGTCACTTCGATAGTTTGCACATGCGCTGGCGGTTCGGGCAGCTTGGCGCTGACACCGAGGATAATGAAAACGTGGAGCACTAACGCCAAAAAAAATGTAAAACCCAGTCGGTCGCCAGATCCAACAGCGGCTACCGAGGGCTCTACCGCAGCAGTTATCATTTCACTCATAGACTACCGGATACCCTTGGCGGCCAAACGCTCGGCGATAACATCCATAAATCGGGCGCCGATACCGGTATTAAATGCAGCGTCAATTTCCCGCGCACAAGTCGGGCTGGTAACGTTGATTTCGGTTAGATAATCTCCGATAACGTCCAAACCAACAAACAATAAGCCTTTTTCTTTCAGGGTTTGCGCCACTTGCGCAACGATCCAATAATCGCGCTCGGTTAACGCTTGCGCCACACCTGTTCCGCCTGCCGCAAGATTACCGCGAGTTTCCCCTTGTGCGGGAATACGAGCCAAAGCGTAAGGCACCGGCTCACCGTCGATAACCAGAATACGTTTATCTCCGGCAGTAATTTCGGGAATATAGGCTTGCGCCATAATCAGCTGGGTGCCGTGATTGGTTAAAGTTTCCAAAATAACGCCGATATTAGGATCATCGAGACGGCAGCGGAAAATGCTGCTGCCACCCATGCCATCAAGCGGCTTGAAAATGACGTCCCCGTGCTGGCGATGGAAATCCCGCAACTGCTGCGCGTTGCGACTGACAAGTACCGGGGGACAGCATTGTGGGAACTGCGTCGCAAAAATTTTCTCATTGCAATCGCGCAAGCTGCGCGGATTATTAAGCACCAAGGTGCCTTGTTTCTCCGCAGCTTCTAAAATGTAGGTGCTGTAAATATACTCATTGTCAAACGGCGGATCCTTGCGCATTAGTACGACATCGAGATCACCGAGCGGCTTGTCTTCGCGTGGTCCGAGCTCGTACCAGCTGTCGGCGCTATCGGCAACGAAGAGCGCACGGGTAGTGGCTCGCGCCTCGCCTTGTAACATATATAGATCACTTTGCTCCATATAATGAAGCTTCCAACCGCGCTCTTGGGCGGCCAGAAGCAGGGCGAGAGTTGTATCTTTGTAATATTTGATGTTTGCGATGGGATCCATCACAACGCCTAGAGAGATGGTCATAAAATAAAATTTTCTAAATGGCGCATTTATTTGCGAAGAATAGGTAAGCAGTCTACAGTAGTTAAGGCTCAAAAGAGTTTAAGCGATTTGTTTAAGCGATTTAAAGTTAAGTCCTGTGACACATTAAAGCAAGTGCGGTAATGGCATAATAATTCAGGATTGAAAAAATATCCTTGAGGTGGTTATAAATAAGCCTTATAAACCTTTTAATTCAGATGGCGTGTTTCTCCTCGGGAACGCGCCATCTTCCGTACTACAACCAATAATGTGAAGTGGCACCTGTAGTTGACAGCCGCAATAACAATATAAGTAAAGGTCAGAGTTATGGACGTAAGTTTAGATAGCTTGAAGGTCATGGTGATTGATGACAGTAAAACCATTCGCCGTACCGCAGAAACACTGCTCAAAAAAGCCGGATGCACCGTCGTTACCGCCATCGACGGTTTCGATGCATTGGCAAAAATTGCCGACACCCGCCCTGATATTATTTTTGTGGACATCATGATGCCGCGGCTTGATGGCTATCAAACCTGCGCATTAATTAAAAATAATAGCGAATTTAAAAGCACCCCTGTCATTATGCTTTCAAGCAAAGATGGCCTTTTTGACAAGGCGAAGGGCCGGATTGTCGGATCTGATCAGTATCTCACCAAGCCGTTTAGCAAAAGCGAACTACTTGATGCCATTCAGGCACACGTCAAGCAAGCTCAAGTTTCCTAAGCGACAAGGTAATTTCATCGACTTTTTTCACAACATTACAACCATTTGATTTGGGGTAGCTATGGCCAGAGTATTAATCATCGACGACTCTCCAACCGAAACATATAAACTAACCACAATGCTGGAAAAGCATGGTCACGAGGTGCTAACTGCGGAGACTGGTGAGAACGGAATCGCCATAGCGCAAAAAGAGCTTCCTGACGTTGTGTTAATGGATATCGTAATGCCCGGCCTCAATGGTTTTCAGGCAACCCGTCAGCTATCAAAACTTCCCGAGACAGCGCATATTCCCGTCATTATCGTCACCACCAAAGATCAGGAAACCGACCGCGTGTGGGGCATGCGCCAGGGCGCAAAAAATTATCTCGCCAAACCTATCGAAGCCGACGTATTAATGAAGGCTATTGATCAGGCTATGCGTTAATACTGGCTATGCGTTTTATTAAAGACGCATAGGGATTCTGGAACTCAAGCTAATAACAAGTAACTGCACCCCTTGAGGGTAAAAGTTACCAAGCGCATGACGGATCACTCTATGTCAGAACCACAAGCAGCCTTTCAAGCGCTACTTGATCTCGCCCAACGGAGCAGAACCGCAGCACGCGGCTTGCCCGCTCAGGCGGATATTCGCCCACACTGGAGCGGTATCGGCTTTTCACTGATGGGGTCTCATTTTGTCGCACCTATGGGTGAGGTCTCTGAAATGCTCGAAGTTCCCGGTTATACACACCTTCCCGGTGTTCAACCCTGGGTCAAAGGCGTGGCTAACGTACGCGGTAGACTTTTGCCATTATTTGACATGGCGACATTCTTTGGCGGGCGCGCTATCAGCAATCGCAAGCAGCGTCGGGTTCTTATCCTCGAAACCGAGACACTTTACAGTGGCCTACTGGTTGACCAGGTATTTGGTATGCAACATTTCCCCATGGACGAATACAGCGAACAAGCCGGCGAGGTGGCAACCAGCATTTTGCCTTTCGTCACCGGCAGCTATCCACTGGGAGGTCAGCAATGGTCATTATTTCGGCCAGGATTATTGGCAGAAGACCCAAGATTTATCAACGCCGCCAGAAGTTAATGCGTTGAAGTCATGCAAAAAAGATATAACCAATATCCGCGATCTGCTCGCGGCTTCGATAAGAAATATGACGCAAAATCGGTAGGAGCAATATAAATGAAAAATGAATCCCGAAGCCCCTTTGCGGCGCTGAAAGCAAGTCCGGCAATTTCGTTTGCCGTGCTGTTGCTGATCGCGCTCTTTGCGGCCATTACAGCGAGTTATTTTATTGTGCAAAAGGATGCCGCGAACGACCAACGGTATCTGCGACAGACCGCTGATTTGCGCGCAGAAGCTTATCGCTTGACCGCGCTATCGCGCGATGCTACCTCGGGCGATGAAGAGGCTTTTGCCGAGCTCAATGGTGTAGTGAGCACCATGAGTAGAACCTGGGAGTCACTGCGTGCTAGCGATGACCGTACGCGCCAGCAATTGCGTCAGGAGTTTGCAGCTTACGAAGGCATCTGGTCACGCGTAAAAGGCAACGCCGAAATTATTTCTACCAACAAAGATCTGATCGTGAACTTGAACAGTGTTGGTAAAACACTGAATGAAAACCTGCCGAACTTGCAGATGCAGCACAACAACATTGTCGAAATTCTGCTTGAAAACGACGCCCCTGCGGATCAGGTTTCCCAGGCGCAAATGCAATCCTGGCGGGCTGAACGCATCGGTCGTAACGTCGATAAAATGCTGCGTGGCGACAGCGATGCAAGCACCGCTGCAGACCAGTTTAACCTCGACGCCAATATTTACGGGCGGGTATTGACGGCCATGCAGGACGGCGACATCACCATGCGTATTTCACGCGTATCCGACCCTAGCGCCCGCGCCAGTCTGGCTCAAATTTCAGAACTGTTTGATGCCGTTAACCAGTCGATCCAACAAATGGTAGAAGGCTCCTCTATTTTGTTCCGCGCACGTCAGGCCAGCGATGCTTTGCTGGAAGACAGCCCCCTGTTACTTCAGGCTCTGGCATCGGCAGCGGACAAAATCGCCGTCCAGGCCAATGAACGTCCTATTAATAATCAACTGATTCTTATTTTTGCCGCACTGGCGGTCTTGTGCGTAGCATTTATCGGAATCACGCTTTTCCGTGGTACACGTCGTCGCCTGGTCGATACGGCACAAACCAATGAGCGTAACCAGACGGCAATTTTGCGTCTTCTCGACGAACTTGCTGACCTCGCTGACGGTGACCTCACCACTACCGCCACCGTAACCGAAGACTTTACCGGCGCGATCGCGGACTCGATTAACTTCACCATCGATCAGCTGCGGATTCTGGTAGCACGCATTAACGAAACCGCGGTAAACGTATCCGCCGCTGCGCAGGAAACCCAGCAGACCGCATTGCATCTTGCTGAGGCCTCTGAACATCAGGCGCAGGAAATTGCCGGTGCCTCTGCCGCCGTTAACGAAATGGCAGTGACCATTGACCAGGTATCTGCCAACGCCTCTGAATCAGCAGCGGTAGCGGAGCGCGCGGTATCCATCGCCGGCAACGGCGCCAAGGTGGTACAAAATACCATTCACGGGATGGATACCATTCGTGAACAGATTCAGGACACCTCCAAACGTATTAAACGTCTCGGTGAATCGTCACAAGAGATTGGTGACATCGTAAGTTTGATTAACGACATTGCTGACCAAACCAACATTCTTGCACTTAACGCTGCGATTCAGGCCTCTATGGCCGGTGATGCAGGCCGCGGCTTTGCGGTGGTAGCGGATGAGGTGCAGCGCCTTGCGGAACGTTCAGCAGCGGCGACCAAACAGATTGAAGCACTGGTTAAAACGATTCAGAACGATACCAACGAAGCAGTTATCTCGATGGAACAAACGACGTCTGAAGTGGTGCGTGGTGCGCGCCTCGCACAGGATGCGGGTGTGGCCCTGGAAGAAATTGAAAACGTATCGGGCAACCTGGCGGAACTGATTCAAAACATCTCCAACGCCGCTCGCCAACAGGCTTCATCTGCCGGTCACATCTCCAACACGATGAATGTTATTCAGGAAATTACTACCCAGACTTCTGCCGGTACATCTGCTACGGCACAGTCCATTGGTAACCTTGCTGAAATGGCTCTTGATTTACGAGAGTCTGTAGCCGGCTTTAAGCTCCCCGAAGGAAGCAATCCATTCGACGTGGAACAAACTGCACCTGCCAGCAATATGCAGTACAACGAAGACCTGGGTTTTGACGCTAATCATGAAATCCTCGATCTGCCCCAGCCCGATGACGACGATGATGATTACTCCCAGGTAACGGCAAAAGCATAAACATCGGAACGGCTCTTTAGTTGATGCCAGCAATCGATGTCCAGGTGTAGATATGGCGTGGTCCTTGAGAAAACTACCAGCGCTTTCCGATAGTCAGTTTGCTCAATGGAGCACACTGCTTGAGGAGCGCACTGGCATTCAGCTGGCGCGACAGCAACGAGCGCTGCTTGAACTGCAAGTTTCTGCGCGCATGCATGAGCTGGGTTATGACGATTATGATCATTACTATCGGGAAGTAACCGCTGGTATTCCGGGCATGCTCGAGTGGTCGACTCTGGTTGATCGTATAGCGGTAAAAGAAACCAGCTTTTTTCGCCACCGTCCCTCTCTGGAATATGTCCGCCATTTTCTGCAAAAAAAAATCAATAACCGCGAGCTGCAGGGGAGTTTTGATATCTGGAGTCTTGGCTGTGCTACCGGCGAAGAAGCTTATTCGCTGGCAATGGTTATCAATGACTGTTTCGAGCTGGCCGCAATCAATCCCTATTATGGAATTACCGCCCTCGATATCAGTACCAGCGCATTAACCAAAGCACGGGATGCACGCTATAGCGCACGCAAACTTGAACAGGCAACGCGTGAAGAAATACAGCGCTATATGCTCCGCGCCCCCGATGGCAATTATGTGGTGGCAGATAAACTGCGTGAACGGGTGTGCTTTACACAAGGCAACATCATTCGCCCTAACTGCATGCCCGCCGTTAAAGCTGATGTCATATTTTGCCAAAACTTATTGGTTTACTTTCGTCGTTGGTTGCGACGAGATATTTTGAACGCTTTAGTTGAACATCTAAAACCCGGTGGCCTGCTTGTTATTGGCCTGGGTGAAGCTGTCGACTGGGAGCACCCCCAAATGCACCGCGCGTCTGCAGATGAAGTGCAGGCGTATCTACGCGATGAGCGAGAAGAACAATGAGGAATGCTCCGCATGGCAGATAACCGTAATTTTGCCGCATTGGATTGGTTGATCCACGAGATCGATGAAACCTTAAAAGAAGCGCATCAATCGCTTGAGGCTTATGTTGAAAATCCTCAGGATACAACGCGCATGCGTTTTTGCCTGACCCATATCCATCAGGTACACGGCAGCCTGCAAATGGTGGAGTTTCACGGGGCAGTAATGCTCGCCGAAGAAATGGAAAAACTCGCCCAGGCGATAATCAACAATGCTGTTTCCAACCCTGCTGAAGCGCAAGAAGTGTTGATGCGCGCAATTTTGCAATTCCCGTTGTATCTGGAACAGGTCAAATCGACACGGCAAGATAATCCGTTAATTGTTTTACCTCTGCTGAATGATTTACGCGCGGTTCGTGGCGATAAGTTGCTGACCGACACCAAACTTTTTGTCCCCAACTTGACACCAGCCAAACGCATTAGCGGCGCACGTCTTCCGGTGACTGAAGACACTCAACAATTCCAGGCGATGATACAAAAGCTGCGGCAGATGTATCAGTATGCGGCAGCCGGTTTTATTCGCAGCGTGAATCCCGAAGAAAACCTTTCCTACCTGAAAAAAGTCTTTGGCCGACTGCACAAGCTTACCCAGGGAACTGCGCGTCAACCTTTGTGGGATATTTGCCTTGCGCTTGTTGATGCACTGCAAATGGATGCTATTCAAATCAGCGCTTCAGTGAAAAACCTTCTGCGTCAGCTCGACAAAGAAATAAAGCTTCTCGCTGTGCACGGCACCAAAGCGCTGGATTCCTTTACCGATGAAGAGCTGATAAAAAACCTGCTTTATTACGTTGCCCGCTCTGGCAAACACGCTCCCGGTTTTGCATCTGATTCCAACCTGCAACGCATTTACGCGGACTATCAGCTGGGTCTCGCCTTGGTAGAAGGCAATGAAACTGGCGAAGCAGCGGAAACCATGCTGTCCATGCCCGATGCTCTTGCCATGCATTCGGTGGTGGATGCTCTTAAAAGCGAACTGGATTTGATCAAACATGCGCTGGACGTCTCTCTTTCGGGCGGCGACTCACATCACGCGCTTAGCGATGTTCTTCCGGTCATCAAACGTATTTCCGACACCATGGCTGTGCTCGGTATGGGCGAGCTACGCAAGCAGGTAGTGGAACAAGGCACATTGCTGGAGGCCGTAGTAGCCGCCGATAGTGAGCTCTCCAATGAGCAGTTAATGTCGATTGCCGGCAAGGTTATCGAAATCGAACACGCCCTTGATACTTTGGCGAATCAAACCGCTCAGTCCAACACCCAGCGCGATGAAGGTGGAATCACTCTCGATCGCGCTAAAGAATCAGTGGTGCGCGAATCGCGTAGCGGGCTGGAACATGCCAAAGATGCCATCATTGAATACATTGCCTCGCAGTGGGATCGCACCCATCTGCAGTCAGTGCCGGAAACACTTCGAGGTATTCGCGGTGGTCTGGAAGTTATGGTGTTGCCACGTCCAGCACGAATTCTCGGTGCTTGTGCACGCTATATCGAAGAGCAACTTCTGCAACAGGAAGTGCAACCGGATTGGGCTACTCTCGACACCTTGGCGGATGCCATCACCAGCGTCGAATATTATCTGGAGCGCCTGAGTGCTAACGGTCGCACAG